>JAABUJ010006972.1_pt1 | contig 10708 bp, 7 predicted proteins | sample 5559131 | NCBI WGS metagenome assembly JAABUJ01 (sample SAMN10711875, study PRJNA513366) | rock metagenome | isolation source: Antarctica rocks | place: Antarctica: Victoria Land, Mt New Zealand nord | collected 2016-01-07 | reverse complement strand
CGCCCGATCGCCACACGTACTTGGCGTTGCCGAGGGTGACTCCCCACCGGTGGTCGGTGTTGTTCTGCACGCCAGGCAGGATCTGCCCGGCGTCCACCAGCAGTGACAGGTTCTGTCTTACGGCGGCGATGTTCGGGCCCATGCGGGCGTCCCGCCCCCACGCGCCGACGGTCAACGTCCCGTCCCAGCCGAAGATCATCGAGGCGGCGCCATCCACCAGTGGCCGGGCGGTCTTGCCGTTCTGGTAGTAGCCGCCATGGGCGGCATCAAGGCGGAACCCGGAGTTGAACGCGGCCAGCAGCGCGGCGCGGTCGTCGTCGGCGAGGTCAGTCGGTGCACCCCAGCCGTGCCCGCCCGGGTCCAGCGTGCCGGGATCGAGCTGCGCCCGCACCCGCTTGGGGTTGAACCAGACGACCCCGGCCGTGTAAAGAGGTGTGAGTGGCGTCCGGTCGTAGGTAGGCAGCGGCGACCGCGTCGGCGCCGCGGACCGTCGACAGGACGTTCCACTCACCTTCGCCCGGCAGCGCGGGCGCCGCGAACGGACGCAGCGCGGCCGGCAGCCCGCCGGCCAGCGGCCGCGCGGTGGCCGGGTTGGCTCCGGACAGCGGGGAGCCGTTGCCGACCTGGCCGCCGACCGTCGGCGGGGTGTAGCTCTGCTGTTCGAGCCAGGTCACGACATTGCCCAGATGGTGGTCGCGGCCCCACTCCGCGACCCGGGCGGCGACGCTGTCAGTACCGGGCCGGCCCAGCACCGGGTACAACGTTGCGGCGACCCAGATTGCGAACATCGTCAGCAGCGCCGCCAGCGCGAGCAGCAGCTGGCGCAGGCGCGGATGGCGGCGCAGAAAGGCGCGGGCAGGCGGCCGCCGTCCCCGCGGTTCGCGCGGCGGGGCCGCGCTGACCTCAGGCCAGTGGGTGCGGGACTGCGGCACCGGGGATGTCCCTTCCGTTCAAGTTGCCGAGCCAACCAAACGCGAACCCAGCAGGGCCGGCCTGGCGGTCCGGGCCCGGCACTCCACCACCCTGCAGGGCGGCAGCCGGGCTTCTGTTGCACGCCGAACGCGGCGCGTCCCCACCGTGGACGCGCCGCGGACACGGATCGTCAGTGCTGGCCCTGCTGCTGAGTGTCGGTGCGACTCCCCGACGGGTCGGCGTACCCGCCGGGGCCGTCCGCCGTCTCCGAGCCCGGGGACTCAGCCGTCGCCCCCGCCGTCGGGCCGGCGTCAGCCTTCTCGGGGCCCGCCGCGGTGTCCGGCGCCGTCTGGTCGCCCTGCTGGACGTCCGGGCCGGCGGCGTCCGCACCGCCAACAGCGGATTTCTGCGCCGGCGCCTGGACCGTCGGGGACTGCACGGTTGCAACGGTGGCGTGGTGCGGGCTGGCGGCGAACGCGGTCCCGGCGCCCGCGGCACCGAGCGCCACGATCCCGGCCGCGATGACGGAGAGTCTGGTACTGAACATGAGCGGTTCTCCTGAGGATGATTTCCTGCGCAGGGCTTTCCCTGCACGGCCACTATGCGCGGACGCAACTAAGACCACCGTGAGAGACACCGCCGCCGACGGGCCCATCGCCTGGCGTTGGACAGCAGCCCACTCGGCGGTGGTACTGGCGATCGCCCTCCCGCCGGCAACGCTGGTCCGGGGAAGTGATCGACGCGCACGTCGGGCTCGTCGACCCAGCCCAGCTCGGACCCAGCCCAGCTCGGAGCCGGGGGCGCCGGGCTGCTTGCCCCGCTTGCGGCCGGACGGCTTGCCCGCCGCCGGGCGGCGCGGTTGGCCCCGGGCCGGTCTTCATCGCTCGAGGGAGCGAGTGGCCGGGGAATCTCACCCCCCGGCCCTCTCAGAACCGGGCGTGAACCTCTCGATTCACCCGGCTCCAATCATCCAGCCGCCGGTCCTGGTGAGACCGTCCAATGGGCGAACAGCGTTGGCGCACGTCTCTTGACGTCCGCCAACCACTTGTATGCCTTCTTGGGACTTCGGTTCAGGCGTTTGTATTTCCTCATGGCCCACCGAACGAGGTAGTTGTCGATGTGCCACAGCGTCGGATACCAGAACTCCTGACATGGTGAGATCGTTTATGCGAGTGCCGGCTGGGTCTTGACGCTGTATTTGAGGGTCAGGTTCGTGCGCACCAGTGAGCGAGAAGTACTCGTTCATCGACGCGGAGAAAGCGAACTACCCGATCACCAAGGCCTGCCGGTGGCTGGCCGTGAGCCGGTCGGGCTACTACGACTGGGCGGGCGCGGGGAGCACGGTGGCGGCCCGCCGACGGCGGACCCTGGCCGGGTTGGTGGCCGAGGTCCACGCGCACTCCCGGCAGACCTACGGGGCCCGCCGGGTCATGGTCAGTCTGCGGCGCAGCGGGTGGCCGGTGTCCCGGCGCCTGGTCGGGCAGCTGCTGCGCGAGCAGGGCCTGGTGGCCTGCCAGCCCCGGCCGTGGCGGCGCACCACCGTGCCCGGGGAGCAGCCCGCCGCGGTGCCGGACCGGCTCGCCCGGGACTTCACCGCCAGCACCCCGGGGACCCGGCTCGTCGGGGACATCACCTCCATCAGGACCTGGACCGGGTGGCTCTACCTGGCGACCGTGATCGACCTGTCCACCCGCACGGTCATCGGCTGGTCCATGGCCGAGCACCTGCGCACCAGCCTGATCATCGACGCGGTGTCCATGGCCCACGGCACCGGTCGGCTGGCACCGGGTTGCGTGTTCCACTCCGACCGGGGCGCCCAGGGCGGATTCCAGGGGTCGTCGCAGCACCTCGGACTCGAGGGAGTTGTTGATGGTGGAGAAGAAGGCGCGTTGTTCGGATTCGGCTGGTCGTCCGCCGTTGTCGTCGCCTGGGCGTCCGCCGGTGGGCGGGCGGCAGGTGCAGCGGCAATTCTGGGCGAAGATCGCCGAGGGTGCGACCACTGACGATGCTTCTCGGGCGTGCGGCGTGTCGGCACCGGTGGGGACGCGGTGGTTTCGCGAGGGTGGTGGGATGCCGCCGTTGACGTTGCAGCCCGTGTCGGAGCGCTTTCTGTCGTTCGGTGAGCGGGAGGAGATCGCGTTGTTGCGGGCGCAGCGGCTCGGGGTGCGCGAGATCGCCCGGCGCACGAAGCGGAGTCCGTCGACGATCTCGCGGGAGCTGCGCCGCAACGCGGCCACCCGCGGCGGTGGCCTGGACTACAAGGCGTCGGTAGCCCAGTGGCATGCCGAGCGGGCGGGCCGGCGGCCGAAGACCGCCAAGCTGGCCGCCAACGAGCGGCTCCGGGACTACGTGCAGGAGCGCCTCGCGGGTGCGGTGACCGACGGGGAGGGTCGGCCGATCCCGGGACCGAACGTGCCCTGGAAGGGCCGCCGGCACGGCCGCCGGGCTGACCGGCGGTGGGGCACGGCATGGAGCCCGGAGCAGATCAGCCACCGGCTGCGGGTGGACTTCCCCGACGATGAGTCGATGCGGATCTCGGCCGAGGCCATCTACCAGGCCCTCTACGTCCAAGGCCGTGGTGCGCTGCGGCGGGAGCTTTCCGCGTGCCTGCGGACCGGGCGGGCGCTGCGGGTGCCGCGGGCCCGCAGCGGCGGCACCGGGAAGTCGTTCGTCCCCCCCGAGATCATGATCAGTGAGCGGCCGGCTGAGGTGGCGGACCGGGCCGTGCCCGGGCACTGGGAGGGCGACCTGGTGCGCCACGAGGCGCTGTTTTGCCGAGCGGAGGTGAAAGACCTGCGCCGTTGTGCTGTCGCAGCAGCGTAACGAAGCTGGGGGCAGTCCGAACCTGGAGACGCAGGTAAGGATGGCAAGCAGCCCCGACAACGCCGGGACGGTCCAGCACTACCGGATGGGCCGGGTCCGGCAAGCGAGAGGGGAAGGTGTACGTGAGGAACCAGCGTTTAAAGCCCCTCAAGTCTCCCGCCAGCTCTAACCCGGTTGATCTGGGCTGGTCTGCGACGCGCACCACCACGACGTTGTGGTGGGAACTCCGGGGCGGGTTTAGGTCGCTTGCTTGGAGGCCGCGGTGAAAGTCTGCGGCGTAACCGCGGCGATGTCGCAGGGGCATAGTTGGGCGCCTCACCCCTTGATCGGTAAGCAGTGAACGTGGGAACCGCCGTGCGGCTCCCCGGGGCCTACGTCGCAGCCAGCGGCGGGTCGACGGGGCTGACGCGTCGTCCGTGGACGGCTGCGCGGTGGGACGGAGGGGCCGTAGTAGTCGGAGCGGGGGAAAGCCTCGTACATGGCGAAGGGCCCCAGCGGTTCGACGCAGTTTCTCCTCATCACCGGAGGCACTGATGAATATCGGTGAACCGCAGTGGGATGACCTTCCGGGGTCGCTCATGCGGGTACGGCAGATGCAGATGAAGTTGCACCATTGGGCGGTCACTGACCCTGACCGCCGGTTTGATGATCTGTTCAACCTCGTCTGTCACCCTGATTTCCTCACCGTCGCGTGGGGCAGGGTGGTCGGGAACAAAGGAGCGCGGTCAGCCGGAGTCGACGGGCTGTCACCAGCGGTTATCGCTGGCGACTCCGACGTCGGGCAGTTTCTGGAGGAGGTTCGGGTCGGGCTCAGGGCCCGCACGTTCACTCCGCTGCCGGTGCGGGAACGGTTCATCCCCAAACCGCGTAGTTCGAAGTTGCGTCGGCTCGGGATCCCGACGGCGGCTGACCGGCTGGTCCAGGCTTCTTTGTTGCTGGTGTTGGAACCGATATTCGAGGCGGATTTCTCGCCGGTTAGTTACGGCTTCCGCCCCGGACGTCGCGCTCAGGATGCGATCGCCGAGGTACACGCTCTGGGCACCCGGAACTACCATTGGGTGTTCGAGGCCGATATTGCGGCGTGTTTCGACGAACTCCGGCACTCGTCTGTGATGGACCGAGTGTGCTCGCGGATCGCCGACCGACGCGTCCTGAACCTGCTGCGGGCGTTCCTGAAGGCGGGCGTCATGTCCGCGGACGGACGGTCGCGGGGTTCACATACCGGCACGCCGCAAGGTGGCATCATCTCGCCGTTGCTCGCCAACATTGCCCTTTCGGTGCTGGACGAGCATTTTCACAAGAAGTGGGAGTCCTACGGGTCTTCCTACCGGCGGGAAGTGCACCGCAGGAAGGGCGGGGCCCACTACCGGATCGTGCGCTACGCGGACGATTTCGTCATCATGGTGCTGGGCACCGAACAACAGGCCGGACTTCCGCAGATGATGAGCACACGAGTGGCGTGATCTTGGCGTTGACCTGCGGAAACGGCGAAACGGCCGTTCGGGGTCGTGTTACTACGTCGAGCGTGCGGGCGGTCGCGCCCGGTCAGTCGCTCGGCACCGTGAAGTCGTGGAACCGGGGCGGCTCGGGCAGCTTCAGGGCAGCCAGGATGGTCTTCTGTCCGGCGGTGAGCGCGGAGCGCTGAGCGACCTGGCCTTCGGGGGTCGCCAGGGTGACCAGGTGCATCCGGTCGAGCTCGTGCCGGACGTTGCGCCAGGTGTCGTTGGTGGCGTTCTCGACCACCCGGAGCAGGAGCAGCGCGAGCCAGCAGAGCTGGACGTGGGCACGGATCCGGTCCTCGCGGTAGTGGAACACCGGCCGCAGGCCCAGGGCGCCCTTCATGTCGCGCCAGCCACGTTCGACCTGCAGCAGCTGCTTGTAGGCCGCGGCCAGATCATCCGGGGTGAGGGTGGTGTCGCTGGTGCGCAGCAGCCACTTGCCGTCCAGATGCTGCTCGCGTTTGACCGCCGCCGCGTCGACGCGGAGCAGCCCGCCGCCGGTGCGGCGCAGGTAGCGGCGCAGCCCCGGCTTGCCCTTGAGCGAGCCGACGAGCTCGTCACGCCGGCGGTCGCTCCAGCTGTCCGAACTGGCGATCAGCGACCTCAGATGCGCCACCAGCTGGGTGCGGACGGCAGCGTCACGGTCGGCCTGCTCGGGGTTGTGGCAGACCACGAACCGTTGGGTGCGGGCGCCGTCGTCACCGTCGCCGTCCCCGCCGGGGGCGACCGCGACCTCCTTCACGCGAAGGTTGCCTGCGACGGTGCGGTAGCGGCCGGGACGGGCCAGCGCAGCGGCGGCTTCGCTGTTGGTGTTGCGGAGCTTCTCGGCGTGGATGTAGTGCCCGCCCCCGCGGGTCAGATACGCGCGGTTCGCGGCTGAGGCGAAGCCGCGGTCAGCGACCCACACCATCCGGGACAGGTTCCAGCCGGCCAGGTCGTCCTTGACCGTGCGGATGATCGCGGTGTCGGCGGTGTTGCCTGGGAACGTCCAGCACCGCACCGGCACCCCGTCGCGGGTCACCGCCATCGCGATCACCACCTGCGGCAGGTCGGTGCGGAAGTCCTTGGAGTGCCCGAACGCCCGCTTGCCCGCCTCGACCGGGCGGGTGATCCCGTCGTCGTCAGCCTTGTCTTTCAGGTCGGCCAGCTCGTCGGGGACCTCGACCTCCCAACAGGTAGAGGTCGTGTCCACGAAGACGATGTCCAGATCAAGGTTGAGCAGATGCGCCACCGAGGTGAACACCCCGCCCGCGATCTCGCCCAACGCCTCGAGCAGGAAGTCCATCGCCCGATAGGCCTGGTCGTCGCTGAAGCCGGTCAGGCCGTCGACGACGACGCGCTCGGCCGCCCACGTCGTCGCCGCGAGCTTGCTGCCCGGCTCGAGTGCGCGCTGCGCGACCAGCGCGAACACCACCCGTTCAACCGCCGCGCCATCAAGCCGGCGTCCCTCGGCGGCCCGGCGGATCGCCGCGCCGATCCCGAGCCGTTCCCACACCCGGTCCAGCGTCCACGTCCCGCCCAGGCGGCGGGAGTCGACCACCTCCACGTCCATGCCGGTCGCCGCAGCCGCGGCTTCCGCCGGAGTGAGGAACCGCGAGATCGAGCTGACCAGCCGAGCCAGCGCCGCGCGGTCCACCCCCTCGGCCCGGCCGAAGCTGTGGATCACCTTCGCGACCGGGCTCCCGGTGTCGGGGTGCCGCTCGTTGTGGGCCAACTGCAGATAGCGCACCACCGAGCCATCGCGGTTCGTTCGCCGGCTCTCCCGCAAGTACACACCGACAGGTCACCACACGCCGGCGGCTCACGTCGAGCGACACGCCAAGGGTCGTGTGCCTACACGAAACGGCCCCCAAGACGTCTCATGGGCGAGCTGACCTGCACGAACACAGTCGATCAGGCCCGCGCGTGCCTACCAACTGCGGAAGTCCGGACAGGCGGAGCGACTCTGGGAAGAAGTGGCCGGACTGCTCGCACCGTTGGGGCTACGTCTAGCCACCGAGAAGACCCGGGTCTGCCACCTTGACGAGGGATTGGATTTTCTGGGGTTCCGCATCCAGCGGCGCCGCAAGAAAGGAACCGCCCGGGCCACGATCTACACCTATCCCAGTAAAGGATCCCTACTGTCCATTCTGGGAAAGGTGCGCGCGTTAACCCGACGCGGAGATCATCACAGCCTTGCTGACCTGCTCAGCCGTCTCAACCCAGTGTTGCGTGGCTGGTGTGAGTACTTCCGCTACGGCGTGTCCAAAGCGACCTTCGGGTATCTCGATCCCTTCACCTGGCATCGGGTGACCCATTGGCTCCGCAAACGACACCCGAAGATCGCCTGGAAGGACGTCTGCCGCAGGTTCCTGACCGGCAGGCCAGGAAACCGACCGGCAGTCGACGGGATCGTTATGTTCGACGCCACCACCGTTGCGGTCACCCGCTACCGGTGGCGTTCGCACAACATCCCGACTCCGTGGGCCAGCACCACCGGGGCGCCAGTCCCGGCGGCATAGCGGCGAACCGTGGAGCGCCGGATGCGATGAAAGTCGCACGTCCGGTGCGGAGGGCGGGCCGGGGAAACGGATCAGGAGCAATCCTGACACCGCGCCCCGGTCCGACCCCTACATCATCGGGCTGGACAGCTCCGCGGTCGGGACGCTGGTGGAGCGCACCACCCGGTTCACGATGCTGCTGCACCTGCCCCGGATGGCCGGTCACGGCGACACCGCCCGGGAGAAGAACGGTCCCGCGCTGGCCGGTCACGGCGCCGAGGCCGTCCGCGACGCGATCGCCACCGCGATCGCCGCCCTGCCCGAGCAGCTGCGTGCCTCGCTGACCTGGGATCAGGGCGCGGAGCTCGCCCAGCATGCTCAGCTGCGTGTCCAGGCCGGGCTCCCGATCTATTTCTGCGATCCGCACAGTCCCTGGCAACGCGGCACGAATGAGAACACCAATGGACTGCTGCGCCAGTACTTCCCGACAGGCACCGACCTCGCCAGGTACAGCGCGAGCGACCTTGCTGCTATCGCGACAACGTTGAATGGCCGGCCCAGGAAAACACTAGATTGGAAGACGCCAGCGGAGGCACTGGATGGAGTGCTACTGTCGGCGGGGCAGGTGTGTGTTGCGTCGACCCGTTGAACCTAAGCAGTACACCAGCAACCAGTTCGCGGCTGCTCTCGCTGCCCGCGGCATGGTCGCCTCGATGGGCCGCACCGGGATCTGCTGGGACAACGCGGCCGCGGAGAGCTTCTTCGCGAGCCTGAAGAAGGAACTCGTGCACCGGACCGCGTTCCCGACCCCGGCGAAGGCCCGCACCGCTATTGCCGAATACGTCGAGGTGTTCTACAATCGGCAGCGACTGCACAGCTCGCTGGGCTACCGCACCCCCGCCCAGGTCGAAGCCCAGCACTACGCACCCCCGCAGGCAGCATAAAACAGCAGGTCAGCAGAGCAGAAACTCAAGTAGGCCTGTCCGGAAATGCGTGGCCACTCCACCCGCAAGTACACACCGCCACGTCACCACACCCCGACCGCTACGTCGAGCGACACGCCCCAAGCCGTGTGCCTACACGGAACAGCCCTGGAGACAGCCTCGCACCGCGCTGACCTGCACGGACGCCGACGATCAAGCCGTCGTGTGCCTGTGATCTTCGGAAGTCCGGACTGGGTCCGCGACGTCACCTTCGACGAAGACCGCAGCGCCGTCCGCACGGGACACGGACCCGCGGTCATGGCGACCTTGCGCGACCTCGCTACAAGCATCCACCGCCGATCCGGGGCCACCAACATCGCCCGGGCCTGCCGCCACGCCAGCCGACACCCGCTGCGCACCATCCCCTTGATCACCTAGCCGGCTCAAGTCAGGTCACAGCGCAATCAACTTTGCCGAGGCCCTGGGGTGACCCCGGAGTCCAGGAAGGCGAGCCTCGGCGGCGCGATGACCGTCAGAAGGTGGCGCCGACGACGGGCAGCAGAGGTCGAGCAAGCTCCCGAGCCGCCGAGTGTGCACGCAACGTCCTCCTCGCCGTCATGTCGCGTCTACCGGTGGCTGCTTCCTTGACGACGATGACGGGCGTGGAGACTCCGGCGAGACCGTCCGCCCTGCTGGTGTCCGGTCTGGCCGTCTCGTACGGCGGCCGCGTGGCGCTCTCCGGCGTGGACCTCGAGGTGCCGGCCGGACAGGTGCACGGCCTCGTCGGTCCGAACGGCGCGGGCAAGACCACGCTCCTGCGCGTGCTCCTCGGTCTGCTGCCACTGCAAGCCGGCGAGATCACCATCGCCGGTGAACGACGGCTGCCCGGCAGCGAGGCCACGCTGCGCGGAGTCGCCGGCTTCGTCGAGGCGCCGCGCTTCTGGCCCTCGCTCACCGGCCGGGCGACGTTGCTCGGCCTGCGCGACCTCGACGGCCTGACGGATCCACCGGACGTCGATGCTCTGCTCACCACCGTGGGCCTTGACGAGGCCGCGGAGCGACCGGTGGGCGCCTACTCCCTCGGCATGCGCCAACGGCTGGCGGTGGCATCCGCACTGCTGCGTCGCCCCGAGGTGCTCCTGCTCGACGAGCCGACCAGCGGCCTCGACCCCGTCGGCGCAGCCGAGCTGCAGGAGCTGCTCGGCGCCCTCGCTGCGGCGGGGAGTGCTGTGCTGTTGAGCAGTCACGACCTGCTGGAGGTGAGCCGGCTCTGCAGCTCCGTCACGGTGCTGCGCGCGGGTCGGGCCACCTTCGACGGTTCGATGCGAGAGCTCGGCGCCCGTGCCCCTGCCCCTGCCTACCGACTCCGGACCGTCGACGACGCACGCGCCGGCGTCCTGGCCGCCCGCTCGGGCGTGACCGCGACACGCCGGCCCGACGGGTTGCACCTCGACCTGGCTGGTGCGGCGCTGGACCGTCTGGTCGCGAAGCTCGTCGGCGCGGGCGTCGCGCTGCGCGAGCTCCGCGTCGAGCACGAGCCGCTGGAGCTGATCTTCCGTGCGCTGACCTCCGAGGCAGCGGCCGACCTGTCACCGGCGCCCCCAGCCCCGACCGCGGCCGCGGCCGCAGCCGCAACGTCAGCGGCGACGGCACGGCGCAGCACGGTTGCCGGCAGTCTCGCCGTCTTCCGCCGCGAGCTGGCGCGCACCTGCTCCCAGCGCGGCGTCGCGGGCGCGGCCGCTGTCTGCGCCTTTGCGCCGTTCCTGTTCGTGGCCGTCCTGTACCTGCAGGACGCGCTGCCACGAGACACCCTGTTCGGCCGCCAGCTGCACACATCGGGGTACGCCGTCCCGCTCGTCGTGCTCGGGTTCGCCGGCAGCTGGCTGTTCCCTCTGCTGGCGGGGCTCGTCGCCGGTGACATCTTCTCCGTTGAGGACCACTACGGCACCTGGCCCTTGCTGCTCACGCGGTCGCGCAGCCGCGGAGAGCTCTACCTCGGCAAGCTCCTCGCTGCGCTGCTCGCGAGCCTCATCGCGGTCCTCGTGCTCATGGCGGCGTCGCTGCTCGCCGG
>JAABUJ010006969.1_pt1 | contig 10710 bp, 7 predicted proteins | sample 5559131 | NCBI WGS metagenome assembly JAABUJ01 (sample SAMN10711875, study PRJNA513366) | rock metagenome | isolation source: Antarctica rocks | place: Antarctica: Victoria Land, Mt New Zealand nord | collected 2016-01-07 | reverse complement strand
GCCCAAACGCACCGTCAGGTCGCGCGCCGCCTCATAATCCACGGTCTTGAATGTTCTACTCATACCACCACTGTATCACCACGGCCGGGACGGAGAGCCCGCTTCTCTCCGACAAACTGCTAGGGTCCTGAAACACGGAGCGCCACGCGCGACGTGGCACGCTGTATTATGATCCTATGAACTGGTCTCGCGCATACGTTGGCGTACTGCTGCGCTTCGCGATGCGGGCCGCTGAGATCGAGGGCGTGTCGATGGATACGGCATTGCTCAGGTTCACGCCGTTCTACTTGAACGTTGGCCTGACGCACTCATTCGCACCCGATGATCCGACGTGGCAAGAGTTCCTCGCGGGCTATCGTGACGCCTCGGAGCCCGTCGCGTGGGTCCATTCCTTCTACCTCGCGCAGGCGCGCACGCCCGGCGAGTCGCCCTATGGGTGCTTCTCGTACGCGTATGAGCCCAACACGCGGTCTATCCGCTTTCACTTCATGGACCGCGACACGTCGGGGCAGGGACCATTGAGCGACGAGCGATTGCAGGCGCGACGGCGAGACCTGACCGCGATGTTCGCGGATATCCAGCGGGAGATCCCTTCCGCGGACGCGGTGCGCGGGCGCTCGTGGCTGTACAACCTGACCGCCTATCGACGCCTGTTTCCCCCGGAGTATGCGCGCTCCGCCGCGCCGGTCGCCCCCGAATTCCAATACATGTCCCTGTGGGGCCAATTCCTCGACCGCCATGGGGGAGGCGCGGCCAGGTCCGACCGGCAGTTTCCTCGCGCGCCTAGCGGCCGCGACAACCGTCGACGCGCTCGCGCATAGCTTCCCCCTACCCGTGCGCGCGCCCCGTTGTCCCATCGCGCACTTCTACGCGTTCTGTGGGCTCGACTGATTAACGAGTGACTCTTCCCGTTACACTAAAAGTCTTTAGAGCAACACGGCGGGAGTACCGCGATGACAGGACAAGCCGGCGGAAAGACAACTCGGACAGGACGGGAGATCGTCGCCCGTGACGGTGAGGAGATTGCGCTGCGGGCGAACGATGGGGACTGGATCGTCTCGTGGCGGCCGCCCCTTACACCCCCAGATGGCACACGACACGGGGCCGCTGGTCTATGTGTGACCAGCGACGGCGGGATCGTCTTGATTAGTCAGGACGGCGAGCACTGGGACGTGCCCGGCGGCCGGCCGGAAGGGGATGAGACGTGGGAGGAGACCCTGCGACGGGAGATGCTCGAAGAGGCGTGCGCTACGGTCGTCCACGCCAGACTCCTGGGGTTCTGTCGCGGCGCGTGCGTCGCGGGGCCACAAGCGGGTCAGATCCTCGTCCGGTCCCTGGGGCATCACCCGGTTTGGCCCTCCCGAGGTTGTGCTACGCAACGATGCTAACGACGCCGTCGTGTACGAAGAGTATTTGCATATACTGACAGGGCAAGCACGCGGCTGGACCAACATCGGCTTTCCAGACTCGGTGATAGAAGAGGTACGGGGTTGGACGGCAAGTGCTTGCCCACGCCGACGAACTGGGAATGACGAATATAGAGCGGGCAGAGCAAGAGAGGACCATTCAGGGTTATTTGCTGGCATTGCGTAGGATGGGGGTTGATCTAGAATGAAGGAAACGCTACCCGCCACTCTAAGAGATACGGTCGTTGTTGTCGCGGAGGTCATTGCCGAGGGGATGCCGCTGCGAAGGCCCAATAGAGTGGAGTTAGAAGTACAGGTTACGGGGAAAGAACTACGGGTGGGGCCAGCCCGACTCGTCGGCAAGCATGACCTCATGCGCGAGATAAATATTCTCGGTGTGTATTTTTACGATGGCCGCCCCCCAGAGGCGATAGACCCCTTTGTCTTGTGGATTGGAGTAGAGGGCATAACGCCAGCTGACATCGAGCCGGGACAACGCATCGTGCAGGCGCAAGGATAATTGGTTGCCCCTGACGCCCGATGAGGTCCACCTGTGGCGCGCCTCCCTCGACGTGGCGGCCGCGCATGTCACGCGCTTGGAGCGGACGCTCTCGCCCAATGAACGCGACCGCGCCACGCGCTACCGCTTCGCGCGTGACCGCGCCCGCTACAGCGTCGCCCGCGGTACGCTCCGCGCGATCCTTGGGCGCTACCTCGACCTGGACCCCGCCGGCCTGCACTTCGTGTATGGCCCTCAAGGTAAGCCCGCCCTCGCACCGGGGCATGGACGTGAGATCTCTTTCAACCTCTCGCACGCGGGCGACATCGCCCTCTACGCCGTCACGCGTGATCGGCGCGTCGGCGTCGACGTCGAACGGGTTGTCCCCGACGTGGCCGGCTCGACCGTGGCCGAGCACACCTTCTCGCCGCGCGACGTGGCGACGCTGCGCGCGCTGCCGCTTCATGAGCAAACCGCGGCCTTCTTCAGGTGCTGGACGCGCAAAGAGGCCTATGTCAAGGCCCTGGGCGCCGGCTTCTCGCTCGACCTCACCAGCTTCGACGTCTCGCTCGCGCCCAGCGAGCCGCCCGCGCTGCTGGCGACGCGCCCCGATCCGACGGAGGCGGCCCGCTGGTCGTTCCACGATGTGGACGCCGGACCCGGCTACGTCGCCGCCCTCGCGGTCGAAGGGCATGATGTGCGGCTGACGACTCGCCAGTGATCCGAGGCGTAGCCTGCTGAGAGCAGTTCTCACTCCGGCACAACCGTCATAATCGGACCGTAACCTTTTCGTAACTCTATCTTAACCACATCGTAACCTCAGAGTGCTACAATGATTCGTGATAGTTATCGGCGCGCTGAAAACGCCCATCCACCCCGTTTCACCGACCCTGACGGCCCGGCAGCCAGGCGCACAAGCACGGCTCAAGCCAGGGCGGCGAGGAACCGATACTACTTACATATTGAGATAGAAGAGTTGTGGCGTCGCGTCGCGCGTATACTCGCCGCGACGGCCGCGCTGCCACCCAAACTGTCTGTACACCGTCGCGAAGGAAATAAGGGGATGAGGCCCATCACACCTACCACTATGGAAAGTTCCGCGCCGGCGCGACGCGAGCGCGTCTACGACTTGATCGAGGCGCGCGCGGCGTCGACGCCCGCTGCCATCGCCATCGCCACTCCCGGCCGCGCTCCCCTCACGTACGGGCGCTTGCTGGCGCGGGTCGACGCCGCGCGCGCCACACTCAACGTCCTCGGCTTGGGTCGCCACGATCGCGTCGCGCTCGTCCTTTCCGATAGCCCCGAAGCGGCTGTAGCTTTCCTGGCCGTCACCGCCGCCGCGACTTGCGCGCCGCTCAACCCGGCCTATCAAGCGGCGGAATTCGATTTCTACCTCTCCGACCTGCATGCCAAGGCAGTGATCGTTCTTCCCGGGGTAGATTCACCCGCGCGGGCGGCCGCCCGTGCTCGCGGCATTCCGGTCATCGAACTCTCGCCGGGGCAAGACGAACCGGCTGGCGTCTTCACGCTCGCGGGCGATACCCAGCTGCCTGCCACACAGCGTGAACTGGCCATGCCCGACGACGTCGCGCTGGTGTTGCACACGTCGGGGACGACCGCGCGGCCCAAAATTGTCCCGCTCACGGGGCGCAATCTTTGCGCGTCGGCCCGCCACATCGGCGCGACCCTTGCGCTGAACGCCAACGACCGTTGCCTCAATGTGATGCCGCTCTTCCACATCCATGGCCTCGTCGGGGCGCTGCTCACGTCGATCGCGGCCGGCGCGAGCGTCGTCTGCACGCCCGGCTTTCACGCGCCACGCTTTTTCGGGTGGATCGACGTGTTCGCCCCCACCTGGTACACCGCCGTCCCTACGATGCACCAGGCCATCGCGGCCCGCGCCCCCGCGCATGAGGACATCATCGCGCGCCGCCCACTGCGCTTCATTCGCTCCTCCTCCGCCGCCCTGCCGCCGCGGCTCCTGGAGGAGTTAGAGCGTCTGTTCGGAGCGCCGGTCGTCGAGGCATACGGAATGACCGAGGCGGCCCACCAGATGGCCAGCAACCCTCTCCCCCCACAGATACGCAAGCCCGGCTCAGTTGGACCCGCAGCCGGTCCTGAAGTCGCAGTCATGGACGAGGAAGGTCGCCTCCTGGAGCGTGGCGAGACCGGCGAGCTCGTGATACACGGGCCCAACATCACGCGTGGATACGACAACAACGAGGGCGCGAACGAGAAAGCTTTCACACGCGGGTGGTTCCGCACGGGCGACCAAGGCTACCTCGACACGGATGGCTACGTGTTCCTGACCGGGCGCCTCAAAGAACTGATCAACCACGGTGGTGAGAAGATCGCGCCACGCGAGATCGACGAGGTCTTGCTGGACCACCCGGCCGTCGCGCAGGCCGTGGCCTTCGCCGTCCCGCACGCGACACTCGGCGAGGAGGTCGCCGCGGCTGTGGTCGTGCGCGACGGCAACTCTACGACGGAGCGCGCGTTGCGTCAGTTCGCCGCGGACCAGCTTGCCCCGTTCAAAGTCCCGCGTCGCGTGCTCATCGTCGCTGAGATCCCGAAAGGGCCAACCGGCAAGCTCCAGCGAATCGGACTGGCCGAGAAGCTCGGGCTACCCCTACTCAACGATAGCGCGGACGCGACATGCGACGAATTCGTGGCGCCGCGCACACCGCTTGAGGAGGCGCTGGCCGTGATCTGGACCCAGGTTCTGGGCGTCGAGCGCGTGGGCGTCCACGACAGCTTCCTGGCGTTGGGAGGAGACTCAGTCCTGGCCGCCCAGATCCTGGCCCGCGTCCACGACACGATAGGCGTGGACATATCCCTGATCGACTTCTTCGAGGCGCGCACGGTGGCCGGCCTTGCCGTCGCGACGACCGAGCGTCAAGTCACTACGGCGGGAGACGATGAGTTGGACACACTTTTGTCCGAATTGGAGGCGCTCACCGACGAAGACGTACAAGGTCTCCTCGCCGAGGAGGCGCGGACGGAGCGACAGTCATGACCAACCGGCAGCCAGACGCGCTCACGCGCATCGCGAACCTCTCGCCGGAGAAGCGGGCGCTCCTTGAATCGCGGCTCAATGGCCGTCACGCCAGCGCGCAATCGGGGGCGATACCACGCCGGCCAACGCACGATACCACGCCCCTGTCGTCCGCTCAAGAGCGCCTATGGTTCCTCGACCAATATGAGCCAGCCAACCCGATCTACAACCGGCCGCTGGCTTTGCGTCTCGCCGGATCGCTCGACATCGTGGCCCTGGAGCAGAGTCTCAGCGAGATCGTGCGCCGCCACGACATGCTGCGCACAACTTTCCCCCGCATCGCAGGCCAACCGCGACAGGTTGTTGCTCCGCCATCGTCCGTCGTGCTAACGGTCATTAACCTACCGCCATGCGCCGAGGGCCAGCGGGAGACAACAATCCGACGATACGTGAGTGAGGATGGTGAATGTCCCTTCGACCTCTCGCGCGGTCCACTCTGGCGCGCCCTATTGCTGCGTCTGGACGACGACGAGCACATTCTACTCATCACGCTGCACCATATCATCTCCGACGGGTGGTCCGATAGCGTCCTCAGCCGTGAACTGGGCACACTCTACAACGCCTTCGCCACAGGACAATCGGCGACACTCCTTGACCTGCCGATCCAGTACGCCGACTATGCCTGCTGGCAGCGCGAACGCCTCACGAGCGGAGCCTTCGACGAACACCTCGTCTACTGGCGGGACCACCTCGCGGGCGCCCCCACCGTGCTCGACCTCCCGACTGACCATCAGCGCCCCCCTACCCAAATGTTCCGCGGCGCTACGTACTCCACGCTGCTCCCCACGGCCTTGTTAGAGGCGCTCAAGCGGTTGAGTCAGGACGAAAACGCCACGCTGTACATGACGCTGCTCGCCGCCTTCCAGACGCTGCTGCACCGCTACACCGGCCAGGACGACCTGCTCGTGGGCTCGCCCATTGCCGGCCGCATGCGCGTCGAGACCGAAGGGCTCATCGACATCTTCGTCAACACGCTCGTCCTGCGCGGCGACCTCTCCGACGACCCTTCCTTCCGTGCGTTGCTCACCCGCACGCGCGCGACCACGCTGGCGGCCTATGATCATCAGGAGGTACCCTTCGAGCAACTCATCGCGGAGCTTCACATCGCGCGCGATCTGAGCCGCACCCCGCTCGTGCAGGTCATGTTCGTCCTCCAGAACGCCCCCCGCGCCGATCTTCAGCTGCCCGGTCTGACCGCGCATCCGCTGCGGGTCGACACCGGCACGGCCAAGTTCGACCTGTCCCTCTTCATGATCGAGACTCTGGAGGGAGCGCATGCGGCGTTCGAGTACAATACCGACCTCTTCGACGCGGACACCATCACGCGCCTGTCCGGCCACTTCCGCACGCTCTTGGAAAGCGTCGTTGCTGACCTCGACCGGCCACTCTCCGCCCTGCCCCTACTCACCGGCGCGGAGCGCCGCCAACTGCTCGTGGACTGGAATGAAACGCGGGCGGAGTATCCATGCGACGCCTGCGTGCATGAACTCTTCGCCGTACAGGCCGCGCGCACGCCCGACGCTGTCGCCGTCGTCTATGAAAATCACCAGCTAACCTACCGCGAACTCGATGAACGCGCCAACCAATTGGCCCATTACCTACGACGACGGGGCGTCGGTCCCGACGTATTGGTGGGGATCTGCGTGGAGCGTTCGGTCGAGATGGTCGTCGGCCTGCTCGGCATTCTCAAGGCTGGCGGCGCGTACATGCCGCTTGACCCCGCGTACCCCAAGGACCGGCTCGCCTTCATGCTGGAGGATGCGCGCGTCCCGGTATTGCTGACACAGCAGCGCCTGCGCGACCGCCTGCCTACGCACGAGGCGCGCGTCGTCTATCTGGACGCGGATTGGTCCGTGATTGCTGCGGAAACGGCCAAGCCGCCGACCAGCGCGGCAACGGGCGATAGCGTCGCTTACGTCATCTATACGTCCGGTTCGACCGGCGCGCCCAAAGGCGCGCTCATCCCTCACAACAACGTCGGCCGTCTTTTCGCGGCGACGCAAGCATGGTTCCATGTCGACGCGCGGGACGTCTGGACACTCTTCCACTCCTTTGCATTCGACTTTTCGGTCTGGGAACTCTGGGGCGCTCTGCTGCATGGCAGCCGGCTTGTCATCGTGCCCTACATAACCAGCCGCTCTCCCGAGGCGTTTTACGATCTGGTGCGACAAGAGCGGGTAACCGTCTTGAACCAAACTCCGTCCGCTTTCGCCCAGTTCATACATGTCGAGGAGTCTATGAGCGCGCCGGCGGCGTTGAGCCTGCGTTTAGTTATTCTGGGGGGCGAAGCGCTATCACCCTCAGCCTTGACGCCGTGGTTTGAGCGCAACGGAGACCGGTCGCCGCAGGTGGTAAACATGTATGGTATTACGGAGACAACCGTCCACGTCACTTATCATCCACTAACCGTCGCGGATCTCTCCTCAACAACGGGGAGCGTCATCGGGATACCGATCCCTGACCTACAGGTGTATCTGCTCGACGCCCATCTGCAACCTGTCCCCATCGGCGTTTCCGGTGAGATCTATGTCGGCGGCGCCGGCCTCGCCTGCGGCTACCTCAACCGCCCCGACCTCACCGCCGAGCGCTTTATCCCGCACCCATTCGACGACACGCCGAACGCACGCCTCTACAAGACCGGCGACCTGGCCCGTTACCGCCCCGACGGCGCCATTGAGTACCTCGGCCGCCTCGACCACCAAGTCAAGATCCGTGGCTACCGCATCGAGCTTGGTGAGGTCAAGGCTGCCCTCACTCGGCATGCCGCCGTGCGCGAGGTTGTGGTCGTCGCCCGCGCGGACGCGCCCGGCGACACACGCCTGGTCGCCTACATCGTCGCCAATGGTGCGCCCTCCACGGCCCAGTGGCGCGGTTTCCTCAAGGAGACGCTGCCCGGCTATATGGTACCGGCCGCGTTCGTCCTCCTCGATACTCTGCCCCTCACCCCCAACGGCAAGACGGACAGGCGCGCCCTGGCCTCGTACGATTTTGCCCCCGCCTCGACGCGCCAGCCGAGCACGGATCGCGTCGATCTCTTGCGCGACAATCCTTTGTATCACCAACTCACGCGCCTGTGGGAGGATGTCCTGCACACCTCTGACATCGGCGTCGCGGACAGCTTCTTCACGTTAGGCGGCCACTCCTTGCTCGCGGTCCGCCTCGTCAACGAGATCGCGCGCGCTACCGGCGTGCGCCTCCCGCTCGCCACTTTCTTCACCGACCCGACCGTCGAAGGGGTCGCGCGAGCGCTCAAACACCGACGCGACGGGGACGCCCCGGATCGCCTGCTTCCCGTGCGAACAGGCGGCTCCAAGCGTCCATTGTTCTTCCTGCATGGCGACTACAACGGCGGCGGCTTCTACTGCGTCAACCTGGCCCATTATCTCGATCCCGAGCGGCCGTTTTACGCGCTACACCCGCATGGACTCGACGGCCGAGCGGTTCCGCCAACAATCGAAGCCATGGCCGCCGAACACGTCGCGACGATGCGCGGTGTGCAGCCGGAAGGGCCGTATCTATTGGGCGGATACTGCAACGGCGGGCTCATCGCGTTCGAGATGGCGCGACAGCTGCGGGAACGGGGCGAGCGCGTGGAAGAGCTCATTGTGCTCCACGCGACGGCGGTTAACGCCCACCTAGCCTGGCTCCATGGCGCGATCCATGCCATCGGCGCGCTCACTCATCGGAGTCATGACGAGCGGCAGCGCCTCTTCCTGTTGCCGCGTCGGTACATCCTGCGAACACGACACTTTGTCTCTATGGACGCACAGGAACGTAAACGGGCCATGCTCTGGCAAGCACGCCAAGCCGCCCACCGGACCGCGGGTCGCCACGGCAGGGGGCGCCCGTTTGGGGTGGACGCCTCCACGGCGTCGGCGCGCGACGCTTCGGCGTGGACCATGGTGTCCCGTGAGGTCATGGTGCGCACCGTGCCGGGAACACATGTGAGTTGCGTGACGACCTATGCCGACATACTCGCGGCGCACCTGAACGCTTGCTTAGACGCGGGGGATGACCAGAGCGCGGATGAGCTACTATGACCCGTCGAGAAGCGATCGTGCTAGCGGGTGGTCGGCGTCACGTCGTTGGACCGGACGCCCGCTGACGGCCCGCGGCGCCGGTTACGCCCCGGCGCCGGCGTCATAGGCTTCGCACCGGACGGCGCGAACTCGTTTCTCGCCGGGTTCGACCGTGAAAAGCGCTTCTCGGTAGGCCGCTGGGAACTCTCTTGCCCCCGACTTTGACCCGGCGCATCCATCCGCGCACGCCCCTGTTGACCGGAGCGGGCGGCCGGCGCCGCGTTCCGCTTCGGAGCGGGGGCGCCTTTGCCGCCCTGACGCTGACCGGCGAGGTAGCGCTCAATGGCGCGCAACCCGTCCTCATCCTCCTGCGCCACGAGCGTGGTGGCGATGCCGCTGGCGCCCGCGCGCCCGGTGCGGCCGATGCGGTGCACGTAGGTCTCCGGCGTATCGGGCAGGTCGTAGTTAAAGACGTGCGTCAGGCCGGGGATGTCGAGGCCGCGCGCCGCGATGTCCGTCGCCACTAGCGCCTGCACCTGCCCCGCCTTGAGTTGCGCCAGCACGCGCTCGCGCTGCCCCTGCGTGCGCCGGCCGTGCAGCACAGCCACGCGGTAGCCGGAGCGCTCGAGATCGTGCGCCAGGCGATCGGACTTGTGGGTAGTGCGGCGGAACACCAACGCCAGGCGCGTGGCCGGGTCGTCGAGGTGGCGGCGCAACGCCGTCAGCTTGTCGCCGTCAGGGATGCGCTCGATGCGCTGCTCGATCGCGTCGACAGTGGCGCGCTCGGGCTCAATAGCCACGGTCACCGGGTCGCGCATCTGGCGGTGGGCCAACCCGCGCACCTCCTCGGGGATCGTCGCGGAGAAGAGCGCCGTCTGGCGCGTCTTGGGCGTGCGGTTCAGGATGCGCTCGATGGCCGGTAGGAAGCCGACGTCGAGCATGCGGTCGCCCTCGTCGAGCACGGCCATGCGCACGCCGCTCAGATTGAGCGCGCCGCGCTGCAACAGGTCCTCGACGCGCCCCGGCGTGCCGGCGACGATGTGGGCCCCGCCGCGCGCCAGCGTGTCGATCTGGCGGCCCAGGCCGACACCGCCGTAGACAGACAGCACGCGCACGCCGGCGTACTGGCCCAGGCGCGCCAACTCGTCGGCCACCTGTAGGCACAGTTCACGCGTCGGCAGCAGCACGATCGCCTGCACGGCGCGGCTACGGGTGTCGATCATCTCGATCATAGGGATGCCGAAGCCCGCTGTCTTGCCCGTCCCGGTCTGCGCCTGCCCCAGCACGTCGCGGCGCTCACGCAGCGGCGGGATAGCCTGATGCTGGATGGGAGTGGGTATTGTGTAGCCCATCGCGGCCAGAGCGCGGGCCAGGGGTTGCCCGACCGGCAACTCTCCAAAGAAAGCAGGCTCGACGGCCGGCCTGAGGACGGTCGGAGTCGCGACAGTCGGGGTGGGGGCGGTAGTAAGGGTCAAAAGGTTGTATCTCCTAGCACAAGAAAAAACCCGTCGTCACCGACGGGTAACGCGATATATACATATCTATTTTTATCTACTATTAGCATAACAACATTGCGCACATGCGCCTAATTGGCTGGTCATCAGGGGCGCGCCCCACGATTGTGAGATGGAGCCTGCGACTGCGGTCGCATGGCAGCGCACGGGCACTGCGGCGCCGGAACGAGGGGCGCTGAGGGCGCCCCGACCGGGCTGACCCCCGACCGCAGTCGGC
>JAABUJ010006968.1_pt1 | contig 10712 bp, 12 predicted proteins | sample 5559131 | NCBI WGS metagenome assembly JAABUJ01 (sample SAMN10711875, study PRJNA513366) | rock metagenome | isolation source: Antarctica rocks | place: Antarctica: Victoria Land, Mt New Zealand nord | collected 2016-01-07 | reverse complement strand
AAGCTCCTCGCGCGAGCAGGCCAGCTACTCCCGCTCTTGCTCGCGCACCAGATGCCCGCAGCCCTACTTCCCGGTCTTGGCCTCACCACCCCGGAACCCAATAAGAGCCTCGAGCGATTGGAGGTGAACCCCCGGTTCGCCACTATCTCGCGCCTGTCGAACGCCGCCATCCTGGTCCGGCTGCGGATCGACATGGAGGACCGTGGCGGCAGGATGGAGCTGCTGCTTCCCTACGCCACGCTGGAGCCGGTGCGCGAACTGCTGCTGCAGCAGTTCATGGGCGAGAAGTTCGGCCGCGACAGCATTTGGGAAACGCATTTGGCGGAGGAACTCTGGGCCACCGAAGTTACGCTGGACGTCGTCCTGGACCAGCAAACCATGAGCCTGGCCGACGTGTTGGCGCTGCAGCCGGGTAGCCGGATTGTATTGGGCACGGGGCCGGGCAGCCCCGTCCAGCTCCGGTGCGGCGGCGTCCCACTGTTCGAGGGCCGGGTTGGCCAGCGCAAAAGCCGGGTTGCTGTGCGGATCGAGCGCGAGATCGCGCGTCTGCCCGGCGAAGGCCAGGTCTGACCGGGGATGGGCGGATTGGAATGGCTTATGGAATTGGCCCTGCTGGGCCTGCTCGCGGCAACTCTGTTCCACGCCATGCGGCTGGAGCGTGCGCTGGGCGTGCTGAAACGCGACCGTGCGGAATTGGAAACACTGGTGTCCGGCTTCAACGAAAGCACGCGCCAGGCCGAGGCCGGAATCGAGCGCCTGCGCTCTGCGGCCGATAGCACCGGGCGTCACATCGCTCGGCAAATTGAGGCAGCGGCGCAGTTGAAGGACGACCTCAGCCTGCTGAACGAGCGTGGCGAGCGCCTTGCTGACCAACTCGACGGATTGGTGCGAACGGGGCGGCAATTCGACCTCGCGCCGCCGCGCGCTGTGGAGCCTGTGTACCGAGATGCGCCAGCTGGACCGCGAGTCCGCAGCCAAGCCGAGCGCGACCTTTTGCGGGCGCTGCAAGTCGTGCCGCGGGGCCAGGGTTAGATGCTGCCGGCACGCCCCTCGCTGCGCCTGCTGCCCTTCACCATCGCATTGCTGATGGCGCTGCTGGCGGCCAAGGCATTCGACCTCGTCCGTGCGGTCGCGTTGCCGCATCTCGCGCTCTCGACGGCGGTCGTTCAGGCGGCCCAAGCGGCGCCTGCGGCGCCTCCCGCGCCATCGGTAAGCGCGGAAAAGAAACTGCCGCCTGAACCGCCGCCGGTCAGCGATGCCGAGCGTTCGCTTTTGCAGGACCTGCGCGGTCGACGGTTAGAGCTCGACCGGCGCGACGCAGCACTGGGAGCTCGAGAGCAGGCGCTGAACGCAGCTGAACAGCGGCTGACGACCCGCCTGGATGAGCTGACAGCGCTGCAAGCCCGGCTCGAGCAATTGGACACCGATCGCCACCAGCACGATGAGGCGAATTGGCACGGGCTGGTGAAGCTGTATGAGGCAATGAAGCCTCGCGACGCAGCTGCGATCCTGAACGATATGGAAATGTCGGTTTTGCTGCCAGTGCTGGATCGCATGAAGGAGACAAAGGCAGCGGCCATCCTAGCGGCCATGCTGCCGGACCGCGCCCGCGTCGCGACGACCCAGCTTGCCGCCCTGCGCACCCAGGCGATCACGGTGCCGCCACGCCCGCCTTCAGGATCCTAGGAGCTACCATGTCAATGGATAGATCGACGAGCGTGCTGATCGTTGATGACTACCGGACAATGCTGCGGATCATCCGCAATCTTCTAAGGCAAATCGATTTTCACAACGTCGATGACGCCTCCGACGGGTCGGACGCGCTAACCAAACTACGCGCTGGGAAGTACGGGCTCGTCATCAGCGATTGGAACATGGAACCGATGAGCGGCTTGCAGCTGCTCTCCGAAGTGCGTGCCGACGAGTCGTTAAAAGTGATTCCTTTCATCATGATCACCGCCGAGAGCAAAGCGGAAAACGTCGTGGCGGCGAAGCTGGCGGGGGTGTCGAACTACATCGTCAAACCTTTCAATGCGGAAACTCTTCGAGACAAGATTAGCAAGGTGCTCGGTCATGGATGAAAATGCCGGACGTCGGCGCAGGGCCGCATTCGGCTTCGCGCTGCTCTGCTTTGCAGCTGGCCCGGCACTCGCCCAATCGCCAACCGTACGGGCCGGCGCCCTAAACGGCTTCGGACGGGTTACATTTGCGTTTCCGACCGCGACAGGGTTCCACCTTGCGCAGGACGGCGACCTTGTGACCCTGCACTTCGACCAATCAGCCGACGTCCCGAGCGCCGGGCGGACACGCAACGTGCTGGCGGTGAGGGGCAGCCCTGGCGGAGCGGAGATCGAGGTGGTTCCCGGAGCACGCATCCGCGCTATCTCGCTGGACGCGCAGGTGATCATTGATGTGCGCGATCCAATCGCCAAGCCGAAAGCAAAGCCGAATCAGCTACATGTTCCCTTGCTGCAGCCAGCGCCAGCGTCGGCAGGCGTGACGGTTCCGGCAGCTGCGGCGCCCATCGTTCCGGAGCCTGCATCCAGGGTCATGGCGCCAGTGACGCAGCAGCCCGTTGAAGCTTCGCTCATCGCTGCGCCTCCTGTGCCCGTTGCGGCCCCCCCGTTGGACGTGCTGGCCGTCAGTGCGACTTCCGTCCCACTACCGCCTGGCGCGCTCGGGCGCGGCGCTGTGGTGCCGTTCGGGCGTGACGTGGGCGCAGCCGCGTTCCAGCGCGTCGATGGCGACTACGTCGTTTTCGACGAGCGCCGGCCAATCGATCTCGGGGCACTGCACGACGATCCGGCTTTTGCGTCCGCCACCATCCAGCTGTTGCCGGCCGCGACTCTGCTGCGGATCGATCCAGCGCCGGGCGTGCAGTTGCGGCTTGCCCGGCAAGCTGACGGGTGGATGATCGCGGCCGGTCCCGCTAAGTCCAGCACGACGCCAATCGAACCGACGAGCGAGGACGGGCGAATGCTGCTGCAAGCCTCGAATCCGGGCCGGGTGGTGGTTGTACCAGACGCCACCACCGGAGAGAACCTGTTGGTCGGAACTATGCGGAGCGGTGGAAGCGGGATGGCTGTCACCCGGCACATGCCGGAGTTCACCCTGGCCGCAACGTGGCAAGGCGTGCTGGTGGAGCCGCATACTGACCGTGTCGATTTGCGGGTCACAAACCAGGGTTTTGTGATCGACGCGTCAGGCCAGCCTCTTGCGGTGTCCCCGCAACTTGCAGCCGCGCGGCTACTGTCGGACGCTGCCGTGCTCACCCGGCGGTTTGACTTCCCCAATTTGCCGACGGATACCCTGCTGCGCCGCATGCAAAACGAGGTGGTGGCGGCCGGAACTGCCCCGGCGCTTGCTCGTTTCCAGCCCCGCCTTGCAGCCGCACAAACCATGATCGCCCTTGGAATGGGGGCCGAAGCTGAGGCTTTGCTTCGGCTTGCCACGGCGGAGGAGCCGAGGCTGACGGGCGACCCCGCCGTTGTAGGGCTTACCGCAATTGCGTCGCTGTTGGCCGGGCGAACGGATCAGGCGAAAGGCTTGGCGGAACCTGCGCTGTCGGGCACGGACGAGATCGCGCTGTGGCGCGCGGTCGCCGAAGCCATGCGCGAGGGGGATGCCGCCAGTTCTGCGCCGGTCTTTGCCGCGACTCTGCCGCTCGTTCTCGCCTATCCAGACGCCCTGCGCGATCGGCTGCTTCCGCTGGCAGTGGAAACCATGGCGCAGGGTGGTGCAGGCGAGACTGCCGACGCAGTGCTCGCCCAACTCCCGGCAGAACCGTCGCTGGCCACTGCTCGGGCATTGCGGCTTGCTGCAAAAGGCGAAACAGAACAGGCATTGTCGAAGCTTGATGCGCTGGCGATCGGTCACGATCGACTGGTGGCAGTGCGAGCCGCAGCGCAGGCAATCGAGCTGCGCCTGGCCAACGGGTCACTGTCGCCGTCGACTGCTGCAGACGCGCTGGAGCGCCAATTCCTCGCATGGCGTGGCGACGGCCGTGAACTGGCTTTGCGTCTTCGGGCCGCCACCTTGCGGGCGCAGTCGGGCTCGCCACGTGCGGCCTTGGCCCTGTTGCGCGAAACGGAATCCATCTACCCCGAAGCACATGCCGAGATCCGGGCGCGCATGGGAGATCTACTGACCGCAGCCTTGACCCGTTCGGCAGCGGCGCAGATTGCCTCGCTGGAAATCGTGGCCCTAGTTGACAAGAACGCCGATATCATAGCTGAGTCGGTGGTGGCCGACACGGCGGGCTTAGTCGCCGACAGACTGCTTGCGCTTGATCTCCCGCAACGGGCGGGACCGCTCCTCAATAAAATTATGCAGCGAGCGGCGCCGGGCGAGGCGCGGGCGGCGGTTGGCTTGCGGTTGGCCTCGCTGTATTTGGGTGAAGGCGACGATGCCGGAGCGCTCGCCGCGTTGCTGCAATCCGATGCGCCGGGGCTGGCGCCATCAACGATGGAACCTCGGGTTTTGCTGGCCGCGCGGGTCCACGCGCACCAAGGTGACCTGCATGCCGCTGTCGCGACATTGGCGACGCTGGACACCGCTGAAGCCGATGAGACACGGGCGGAATTCTTGGCCAAACTCGGCGATTGGCCAGCTGCCGCAGTGTCCATGGCGTCGTTCGTGGGCAGGACCGTTCCAGCGGACGGCATCTTGGCTCCCGTGCAGCAGCAAGCGCTACTTCGATTGGCAAGTATGCAGTCGGAAGCCGGCGATGCTGCCGGGTTGCGCGCGCTGAGTGTGCGGGAAGGCGCACGGATGTCGTCTAGTCCGCAAGCCGCTGTATTCGCTGTGCTGACCGCAAAACCCATTCGTGAGACATCTGATCTGAAGCGTTCCTCTGCAGAGGTCACGCTTGCGCGCGCGATCCCCTCGAATCTTGCGGCAATCGGAACGCAGTAGCCTGTGACGCTCATTTCACATTGCCGCCCCGCGTGCTGCCGTCCGTGAAAACCTATGTATTCGCTTGCATAAAACCCTTCTAAGCCTTATTCCCCCCCTCCTTGGCCCAAGGGGACGATCCCGTCCAACAGGCTATCTACTGGTTTGGGGGTACGTGATGAACGCACTTGCTCAACTGGGGATGGTCTCGGAGCTTCCGAGCGAGAACCAGACGACAATCGCTTCTTTCCCTTCCTTTCAGGGCGAGGAAAGGAAAGATCACTTCGTAGAGAGGGACGGCATGACATTTGCCGGCACACACCTTCTCGCGGATTTGTGGGGAGCTAATAATTTAGCCGATCCGCAGCATATAGACATCGCGTTGCGTGCAGCGGCTATGAAGGCTGGGGCAACGATTTTGCACAGCCACTTTCATCACTTTACCCCTAATGGTGGAGTATCGGGTGTGGTCGTGCTCGCGGAAAGCCATATATCAATTCACACTTGGCCAGAGCGGGACTTTGCCGCAATCGACATTTTTATGTGTGGCGACTGCAACCCGCACGACGCCATACCTGTCCTGCAAGCTGCCTTCACGCCCGACCGCGTAGATCTTGATGAGCAACGCCGCGGTCGCGTTTTCTAACGCCGGGTCGTGCCAGCTTTGCCGGAGGAGTGGATCGCTGAAACATTGTACCCTGGATGGGGACAACGTTTTCTAGTAACGCGTGAACTCGCCCGTGTACATAGTCCGTTTCAGGAGATCGTGATCTTTGAGAGCCTATCGCACGGCCGTGTTGTACTACTAGATGGTGTCGTCCAAATCACCGAGGCTGATGAGTTTGCTTATCAAGAGATGATTGCCCACGTCCCGATGATCCAGCATGGCGCTGCCCGGCGTGTGCTGATCATCGGCGCCGGAGACGGCGGCGTCTTGCGGCGTGTCTTGCAGCACGCAGGCGTGGAGCGGGCAGTGATGGTTGAAATTGACGGTGAAGTAATGCGGCTTGTGCGCGAGCACATGCCATCCATTGCTGCAGGTGCATGGGAAGATCGGCGTGCCGAGATAATTACCGGAGATGGTATCGATTACGTTGCACACGCACCAAGTTCCGCCTTTGATGTAATAATTGTCGACAGCACGGACCCAGTAGGTCCGGGTGAGGCGCTCTTCACCGAAGCGTTCTATCGTGGTTGCAACCGGGTTCTCTCAGCCGAAGGCATGATAGTAAACCAATGCGGTGCTCCCTTTATGCAAAAAGATGAGTTACGTGAGACAACAATACTACGAGCAAAAACATTTAAATGTGTTAGTGCTTATATTGTGGCTGCACCAACGTATGTTGGTGGCTTTATGACTCTCGGTATTGCGTGCAAAGCAAATTTTAACTTGATATCACCACACGAATCAGAACAGAGAGCAAGCAGCGCCGGTATATTGGGCAAGACACTGTATTGGTCTTCCGATATTCAAAGTGCGTGCTTCGCCTTGCCTCCTTATATTAGATGCCTTTTGCCACGTGGTTCTTCTGGCAATCACGCTGACTAGCAGTATTTTAACAAATTATATCTAAAAATCTTCTCTGATTGGGGTTGTTGAGTCCAAGCCGTTGCTTGCGCTTCATTTCTCTAGTTTCGATTATTCTGTTGGCTGATAGGTGAATTGATCGCATTGCGCCATTGTTGTAGACGGCTTTATCGATCCGTTGGGCGACGGGTTCGCGCGATGACCGATGCAGGCGATGCTTGGCGGCTGGCACGCTAGCGTGCCTCCCGCTCGGCGTTGCTGAGCGTGTGCTCTCCTTCTGGCTTGCGGCCTCTCGGCATGGCTGTGACCTCCGTTCGTAACGTATCGCAGCGGTGTCGGCCTTCTGCCGCGCCCGTGGGTCACTGGCTTTTCTTCGCGGTTGGCGCAAGGCCGCCGCATGATGGGGTGAGGAGGGCGAGGCGCCTCAATCTGTTCCGCGACCTGCGGCATTGCCGCCCGAAACTCCGGACGCCCAACGAGGTCACCTCGCCAATCGTCCCTACGGGAATGGCGCGGCCCCGCCCTTTCAGGCGGAAACTGGAAACTCTCGGCTTATGCGCCAGGCGCCGGTGCCGCGGCCTGCTTGCCCCAGCGGAACTCGCTGCTATCGGCCCACATGCGGTGCAGGATCACCGCCAGCTTGCGAGCCACCGCGACACGGGCGCGGGCCATCCCACCACGGCGCTTAGCGACGGCCATGCCCTACACCCGCAACGCCGACCACTTGGAACTGCGGATCAGCAGCGAGTGGGCCGCCTCGTATAGCGCGGTGCGGGCCAGCTCGTCGCCGCACCGGCTGATGCGGCCTTGCACGTCGGTCTCGCCGGACTGGTAGCGCTGCGGCGTCAGGCCGAGATGGGCGCCGACATCGCGCGACTTACGAAACCGGCTTGGCTGGTCGATCGTGGCGTAGAATGCCAATGCGACTAGCGAGCCGACGCCCGGCACCGTCATAAGCCGTCGGCTCGACCCGCACCTCGTCGAGCACCCGCTTGGTGAGCGTGTCGGCCTCTCGAATCAACACTTCCACGACCGACAACAACGATCCGGCCAGGCTCGCCAGCATCGGGTCGCTGGTAGTCAGCTCGCGATGCTTGTGGCCGATGCACTCGAACCACGTTTTGTCATCCTGAGAGGAGCAGCCACCGGATCACCGAGACGAGGCCCGATCGTGTCCCACCGCGTGGTGTAGCAGCGTTGCCGCGGCGCTTCCGAAGTAGGGTGGGCTTGCCGGTCTCAGGCTGCCGCGGCGGACAGGCGGAGGGTGGGATCATCGCTGACGGGCGCGAGCGTCTCACGGCTCCGATGACGGCCGCGCGCATCGGTATCTGCGGCCCGGTCGGGCTTGGCAAGACGGCGCTGATCGAGCCGCTTACCCCCGTGCTCACCAGGCGCGGTATCGACTTGCCTATTATCACGAACGACTTGGTGACCGAGGAGGACGCAGACCGTCTGCGGCGCTCCAGCCTGATCGACCCGGGCCGGGAGGCGGCCGACCCTCGACATCATGGCGGGGGGATTGCCTAGAGCGTCAGTGGTCAGGGCTTGAACTGTTGATCTACGAACAGGGCGGCGACAATCTCGCCTCGACCTTCTCGCTTGACCCGATCGAATGGTGGATATTCGTGATCGACGTCGCGGGCGGGGGGACATCCCCCGCAAACGTGGACCCGGCGTGCTGCGCTCCGACCTTTTGGTCGTCAACGAGATCGACCTGGCCCCCATGTCGGCGTCGACCTGCCATCGATGCTCGCAAAGGCCGATGCCGTGCGGGACCGACGGCCCGTGGTCGCCACAGACGCACGGCAAGGCGGCGGAGTCGACGTCGACAACTAGGGCGGCTTGTGCTCGGGCCACGCTCCGCTTCGCCGTTGCGGGCGGACGCACCAGGCTGCTGCGGCAGCACGCGCCGCATCCGTTCCACGTCACCCGACCGTTCTACCTAAATCCGGAGCGCCCGGACCTGGCCGCATTGTATTTGCAATCCGCATCGGGCGGTATTTACAGCGGCGAACACCTCGAGTTGGTGATCTCAGCTGGCAAGAACACGGTCGCCGCCGTGACGACGCAGTCTGCCAACTCGTCTGACTCTCTCCCCAGATAGCTTTGTGGTCCACACCCCGGACCCCGCTGTGTTGTTTCCTGGAGCGGCGCTTCAGACGGCTATGGATATCACGCTGGCACCGGGCGCGCTCGCGCTTTGCCAAGACGGTTTTGCGTGTCACGACCCGGCCGGACGAGAAGGCATATTCGACTTCATTGCGATCCCCACCGTCGTTCGCGCGGATGACGCTCGCGTGTATATGACCGACCGCGGTGTGGTCCATGGCGCCGCCCTGGAAACGATAGTCTCGCCGCTCGGACTCTACCAGGCCGGCGTGAGCCTATTGCTGTTGCCCGATGGCGGGCATTACCGAGCCGGTTGGATGCACTCGGCTGCCTGTCCGGCATATCGGCGTTGCCAAATGGGGTAGGAACAAGCGTCCGGCTGCTTGCCGCGAATGGCGATACCCTCGCGCGTGGATTGGTGGCCGCATTTAGCACCTGCTTCCGCGCTGCGACCGGCATACTTCCGGCTGCCCGCCGGAAATAGCGGCCGGTCAGGGACGCGGCGGTGCGGATGCGCACGGGTGCACCCACGTCATCGCGAGCCGGCTTCAACCTCGGAATCCTGAGCAAACGGCACGCAAGTGATCCTGGATACGTCGTCGTAAGCGCCCCTTGCAGCGATGGCTTATCACGCCGCCAAGTAATGCGCCGCGCCTGCGGCGAGCACTTGCAGGCCCATTGCCAGATCCTCAGGCCGGGTATCTTCCGCCCAGTGATGGCTGATGCCACCAATCGAGGGCACGAACAGCATCGCGGCGGGTAGCTTGCGAGCAAGGAATTGCGTGTCATGCCCGGCACCGCTCGGCATCGGCTGCCACGCATTGGGCACCAGAGCTTCGGCGGCGCTGGACAGAGCCTCTTGCAACGCCGGATCGCAGAATGCGGGGGCAGACTGGCTCATGACCTGCAGCGTCGTCGTGCAGCGCTCGCGGCGGTTGCTTTCCTGGACCGCCTGGATGAGCACGCTGTGCAGACGGCCCAGTATTTCGGTTGAGAGGTCGCGGAACTGGAAAAGGATCTCAGCTCGGCCGGGTATGATAGAGGGTGCGCCGGGCTCGAGAACGATGCGGCCCACCGTCCAAACTGTACGCTCGCCGCAATGCTTGGGAAATTCTGCGTCGATCCAGGCCAGCAGCCGCACGGCCGCCAGCCCGGCATCGCGCCGCTCGGCCATCGTAGTGCCGCCGGCGTGATCCTGCTGACCGTCGATGATGATGCGATACTGCCAGATGGCAACGATACCCGTCACCACACCAACGCGGCGGCCATTGGCCTCCAAGGTGGTACCTTGCTCGATGTGCATCTCCAGAAAGCCCTTGTAGTGGCCCTCCTTCAACGCAAAGCGGCGTAGGCCGGTAAGGCCTGCCTCTGCCAACGCCCGGCGGAGGGGCTTGGCGTCGTAGCGGTTGGTCAGGCCGTCGATCTCGTCCTCTGACAACAGGCCGGTGAATGAGCGTGAGCCGATGAAGGAACCGTAATGGCCTTCCTCGTCAGCAAAGGCGATGGCATCCACCGGCAGCCCCGCGCGGGCTAGCGCTACGGCGGCGACCACGCCGAGCGCGCCATCTAGCCAGCCCGCATGATTTTGGCTTTCGACATGGCTGCCCACCAGCAGTCTCGGGCCCGGACCGGGATGGCGGCCCAGAACGTTGCCGATGCCGTCGATCTCGGACTGCAGGCCGGCTTCCTGCATACGAGCGACCAACCAGCGTCGCGCCTCCATGTCTTGCGGGCTGAAGGTCGGGCGATGCACGCCCGTCAGGAACGCCCCAATCTGGCGCAGGGCGTGCAGATCGGCGAGGAAGAGCTCGGTGTCTGGATGGGGGAAGTCCATGCCCTAGAGACTGGCCGTACTATGGGCAGACGACAAGGCACGCCGCGGAGCCTGGCTCAATGCGCCGATGGAGGGTGGACGGCCAGCGAACTGAGCCCTTCAAAGAAGAGTTCAGTTCCTTAATAACAAGACGTATGCCCGCGACCGAAAAACTGTTTTGCGAGACGGCAGCAACCTCGGCATGACTCTAACGACTGCTTCGAACGCCCCGGCTGAAGAGGTGGGAACGATCGAGCGGAGGATCGGGCGAGTGGTGCGAACCTTGCGTATTCGTCTAGGCCTAACGGGAAGCGAGCTTGCCAAAGCGTCAACATTTCCACGGGCATGCTTTCCAAGATAGAGACGGGC
>JAABUJ010006966.1_pt1 | contig 10714 bp, 12 predicted proteins | sample 5559131 | NCBI WGS metagenome assembly JAABUJ01 (sample SAMN10711875, study PRJNA513366) | rock metagenome | isolation source: Antarctica rocks | place: Antarctica: Victoria Land, Mt New Zealand nord | collected 2016-01-07 | reverse complement strand
AGGCTATCTCGCGCGGGCAAAAGATCCGCCTCCAGGCAATACCGTCATGTGGAGAGGCTTGTCGCGTCTCACAGACATCCAACTCGGCTTCATCCTAGGAACTCAACTTGTGGGTAATTGAAAGCAGAGACTGCGTGTAATCGGCAAAGCCCGTATAGGTGACGTTCAGCTCCGCACTGCCGGCCGGGATGTCGAGCAGCGTGAAGCGGCCTTGCGCATTGCTCACAGCAGATCGGCCCCCGGGTTCAACCTTTACTCTTGCGCCCTGCAAGGGCTGCCCGTCAACATCGGTCACCGCCCCGGAGACCGTAGCGCGTCCGGTCTGGCCAACAGCCGCGGCGCACGAAAGTGAAAGAATCACGCCATACAAACGAACTCGCACACCCATTCCCGACCTCTTCAGCTTTGAAATTCAGAGAGGCATGCACGTTCCACGACGCACGATCCGCTGACCCCGGCCAACTGCGCTCGAGGTGAGATCGATGCTGAAGATTGCAGCTCTCTGATGTGCTGAGGTTAGAAGACGTTCTTTACAGGACGTTGACGCGCTCGTGAATGCTTGACGACAATCGCGCAGCATCGTGCGTCCAACGCAAAAGCGCACGCGGTGGGAACGTGCGCTCTGGCAAAGGTTATCAACCCAGCTTTGTCCATGGGTTGCTGCTCAGGTGAAGTCAGGCCAGTGCAGGTTCAGTCGCCGATGGACGCGCGGCTATTCCCTGCACGCTGGACGTCTGATCACTCTCCATCGCCTGTTCGCCTGCAACCGTCTCATCCGTTACCGGTGCCTGCGGAAAGTAGGCGTTGGCGAAGTATTGTCCCAGCATGCGATCCGTGTTGAAAAAGCTTCCGTTCATCGCGATGCAGTGCTGTTGCATGCGCGCCCATGCATTGGGACGCGCGAACAATGGAGCGATCCGGTGCTCGAGCTTTTCATAAAGGCTCGCCGCCTCCGCCGAATCGGTGTCTCCATCGTCGATGGCCCAGCCCGTTACGTCCTCCGCGCAGCCCTCGATCCACCAGCCATCCAGCACGCTCAGGCTGGGCACGCCATTCAGCGCTGCCTTCATCCCGGATGTCCCGGAAGCCTCGTACGGACGCCGCGGCGTATTCACCCAAACGTCCACGCCCTGAGTCAAAATTGCGCCAAGTTCCCAGTCGTAGTTTTCGAGATAGACAATCCTCAGCGATCCGCTGGAGATCTTTCCGGCAATCTCGAACACTTCCTGAATCAGCCCTTTGCCCGCCGTATCGGCCGGGTGCGCCTTGCCCGCGAACACAATTTGCAGGCCGCCAATCTTCTTCGCAATCCTCGCCAGCCGCTTCGGATCGTCGAGCAGCAGACTCGCACGTTTGTAGGTGGCCACGCGCCGGGCAAACCCCAGGGTCAGCACGCTCTCATTGAACGCCGCTCCCGTGCGCGTTTGTACCACCTCCACCAGCTTGCGCTTGCCGGAGCGGTGCGCGTTGGCGATTCGAGCCGGCTGAAGGCCGTACACAGAGCGAAAATACTGGTTGTCGTGCCGCCAGCGAGGCATCTCCTGATCGAAGAGAGCCTGTAGCGGAGCTGCAATCCAGGTTGCCGCATGCACGCCGTTGGTCACCGACTCCACCGTGTAGTCGGGGAACATCGCTTTCGAAACCTTGCCGTGCTGCATCGCCACGCCGTTGACCCAGCGCGAAAAGCGCAGGGCAACATACGTCATGTTCAGCAGATTGTTGTGTAGCCCGCCAAAGCGCTCGATGGCCTGGCTGCGCTCCTGACCCAGCACTGCATACATCTGGTCCAGACCAAACTGGTCGTGCCCGGCCGGAACCGGCGTATGCGTTGTAAACACACACTGCGCGGCCACGGCCAGACGATCCGCTTCGGTCGCGCTGGCCAGCGTTTTGCCCTGCTCCAGTCGATCCTCAAGCAGACCCAGCGCCAGCAGCGCCGCATGGCCTTCGTTCATGTGATACACCGCCGGCAGGCAGCCCATCTTGTGCAGCAGCCGCGAACCCGCCAGGCCGAGGACGGTCTCCTGGCAGAGCCGGTAGTACGTGTCGCCTCCGTAGAGATGGTCGGTCAGCCTGCGGTCGTAGGGGTCGTTCCCTTCCACATCCGTGTCCAGCAGAAAGACTGGGATGATGTGCCCCGCTACGCCGACCACATCGAAACGCCACGCACGCACCGTAATCTGGCGCGACTGCATTTCCATCGTCACAGACTCGCCGGCCTCAGGCAGCATCGTCTCGGGCGTCCACGACACGTCCGATTCCGTCTGTTGTCCGTTCGCATCCAAATGCTGCCGAAAATATCCCCGGCGATGGCATAGCGAAACCGCGACCATTGGCGCGCCGGTATCCGCCGCCGAACGTAAGGTATCGCCCGCCAGCATTCCGAGCCCGCCCGAATAGGTGGGGAGCGAAGGCGCAAGCGCGATCTCCATCGAAAAATAAGCAATGGTGCGTGTGCCCAGGTCAAGCTTGCCAGGGGAAGCGGGGGCAAAGTGATTTGCAGCCGGAGAGGTCATGCGGGGTCCTCGCAAGGATACGTTCGGGAAATTCCGCATCAGCGAAGACGAAGTCAGCGCGGAACGGGTGAAAGTTTGCCTGTTGCAAGCTTCATCGGTAGGGCAGGCCGGGGCGCAAAGGGATTTCGGTTCCCCGCCCGGCTTGTTTCAAGACTACCTCAGCCCACCTGGTCAGACTCTCAGAAACTTCTGTTAAGAAAGTGAAGATACCGCTGAACGAATGAAATCGCACATGCGGCCTGTTTCTTAACTGCTTCCAAAGCGCACCGCTGAACGCACTCGACAGGCCAGTCACGCGCAGGCAACGAAACATAGCCTGCGGTGAATGACAGTGCGCCTGGCAGGAAACAGCTTATGTTGACCTAGCAGGGCGCGCGGTTTGGCCGCCAGCCAATCCATTGCTATACTCAGGGAGCGTTCAGGGTAACCGTTTCTGTACAAATGGATTCCCGATTCGCCAGACTTCCCTGCCCAAGCTGCCTTCCAGGGGCGACCGGCACGAGTCAACGTGGCCTGACCCTTCTTGGCGGTCTTGTCTGCGAGTTCCATGCATCGCCAAGGCCAGATAGCTCAGTGGTAGAGCGCGGCCCTGAAAAGGCCGGCGTCGGCGGTTCGATCCCGTCTCTGGCCACCAATTTATAATCAACGACTTGCAATATACTTTTGGATTTTGCAAGTGATTTGCAACTGATTTCACGGCGGTTGGTACGATCAGAACATGCTTGATCGCCGTAATCTGAAGCAAATCACAGAGCGTGTGAGCGTTTATACGAGGCACACATCTTCCTGCGTGCATGCCGGCCATACGCACTTCAAACGGTGCGCTTGCTTCAAATACCTTTGCGTAATGACCGACGGCGGAAGCAAGACGCTGTCCGCAAAGACGCGCTCCTGGTCAGTTGCCGAAGTGAAGGCTGCCGCTTTGAGGGACAGTCTGGACCCCATGAAACGGCGACTCGCCGAGTTGGAAGACAAGAAGCAGGCTGAGGACGCCGAGGCGGTGACGGTCGAATCCGCACTCGAGCGCTGGCTCGCAAGCATTCGGAACAAGCACGACAACGACAACACCTATTCGAAATATCGCACGGTCGCAAAGTACATCGGCCTGTGGGCGAGGCTCAACGGACTCGTCAGGCTGCGGGACATTTCTGCTGACACCCTCGACGTGTGGAAGAATTCGTGGACTTTGAATGCTAAACGTCCAGAAGATCGGATTGGTAGAACCACGGCGGCACGTCGTTTGGAGATGGTGAAGCGGTTTACGAAGTACTGCTTGAGAATGGCCTGGATCGTGATGGATCCTGCTGGGGATTTCGACGCGATCACACCAGACACCGGGGAGACTCTGCCACTGCTCAGCGGCAGGTACGAGGCGGTGCTTGCTGCCACATACGAATATGACGCGAGAATGCGGCCCGATGACCGGTTCGGTCCCGAGTTACGCGCCATCATTCAATTGATGCGTTGGTCGGGGCTGCGGATTGGTGATGCCTTGAAGGTCAAACGCACAGACTTCACGGGCAATCGCCTGACGATCAGGAAAAGCCAGAAGACCAAGAAGCCACACGCCTTGATCGTTCCGGATCACGCGATTTCGGAACTCTTCAGTCTCAAGACTCGGCCAACGATTGACCCCGCTTATTTCTTCTGGTCCGGGAAGAGTCTCCACAAGTCGCTAACCAGCCAGTGGCAGCGCAAACTCCAGCGGCTCAACGAGTACCTGTCAATAGTCGATTACGATGGTCAGCCGATGCGCTTTCACTCCCATCAACTTCGAGACACGTTCGCGATGGAGCACTTATTGGCTGGTACGACGATGCAGGATATGTCGCGAATGCTCGGTCACGCGTCGATCAAGGTCACGGAGAAGTACTACGCTCCCTGGGTGCCAGAGAGGCAGGCCGCGCTTGAGTTGAAGATGATCGAAGCGTTGGGAAAGATGGGAGCGGGGGTTACCCTCGCGGCCGGGAAAGCCCCCGGTGCACCCGGATAGCGGTCGACTGAGGAATCCTCAATGAGCAGTAACCGCGCTTGTTGCGCTGTTCGGGGCGGTCGATTTTCAAAACACCGACCTCGTTGAGAAAGATGCTGCGGATCACTTTGCCGCTCATCCCCCACAAACCAGCCAATTCATTTGGGGCGTAGTGAGGTTCGAGCGCTAGGATGCCGCTCGACGGATTCTGATTGGCGTCATTGGAAGCTGTGGAACGACAAGTTCTTGGGTCCCGTATTGCGTTGCCGTTTTCTATTTCGCGATGCGTAGATCGGCAACCTGCTCGGCTACTACTATTCACTTCATCCATAGTTTTGCTCCAGTGTCTGATCTTCCCTGTTCAGAAAGCGCTGCCAAAGTGTGTCGATGAACAGCCGCCTTCACGAGCGACTCCCACGCATGTATCATGGCGTTGCTTACTAAGCACGCATCCTGTAACAGCTCGCCCCGCACTTCCTGCTTTTCAAGCGCAAGCTGGCAAAGGGCGCGCTGGTGCTCAGAAGCAGTCCCCGCAGATCATGGCACCATGCATGCGGCACACGCTTAACGTTCAACATCAGGATGTGCTCCGCCGAGGGCAGGCGATAGAGCCCGAAGGTACATCGTCCTTTTGGGTATACCAAGGAGCTGTCTGGGGTGATTGGATTGGTTACTTCAGACTCAGCGGACGAGGCGTCGCCAACCGCGCTCCTAGGCGAGCATGGGAGTGTGGGCCTGCCGACGTCTCAGAAGGCTGTCAGGGCCTTTTGTGCCGTACTAACGATGGGGTTTGCGCAACGTGACAACTCAACAATGTGCCGAGGCGTCGTTTTAGCTATATAAACGATTCAGCTAATCGAGAGAGAAATCTGATCTCGGCGCGAAGCTTGATCAGCTCCCAGTCACGTCTGCTCGCGAGATATTCGAGCCCGTACTCGTCGTCCCGCCCGGTAAGAAGGATCACTTTGATCCTCCTGGCTCTATCCAACCCTGCCTGTTGAGTGAAATCTTTCATGCGCGAGGGTGGAGCACTCTGCGTTCGGCAGATGTCCAGAATCCTCAAGATGGAGTCAATATCAGACGGTGGCTCAGTGAATAGAAGAGTATCGCCGCCGGCCTTGAGCCTTGTCCGCCCCAGCGGGGCAGCTTGAAGTCTTGCCGAGTCTTATTCTTCTCGGTGGTGCTGACCTCAGATTCAATCGCTCCGGCGGCCTTGAGGCGTTTCAATGCAGGGCTCGAGGAACCCAAGGATATTCTGCCATGGACCTGCAACTCATACGCGGTCTGGAGGGATCGCCCAATCAAAGACATAATGTACAGATCCAGTACCGACTCCATCGTCGCTCCCTCACTTTCCTCCATTATGGATTCCTCCAGCGATCAGCGCACGTGCTGCTCCCTCCTGCAAATCGGTGTTCATGCATTCAGGCTTGCGGTGAAGAGCAAACAGGAACCGTAGAACCAGGCCACGTGCCACGCCAACACAGTGTCCTCCCCATAGGGTTTACATGCGGCGAACACTGCTGGAAAGGTCGTGAACTCAATCTGGACATAGCTGTAGACGAGGGGGAGGTTGAACTTCACTAAATAACTGACACGATCCATGACTGGGATCCTCAGGTCGAGCGGAATATCTCGTGAGAACCATTCCCCCGAGGAAGGTCCATAGCCAAAAGCATCTAGGCAATCCCGGTCTCATCTACAAGGTCTCGCCTTATCGTCGTTCCTGATCGAGCGACCAACCAAGCCGGAGAAGTGTCGGAGCGGGAGGCTAATCAAGTTGGTCGCCCGATAATGAAGATTACGTATAGTCGGTTTGTAGCCGCCCATTAGAAATGTCATAATTCCGGAAAATAGGGTATGTTCGTAGGCGCTTGTGCGTTTTGATTCCCCGGCTCGGTCGTCGCCCGAGCCCCCGGTGAATACCTAGCCGTTCACATCTCAGCCAAACCAATTACCTTTCCCTGTTCCCTAGCTTCAGATCTAGCGAACCATCCTGGTGGCTGTGCGGATGAGCGCACCGGAGACGCCGGTCAAGCTGTGTTCCACTGCCATCTCCGTTGCAAGCAGTTGAATTCCGGAGTTATACGTTGGGTAAGGATGAATGATGCTGGCGAGATCGCTCACATTAAGTTTGTGCTGCATGGCGATGACAACCTCCATAATTGTCTCGCCTGCACGTTGACCAACAATGGTCGCACCGAGGATTGTGCCGCCTCGCGTCGCGACCAACTTGATCATTCCGTCGCGATCGTTGTCGCAGACCGCTCGATCCACTTTGCTGATCGGCCAGGTGGAGGTGACCATATCGTCGGAATGGCTTTGGAGCGCCTGCTCGGAGGTGAGCCCGACCTGCGCAACCTCAGGATCGGTAAACGTGACCCGCGGCATGACCGCAGAAAATCCCGAATTGTTCCCCGGAAGCAGCGCATTACGTGCAGCCTGAAAACCCTGAAATCCGGCAAGATGCGAAAACTGCTCACCACCCAGAACGTCGCCTGCAGCGTAAATAGTGGTCACCGACGTTTGGAGATGCTCATCAACGACGATTCCCTTCTCGCTGTACTTAACACCCGCGGCTTCCAAGTCCAGACCATCGAGCGTCGGCCTGCGTCCGGTGGCCACGAGCAGAAGGCCACATTCGACACGCTGCCGTTCTGAATGCACCATGATTCCTGTATCTGATTTGGCCACGGAGAGAACGCGCTCCGAGACAATGCGAACGCCTTCACTCTCAAGCACGCGGTAAAGTATGTCTGAGGCATCTGGTTCCTCTTTGGGGAGAAGCCGTTCCGCAAAGATTGTGACTTGCGAGCCCAGGCGTTGATAGGCCTGAGCCACTTCCACACCGACCGGCCCACCACCGACAACTACCATCGACGCAGAAAGCCGATCATTCTCGAATATCTGCCGGTACGTCGAGAACGGCACGGCGTTTAGGCCTGGCAGTGGAGGTATCACGGGCTCCGCACCCGTCGCAATAAGAATCTTTTTCGCAGATAGACGTTGGCTGCCCACGGTCAGGGTATGCGGGTCGATGAAGCTGACCGGACCCAGGAAAATGTTCATGCCCTTTTCCCGCAGGGCCTCCGGCGTCGTGCCCTTGTAAATCTGCCAGGTCGTAGACCGTAGATATTCTCGGACCTGCTGCATATCGACCACAGGAGCTTGCGAGGCTATGCCGAACGTCGACGCAGTACGCAGATTGTGTGCCACCTTGGCGACCTTCAACAGAGATTTGCTGGGAACGCAACCGGACCAGGTACAGTCACCACCGATGCGGTCCCTTTCGAGCATGGCGACACGCGCGCCCAGCTTGACCGCAAACTCGGCCGCGATAAGACCCACCGAACCCGCACCGATGATGGCAAGATCATACGTTTCTGTGCTCATGCGTTACGCTCCTCGCTTTACAGAACTCAGGTCGGGAACCCAGTGTAAGAAGATGAGGGCCACGACAGCGACGAGTACGGTTCCATAGAGAAGCCCGTCTATCGAGTAGCGCTCCCCCAAAAATCCGGCCAGAAGTGAGCCAATGATGGCTCCGACGCTGAGAAGCACAGAGTAGATGCCCATCGCCGCGCCACGTCCGGATTTCGCCGGCAGTGTTCCGGCCAGCCAGGCCAAAGCAGCCGGGGTAAATCCGCTCTCCACCATGATGAGCAAAGCGATTCCCGCGCCAATGCTCCACCGCACCGACGCAGATTGATCTCCAGAATGATTCAGCATGTAGAAACCCGCACAAACCGGGAGCATTGCGCCGAGCGTAAACGTCATCGCATTGCGCAGCCGCATGTGGGGCAGGATAAAGCTCCATGCTGTGACCCCAAGGCCGAAGACGATGGAATACCCGAAGAGCAACCAGCCCACACTCGCAGGCGTGGAAGCATAGATGCCAGCTAGAAATTGATGGCTAGACGTACGTCCGGTCAGCAGGAACGGAAGCGTGGGTCCAAGCCACAGCCCGACGACCGCATTGACGGAAAGCCAGACCGGGGCTAGGCGGCGTAGGGAGGGGAGATGCAGAACCTGCTTGAGTTCCTTGAGTGGATTGGGAAGGTGCCTGACAGCAGCCCGACTGGAGATGCTGAGGAACAAAATCAGAGCACAGGCGAGATAGAGGACGGAGACGACGGTAAAGGCAGATGCATTCAGAGCACGGAAGAGCTGGGCCGCGACAATGCCTCCCAACGCAAGACCGGCAAGCAGAGTCAACTCGAAATAGCTCATCGCCCGCGCGCGCAGGGCCGGGCGGCCATCGGTTGCATCCGCAAGGTATGCAAGCAGTGCAGGAACGATCGCAGCAGCGCCTACACCCTCAAGCACTCTGCTGAGGAAGAAGATGTAAGTTGATCCCGACAGGGCGAAGAGGAATGCGGCAATTGCGCCGACGACGGCGCCAGCAGACATCAGCAACCTGGGCTGCATGGCGTCGGATGCCAGCCCCATCGGAATGGAGGCGAATAACTCGGCGGCAAAGGAAACCGCACTGAGTGTCCCCACCAGGCCCGCGCTCAGGTGAGCGCCATGATTGTTGAGGCTGGCAAGGTAGATGCCGATCAAAATGCCGCTTGTTCCACTCGCGATCCTCAAGATAGCGTGTGCGGAGATTACCCACGCGAGATTGGTATGAGCGTGCGTCCGATCATCCGCTCCCCCACCGCCTGGTAAAGGTCCAGAGATTCGTAGATGAAGTTCAGCGGGAGGCGCGTTGAGAACTGGCATATCGGAAGGCGCAGTCACCGTGGAGTTATCTTGTTAGCCATCCACTTTTCGAACAGCCTGTCCAACGAGAATAATCCAGCGCCGAAGATAAGGATCATGAGAGATGCAAAAAGGAATGTGTAAGGATCGGCAACGTAGAACTTTCCAGGGTCGCTAAAGATGGACTGCAGGGCGACCTTGTCCGCGGTCCAATAGGCGACCATCATGTCGATCGCGAGCACCAGGCCAGTGAATCGCGACAACAGCCCTAAGATGAGCAGAATGCCTCCAATAAACTCGACTCCAGCAACGAAGTGGGCGGTGAACGCAGGAAACGGCAGATTCAGAGAGGCGAAATATTTTGTGATCTGCGGCATGTTCTGGAGCTTGCCCCAGCCACTCTGTGCGAACTGCCAGCCCCAGTAAAGCCGAACCAGCAGAAGAAAAGGCGACTGGGCATACGACGCGATCCTTGCGAAAAATTTGTAAGATCGGGCCACCGCAGCGGGAAGGATTTGCGATGTCATTGCTTGTCTCCTGTTAGGGAGTTGTGTCGACGGGAGTTCTGGCGTGCGCACAGCCAACCTAAAACGGCCCACTGTTGGAAGCACTCTTGAAGAAGAGCAGCTTGTTCCGTCTCATCCATCAGACTGTTGCTGAAAGCCGTCGCAAAGACCTCGCCGAGCGCGGCTCCCGATTGGATGGCCGTCAACATGCGGTACTCTTCCAGCCGCAAGCGCTTGTAATACACAGTGAACTCCTGCCGGTGTACCGCCAGCCATACTGTGTCGGGTCGAAGCTGCGCAACACGCCGCACCGCAGAGATTTTGCGCGCTGCTGTCGCGTTATTACTGGAGGTGTCGCTGCTTCCCGCATCCTGACGCATCGCAATCAACAGTTCATCTACTGGATAAGAGAGATCGAGAAGTCGAACCGAAGGCTGCAGTCCCAGTATCGTCGCATCGCAGATAGATGCGAACGACTCTGGCGGAAAGGGCGACACCGTAGCAGCATCGTAGGCCTCAATGTGAGCCCATTCCACACGCACAACCTCCTGCGCAACACCACTCTTCGACCCAGTGAGCGCTTCATTGTCTCTTAGAAAGAGATAGAGCCTGCTGCCGAGATCGCGCAATGAAAACGACGTTGAAGGACAGGCCTCGAGGTAGGATCGCATCACGCGTTCAAACGTCTTTCGTCCAAGCACCGCCAGCAATCCCGGAAAGTCGTCTTCAAAACTCGAATACAACCGGAACCAATATTGGCGGTTGTAAATCTCCAGTCGTTCAAGCGATGTGAGTTCGGCGTTGGGCTTGATGAACGCAGCCGCTTCACTTTCCATCGCGACGCCATCTTTCCTGATCCTCCGCGTAGACTCCTGCGCTGTCAGTGGCTCCATCACTGCGGCAGCCATACGCCTCTGCAACTCCAGAAGAGACCCGTTCATCGCCTCGCCTCTTCTAGAACATCTTCGGACACCGCGGGTACAAAAGAGGGCAACTCATCCTGCTTATGAAGGAAG
>JAABUJ010006965.1_pt1 | contig 10715 bp, 7 predicted proteins | sample 5559131 | NCBI WGS metagenome assembly JAABUJ01 (sample SAMN10711875, study PRJNA513366) | rock metagenome | isolation source: Antarctica rocks | place: Antarctica: Victoria Land, Mt New Zealand nord | collected 2016-01-07 | reverse complement strand
TGGCTCGGTCAGTTCCGCAGACTGCTGGTGCGCCATGAGCATCTCCTCTCCACCTACCGCGCCTTCTTCTACCTCGCTTGCCTATGGATCACACTCAGACGATGTTTATGAAACAAGCTCTAGCAATTCTTCCGTGGGTCCAGAGCAAATTAACAGCGAAAGAAGAAACCGGCGAGCCGGACTGTTTCGAGGCTGATCGCCGAATTTAGCCAACGGGGTCTCCTCACGTACCGACTGATTTGGGTAGACATCCGCTCCGGAACATTCCGCTTTTGTGGCGGGTGCCGAGTTCTTCATCGACGGCGGCGTGAACGCGGTTTAGTTCCTTTGCGGTTGTCCCCGCCGCACTTATCTGCAGTTTATAGAATCAACGTTAGAAAGGGTTGAATATGTTTAGCCAGAAAGAAGCTATCGAGCGCGCCAATGGATTCGTCACAACGGCCGAAGAAACTCTTCATTGGTGTGGCCCTGGCCGAGCAGATGCAACAGGTTACGGGCAACACCGTCGAACTCGCTTATGTCGATCAGGGCTATACCGGTGAGAACGCCGCAGCCGCCGCAGAGCAGCACGGTATCCGGCTCGAAGTCGTCAAACACCCCATGGCCAAGCGAGGCTTCGTGCTCCTGGCGCGCCGCTGGGTCGTGGAACGAAGCTTCGCCTGGGCCGCCCGCTTCCGACGCCTCGCCCGAGACTACGAACGGCTCGACACCACACTCAAAGGATTTCACTACTTCAGCTTTGCTTGCCTCATGCCGCGGCGTGAAGCTGGGCACGGGCACCATCGTGGATGCAACGCTGATCGAGGCGCCTTCGTCGACCAAGAACAAGAGCGGAGAGCGCGACCCGGAGATGCACCAGACGCGCAAGGGCAAGCAGTGGCACTTCGGCATGAAGGCTCATGTGGGCGTGGACGCGGAGACCAGGCTGGTGCACACGGTCGAGGCCACCGCAGCCAACGTGGCCGACTCGAAGATGCTGCCCGATCTGCTGCGCGGCGACGAGACCACAGTGTGGGCGACGAGGCCATCAGGGCCAGACCGCCGTGCTGGCCGAGCATGCTCCGCAGGCCGAAGATCGCATCTGCCGCCGCTGGCGCTCCAAGCTCCACGTCTGCCCGAGCAGCGCGACGCCAACCGCATCTACAGCAAGACCCGCTCGCGCGTCGAACATGTCTTCGCCGTGATCAGCAACTTGATCAGAGTTGCCATAAAGCCCACCAGCAACCAGCTCAGTGCTTCGTTCCCTGCTCGACCGTGACTGAGACCTGTTTGCGATGGGTCGCGTGTCCGCCAATCTCCGGCACGCTGCCGTCATTCACTTCGACCGTCTCCGGAGATCCTCCGAACAGTACGCGCGTTGCAGCCGACGTGTGCGCTGGAATCCGAAGACGTTCGGTCGCCGTCAGCGCCGTCCCGGAACGCACTGTCACGGGCACCTCGGCCGCAGCATCGCCTGCGTTCCTCACCTCGACAGCCACCAGATAGCCACCGCTTTTCGCAGCGGTTGCGGGCAGCGGCCTTGGGTCGACGCGCACGATGCTCAAGTCCGGCAGACCGCGGTCGTGGTAAACCCAATCGTCGAAGAACCAGTCCAGCGTGTGTCCGCTGGTGCGTTCAATGGTCTGCTGCATCGCCGTCGGGTTCCGGTCGAACGCAGGATTGACCGCCGCAGCCTTCCGGTACGCCTGCAATGACTTCTGAAAGACAGCCTCGCCCACAAGATCGCGCAGCTGCCACCAGACCGCCGCCGCCTTCAGCCGGTACGCCACGTTGGAACGGGATGAGATCAGCGACAATTCCGGGCTTGCGGCGGAACCTTCCTTACGTCCACCCGCTCCCGGTTCCGCAAACGCTACAGTTCCTTGCAGGGTGGCCAATTCTGCCATGGCGGCTTTACGGCCCTGCGTACGCTCGGTCCAAAGGAGGCGCATGAACTCGGCCAGACCCTCGGAGATCCAGGGCTGCGCACTGTGCATCCAGGCGTGCGTCATTCCGTCGATCAGCAGCGGAGCAATATCGCCAGGCTGGGCATCGGCCGCGAGTTGGCCCACCAGTAGCGCATGGTCCGCAAACGGTTCGCCGGCGTGGTCCAGCAGCAACAGAGGAGTGATGGGTGTGGGGCCAAACCACGCGGCCAGCAACGGCGTCACGGTGCGGGCGGCCTCCGCATACGGCGGGATCGCCTCCGGACGAGGCGTTACCACGGACAGAACTCCGTCGGCTGCCGATACCGCCGTCTGCGCCGTGAGAAAAAGACTGGGCAGGCGCAGCCCGATCGCTCTGGCGGGAAAATCAGCCGTCGCCACACCCTGGACCGCCGTAACCAGCTGGTTCTGATCATCCGCCACGTGCGTCAGCGGTTGCAGCCTGCCGTCGAAAATGGCTCCATCCGGAGGATCGCCCCGGTACTCAACGGTAAGGTGCAGCGCGATTGTACTGGCGGTGTTCAGCCGCCGCTGGCGCGCCACTTCGGCAAACAGTTTGTTGCCATCCCCAAGCAGAGCCAGCGGCGCAGCCACCGGATACCACAGCACGTTGCCGTAGCCGCGCAGCGCAGACGCACCCGCATCGCTGGTCGGAACGATCGCGTCCCAATCCGATCGGTTGGCGCGGTCAGGGAGCGTTCCAATCAGCTCCAGACGTGAGGAGGACTGGCGGATCTCCCCTGCATACAGAACGGAAAGCATGACCGTCTGTCCCGGCGCGAGAGGGTGCGGCAGGGTCGCCACCAGCTCCTGCGCGTAACCCGTGTGGTCCGCGTCGGTGGCGACCGGTGACTGCGTAAACTGCACAGGCGTCAGACCGGTGGCGCTTTGCGCCGAGACCGCCTGCCAACGCAGTGTGCTCGAAAGATCGAGCGCCACGCGGGCGAGTGGCGCTGTGCTTGCATTGTGCAGGGTCAGCCGGGCCTGCACCTCTTCGCGCGCTGACGACGGCATCAGGTGAACCGTCAAGACGTAGGCGGAGATCACAATCGCTGCACGCTCGGCATCCGTCACGGCGACGGCTGGACGTGCATCGAGGCTGCTCAGATCGTTCGCACCGGCTGACGCTTTTGACGAGCTGTAAGCAGGTCTGGGCACGGCAGGCGGGTTGCCGCTGGAGAACAGGACAGTCCCCTTCGGCGGCGGCTTTGTCTGCTGAACCGTCGTGTTCGGCGACTGAGACTGCGACGGGTTCGCGACCTCCTGGGCGTTTCCCCAGCCCGGCACCAATGCCGCCGCAACCATCCATGCCGCGCAAACCAAACCTGTTCGCGCGCCTGCATTCAAAAGCAACCTCGTCAAGACCCTAATCCTCTGCGCGGTTTGACTGGCTTCAGGGCCGCTGGGCGAGCCAGGGGAACGCGCCGTTGCCTCAGCGCCTCGTACATCACCACCGCACCCGCCACCGATACGTTCAACGAACTGACACTGCCTTGCATCGGGATGCGCAGCAGGTGGTCGCAGGTTTTCTTCACCAGCTCGTGCAGCCCGGTTCCTTCCGATCCCAGCACCAGGCAGCAATCCTGCCCGTTGAAATCAAAATCCGTGTAGTCGGGCGTTCCACGTTCATCCAGGCCCACCACCCACACGCTGGCCTTTTTCATCTGCTCGAGCGCCCGGGTAAGGTTGGTCACACGCGCGATCGCCACATGCTCTGTGGCACCGGCGCTTGTCTTCGCCACCACGCCCGTAATCGGAGCGGAGCGCCGTTCCGGCAGCAGCACACCGTGGATGCCCGCGCCGTCCGCCGAGCGCAAAAGCGCGCCAAGATTATGAGGATCTTCAACGCCGTCCAGCGCCAGGAAAAAGCGCCGCTCGCCGCTCACTCCGGCAAGCAGGTCTTCCACAGTCAGAAAGCGGCGGTCGCGAAGCTGGGCCAGCGCACCTTGATGCGCGTCGGTCTTCGCGAGCCGCGTGAGTTCGTCTTTCGACCCAGCCGTTACCCGCACTCCGGCCGCGCGACAAAGCTCGGCCAGCTTTTCCAGCCTTGGCGAACGGTCCCGCGCCAACAGCACCACCTCGACCCTTCCGCCACCCGCGCGCACTGCCTCCTCAACGGGATGCAGGCCATACAGAACTTCCATGATTGCCAGTTTACCGCCTAGAATGGATCTGATCCGAGCAGGCACCGCAGCCCAAACCTGCAACTTTCCCAGGGATCAAACGTCTTCAGGTGTAACGATGGCAGCCGTCCGTTCAGCCTCGATGTTCGCCCATAGCTCTGTCGAAGAGATGCAGCGGGAGAACCTTGCCATTGCGCAGGGCCTGAAACGCAATGATCCAGAGCAGATCGACCGCTTGATCGAGCTCTATCAGCATCGCCTGCTCCGCTACCTTCTCTTCCTTACTGGGAAGCGTGAAATCGCAGAAGATCTCTTCCAGGAGACATGGATGCGCGTTCTGCTGCGGGGCTCGCAGTACAACGGCAAGGCTCGCTTCGACACTTGGCTGTTTACCATCGCGCGCAATCTTGTCATAGACCTCTCGCGCAAGCGCCAGATGGCCTCGCTCGACGAGATGAGCGAAGCCGGGGAAGACGAGCGTCCGTTTGAAGTGGTCATGGATGGACCCTCACCCTTCGATCAGTTCGCCAGCCGCGAGGACCGCGCCACCGTAGCCGCCGTTCTGCTTCGGCTGGAGCCCAGCTACCGTGAAGTTCTTGTGCTGCGATTCCACGAAGAGCTTTCGCTGGAAGAGATCGCCGGCGTCACGCGCGCGCCGCTTTCCACGGTCAAGTCACGCCTTTATCGCGGGCTCGCCGCCTTGCGTCCTGAAGTGGAACAACTGCGGCGCGCCCACGTGCCGGGAGGGTCGCGATGACAGAACAGTGGGACGATCTTGACGGATTGTCGGCGCTCGATGTGCTCTCAGAGGTGCGTGAAGGTTCGGTCCAGGGCATGCCGGAATCTGGTCAGCGAGCCGCAGCCGGAGCCGCTCTGGTGAATCGCACCCGGCGCGTCATTCGCGGACGCGCACGGAGCATGCAGGTGCGCAAAAGCCGTATGCGCAGCCTCTACATCCCGCTGCTGATCAGTGCCGGTCTGCTGGCCACAGTGATGTTTGCTCTCTGGAACGTGCTCGAAAGTTACGACGCCAACAGCACCGGACTTCCCGATTCAAGCCAGCAGATTATGGTCCTTCTGATGTGGTGCCTGCCAGTCTCGGCAGCGCTGCTGGCCACTGTGTGGGTGCGCCGTACGGGTTCAGTGTTTGACGACCGCACCGGCAAGGGCAGACCGCAATGAACTTCCCATGGCAGCAACGCGGCGACGCGGGTGAGCGCAGCAGCAACGAATCCAATGACCTTGCGATGATCCCGTACTGGTCGATCGTTCTGGCCATTATTGCGTTCGCGGGCATGCAGTATATATTCCACGGGGTGCTGCCCCACCACAAGCACGAGATGCTTCCTCTGCGGCTGCTGGCTGGGTACTCCTGGGGAACGCTGGTGGCCAGCTACGTGCTTCTGGTGGGTTACGTCAGCCGCGACGTCAAGCGGCGCAACATGCCTGCGGGCTTGTGGATGTTGATCGTTGTCATTATGCCAGGCGGTATAGGCGCAGTCGTGTACTTTCTGCTGCGTCAGCCCATGTTGTCGCGCTGCCCGCATTGCTCGACCGAGATTGAGTCCAGCTTCCACTTCTGTCCGCAATGCCAGTTCCAGATGGCCCCGGTCTGCGGACAATGCTTCCGCGGCGTCGAGATTACGGACGTCTACTGCAAGCAGTGCGGCCACGATCTGGAAAAGGATCAGGCGCCGGCAAGACTTCGCGCCTTCCGCGACTGAAGCGCTTGACATGATGTGGAATGAACTCGAAACAGCGAAAAGCTAACGCAGATTGCCTACGGAATGACAGCCAGACGACGGGTAAGCGTCTCTGAATCCAATTACCCGTGTTTCAAACCCGCTTCCCTATCCCGCTAAACTCGCATCCTGAACGCAGTGAAGAGCCTGCCCTGTAAGAGCCTGTTTAAATACTATCCCTGCCGGAGGTGCGCCCTAACGCCGGGCGGGCGCCACTTCGTGGGGTATTAGGCTTCGCGTGGTGCTCCCGATGGTCACAAACCCAATTTGCGCCGACCAATGGACGATGTACTAAGTTTTCCCGCCACAACCAGAGATACGCGTCACGAAGTGACCGCACCACGCGTAGTGGGCCCGTCCGGCAGGACATCCTCCAAGCTTTAAACAGGTTCTAAGGGATCCCTGTATTCGCCGAACGTCCCAACCCTACTGCGGATTTTGGGTGAGCCACTGCTTCAGATTTGGTTCCTGGGCTGCCCGGAACTTCACACAGGCATCGACATTATCGAGCGCCTGGGTCAGGCTGCGCGCTGACGCATCCACCGCGTGAGTTGCGAAGAAGCTCGCCACCTCATCCCGCTTCTGGACCGTGCAGAACGCCCCGGTCGCACTGACGATGCGCGCGCCGGATGCGGTCGTTAACTGCGCACTCACCTTGTCCCAGTTCTTGCCGATCCATGCCCAGGCCAGATCCTGCGTCTCGCGCTGGCTCAGCTCGCGGGCAATCAGCACCCAGGAGTCTTGATTACGGACTTTGCCTGAGGTCGCATACTCGAGCGTCTTGACTACGAGCAACGGTGTGCGAAAACGCGTCAGCAGCACTCGTGCTTCCGATTTCAGGCTTGGGTCCGACGCCTTTTCGCTCACCACCTGCAAACGATCGTAGAACTGCTCGTCACCGTGGGCGGCTGCAAGTGCGACGGCGGTGTCAATCAGGTCGGGCTCCGCTGTCTTCTTGCCTGAAAACAAGCTGTCCGCCAACTGCTGCGAGTGCGCCAGCACTGCTGGATCGCCCGCTTCTCCCAACGCCCCAAACAGCTCCGTGCGAATCCCCTGGCGGTCGAGACTGTCGTGCTTGCCCGGTTTCCCCAGGCCCGCGTACACAGGTCCGTATTCTTTCAGCACCATCGCGTTTAGCTGCTTGCGATCCTCATCGTCAGCGACGCGGTTTTCGATCGCCGCCATGGAAGCAAGAGTTGAATCCAGCACATTGGCGTTCGGGTCTTTGCGGACAGCCAACGCAAGGTCCAGGTACTCGCCCACCTTGGCCTCGCCCGCACGTGTCTGCGCCCAGCGGTCCCCAAGGAAACCGATGCGTTCCGGAACGGTGAGCCCCGTCTCCACCGCAGACGTGATCGCCTGTACCTGTGCGGGCGTATAGCCCACGCGATAGTAGCCCTTGTCGTCAGCGTTGGCATAGAAGAACGGAAGCTGCGCACCCGCCGGAACTTCCAACGCGACCGTCTTACGCGAGATCAACTCACACTTTGGCCCGGCAGCGGTCTTCAAACAAACCGGGATCGTCCATCCCGGCGCGACTGCGTTGGCGGCCATCTGGTCGTCATCCGCTCCCGACAGGAAGAAGCGGCGCTGCTTGACCGGGAATCCGGCAGCCTCGCGGTTGGAAAACGACAGCAGCGGCACGCCTGGTTTGGCGACAAAGCTGCGCATCACCTCGTCGACAGGCTGGTGCGAGGTCGAGGTCTGCGCGCCCCAGAAGTCTTCCGCCGTAGCGTTTCCGTAGAGATGAGCAGCGAGGTAGTTGTGTACGCCCCGCTCAAAGACTTGCGGCCCAACCCAGTTCTCGACCATCCCAATCACGGCGCCAGCCTTGCCGTAGGAGATGCCATCGAACATCTCTGAGATCTCTGCGGGGCTGTTTGCTTCGGCGCGGATCGTGCGCGTGGTGCGTCCGGAATCGTAATTCAGCGTACGGTCGAGCGAGTGGGCAAAATCCTGCGGGTAGTTCCACTCGGGATGCCAGTCGTTGGCTGCTTTGTCAGCCATCCACGTGGCAAAACCCTCATTCAACCAGATGTTGTTCCACCACTGCATGGTCACCATATCGCCAAACCACTGGTGTGCCATCTCGTGCGCCACCACGGACGCCACGCGCTTTTTCGATTCGATCGACGCGCTCTTGCTGTCCACCAGCAGATCGGTCTCGCGGTAGGTAATCGCTCCGAAGTTCTCCATGGCGCCGGCTTCGAAGTCGGGGATCGCGATCAGGTCCAGCTTGGGCATTGGATACTTGATGCCAAAGTAGCCGTCGTAATACTTCAGAAAATGTTGCGACGCCTGGAGCGCAAACTTCGTCAGCTTGACCTTATCCGGGGTGCTGCAAACGCGGATGGGAACGCCATCGGACTTACCTTTGGTGCACTGAAAGTCGCCCACCAGAAACGCGACTAGATACGTTGACATCTTCGGGGTCGTCGCGAACGTGAGCGTGTGGCTGCCATTCTGCGCAGGCCGGTCAGAGACGATGTTGGTGTTCGAAATTGCGGTGTCGCGCTTGTCGACGGTCAGAGCAACGTCGAATGTTGCCTTGAATGCCGGCTCATCGAAGCTTGGGAACGCACGCCGCGCGTCGGTCGCTTCAAACTGCGTGACGGCGTAGTTGCGCGTTTTCGTCTTTGAAAGATAAAACCCGCGCAGCTTATCGTTCAAGGTTCCGGAGAAAACAATCGCCAGCGAGTTAGCTCCAGCAGGCAGCGAATGCTCGAACGTAAACGTCGCCTGCTGCTTGTCTACGTCAAACGTAACCTCTGCCCTCTGCGTTCCCGCCATCACGGAATCGATCTTCAGCTCCAGCGCGTTCAACGTAACGGTGCGCGAGGGCTGCGCCAGGACTACATCGATCGTCTCTTTGCCGGTAAACGAAGCAGAGGCGATGTTCGGTGCCAACTCAAGGTTGTAATGCGTCGGCTTTACATTCTGAGGCAGACGTTGCGCGTTGGCTCCGGCTGCGGTGAGCCCAAGGGCCAGAAGGAAGCAGAATTTATTCATGCGCATGGGTGGAGTCGGTCGCTCTCTGGAAAATTGCTTCCTCCAGCTTCGCACAAGTCGCAGCACCGATGTTCAGCGTTCGCGGGCGACGCACAACCGGGCGGGGCGGAATTCTTCGAGTCGATAACAGTCGACCGGGATGTTGGCCGAACGCAAGAGGGTCCTCCAGTCCTGATGGCGGAAGCTGCGCAGGATTGAGATTGCACCGTCGTGCTTGGTAAAACGGTGCCACGTGGTAAAGCGCGTGAGCAAGCGGAACAGGCGGTACGGCACGGGCTGACGATGGAGGTCGGAGATGAACCAGCCGATGCGTGCGGTGGCCTCCAGCCACGCGAGAAACTCAACAATGGCCGCGTCTTCAAGGTGATGCATGACCATCGAACTCACAATTAAATCGATCCCTTCGGGCGCCGCATAGGCAAAAGCATTGCCGGCGTGGAAAGTCGCTACGCCTTCCGGGGTGGCTTCGCGTGCCGCTCGTATTGCGTCGGAGTTGAGGTCAACCCCGGTCAAGGTGACTGATACATTGTGAGCTTTGGCCCAGCGATGAATCCGCCGCAGCAGATCTCCGTATCCGCAGCCGACATCGAGAATGTGTATGGTTTGCCGACCAAAGGCATTGGCCCTGCGCAGCTTTTCGAGCCAGATGAGCGTGGGCCGGTGGGCTAAAGTAAGGCGGTTGACGCTGGAGAGCGAACTAAGACAGTCGCGCAAATCTTCATAGCTGCACGGCTGGTCCATCATCTCGGGGTATTGAGCCAGATCGGCCCGGCGATCGAAGTCGAAAGCGATGATGACCTCCGTTCAGACAGGAAAACTCTGCATTGCGTGCATGCAGTGCGCAAACATAGGTCGTTCCTGGTGCGCCTGGACGTCTAGGCTCGTGCGCCTGAAGCGGCTCGTTCCGATCGCCCCGAAACCTCGGTCGACCTCGCTTCAGCATAGGCAGCCGCCCCCAGCAGCGCGCAGGTATCGTCCAGAATAACCCTGACCGGAATGGACTGAAGCAACGGTGAAAGCCGGCCTTTGTCGAGGAACGCCTGCGTGAAGGCTCCGCTCGACAACGTCTTCAAGATTTTTGGCGCGATGCCGCCGCCCAGGTACATTCCGCCCATCGCAAGCACCTTGAGTGCGATGTTGCCGGCTTCAGCTCCGAATGCGGCTGAAAAGATTTGCATCGTCTCGTAGCACAACTCGCTCGAACAGTCCTCAGCACACGTTCCGATGACCGCATTCGGATCTTCGGACGCGATACGTTCGCGCAGCCATGCAGGCTCTTCCATCCTTTGATCGTCCTTCAGGAAGGCATAAACGTTCTTGATTCCCAATCCCGAGACGACGCGTTCGAAGGACACACGACCCTTCAATTTCCTGCGCAAATATTCGAGCAGCGCGATTTCGCGGTCGTTGCGCGCGGCGAAGTCGCAGTGCCCGCCTTCAGAGGGCACCGGCACATGATGCTTACCGTTCCAGATCAGAAGCGCCTCACCCAGCCCTGTTCCCGCCGAAATCAAACCGCGATGCCCGACCGTCGAAGTGTCACCCGGATGCAGCGTATAGATCGCATCCGGGCGCAACTCGGGAATCCCGTACGCATTGGCTTCAAGATCGTTAATCAGGAATATGTGCTCGATGCCAAGGGAACCCCGCAGGTCGCGCACGTCCAACGCCCAGGGCAGATTGGTCAGCTGGATACGGCCATCGCGAACCGGCCCGGGGCAGCCAAAACAGGCAGCCGAAATCTCTGGCATTGAGGCTGCGGCGTGACCGCCGTCAGCACTCAGAAACTTCTTTACGACGAGATCGAGCGAAGCGAACTCCGCGGCAGGAAACTTTTCCTCCCGCACCGACCGCAACTGGCCACCGCCAAAGGTATAGAGCGCAAGATGAACTTTCGTGCCGCCCACATCCCCCGC
>JAABUJ010006963.1_pt1 | contig 10717 bp, 11 predicted proteins | sample 5559131 | NCBI WGS metagenome assembly JAABUJ01 (sample SAMN10711875, study PRJNA513366) | rock metagenome | isolation source: Antarctica rocks | place: Antarctica: Victoria Land, Mt New Zealand nord | collected 2016-01-07 | reverse complement strand
TGTGGCGCTGCCGGGCCATGGCCGGCTCGGGGTTGCCGAGACCGACCCAAAGCTGCATGGGGCTGGCTGGCTCGGATTACTTTTTTGCGGCGGGTTTCGCGGGAGCGGCCTTGGCCGGAGCTGCCTTTGCTGCCGGAGCGGCCTTGCCCTTGGCCGGGGCAGCGGCCGGCGCGGCTCCTTCGGCGACCGGCGCGTCGGCCATCTTGGCGGCGGAGACCACCGTGGCGATGACGAAATCGCGGTCCGCGATCGTCGGCTTCGCAGACCCGGCGCCCTTCAGGTCGGACCATCGGACGTTGTCGTTGATGTCCAGCGCGCTGAGATCCGCCTCGAAATGCTCCGGCACCTGATCGGGGTCGCACAGCACCTCGACGCTGTGGCGCACCACGTTCAACATGCCGCCGCGCTTGAGTCCCGGCGATGTCGCCTCGTTCAGGAACGCGACGGCGACGGACACGCGGATCGGCTCGCCCGCGGCGAGACGCTGAAAGTCGACATGCTCCGGCTTATCGCTCACGGGGTGGAACTGCACGTCGCGGATCAGCGCGCGCGTGGTGGCGCCATCCACCGAGACTTCGTACAAGCGCGAGCGCCAGCCGCCTCGCACCAGCTCCCGCATCACTTGGCGCGGGTCGAGCGCGATCAGGGAGGGGGTCTGCTTGGCCCCGTAGATGACGGCGGGAACCTTCCCAGCCCTACGAGTTGCGCGTGCTGCCCCCTTACCTGCCCGCTCGCGCGCCTCGGCCTCAATCGTGGTGTAATTGGCCATGATACGCTCCGAAAATGCGAAAAGCCGGCCTCCAGGGGTGCCGGCGTCGACGGGGTGTTAGCCGATCGCCCCCAGGACGGCAAGAGTCCTGGCAGCGATCACCTCATCGCGTTCTCTCGGGAAACTTACCCCCGCCCAGCGGTGCAACCCTTATCACGGCAGGCGACAGCCGACGGCACGGCCGCTGCGGTCTGTGAAGGCAAGGATTCTGGACATGAGCTACCGACTTCTGCTCGTGGAGGACGAAGGGCTGATCCGCCTCACTCTCGCGGAAATATTGGAGCGTGCCGGCTACCACGTGACGGAGGCCGTCAACGGGGACGATGCCCGCGTTCTGCTCGGCGGCCCGAACGGCTTCGACGTGCTGCTGACCGACATCCAGATGCCCGGCGGTTCCGATGGGATCGACGTCGCGCGAGATTTCCACCTCAAGCATCCGAACTCGCCGGTGGTGTTCATGACAGGGCGGCCCGATACGCTGCTACGCATCGGCTGCCTCACCACCAGCCAGAGGCTGCTGCGAAAACCCTTCGCCGCGTCGCAAATGCTGGCCGCGCTCGACTCGCTGCTGGCGCAACTCACCTGATTACGACGAATCGGCTGACTCCGGCGCAGTCCAACGCTCCGGATGCGGGACGGGCAGGCCTGGACCGATCGATCGCAACCATGCCGTGACATGATCCAGCACGGCCAGCGCGGTCGAGCCGTGCGGCGCCGGTCCGATATGAGCCCGCGCCATGTCCAGCCGGTTGGCCAATGGGGCGGGAGCGAGGACGCCTTGCTCGACCAACTCAACGACCAAGCCTTGGAACATGGCGATCATGACCGAATGGGTCTCGTTATGACGGCGGTCGCGCGCCTCCAGCACGGCCCGGATAAGATCGCGCGACACTGAGTCCATCCTCGGCCCCCAGAAGATTTGGAACGCTCACCATGCTCAAAGCCTTTCAGCCGGGCAAGTCGCCAGGCTACTCGGCAGGTGCGCCGCTTCGTTGGCCCGGGCGGCAGGTCTCCAGCGGCCCCGCATGATGAACACCGAGCATGGCCACGCCGCCGCCATACAGCTCGCAATGCAGTGCGACCGTGATCGCCACGATCAGCGGCAGGTAGGCGCGCCGGGCGCCGGTGGACAGATGGAAGGCCAGTTGGCGGTGGTGCAGCTAGGACGCTGGCGCAGCAACGCCCGTGACGGCCGACATGCCCGTTGCCCACCGTCGTCACGACTTGGGGCGAGGCTAGGGCCTGCGTCGTCGCCTTGTCAAAGCGGAAGTCTAGCTCTCCAGCATACGCCGCAGCAGCTCGACGTCCTCGGCGAAACCGGTGTCGCGCTCCATGATCGCGGCGACGGTTTTCACCGCGTGCATGACGGTGGTGTGGTCGCGGTTGCCGAACTTGCGGCCGATCTCCGGCAAGCTGCGGCTGGTCAATTGCTTGGCCAGGTACATCGCCACCTGCCGCGGGCGCGCCACCGCGCGGGCACGGCGCGCGCTGCTCATGTCGGTCAGCCGCATGTTCCAGTGCTCGGCGACCCGCTTCTGGATCTCCTCGATCGTCACCCGGCGGTCATGCGCCTTGAGAATGTCGTGCAGGACCTCCTGCGTCGCCTCGAGCGTGACGGAGCGGCCGAACAGGTTGGCATGGGCGATGAGGCGGTTGAGCGCGCCCTCCAGTTCGCGGACGTTGGAGGTGATCTTGTGGGCCAGGAACTCCAGCACCTTCGCCGGCACCCCCACCCCGGTGCGCGACGCCTTCGCTTCCAGGATCGATATCCGCAGCTCGTACGTGGTCGCGTGCAGGTCGGCCACCATGCCGCAGCCGAGGCGGGTGCGCAGGCGATCCTCGATCCCGCTGAGGTCGGAGGGCGACTTGTCGGCGGACACCACGATCTGCTTGCCGGCGTCGACCAGCGCATTGAAGGTGTGGAAGAACTCCTCCTGCGTGTTGTCCTTGCCGATCAGGAATTGCAGGTCGTCGATCATCAGCACGTCGACGCTGCGCAGGCCCTCCTTGAACTCCATCGTCGATTGGCTGCGGATGGCGGCGATGAAGCGGTACATGAACTTCTCGGCCGACATGTAGGCGACGCTGATGGGCGCCGTGTCGCGCCGGGTCAGCTCGAGGCCCATGGCGTGCATCAGATGCGTCTTGCCCAGCCCTACTCCGCCGTAGAGGAACAGCGGGTTGAAGCCCTGGCTGGACGGGTGTTCCGCGACCCGGCGGGCGCAGGCGTACGCGAACTCGTTCGGCTTGCCGACGACGAAATTATCGAAGCTGAACCGCAGGTCCAGAGGCACCGCCATGTCGGCGCGCGCATCGGGCCGGGAATCGCTGCGGTCCTCGGCGCGAACCGGCCTGGACGGCTGGTCCTGCGCCAGGCTTTGGCCTAACGGCGCGGCGGTCTCGGCGGCGGTGCCCACGCGGATTTCGACGTGGCGAATGGCGCCGTTCTCCGCCTGCCACAGCGCGTTCAGCTTATCGCCGTAATGGCCGCGCACCCAGTCGCGCAGGAAACGGGTTGGCAGGTGGACGGTGACCTCGTCGCCGTCGGCCCCGGCGAGCGTCATCTGTTTTAGCCAGGTTCGGTACTCGACCTCGCCCACTTCGCTCTGCAACCGACCTCGAATGCGCGCCCATTGAGCCGCGAGGTGCGGCGCTGGCGCCTCGAAGTGATCGTGCTGGCCGCTCAGAGGCGACGTCTGTTCTTGCATCCCGCTCCTTGATGTCACTGCACCTTGCCCCGTGATACGTCGGTCGTGCAGCCGCCTTGAAGTGAGCAGCAGCAACTTGTCATACTGTAATGTTAGGGACACCTGCCGGATAAAAGCAACGCAAATTGCGGGTAGTTAAGTAATTGCAAATAAAAAAGCCTAGCCAAGACCAATTGCTTCGGTCCTGGCTAGGCGAAATCTCGTAGTCGGTATTGCAGCACACCGGAGTATGTCACTCCGGTCGAAATCCGGATCAGGCCGCCGCGAGCGCCTTGACGCGCTTGGACAGGCGGGAGATTTTACGCGCAATAGTGTTCGCGTGAATCACGCCCTTGCCGGCAGCACGCTGCAACTCAGGCTGTGCCGCCTGCAATGCCGCCGCAGCTTGCGCCTTATCGCCGCTGGCGATGGCGACCTCGACCTTTTTCACGAACGTTCGCATCCGGGACTTACGGGCTTGGTTGCGCACCGTGCGGCGTGCGGTTTGACGGATGCGCTTGCGCGCCGATGCGGTGTTCGCCATGAAATCTCTTTGCTGCAGCCGAAATTAACACCGGCGACGCACAGGCTAGCACAGCGGCCCAGACTCACCGGAAGGGAGGCGTTCTAGGCATCTGGGGAGATCGAGTCAAGGAACCGATCACCCCTGCTCACGCCCGAATACCGGCTTGCGCTTTTCCACGAAAGCCGCCATTCCCTCGATCTGATCCGCGGTTCCGAACAGTGAAAGGAACAGTCCCCGCTCGACCTTCACGCCCTCCGTCAACGTCGTCTCGAACGCGCTGTTGACGGCGCGTTTGGTCAGCAGGCTCGCGATCCGCGACTGGCCGGCGATCTTGGCCGCCAGCTTCAGCGCGTCCTCGACCAGCGTCGCTGCGGGGAACACCCGGGTGACGAGGTTGGCCCGCTCCGCCTCCGCCGCGTCCATCATGCGGCCCGTCAGGCACATGTCCATCGCGCGCGACTTGCCGACCGCGCGAGTGAACCGCTGCGTGCCGCCGGCGCCGGGCATCACGCCCAAGTTGATCTCGGGCTGGCCGAACTTCGCGGTATCGGCGCAGACGATCATGTCGCACATCATCGCAAGCTCGCACCCGCCGCCCAGCGCGAAGCCCGCAACGGCGGCGATGACCGGCTTGCGGACCCGCAGCACGGTCTCCCACTTGGCGATGAAGTCGTCCTGCAGCACGGCCGGATACGTGCGGGACTGCATTTCCTTGATGTCCGCCCCGGCGGCGAACGCCTTGTCGGACCCGGTGATCACGATCGCCCCGATGCCGGGATCGGCATCGAAATCGAGCAGTTGCGTGCCCAATTCGGCCATTAGCCCGTCGCACAACGCGTTCAGCGCCTGCGGCCGGTTCAGCCGGACCAGGCCGACGGCCCCATGGGTTTCCACCTCGATCATCTCAGGCATGTTCGCTCCCCATTTTGGTTCCCTCCGGTCTAGCTAGCGCTGGGTGCGCGGGCAATAGAAGGTGCTGCGGGCCGATTGGACGATCCGCGCCACCCCGGCGCAGGCCGGCAGCCCTGGGCACCGCTCGCACGTGACCCCTTCCCGCCCGTACACCTTCCAGGCGTGCTGGAAAAAGCCGAGTTCCCCGTTCGGCTGCACGTAGTCGCGCAACGACGAACCGCCGGCTGCAATTGCGTCGGTGAGTGTTGCCTTGATGGCACACACCAGTCGCCCGGCGCGCGCCCCCGCGACCGTGCCGGCCAACCGCCGCGGCGACAGCCGGGCACGGAACAGCGCCTCGCACACGTAGATGTTGCCCAGGCCCGCCACGAGCCGCTGGTCAAGCAGGGCGGCCTTGAGGGCCGTCGTCTTGCCGGCTAGGGCGGCGGCGAGCACGGCTGGCGTGAACGCCGGGTCGAGCGGCTCCGGCCCGAGCCCGGCGAGCAGGCGGTGGCCGTCCTCGGCCGCGGTCGGCACCAGGTCGATCGAGCCAAACCGGCGCGGATCGACGAAGCCGACCTGCCAGCCCTCGTCCGTCTCGATCACGACGTGCTCGTGCAGCACGACCGCGTTGGGCAGCGTGGGGCCGAGCACCATACGGCCGGACATGCCGAGGTGGATCAGCACGCTGTCGCCGCCCGACAGCCGCATCAGGATGTATTTCGCCCGGCGCCTGAATCCCTCCACCCGCGCGCCCACCAGCCGCGCCGCCAACCCCGGCGGCAGCGTCCAGCGCAAATCCGCCCGCCGCACGTCCGCCCGCACGATCCGGCGCCCCTGCAGCCGGGCGGCCAGCCCGCGCATCACGGTTTCGACTTCGGGGAGTTCCGGCATGGGCCAGGCACGCTATACATGCCTTCCATGAGCGACAAGAACAGCACCGATTTCGGCTACCAAACCGTGCCCGCGGACGCCAAGAAGCCGATGGTGCGCGCGGTGTTCGACAGCGTGGCGCCCCGCTACGACCTGATGAACGACCTGATGTCGTTGGGGGTCCACCGCGCCTGGAAGCGGGATTTCGTCGCGGCCCTGCAGCCCCGGCCCGGGCACGCGCTGCTGGACCTTGCGGGCGGCACCGGGGACATCACCTTCGGCTGGCGCCGGGCGGGCGGCGGGCCGGCGATCCTGTCCGACATCAATGCGTCCATGCTGGGCGTCGGCCGGGACCGCGCCGCCGCGCGGGGCCAGGCCGAGGGGGTCGCGTTCCTGGTCGCCGACGCGGAGGCGCTGCCGCTGCCCGACCGTTCCGTCGATGTGGTGTCCATCGCGTTCGGCCTGCGCAACTGCACCGACAAGCAGGCCGTGCTGACGGAGGCGCGCCGGGTGCTGCGGCCGGGCGGGCGGTTCCTGTGCCTGGAGTTCTCCCGCGTGCAGGTGGCAGCTCTGATCCCGGCATACGACGCGTGGTCGTTCCAGGTGATGCCGCGCCTGGGCCGCGTGGTGGCCGGGGACGCCGACAGCTACCGCTACCTCGCCGAAAGCATCCGGATGTTCCCCGACCAGGCGACCCTGGAGGCGATGCTGCGGGCGGCCGGGCTCAGCCAGGTGCGGCACCGCAACCTGACGGGGGGGATCGCCGCGATCCACTCGGGCCGCCGCCTGTGAGGGTGCTGCTGATCGTCTGCGGCGGCATCGCGGCCTACAAGTCGCTGGAGCTGGTGCGCCTGCTGCGGAAATCGGGCCATGAAACCACCGCCGTGCTGACCGGCGGCGGCGCGCAGTTCGTGACGCCGCTCAGCCTGCAGGCGCTGACGGAAACCAAGGTTTACACCGATCTGTGGTCGCTGACGGACGAGAGCGAGATGGGCCACATCCAGCTGTCCCGGGCGGCGGACGTGGTGGTGGTGGCGCCTGCGACGGCCGACATGCTGGCCCGCATGGCCGCCGGCATGGCGGACGACCTCGCCGCCACGGTGCTGCTGGCCACTGACAAGCCGGTGCTGGCGGCCCCCGCCATGAACGTGCGGATGTGGCTGCACCCGGCGACCGCCGCCAACGTCGCGATCCTCCGCACGCGCGGCGTGGCGTTCGTGGGGCCGGACGAGGGCGAAATGGCGTGCCACGAGTTCGGCCCGGGGCGGCTCGCCGAACCCACGGCGATCCTGGCGGCGATCGAGGCGATGACGGGGCCCAGGCCGCTCGCCGGACGCCACGCGCTGGTGACGGCCGGGCCGACGCACGAGCCGATCGACCCGGTCCGCTACATCGCCAACCGCAGCTCCGGCCGCCAAGGCTACGCCATCGCGGCGGCGCTCGCGGCGCTGGGCGCCCGCGTCTCGTTGGTGAGCGGCCCGGTCGAGCGCCCCGCCCCGCCCGGCGTGGCCCTGCACCGGGTGGAGACGGCGACGGAGATGCTGGCCGCGTGCCAGGCCGCCCTGCCCGCCGATGTCGCGGTCTGCGCGGCGGCGGTGGCGGATTGGCGGGTGGCGGAGGCGGCCGGGCACAAGCTGAAGAAGCAGCCGGGCGCGGCGGTCCCGACTTTGGCCCTGGTGCCCAACCCCGACATCCTCGCGGCCCTCTCGCAACCGGGCCCGGCGCGGCCCCGGCTGGTGGTGGGGTTCGCCGCCGAAACCGACAATATCGCCGCCAACGCCGCCGCCAAGCGGGTCCGCAAGGGCTGCGACTGGATCGTCGCCAACGACGTGCGCCCCGCGACGGGCATCATGGGCGGCGACGCCAACCAGGTCCGGCTACTTACCGCCGATGGCGCGGAGGACTGGCCGATGCTGCCCAAGCATGAGGTCGCCCGCCGCCTCGCCGCCCGGATCGCGGCCGCGCTCGCATGACCCGGCCGGTCGAGATCGTGGTGCTGGACGCCCGCCTGCGCGAATGGGGGCTGCCCGCCTACCAGAGCGCCATGGCCGCCGCGATCGACCTCCACGCCTGCCTCGATGCGGCCCTGGAATTGCACCCCGGCACGGCGCCGGCGCTGATCCCAGCCGGCTTCGCCCTGCACATGAACGACCCGGCGATGGCGGCGCTGGTCCTGCCCCGCTCCGGCGCCGGGCACCGCCGCGGCCTGGTGCTGGGCAACCTGGTCGGGCTGATCGACGCCGACTACACCGGGCCGATCCTGGTCAGCGCCTGGAACCGCAACGCGGGCGGCGAGCCGATCGTGGTGCAGCCGGGCGAGCGGTTCGCCCAGCTCGCGTTCGTGCCGATCATGCGCCCGGCGCTGACGGTGGTCGACGCGTTCACCGCGGCCAGCGAGCGCGGCGCAGGCGGGTTCGGCTCCACCGGGTAGCGTCATCGAACTGCCACGACGCGCCATGTGACAGCGGCGGCGGAACCGGGCACATGGGCCCGGCACGCGGCGCGAACCACTGCCAGGAGCCACGCCCATGTCCGGCACCACCTTTCCCGCCTTCGCCTCCTCCCGGCGGCTGCCGAACCTGTTCGACGTCGCGGCCATCCTGTGCATCGCCGGCGCGCTGTTCGCCCTCGCCAGCTCCGCCCGCGGCACGCTGGCGCCGCTCGACACCCCCGATGCGGTGACGATCCATCTCGACCCGGCCTACCTGCCCGGCTACGCGCTGCGCACCACCTTGCGGATGTTCGCGGCGCTGGCCTGCTCGCTGCTGTTCACCTTCACCTACGCGACCTGGGCCGCCAAAAGCCGGCGGGCAGGCAAGATCCTGGTCCCGGTGCTCGACATCCTGCAGTCGGTGCCGATCATCGGCTTCCTGTCGTTCACCGTCGTGTTCTTCATGAGCCTGTTCCCCGGCCGCGTGCTGGGCGCGGAGCTGGCGGCGATCTTCGCCATCTTCACCAGCCAAGCCTGGAACATGGCATTCAGCCTGTACCAATCGCTGATGACCGTCCCCGCCGACCTCGCGGAAGCGTCGCGCTCGTTCCGCCTGTCGGGCTGGCAGAAGTTCTGGCGCATGGAGGTGCCGTTCGCCATGCCCGGCCTGGTCTGGAACACCATGATGAGCATGTCCGGCGGCTGGTTCTTCGTCGTGGCGTCGGAGGCGGTCTCGGTCGGCGACACCACCTGGAAGCTGCCCGGCATCGGCAGCTACGTGGCCCTGGCGCTGGAGCGGCGGGACATCCCGGCTGTCCTGTACGCCATCGGCGCCATGCTGGTGGTCATCCTGGCCTACGACCAGCTGCTGTTCCGCCCCCTAGTCGCCTGGTCGGCCAAGTTCCGCTTCGAGATGACGGCGGGCGCGGAGGCCGAGGACCCCTGGATGCTCAAGCTGCTGCGGCGCACCCGCTTCCTGGCCTGGGCGGTGGAGCGGGTGGGCGGCGTGGTCAACGCCTTCACCGGGCTGCGCCTCGCGCGCCGGGCCGGGCGGCCGGCGCGGGCCGATCGCGCGCCGTCCCGCCTGGGCGACGCGGCGTGGCTGGCGGTGCTGGCGGCGGCCGTCGCGGCGGCGGCCTGGAAGATCGTGTCGTTCGTGTCGGCGACGCTCGCCTGGTCCGATCTGGGGGAAACGGTGCTGCTCGGCGTGTTCACGATGCTCCGCGTGATCGTGCTGATGAGCGCGGCGACGCTGGTCTGGGTGCCGGTCGGCGTCTGGCTGGGGCTGCGGCCGACCTGGGCGCGGCGGGTGCAGCCGGTGGTGCAATTCCTGGCGGCGTTCCCGGCCAACCTGTTCTTCCCGATCTTCGTCGTCGCGATCGTGCGTTTCGACCTGAACCGGAACATCTGGCTGACTCCGCTGATGGTGCTCGGCACGCAGTGGTACATCTTGTTCAACGTCATCGCCGGGGCCGCCGCCTACCCCGGCGACCTGCAGGAAGCCGCCCGCAACTTCCACGTCGGCGGCTGGCTGTGGTGGTGGCGCATCATCCTGCCAGGGATCTTCTCGTACTACGTGACCGGCGCCATCACCGCGTCCGGCGGGTCGTGGAACGCCGCCATCGTCGCCGAGGTCGTGAGCTGGGGCGACCAGAAGCTGCAGGCCGACGGGCTTGGCGCCTACATCGCCCAGGCCACGTCGGACGGGAACACCGCCAAGATCGTGCTAGGAGTGGTGGTGATGAGCGCCTTCGTGCTCGCCTTCAACCGGGTGCTATGGCGGCCGATGTACAACTACGCCGCCCGCCGCCTCACCTTCGGCTAAGGAACGCCTGCGATGGACACACCGGTGATCGACGCCCAGGTGCTTGGCGCCAACCTCATGGAGGTCCGCAACATCCGGCAGGCCTACCACAAGGCAAGCTCGGCCGATGTCATCGTGCTCGACAACGTCGACCTCACCTTGCGGACCGGCGAGATCGTCGGCCTGCTCGGACGGTCCGGCTCCGGCAAATCGACCTTGCTGCGCATCGTCGCGGGCCTGCTGGCGCCCACCTCCGGCGACGTGACGTGGCGCGGCAAGAAATTGGCCGGGCCGGCCGAGGGCGTCGCGATGGTGTTCCAAAGCTTCGCCCTGTTCCCCTGGCTGACGGTGCAGGAGAACGTGGAACTCGGCCTGGAGGCGCAGGGCATCGCGCGCGCCGAGCGGGAGCAGCGGGCCGAGGGAGCGATCGACCTGATCGGCCTCGGCGGCTACGAGAGCGCCTACCCGAAGGAGCTGTCGGGCGGCATGCGCCAGCGCGTCGGCTTGGCCCGCGCGCTGGTGGTCCACCCGGACCTGCTGCTGATGGACGAGCCGTTCAGCGCGCTCGACGTGCTGACCGCCGAGACGCTGCGCACCGACCTGATCGACCTGTGGTCGGAGGGCAAGCTGCCGATCAAGTCGATCCTGATGGTGACCCACAACATCGAGGAGGCGGTGCTGATGTGCGACCGCGTGCTCGTGTTCGCCTCCAACCCCGGCCGGGTCGCGAGCGAGC
>JAABUJ010006961.1_pt1 | contig 10723 bp, 10 predicted proteins | sample 5559131 | NCBI WGS metagenome assembly JAABUJ01 (sample SAMN10711875, study PRJNA513366) | rock metagenome | isolation source: Antarctica rocks | place: Antarctica: Victoria Land, Mt New Zealand nord | collected 2016-01-07 | reverse complement strand
CTCGGTCAGCCCGTATCTATACATCTCCGGGGATCGGGCATCTTCGTTCTCGTACACCACATCGGTCACAGTGCCAACCACTATTGTCACGCCCACGGTTCCGAACCTGACACTCAGCAACGGCCAGTTTTACTCGGTCTTCTTAATCGGGCGCTCGGATGTGACGCCTTTGCCGACAGCGCCGGGCAGCAAAAGCGCCAATGACCCACGGTTCCTGCAAGTCGTGGTCACTCGGGACAGCCATGATGCTCCGGCCAGCGGCAGCGCCCTGGTACGCGTGGTGGATGCCGCCGCCGACGGCGGGGCAGTGGACGTGTCGGTTAACGGCAGCACACTGGCAGGCTACAGCGGGCTAAGCTTCCAGGAGCCAACCACGGACTTTCTTGCCGCGCCCTATGTCAACGTTCCCTCCGGCAGCGTGTCCGTGCAGGTCAACAAGACAGGAACAACCACCCCGCTGTTCGCGCCGGTCAGCACGCCGCTATCGGCAGGCAAAGCCTACACGCTGGTTCTGACAGAACCGACCGTAGGCGCGGCAGCCACGACCACCGGGGGCACAGCAACCGCCCCCACATTTGGCGTGCAGACCATCCAGGACAACTAAGAGTTGGGCGGCAGCACATTAGCCCGCTTGCGTCGGTCGAATGAAACGGTGTGACCATGGCGATTTCTCTGCGCGTTGCTCTGGCCTCAATCGTCTGTGTCGCCCTGTGTGGCTGTAGCCATCACGGCTCGCCCGCAGAGCATTTCTCTGCCTGGCAGGCGAACCCTGTGCTGACCGGTCAGCTTGGCCCGGAAACTGCAATCGAGGGATACGGCCTCCGCCTGCCCACAGGCTATCAGCCGATGCAGGCGGACACTCTGCCCTTTCTGCGCCCGTTCGGGGTTGATATGCACATGTGGTCGGGCGACAAGAGCGACCCGCGCGGGCGTTCCACTTTCAGCGTGGTCTTTGTCCAGCGTTTCAACGTGGCCACGCCGGAAGATGTCCTGCGGCAATGCCAGAGCCAGAACCGGCGTGATTTGACCCGCTTCGTTCAGAGTACGACGGAGCGCGGCACGATCAACGGCATTCCCTTCGCGCGGACATACTGGAGCGGAGTGGAGACGTTCCACAGCACGGGGCGCACGTTACTCGTGCAGGGTTGTTCCTATACAACGACGAACTATGCTCACGGTGTTTACTTTGAAGGGCGCAACAGCGTAGACTGTCAGGGCGATGCTTGCCGCCCCCAGGCTGTGGAGAACACCACACTTCCTCTTGCGGAGGCGGCGGTGTTTACTTTCCACAAGGACTAAAGTAGCCAGAACACGCAGGACGGCCCAACACGCGCTACAACTGACGCCAGACGGCGCTGTCTTTGCCTAGCTTCGCAGGGCCTGTCTTGCACCAGGCGGGCGCAGATGAGCGGAGATGTTGTGCCGCAGGCAGGGGGAAGCCACTGCTGTTGGCTAGGGCAGGCCGAGGGCGCGCACGGCGGGCAGAGCATGGCCTTTGTCGTCAAACACCGAGTCCCAGTTCAGCGTATCGGTTTCCCAAACAATCACGCCCCGCCCCAGGCCATCGGGAACAGCCCGCACGGCACGTACCAAAGCATGGTAATAATCAGCCTGCCCCTGCGGCGTAAATGCAAACTCCGGCGTTCCCGCAATCGGGGCGGGCGTGCCTGCGTGCGGCCAGTTGGTTTCCACCACCATCACAGGCTTGTGCAGAACAACGGCAATATAATCCATTGAGTCGGACAGGTGCGACAAGTGCCAGGGGTCAAACCCGGCCTTTGCCGACCAGAAGTTGACGGGATAGTAGCCTTAGCCCCACCATGTCATAGCGCAGGGCGAGAGGCGGGGTCAGCGCGCCCGCGTGCGCCTGGAGCGTAGAAAAGTACCACTTGACAAAGCCGGTGTCCTGGCCGTCAGGGATATGCAGAATGGTGAGCGGAGGGCGCTGCGGGGCACCGTCACGCACGCCCGCAAGGCCCGCCGCCAGCAGGCGCGCAGCGCGATCCATGCCCCCGCCGCCTGGCTCCCAAAAGCCGCCGCCAGGCTGCGGGCCTGCGCCATCAATCTGCGAGCCGTACAGCAGGCCACTTTTAGTTTCGTTGCCGACCTGCACCAGGTCGGGCAAAGCGCCGTTCTCGCGCAGGTGAACAATCACGCCTTGGGTGTAGTCATGGACTGTCTGCACCAGTTGCGGAAAGGGGAGTGCGTCCCACGCGGCGGGCTTGTACTGGTGGCCGGGATCGGCCCACGTATCCGAGTAGTGAATATCCAGCAGAAACTTCAGCCCCGAAGCTTTGATGCGCCGCCCCAAGGCGGTGACATGGGGCAGATCGGAAACGCGGCTTTCGGGGGCGGGATGGACCCACAGCCGCACACGGATCACCTGCCAATGGTTTTGTTTGGCAAGGGCAATCAAGTCCTGCGGCCTGCCGCCATCAGAGTATTGAACCCCTTGGCTTTCGTGGAGCGGCAGCTCGGACAAGTCGGCTCCCGTGAGAAAGGGCAGCGGGGCGGCGGCAGGGCGCGCTGCCGAGTGAGCGCGGAGGACAGCCGGGCGTGCGGCCTCGCCCGGCAGGGAAACGCTGAGCAGCAGAAACAGACAGCCAGCGATGGCGCGGCGCTGGCGGGAGAGCAGAGTGTGCGAGGGTGGATGTGGCATAGCGTTTCCGCGAGGCTTTGCTGTTCTTATTTGGCAGTTCCAGGGCATTAAAACACGGGCGGCATTCACAGTCTACTTGAAAAACCCAGCATTTTCAAGAGGCTTTAGCAGCAGGCGTTTTGCGGTCCGCTCGCTTGGGTATATCGGTCGCATACGGGGCACAGCACAAGCAATTTGAGACGCCCGTTCCAAAAGGAAACCAAAATGGCTGATCACAACAAAACAAACGACGACCTGGAAACAACCAACGACACAGAACCGGCAACCAAGCATGACGTCGGCATCGGCGGCGGCCTTGGGGCAGTCGGCGGCGCGATTGTCGGCGCTCTGGCAGGCGGGCCGGTGGGGGCAATCATCGGGGCGATTGCCGGCGGCGCGGCATCCGCCGGGGCAATTGATGTGGTGGACAAGCACGACCACGACTTCGCCCGCACAGCTGGCGACACGGACGCGGCAGGCACCACCGGCTATGCCAACACGGCTGCCACCGATACTGTCACGCCGGGCGTGGGCAGTGCGTACACCGGGGCAGGCGACTTTCAGCGCACCCCTAGCGCAACAACCACCGACACCGACTATGTGGACACCACGCCGACTGCCAACGCAAGCTACGCGAATACTGCGACAAGCGCCAATTCCGGCTATGCAAACACCACCGCGCCAACTGTCGGCACAAACACAGACCGCTCCGTGGAGCTGCATGAAGAAGTGCTGAATGCCCACACAAACCGTGTGCAGGCCGGCGAGGTGACGCTGCGCAAAGAAGTAGTGACCGAAACCAAGAGCATTGATGTCCCCGTGACCCGCGAAGAAGTGGTCATTGAGCGCCATGCCGCCTCGGGCACCGCGACGGCGGGCAGCTTTGATAACCAGACCGACGAAGTCATTCGCGTGCCGGTCATGGAAGAGCAAGTGATGGTAGAAAAGATGCCGATTGTCACCGAGGAAATCTCGCTCGGCAAGCGCGAAGTGACCGAAACGCAGCATGTCACCGATACAGTGCGCCGCGAGGAAGCTTATATAGAGAACCCCAGCAATGTGGATGTGCTCGAGCGTGATGGCAAGCACAGCTAGAGCGGCCTTCTAGATATGGCTTTCGCAAGCAACAGGGCGCATGGGAACAATTCCCGTGCGCCCTGTTTTGCTGAGGAAGCCTCCGCGCAGGCGGTTTAGCATAAGCAGTCTGCCAGCCGAAGATTTGGTTAGCGATGCAGAAGATTTGGTTAGCGATGCAGAGTAATGAGGATGCCCCGGCTCTGCTGCGGGTTTAGGCCAAAGCGCGCTTGCTGAAAGCGGGGAGCGCGGAACCGGATGCGCGGGTTGTTGGACATGCCCCATTCTTCTTGCGGAATGCCCAGAAAGTTTTGGGTCAGCCTGCCGCTGCCTCTGTTGTCATGAAAGGCGCAGACGGCATACACGCCCGGCGCAAGTTTATCAAACGTGACAGTGAGCAGGTCGAGCGGCACTTGCGGGGCGAGTGTTTCCAGCCAGACATCCTTGTGGGCGAGAGGCGTGCCGTTTGGGAAGCTGTCGGCCCGGTCATACAGGGCAACGCGCAGGTATCCGTTTCGCCCTTTCAGGCCATGAAAGGAAACTGTGACCTGTCCTGTTTCGGCGTTTTGCTGGGCTTGCGCAGCCTGCCCTGTACCCAAACACAGGGCGCAAAAGATCAAGGTCAGCGCACGCAGCCGCAGGCATTGCCAGCGTCCGGCGCGATGCCGAAGGGCAGCACGGCAGGCGATCAACTTGGCAGCCTGCGCGGTTATACGGTTCTGTTCCATCCGTCGTTTCCTGTTCTAATTGCGCGGGCCAGCAGCCCGCAGGACCTTGCGAAAGCGCGCGGCTTGCATGACAGGGCACAGCACCGGCGCGGCAACTCTAGTGCTGAGGGCAAGCCTGTCCACAGCGTATTTTCTTTGCCGTAAAAAGCCGCCTTTGTGTCTATAATAACCCATAGACACTCACATGCAAACCACTGCAAGATTAACAATGCCTGCACACGCTCCGTGTGGCGGCAGGCATTGGAGATAAAAAGCAGGCATTCGGAAAATCGGCGCTGCCTTGCGCGGTGCCATAATTTATTGAAGATAGTTTCTTGATTAAGGCACTTGGTTCAAGGAGAAACCACCCGTGAATAATCGGCCCCCCGCAGCAGACAGATGCTTTAGCAGCTCCGTGATTGAGGATGCGATTGAACAAACGCAAGGGCGGATCAGCGACCCCATGCTGCGCGTCCTGTTTGTCAACTGCTTCCCAAACACGCTGGACACAACGGTCACGTTCGCCGTGGACAAAAGCGGCAGGCCGGACACGTTTGTGGTCACGGGCGACATTGACGCCATGTGGCTGCGGGACTCCACCAACCAGGTCTGGCCGTACCTGCGCTTTGTCGGCGCAGACTTAAGCCTCAGCCGCCTCATTCAAGGGGTTGTCAACCGGCAGGTGCGGTGCGTGCTCGCCGACCCTTACGCCAATGCCTTCAACCGGGAGCCAGTGGCAGGCCCGTGGCGGAGCGACATCACCGCGATGACAGACGACCTGCACGAGCGCAAGTATGAACTGGACAGCTTGTGCGCGGTGCTGCGGCTGTCTGCGGGCTACTACCAGGCGAGCGGCGATGCCTCCTGCTTTGACGCGCAGTGGAGCCGGGCAATGCGGACAATCGTTGCGACAATCCGAAATGAACAAGCGGGAAGCGGCGAGGCGAACGCGGGCGGCTATCGGTTCCAGCGGGTTTCGCCAAGGCCGACCGAGACGCTGGCAGGCGGCGGGCGCGGGCAGCCCGCTCGGCGCTGCGGCCTGAGCAAATCGCCGTTTCGGCCTTCCGACGACGCGGCGATGCTGCCATTCCTGGTTCCGGCCAATGCGATGGCGGTCGTGTGCCTGCGCGAGCTAGCCGGCTTGTGGCAGAATGTGTGCGGGCAGGACGACGATGCGGCGGAAGCGGAAACATTGGCGGGCGAGATTGAGCAGGGGCTTCGCACGCACGCGGTGGTCACGCACCCGCAGCACGGCACCATCTTTGCCTACGAAGTGGACGGCTTTGGCGGGCAGTATCTAATGGACGATGCTAATGTCCCCAGCCTGCTCAGCCTGCCTTATCTGGGATACTGCCGCGCGGACGACCCGCTGTATGTTCGGACGCGGCGATTTATCCTCAGTCCGTCAAACCCGTACTATGCCTCGGGCCGGGCGGGAAGCGGCGTGGGAAGCCCGCACACCGGCCTGGGAACAATCTGGCCGCTGTCTCTGATGATGCAGGCGCTGACCAGCCAGGCCCCCGCCGAGATCAGCGCGTGCCTGCGTCAGCTCAAAAACACCCATGCCGGAACAGGCTTTATGCACGAGTCGTTTTGGAAAGACAACGACGCACAATACTCCCGCCCCTGGTTTGCGTGGGCGAACACGCTGTTCGGCGAGCTGATTATCAGCACGGACACAAAGTACCCCGGCTTGCTGAACACTTTGCAGCAATAGCTGAACACTTTGCAGCAATAGCTGAACACTTTGCAGCAATAGCTGAACACTTTGCAGCAATAGCGGGGCTGCCGTGCGCCTATCCGCAGGCTCAGGAGCGAACGGGAACGCTTTTCCAAAGCCTGGCAGGATTTTGCAAGTTGTGTTACAATGAACTGCCCAAATGTTTAAGCTTTGAACTGAGGAGCCACGCATGACCGTTTATACTGCTTCCCACGTGCGCCTTGTCCTTGCCGCCCTTGCAGGCCTCTCAGCCTGCGCGTTTCCCCCTCTTTCAGCCCAGGCCGACCAGGGCGATTACCCCTATGCCGGGCAAAGCCACTGCCTGGTGCGGGGCATTATCCGCCGGGTTGATCCCGCGTCCGATCATCTCACCCTGGTGGGTGACGATGACCATGTGTGTCGCGTGGACACTTACGATGCTTCTATCATCCTGACCGATGCCACGCGCAATGCGGACACCCGCGACTTAGAGCGAGGCATGCATGTCCGCATGACCGGCACGCTGGTCGGCTCGGACTTGATTGAGGCGGCGACGGTGCGCGAGATTGCCGGAGCGGACGTGCCGCCTGCCCCCCGTCAGCCCAGCGGATTGGAGGTGCTGCCCAACGGCAGAGCGTCCCTGCTAGGCGTGGTGCGCGCTATAGACCCCGACCTGATCCATATCACAGTGGCGGATGCCGACGGCACCCGCGAAGTGGTGGACACATTGGATGCCGCCATCACCCTGCCCGGCGGACGCGCGGACGGCCAGGCCGCTGACCTTGCGCGCGGCATGCGCGTGCAGATTACAGGAACCCGCCTGGCTCATGCGCGCATGGTCGCCGACCAAGTTCGCGTGATGCCTGACATCATAGACCCAGTCCCCGCCGCTCCCGAACCGGCGGCTTTGCTGGCTGCCGTGGCTCCGCCCCCCCTGCCCCTGCCTGTTCTGCCCAGAGCGGACGTGTCCGTGCCGGGGCTGGTTCCCCCCAGTCCCGACCCGCAGCTTGTGCTGGCTCATCTTGACAGCTACACCGGCATCCTGATTGATACCCGCCACCTGCCCACAATGTCGCGCTCGCCCGCCCCCAGCATCTTTGGGCCGGAGCCGGGCGAAAGCCTGCTGTACCCCGACCGCTCGCATGTTCCCACGCCCGACGAAGTGCAGAACGAAAGCGTTGTCCGCTACTACCGGACAATGGCAGACGCGCATGCAGGCGTCTGCGGCGACAACCCGCTGATCCTGCCCGCCCAGGCCGTACTGACGCCCGCCCAAGACTCCGTGCGGCTGAGCGCCAGCGACATGGTGCTTTTCAATGCCCTGGAGCAGAAGCTGCATTTCACCCGCACCTGGAAAGTCGGCTTTCTCCTTGCCGGCGACAAATAGTACCCCGCAGCAACACCCATTCAGCATAACTCGCTTAGTGAAGAAGGCCGAAAGATGCGCGGCATAAACATGCGCCTCCTACTGCTTACATTTGGTGCCATAGGGTTGCTTGCAGCACCCGCTCTTGCTTGTCCCGTGTGCAATACCGGAACAGGCAGGGCCGTTCGTGCTGGCATTCTGAGCAGCCATTTTGGGGCCAACTTGCTGGCAACTCTGGTTCCTTTTGTCTTCTTTTTGGGAATTGCGTACTTGATCTACTATGGGCTGCCAGGCAAAGCCGCGCCGCACCCTTTAGGGGAACAAGGCGCGGACGGCAGGCCCCACGGAAGCAGAACAGGACGGCATGGCGGGAAAGCATGACGTACAGTGAGGGAAAGCATGACAGCCACAACCCGCTCAGGCGAAACAAATAGCAGGCCCTTGATCGCGGCAGGGACACTGCTCGGCATCGGCATGGGGGGCTTTGTGGACGGCATCCTCTTCCATCAGATATTGCAGCTTCACAGCATGCTTTCTGCCAAACTCCCCAAGACAAGCATTGTTAACGTTGAAGTAAACATGTTCTGGGACGGCCTTTTCCATGCGTTCACTTGGGTAATGACCGCGCTGGGGCTGGCGATGCTTTGGCGCGCGGGGCAGAAGCCGGAGGTTCCCTGGTCTTCCAGGACATTCGCTGGCTCGCTCCTGCTCGGCTGGGGCATCTTCAACCTGGTTGAGGGAATTATTGACCACCACATTCTGGGCATACATCACGTTGTTGAGAAACTTGGATTGTCCATTTACGACTATTTGTTTCTGCTTGTGGGAGCGGTTTTCGCCTTCGCTGGCACGCTTCTTGTGCGCCAGGGCCGCCAGGACAGCGCCGCTTCCCCGGCGGCGATGGGGAGAGTGCGGTAGGGCAGAGGCAGCGCGAGCGTGCCTGACCCAGCAGTGCCCAATTGAACAAGGCGCGGCCTGTGAATGGCCGCGCCTGTTTCTTCGCCTGCTGCCAACCAAAAAGGCTGGCGAGAAGCGTGGTGATCAAGCGGCGGGGCTTGGGTTTTGCCTTGTGTTAGGGCGGCACAGCACGCCTGCGCGCGCAGGCTGCTGCCGGCTTTGTTTCCGCGTTCTGATGGCATGCCAAGCGTGTTCCAACGACGAAACAATTTCGTCCGTCGTTGGGACACGCTTGAAGCGCCTGGGAAACGCTGACACAAAGCCTGCAAACCACCGACCCGCCAGGCGCCGAAGGCCAGACAAACCTCAGCCAGTTCCCGCCTCGGCTTCACGCTGCGCCGTCGTCTTGCTGCCGCTAATCCAAATTACATGTCCCGCAGCCAGGCCGCGCGGCGTTTTGGCATTTAAACGAGGAAGAAGAAAAAGGGAATGAGGGAAAAGAGAAAGCTCTAACTCCTCAATAAGAAGTTAGAGCATAAGAGGAGAAACAGGAGAGGGAAAAAATGTGGGGCGAACGATGGGACTTGAACCCACGGCCTCCAGTGCCACAAACTGGCGTTCTAACCAACTGAACTACGCTCGCCACATAATCCCAAGGCAGCCGATGTTTGCTCTCGCTGCATTTCTACTATACCGAAAACATCGCTTATTTGTCAACAGCCGTTATTTAGCCGTTATTTGTCAGCCGCCAGGCGTCGCAGGCAAAACCAGGCTATCGGCGGGCCGAGCAGCAGCGCCCCGGCGGTGTCTAGGGGCTGATGGTAGCCTGCGGCCACCAATGCCCAGGCCAGCAGCCCGCACAGCGGCAGTACGGCCCAGAGCCAGCGCGGGTTGCGAAAAGCAAGGCATGTCCCCGCCGCAAGGGCGAATGTTTCGTGGCCGCTTGGGAATGAAGGGTGTCCAGGCCAAACCGAAACTTTTTTGCCTGCTTCCGCCAGCACAACCGGCAGCCCAATCGCGGCAATGCTGCCTGCCCAAAACTTCCAGGGCGCGGCGTGCCGGGGACGCGCGAAGGGCGAGGCGGCAACGAGCAAAGCCAGGACAGGGTTGATCGTGTCTGCCAAGTGTTGTGCGAAAAGGCGAAGGTCAGTCATAACTTGGATAGTTCCTATAACTTGGTATTCCCTGCACCGGGGCGCAATCCCTGCGTACAAGCTGGCCCGGAGGCAGGATTTTCACGTTCGGCAGACGAACTAGACGAAGTGACCGGCGCGCTGCTGAGCCGCCAAAGGATATTCTGCGCGATGACTGATGCCCCTCTGCTGCCTGACTTGTACAATCCGAGCCTGTATCTCAACCGCGAAATTGCCTGGCTGGCATTTAACGACCGTGTCTTTGGCGAGGCGCGCGACCCCACGTACCCGCTTTTAGAGCGCGTCAAGTTTACGGCAATCGGGCATTCCAATCTGGATGAGTATTATATGGTGCGCGTGTCCAGCTTCCAGCAGCAGGTGGACATCGGGCTGACCGACGTATCCGCCGATGGCCTGACTTCGCAGCAGCAGCTGGAACTCGTGCGGGCGCGCGTGCTGCCGATGCTGGCAGGCGCGGGAAAGTTCTTCCATGATGCTCTTGTGCCTGAGCTGGAACGCGCGGGTATTCATTTACGCAATCATGCCCAGCTTTCCAAGGCTCAGCAAAAGGCTATGCGTGCGTACTTTGAGCGTGAAGTGTTTCCTGTGCTCACTCCGCTGGCATTGGGAGCCGGGCATCCGTTCCCGCACATCTCCAACCTCAGCCTCAACCTGGCGGTGATTGTGCGTGACCCGGAAGTCGGCGAGCGGTTCGCGCGCATGAAGGTGCCGGGCGTCCTGCCGCGCCTTGTCCCCTGCCCCGCTGATAACACTCAAAGCACCGGCGCGCACCCTGAATGCTTTGTCTGGCTGGAGCAGATTATCGCTGCACACCTGGCTGTGTTATTTCCAGGGCTTCAGGTCATTGAAAGCTATCCATTCCGGGTGACGCGCGATGCCGAGCTGGAAATACAGGAAGACGAAGCGTCCGATCTGCTGTCCACGGTCGAGCAGGGATTGCAGCGGCGCTACTTTGGCGATGTGTGCCGCCTGGAAATCAGCCGCGCTATGCCCCACCGCCTGCGTGCTTTGCTGGTAGAGAACCTTCTGGTAGACCCGCAGGATGTGTACGCGCTGGACGGGCCGCTGGGCCTATCCGACTTGATGCAGGTGTGGAAACAAGACCGTCCTGACCTGAAAGACCCGCCCCTGGTTCCCGCCGTACCGCCGGCCTTGTTAGACACCAACAAGTCTATCTTAGATTTGATG
>JAABUJ010006958.1_pt1 | contig 10725 bp, 7 predicted proteins | sample 5559131 | NCBI WGS metagenome assembly JAABUJ01 (sample SAMN10711875, study PRJNA513366) | rock metagenome | isolation source: Antarctica rocks | place: Antarctica: Victoria Land, Mt New Zealand nord | collected 2016-01-07 | reverse complement strand
CACGTCGAGGATCATCTATTATTGTTCGTAGAGCTCTGGTGAGCTCCAAAGGCCTATTGCGATTAGTGAGAGTGCTCATTTCCTGAATCAACGCTCTGTGGTGTACTAAATCTTCCTTGGCCAGCGAGTATAACAATTTGCAAGTCAAAGCGAGATTGACGAGGTTCTGATGGAATGTATGCTGTAAGATACCTATGATCAACTCGTTCGATAATTGAAGGAGGCCCGAAGGTCGTGGAGTAAAGGTGACATCGTTATTTCCCACAGCAGGTTCGTTCGTTATCTGCTTTTCGGCATTTGATCGAAGATTTGGCAACTCCATTGTGCGCAATGGCTCTTTGCCTTCGTCCTTGAAGTTGTTAAAGGGACGTCTAGAGCCAGCGCTCTCAGCTTGAGCAAAAGGTTCCAGGACAGGTTGTGGACTTCAATTCCAAGGTGATGCTAATGATCTGTGCAGACTCAAGCGTGTCAGCCTGAGGGTAGTCTGAGACCTAGATCAAGGACACTCACTTATAGAGAGACGATCTGTCCGACGCAGGAGAGAATTGCAGGCTCTTCAGAGCTTGTCAAGATCTAGACCGCGCAAGGTTCGCAACCGTGCAAACGATGCGTATTTGACCTTGCATCGTATCGTACGACTTGTCGTCGTCGCAAACGATGCGATTTTGAGGTTACATCAAATCGTACGATTTGCATCGATAGTGCATCAATAGTGCGAGCTAAATTCGCACGTGCTCAACTTTATTAGTTTTCTATTTTAAGATTAAGATTTAGGTAGCCAGTTCTCGCACATCCTGTTTCGGTAAATACTACACCTATTTTCGGTAATTGCACACTCAATAAGATAGACCAATCTTTTTAATGTAATATTATCAAGTTTGTTGAGTCTTTTTATCGATATTATAGATTTATTAGATATTTAATTAAATTATCGTTTACGCATTTCTTCGCGCATTATTTATATCGTCTATTGATCTAAGATATTGTTTAAGAAAGCATCAATTTCTAATTCAAATGCATGCAATTTCTTCATATTTCTTAATCTCTATTCGATCTCTAATTACATCTTTATTGAAGCTTCAAATAGAACTTATTTAAACGTCTTGTTAAGAGATTAAATCGATCTTTTAAAGCATGTATTTACTCTCGAAATTGCATCTATTTTAGATAATAAACAAATAATTTTCCCTTGTTCTTCTTAATTATCTCGATTATACATTTAATTATTATTATAACTAATATTATTATCGTCGTCTATATCAAATTTGTTATTGTTATCGATTTATATAATCTTCTTGATAATTGCTTTAATAATTGTAGAGATCGCAAAGATTACAAAGATTGTTGTTGCTCTCTTTGTCGCTCTTCTTGTCGTTTGCTTGATAATTATATTTCTTATATCTTCGTAAATCTTCTTTATATTCTTATTAAAGATTTATATATTTGCATTTATTGTAGCAACAATATCGATTTCAAATTTCTTTTACTTTTCTTGTTTAGCTTTGTCGCAATTATTATTTCTTCTAATTGCGCATTTGTTATTGCGCGAAACTTTAATAGTTGCGTCGATATACTTAAAGTCGAAGAAGTTTCTTTTAATAAACTTCGTCTTCGTCTTTTTCGTTCTAGTTATAGTATCTTTCTTGTTTCTTGCTTCGACAAAGCGTTCTTTAACTTTAATAACGCGAGATTAATTGACATTTAACAAATTAATATTGTTGTCAATAAGTTTCGCGATCGATTTAGAAGTTTCAAAACTAAATTGTTAAATTAAATTATTAATTTGCAGATCGTATATAATATTGTTAATATCAAAAAGAAATTAATTTAAATTTAAGTCGATATTAAAATTCTTTATCAACTCTAATAACTTTGCAATCGCTTTATTAATTGCTAACAAATCTAATATAAAGTTTGTTATTAATAAGTTAGAAGACTTTGTAAAATATTAATGCAAATTTATATTACTTATTAGTATACATTCTAGATTGTCGTTTATTTTCTTTATTCTAATCTTGATTGTATAATTGCAAAGTAATTTTATTGTTTTAATAAACATCTTTGTGCATAAAGATAAAGAATTCTTTGTTGTCGTCTTAATTAATCGCTCGTATTAACTAAAAATTATTCAAAAAGCATACAAAGTAACTCGATTAATTAGATTTCGAAATATTGCGTGTAAAAAGACGTATAAAGTGTTTCTTTTTGTCTTTGCAAGATTAATGCGATAAATCTTTATTTAAATTGTTAGCATAATTGCTATGCAATTTATTAACATATTGTTAATCAATTATTAATAAAAAACTTTAGATTACTTTTTAAGACTTAATATATATCTTTTACACAAAAGATAATAATAATATTGTAGTATCTAAGCTTATTAATTTGTTATTTGCAAAGATAATCTTTTTAAGACTCTAATCAAGTATCGACAAGATAATTAATATTATTGCGATAATCTTCGCAATAATCGATTATAAACTAAATTCAAGTTGTTTTAAATAAAGTATAAGTATTAGCATAAATAATTGCGTATTAAATAATCAAAAAGATTTCTTATTTTTTATCGATTGCGAAAAAGACTTTGCAATTCTTTGTTATATTATAATATAAATGTTAAAGACACAATATATAACTTATTTCTTTGTTATAAGATTCTAATTGTTTAGAAAGACAATTGTTAATAACTTTTATTAAAGTTAAATCTCGATCGATAACAATAACGCGAGAAAGAGACAATTCTAAATTGTCGTATAATTGTATCAAGTAATATAGCACTTAATTGTAATAACTTTTAATCTCTTTGTTTAAAAAGACGAAATCGACAATAAATATTGTATTTAAAAAAAAAAATCGCAAATAATAAATAGCAATATCTTGTATTTGTTCGTTTTATATATGCAATTTATAATAAGTATCTTCGAATTTTTGTACAAAATTTTTAGCATTTGTTTATGTACAAAGAAGAGCTTCTTTATCTTCTTTATCTTCTTTCTTAAATTAATCTTTACAAATTAGCAATTGTAATATAGAGTTTAAAGAAGAGTCTAAGTAAAAGTATATACGTCTAGACAATTGCGACGAAGCTTCTTCTTAAAATTGTAAATATTTTAATTAATAAGAAGACACTTAGAATGTTGCAAGCATTGTTTACTAAGAATTTCGCAAGAAGTTGCATCTATTAAAGAATACTTAACAAAGCAACTAGATAGATAGCAACTATTTTATTTGATTTAGTTGCAACATTAATATATTCTAGTAATATTGTTGTTTTATTCTTTCTTCGAGCTATTGCAAAGACATCTAACATCTTGTTCTTCTTATAATTATATTTTGCATTTTGTATATTTGTTGTTTACATCTTTAGACTTTGTTTATATAAGACATTTATCTTAAACAAACAATTTTATTTAATGTTAGTAATCTTTTTCTATTTAATTTTAAGTTTGCGTCGTAATTTGTTATTGCGTTTGCAAATTATATTAATTTTTATTATTATATTAAATTTGTATTTTGCTTTTAATTGCAACTTAATAATAACGTATTTTTTTACTATTATGTGTGTTTGTATAGTTTTAATAAGAGCATTAAGTAAAGAATAGTTTGCTACAAACAATAATTGCATTATTATATTAATAACAATAAGATAAAAATATAAAATAATTAAGACAAAACTTTGAAAATTTTGCGCAATTCGAATTTGATCAACTTTTATTCGATTAATTTTAAAAATTAATTCTAGAACTAAATGTACAATTACTAAAAATAAATGTAATATTTATCGAAACAAAATATGCGAGAACTAGTTATCAAGATTTATTGTGTCGATTTGTTAAGATCGACATTAATTGAGCGAAAGTCTTTAGCTTATTAACTCAATATTTAGAATTGCATATAGGATTGATCAATTAATAAAAAATATATTGTCGAGAAATAGCATTATATTTTTACGATACATACGATAATCGCACGATTTATCAAATGTCTTGCATTACATTGCACTAAACGATGTGCATCGATGGTGCACCGATAGTACGAAACGGTTTGCGTACGGTTGCGAATCTTGACTGACGGCGATGGTTAGTAGATTTGCATAGCCCACTCTGCCGCAGCTAGAGAAAGAACAGGGGGTAGATCTGTTCACTGTTGTCTTTTCGGAACGCACTGACAATTCCGGAAAGTCCTTGTGAGATTCGAGGAGCCTTGGCAAGTAAGAGCGGCGATCATGATGTAGTAGATTGGCAAGTCGGAGCGGAAAGAGATCGCAGATGACTTACAATGTCGAGCGCGATTATCGCGCTAAGCGAGCTGTTACCCCTATTCATCGGCTGTGTGTTGAAGGTAAGAGTGATGCTTATACTTAATAGCGTTTGTCCATGCCTTATACCTAGAGCATAGCTACAAGATTTTGTTCTCGAGAGGATTAGAAGTTTCAAATGTGAGAGGCTTTACATTAAAGCTTTGACTGTGCCGTGAGCTACCGACAGCTGGTATACTGAATCTCTCAACTCAGGCTACTGGTAAAGATCTATCTGACCCATAGTTTTAACGATGAGTAGGACAGGCAGTCCATCGGACTACACCGACAGACTCATAGAGAACGGCAATAAGTCATTCCATTTGATTTATTAGAAAGTTGTACCAAGGATTCTTCGCGTGTCACACATGTTCCTTCCAATGCTAGCGGGCTTCTAAGCAGGCATATAACCTCTTCTTGACCATCAATCCTATCCATTCTTCGTGGTTCCTGCATCTTTGCCATTACCTAGCTGACGTCGAGTTCGTCCTCCGTCTGTAGGTGAATCGCAAGGCCAACACGCTCCGACCACTCCAACATACTTCCCGTTTGCAGTTCCTCTACCGCTCCTGGCTCGACGTACATTATGAGCAACTCGCAGAAGTGCTCTAAAGGGCGGCAACAACAGTCCTTCTGACGTAGTAAAAGATCCATAACGAGGCTCACGGGATATCTTGGGATTGGTTGCCTTATCCTTGTCAATAACAGAGTCCGGAGAGATCTGGGAAGCTGTTCGTGTAACCCAGTTGGAAAATATGATTTGGGTTTAATACCTAGCCAGTCCAGTATGTAATCAAATTCGAGTGTAACATCTCGTAGAGTGTCAAAATCTGCCAGACTTCCAAGTGGCGGTATACATCGCCAAGTCATTGTCATATCGATCACAGACAAGCTTCGAAGAGTTTTCCTTGCAGTATTCCTCAAGGCGTTTATTATAGCTGCCTTCGGCACTTTGAAGGAGTCGCAATCATTGCGCGGGTCTTCTTGGTAGGTGAATTCTTCTAGGGTTTTCATGGAGCGAATCAACGCAACCAAATGACGCTCGCTAAGAGAACATCCTTCTAATACGAAGGATTTGACTTTGGAGACGTAAGAATCTGCATCAGTTGAGCAAAATTGCGGACCTCGTATAACGGTTCCTCCAGCGGCCAGATGGTGAATCAAAGGGAGCTGAGCATAAAATTCCAATAATTCGTAGGCCTGGGGGCTGGACCCTTCGATACGAACGACTGTAAGGTTCCCGACAGAAGGTAGATAGCATTCCGAGCGAGATCTCAGTGCCCTCAGTAGACGTCCACAATCACGATTGTTAAGGTGCAAACCGAGATGGGTGATACTGTCTAGTACTGTAAACCATGCAGTGAGAACGAAGTCGATATTGCCCGCCATTACTGCAGTGTGCCAGGAATCCGCGATATCGAGCTCGAGATCGAACTGTGGATTCCACAGCTTATGGAGATCAGCATGCGTCGCTTGCACCACACATTCATCCCGCGCGGCGTTGAGAATCTGAGGCTGTGGAGGAGCTTCTTCCAGCATTATTTCAAGGCTATGAGTGTAGGTTGTGAGTCTTCTATCTAGGAGTTGCTGCGCTACTCGGCTTGCGAGATAGCAATAATGCTGATTGACGTTGGAGACAAAGCTCCACTCTAAGAGTAGTCTTCGATGCTCTTGCAAAGATCTGTCGGCCAGGTCGTGAAGGGCATGGCAGGTTGTGGCTAGATTGACCAGATCTTTATTGTAGAGATGACTGATTATCTGCACAAGTAGTTCATTAGGAAGGTCAACGATAGAGTTGCACCTCTTCGGGACATTGGTAAGCTGATATTTATCCTTGGTTGGCTCATCCGTTGCATCTCCGCTGGTGTCCAATACTTTAATGGCAATCTCGCCAGTCGAGGAGCTCAGCTCCATGCTAGATGATGGCGAAGGAGATGTTCGTGGAGGATCATGCATGCTTGGAAGAGCTTGGCCTGACTAGAAGGCTCAAGGGGTAAGGGTAGCCAGAAAAACAACGGCCTGGGGTATGGCGTGATACGCGCGGCAGTATCAATGGGGCGGACCTCTGTGAGTGACAGTTAGCCCTCTTATATCCAGCATTGCATCTATAAAACTTGCGTACCTATAGTTCACTCTGCACTCTAGATCGCCCAAAAGCCATAGAAGTTATTGTGCAATGTAATGTGTGTGAGTCGTGACAGTGCACCAACACATGTGTACCTTGAGCTTTATAGATTATCTTAGGGTTTAGCTATCGTGAATGTCGACGTGTGACACAGTGAAGTAACACAGCATGAGTCTTCATCATCTCGTCCCCAATATATGACAGACTATCAGCTCGCACCTGGGATGAGACAATAATCGCGCTTTTCTATTTACGAAGGCACCGTCTTTCTCCGTTGTCGAAAACTGCACCAGCACTCGTTCTCACTGCTGCCGTTTATGTCACTGATGAAGCCATTCAGTAAGAAATAACTTTCACTGAAAAGGAGTCTTAGATTGTGATGTGACGGTAGCCGAAGAGACAAGACCTAGAAGAATGTGAAAGCGCCGGCAATAAATGTCCTACGGGACTTCAAGTGAATTGTGGGCAGCCTACTGCCGTATTGTATAGCAATGGCCTTCGCTACGAGGCTGTGCAATTCAGCGCAATTGATGTTTCTTTATTAGTCTCTTATATGTGTTGCCTCAATAATGGGTAGTCAGACAGCAAGCTCTGAGTGGATCTGGCGCATTACCGTCGCTGGACAACAACCAATTTCCGAGGTGCTTGTTTGAGAGAATCGGGATGTTTATGTAAATGCATAGCCACACCGAAGGTGTTCTAAGAGGAGTTTGGGGTGTTCTGGTTTTCAAGCCATGGTTTTGCAAAGTGCTAGCCTATCTTAAAGAATTTGGACGAGCGCTACTGTATCGGACACTCTTCTGAATCTTCTCCGTCATCAGTCAGCCAGTCTTGATCTCTCTCATCGTCCTTGTCGTCCGCGTCGTCCTCGTAGACCCTCAGAGTGACCTCCACGCCCACAGTCTCGAGCCTTCGAACAATTCTAGCTGCCCTCAAACTCCTCAACTCAGCCTTCTTGATCCCTACGACGACGACATCTTCTAGATCTGGTAAGCGTTCCCATTTCTCGCGCAATAGCGCTCTCAACATTATCTTTACAGATTCCGTTTCTAATCTTCCGAAGTTGCTCACCAGCTTTAACCACTCAATAGACCTTGGTAGCTGCGTGCATTGGATTTTTGAGGGTTGTTCTTGTAGCGTCCTAAACAAGGCGTTGAAGTCCAAAGTGACGCACTGAAGGAAGTCGAATTCTTCCAGAGAACCAAGGGGTGGCTCTTGTTGCGCCGCTGTGTGTGCTCGACCAATCAATTCTAAACTTGTCAAAGTTTGACTTGCAGCGATCTTGAGGCAATCGACAATAGCTGTTCGATCTGTATAGGGTGCCCATGAAGAACCAGGCCAAAGCTCTGTGTGGCTGAAGTGATCTAGGCTGTGCATGTTGGAGATCAAGGCGACTAGATGACGTGTGCCAAGGTAGCATTGTTCCAGAGTAAATGACTCGACGTTGGAAACGAAAGGGGGAGAAATCGGGTGATCCGTAGGTTCGTCGAGTTTAATATGGGCAGTACTCAGATCTGTGACTGAAGTGAGCTGAGTGCTTAACTCCAAAAGTCTGTAGGATAGTGGATTTCCTTCAATTGCGGACTGTTCTATCCGAACCCTCTGCAGGCTGTCGAATGAGTCCGGCCAAAGCTCGGACGAAGAATCAAACAGCTCAAGAAGCAGGTTACTTCGGAGGCCATGAAGGTATAGCGTCAAACTTGTAACGCTCTCTAGCAGCGTCGCCCACGTCCAGAGAATGGCATCGAGACGACTCCGTTTAACATCACTCTTCCAGAGCTCCCAATAATCGGGACTGGAGGGCTGAAGCCCGGATGGCAAAACGTCGTCATTCAGTGCTTCCAATATATACGGATCCAGGGCACCGCCAGCGTTGTCGAATGAGAGCAGTGGTTCTCCTAGTTCGATCTCAAGACAGTAGGTGTAGCTTCGAAGTCTACGATCCTTGATTTGTCTCATAACTCTGCTCGCGAGGTACCCAGGAGGTTTGTTGACATTCGAGACCATGGTCCACTCTGATACAAGTTGGCGATGCTCCTGTAAAGCCGTCCCTGCAAGATTATGAAACCGTCGACAGGCTATTGCAAAGCTCACGAGTTGCTCATTGTAGAGAAGACCCACAATGTGGCTTAAGAGCTCATTCGGAAGCTTGAAGATGTGACAAATCGGAATTGAGTGGCTCTCATGTTCTGTGCTTGCATTTGAGAATGCGTCGCTGGAACCATCTCCGGTGGTCAAGCTTTCTTGACTCTTTGTGGGGGAGAGATAGTGGTTTGTGAGAACAGACTGATCCGAAGATCGCGAATGTGAGTGAATGTCTTGTGATATAGACATTTTGATACTGGAAATCACCGAACACCAGGTTCCAGTAATAAAGAGGGATGAGATAGATCTCACCCAATCTATTCGCACTGAGCCAGGCCCAGGAGAACAGAGTGTCCAAATTCTTTGCAGAGATTTGGACGCGGCAGGAATAAAAAACAACCAAGGAGCCACGACACAAGAAGAAAATATGGTACTTGTGGCACCGGCGAGGAAGTTGGATGTGGATGATGATGGAGGTGCAAGATCGTGCCCTTGTTTATGAATCTCTCTTGCTTGGCTCTAACCGGCACGTGATCTCGGCTATTTCCTAGACGCGCCGCACAAACGTGATGCTCTTCAAGCTCAATCTTCTTCTCCTTCCCAAGTCAAAACTTAGCAACCACATCCTATGCTTCGCATGGTGTGACGATCTCCTATCACCTTCTCACCAACTGGTGAGCTTATCTCTGCGCCCTCCTGTCTACCAGGGGGCCCCCCTCCACCACCGTAGCGGGTATAACGCTCTGTCGCGGGTACGCGGTAATATTGCTCAGGAGCAATCCTGATCTCTCCCTCTGCTATTGCACGGGGTAGCAATTCTTCAACTATGTCTTCTCCCCAGAAGTCACCCCCGTCTCCGCCGTCAGGCGGAGACTCTCCCCTGGCTATTGCCCGGGGTAGTAATTCTTCAAACATGACTCCTTCACAGGAACAACCCGCTACTCAGCCATCTGGTAACCCCGCCGACATGTCGCATAGCGCAATGGCGCAAGACACGTTCCATGCCTTGCCCGTTGGTCCTGCACCCACTGCTCCTCGATCTTCGCGGGCGACGATTGCGGAAATAACTCGCAAGCTGGAAGCGAAGCACCAGGCAAACCTAGCTGCTCGAGATGAACAACGACGCCAGCAGCAGCGAGCCAAAAAACTCGAACGGAACCGCAAGCGAGAGCGCGAGGCGAGCCCAACCCTGGATCTGCCCCACAAGAAACCCGCTTTAGAACTTCCAATTACGAAGAAGGGGAGTGACGGTGGAGGCTCTACTAAGCTCACACTTGGTCATTTCCAGAATGGTGTAAACCTAACCAACGATGGACGAGGAATAGCAGGCCCCCAAAAGCTCGTCATCACGGAAGAGAATGGGAGTCAGATCGTAAATTTTCCTGCGCTAAAGCATGAATTAAAGCCGCGGAACGTACCATGCTCCATAGCACTTCCGGGAGGGCTGTGCATTGATAGTACTCAGACGAGAAGCGACGGATGGATGGTTTTCCTCAGAATAGATGGTTGGCTATCGCGGTGATCCTTCCCTCGATTTGATCTTCAAAGCTAATTTGCGAAAGGGAGATTTCGAGAGAGTAAGCAAGGACCCAAGAAGAATCAATCAATATGTTCTTCGATGGTATCCTGGAAGCGTGCATGGGGCTTCGGGCGGTAACTTGTCCTCGCAACATTCTCGGCAGGCGTGCACATTCAGCTTCGAGGAACCGTCGACCGAAGATCTACCACCAGCGAATTCGCTGTCGGAACCTCCAGAAATCAGCGGGGAAGTAGAACAGAAGCCGTTGATGGTATTCTCGCTCACAAACGCAAGCCTGAGCCTTGACGGGACACCCATGATACCCACGTGGCAGCAGTATGGAGAGGTAAAGGACGTCATTTGTGAGCTGACATCCGGAAAGCCATGCACTCTTGCAGTCACCATCGGAAGAGACTTGGAAGTCGCAAGTCGGTACACGGCACGGATGCTCTTGGATGCTTACAGAAAGCGTTTCCGGCCACTCTACACTTATGATCAACACACTTTGGGAACGACAAAGACCTTGGATCTAAGGCTGAGGGCCACAGTCATGCAGATCGGGGACGCACTCGAGCGCCACTTGCCATCCGCCAAAACTTGGATTTATGGAGATGTACGAGCAGCTAAGTGGAGTCCCAAGAAGGTTTTCGACCTTCCAAATCAACTGGACGAACTTTTGAAGCTTGGTATTATAATCAG
>JAABUJ010006954.1_pt1 | contig 10728 bp, 5 predicted proteins | sample 5559131 | NCBI WGS metagenome assembly JAABUJ01 (sample SAMN10711875, study PRJNA513366) | rock metagenome | isolation source: Antarctica rocks | place: Antarctica: Victoria Land, Mt New Zealand nord | collected 2016-01-07 | reverse complement strand
GCGTTCCTACGCGCGCGGCGCCAGGTCGCGATCGGTGGAACTGTGCCGCTCCTCGTCCCAGGCGGCGAGCCCCGCCGCGAATTGGAAGGACGCGGAGGCCACGACGGCACCCCCGAGGATAAACCCTTCTGCGTCTTGCAGGTTCGGATGCGTGCAGGCGACCACGAGCCCGTAGCCGGCCATGAGCAGGCCGCCGACGAGCATGAGAGTGAGGAGCACCCGATAGACCCACGCCCCGCGCGGTCTTCGGCTTCATGGACTGGCGGAAGGCGTGCATCTCGGGGTAGAGCAGCGCGTGCTCTCCCGGCGTGGCCGTCTTCGCCCGGCGCTCCCGCTCGGCGCGTGTGAGGTCTTTGTACGGCACCGCAGCCGGGATCGCGTCGAGCGTCGGCGCGGCCGACAGCAGCGCGCGGCGGCGGGCAAAGCGCCGGTGCTGGCGTTTCCAGCGCTCCTGGGCGCGGGTCCACCGCTCCTGGGGCGTGAGGAGCACGGTGATGGGGGGAGTTCTGCCCGTGGCCTTGGGGCGCATGGTGTAGCCCTTTCTCCTCATCCCTACACAATCCCTACACGCATCCTACCACCCACGCCCCGTGCCGTCGAAGCCGCGCGGCATATGGCCCGACAGGGGACGCTACCGCGCGCGGAGGGGACACCGTCGCCGCGCGCGAGCCAGGGCCAGGTCGGCCGCCGTGACGACGGTGCGCGGGACGTGTCGGCGCACGAGCGGGGCCTGGGCGGCGCGCAGCCCCACGAGCAGGCCGCACAGCGTCGCGTAGAGCAGCACGCTATCCTCCTCTCGTCACCGATCACGTTGCGGCGTGGGGAAGTGGAGCTTCTCGACGGCCTTGCGCTTGGACGCCTCGCCACGGCGGTCGTAGCGCGCCGTCGTCGTCACGTTGGCGTGCCCGGCGAGCTGCTGTACGGTACTGATATCTACCTGGGCTTCAAGCAAGTCAGACACGAACGAGCGCCGCAGGTCATGGGGCGACGCGTGTGCGATCTTGGCCTCGGCCGCGCGCCTGGTCAGCGCGTTGTAGACGGCGCCGGCCGTGATGCCCTCGCCCCGGATGCGGCCGCCCTTGTTAACGGGCAGGAACAGCATGCCGGGCCGGTCGCCCCGGACCGCGAGCCAGGCGTCCACGGTGACGGCCGCGCTCGGCTCCAACGGCACCACCCGGTCCTTGTCGCCCTTGCCGCTTTTGACCGTGAGCGTGGGCGGGTCCGGCGCGTAGTGCTCAACTTTGAGCGCGGCCAACTCGGCGCGGCGCAGGCCGCCGACGTAGAGGCAGGCGAACATCGCCGCGTCGCGCGTCCCGGCCGGCGTGCGGTCCCGCGCACACGCCTCGACGAGCGCCGTCAGTTCGCCCGCGCGGACGTGCCGGCCGGGCGGCAGGCGCGAACCCTTGTGCGGCTTGACCTCGGTGATGCGCCGGTACTCCTCGTCGGTCATCATGTTGAAGTCGCGGGCCTGGCGCGCGATCCCGCGCAAGACGGCCAGCGTGAGGTTGACCGTCGCCGGCGCCGCCTCGGCCGTGACGAGCCTGGCCTTGATGAAGGTGACGTGATGGGCGCGGAGTTGGCCCCAGGGCAGCGCCGCGTAGTCGGGGACTTCGACGAGTCGCGCCACGGCGCGCAGGCGCTTGATGGCCGTCGCCCGGCTCGCCGCGCTGGTCAAGCCGTCGAGGTAGGCGCGCATCGGGTCGCGGAGCGGCATCTGCACAGCCACGGCTTGGTCGAGCGCGCCCCACACGCCGACATCGGCCGCGATCCCCTCGACCTCTCCCTCGACGAGGGCGGCGCCCGCGCCGGCTCTCCGTTCCATCGCTCCCGCGCCCCTTCCTTTCCACGTTGTAGGCTTCCGTAGTTTTTGAGTCTTGTTCCATAATTCTTGAGTTGGGTGGTCGCCCGGCGCGGGTTGGCGGGGGATCGTGGGCCACTGCTATCGCATTCCTGTGATAACGATGAGATCGACCTCTCTCATGAGGGCCTGGAATAAGCGTAGCTGTCACCAAGTGCAAGGTGTGTTGATAGATAGGCACGCAAGGTCAGCCGAAGAGGGCGTAACAAGGGCCGACTTTTACCAAGAGTCGGCTCTTGTTTAGGATAAGGGACGGTCGATAATGGCTCTGCACCGCGTTAATGACCGTCGCAGGGCCTCAAGTGCCACTTCCCGCGCCACAACCGGCACTTTAATCAACACCTTGAGTGACCATCTATAAGGCTACCTTGCCCCTGGTGACAGCTACGCTTATTCTGGGCCTATAACGAGGACCGGGCACGGCCACGTAGTATCGGCGCACAGCACATCGGGGGGGACGCGCTGACCGAGGCGCTCGACGCGCTGGAAGCGGGCGACGTGGCGGGGGCGACCGAGGCGTTTGGGGACGCGTGGCTGGCGGCGTACGGGATGGACGTAGACGCCGAGGTGATCGACGTGCTAGGGGCGTTTCACATAGGTGCGTAGATCACGGCGATGGCGGAGAACAATGCCGACAGCAATGACTCTAATGGCAGTGGGGCGGCGGTATGCATACCGCCCGCCCCACCGTCCGTTATCTATAGCTATGCGCTCGCACCGTCATACTATGCCGCTCCGTTCTTGGAAGGCCGACGGGCGCGCCGGCGACGATAAAGGAGTGCGAGACCGAGGGGAACGAGGCTCGTCGCCAGCAGCTCACCGCTCCCCAATTCAGGCGTCGCCGTGGAGGGGGGTGGGGCCGTCGGCGTGCTCGTGGCCGTCGGTGGAACGACCGTGCTCGTGGCCGTCGGCGGGATAGCCGTGCCCGTACTCGTCGGCGCTGCTGTCTTTGTGCTTGTGGCCGTAGGCGCCGTCGTGCCCGTCCGTGACGGGACGGCGGTTGTCGTGCCCGTCGCCACACTCGTCGGAGTCGTCGTGCTCGTGGCCGTACCGGCCAGCGCCGCGATCTGCGCGTCGCTCAGGACACCCTGATAGAGGCGTACTTCGTCGATCCGGCCGGGGAAGAAGTCCACCGGGTTGTCGTTGAACTTGCCGCGGCCGATCACAGTGTGCCCCGTCGCCTGGAAAGCGCCGAAGTACGGTTGCGTGTCTTGCAGGACGCCGTCGACGTACAGCTTGATCACCTGGTTGGCGGCGTCGTAGACGCCGGTGAGGTAGTACCATCTCCCGGTCTGAGGTGTCCCAATGGTGGCCTGGGCGCGGATTGACGCCGGGTTGTCCGCGTCGCTGCCCGGAGCGGCGAAGGCGAATGTGCCGCACTGGCCGCAGTACTGCAGGAAGAAGGCGCTGATATGCTGGCCGTCGATGCTAACTGCCGTGTGGAAGCCGTTGGTGTCGTTGAGATTGACCCAGGCCCCCACCGAGTAGCTCTCGGCGGTGTTGATCACGGCCTCCGGCACGTCCACGTTTCCGGTCGCGCCGTTCGTGTTGGTCAGGATCAGGGTGTAGGGGCTGTTGCCCTGGCCCGGCGCGGCATAGCCAGCGTCGCCCTGCAGCGTGCCCGTATGGCCGTTGCCCGAGGAGTCGTGGGCCGTGGTTCCACTACCCTCGTCGAACTTGTAGAACGCATTCAGCGCCAGCGGGACCGGCGTGGCCGTCGGCGGGATCGGCGTGGCCGTCGCCGTCGGTGGAATAGCGGTGACCTCCTGTAGCGTCGCCGCCTGCAGCGTCACGCCGCCGCCGCCGTAGTCGACCGACGTCTCCCAATCCACGGTCAGTGTCTGACCGGGCGAGGCGGCGCGGTAGTAGAGCGTGTAGACGCCGGCCGTCGTGGCGCTCTGGTTGCTCAACGAGTCGTCGCTATAGACCGGCCCACTGTTGTCGCTCAACGAGGCGGTCAGCCGCCCCCGCGCCTTGGACGCGTCGACGTAGACGCGCAGCTCCCGCGTCGAGGTGTTGGCGGGTACCTTGAACTGGAAGCCGCTGCCGGAACTGGGCGGGTTATTGCCGTTGCCGGAGACGAAGACGCCCAGCCCATTGTTCGTACCGTTCTTTGTGGGTGTACCGTCGCTCCAGGTCAGGACCGTCCCACCGCCGCCAGACTGGCTCTCCGTGCCGTAGCCAACCGGGTTGAATGTGCTGATTTGTGGCGTCACGTTGGCCTTGCGGTTGTAGTCCCCGCTGTAGTCGTTGTTGCTGGCCGCCTTATCGCCCCACTCGATCCAGTCCGTCGTGCCCTCGGTCGTCAGGTTGGCCGAGGCCGGAGCGGCGTCCTGGCTGCCCTGCAGAGCGCCCATGGTCGTACCGGGCGTGGCTGGCGTCGAGACCGGCTGGGAGGTCGCCGTATTGGTCGGCGTTGACGTGGGTATGGCCGTGCTCGTCGCGGTGGGGACCGGGACGCCGGCCAGCGCCGCGATCTGCGCGTCGGTCAGCGCGCCGCTGTAGACATGCACTTCATCGATCTTGCCGTTGGCGTAGTCGCCTGGATTACCGCCGTATTTGCCGCGGCCAATGATCGTGTCCCCCGTGGCCGTGAAGCCGCCGTTATACGCGGTGGTCCCCTGTAGCTGGCCGTTCACGTACAGCCGGAGTTGATGCGCCGCCCCGTCGTAGACACCCGTCACCTGATACCACGTATTGGCGCTCGGCGCGAACGTCGAGGCGGCATAGGTGGCGGGGCCGGGCGCGTCACTGTTGATCTGAGCGATGGCGAACAGGTGATTGTCGCCGCGTAACTGTAGGAAGAAGCCACTAATACTATTGTCGCCGCTGGCGTTGGTACCATCGACACTGACGAAGGTCTGGAAGCCGTTGGTGTTAGCCAGGTTGACCCAGGCCGCCACCGAGTAGCTCTGCGCGGTGTTCACCAGCGGCCCCGAAATGTCCACGAAGCCACTGGAGCCGTTGACGCTGAGGGCGTAGGGATCGTTGCCGCCGCCCGCTGTCGGAGCGCCCCCCGCGGTGATCGTGGCGCCGCCTTGCAGCGTGCCGTTGTGGCCGTTGCCCGAGGAGTCGTTAGCCGTCTGGTCGTCGAATGTGTAGCGCCCCTTTTCGCTGGCGGGGACCGGCGTCGCCGTCGGTGGGGGCGGCGTGGCCGTGCCCGTCGGCGGGACCTGTGTGCAAGTCGGGACCGGCGTGCTGGTGGGCTGGCCCTTACCAGCGCCTATCTTTTCCGTCACGCCCGTGATCCGGGCCACGAAGGCGCTGGAGGAGCCGCTGTTGGCGCCGTCCGCCGCGCCGGCCGTCGTCGGGAAGTTGCTGGAGTACGTCTGGCCGGTGACGTACGCGCTTGTCTTTTTGATGGCGATGCCGTAGCCCGTGTCGTCGCTGCCGCCGCCGAGGTACGTGCTGTAGAGCAGCCCATTGCCGGCCGCGTCGAGCTTGGTCACGAAGGCGTCGGCGCCGCCGCTATTCGTGGTGGCGTCGGCGTCGGTCGTGGTCGGGAAGTTGGCCGATGTGGTCGAGCCGGTGACGTAGGCGTCGCCGGTGTTATCGACGGCGATGCCATAGCCCGCGTCGGTTCCGCTGCCCCCCAGGTACGTGCTGTAGACGAGCGCGCTGCCAGTGGGGTTGAGTTCCGTCACAAAGGCGTCCACGCCGCCATTGCCGCCACTAGCGCTGCAGCCCGACCCGGTAGCGCGCAGGGGGGTGACTTGAGGGAAGTCTGTTGAACTCGTATATCCGGTGACGTAGGCATTGCCGACGCTGTTCACGGCGATGGCCTGACCATGGTCGTCGCCGCCGCCGCCGAGGTACGTGCTATAGGAGATGACGCCCGTGGCGTCGAGTTCCGTCACGAAGGCGTCGGAGCCACCCTTGTTGGCGATGGCGTAGGCGCCGGTCGTGTACGGGAAATTGGTTGAGTCCGTCGAGCCGGTAACGTAGGCGTCGCCGGCGCTGTTCACGGCGATGCCGGTGCCCGTGTCGAAGCCGTTGCCGCCGAGCAGGGTGCTGTAGACCAACGAGTTCCGTCCGGACGCCGCCGTGTTCAAGGCGGCCACGAAGACGGCGCCGCTGTTGTCGGGAGCCCGGTAGGAGCTTGTGGTCGGGAAATCGGCCGAACTCGTGGAGCCCGTCACATAGACCTTACTCGGTCCGGCCAGCGCGATGGCGGCGGCGCTATCCACGTCGTTACCGCCGAGCAGCGTGCTGTAGACGGGGGCGGCGCCGCTCGCGTTGAGTTCCGTCACGAAGGCGTCGGCGCTGCCGGCGGCCGTGCTGGAGTAGGCGTTGGTCGTGGTCGGGAAGTCGGTCGCGCTCGTCGTGCCCGCGACGTAGGCGTCGCCCGCGCTATCGACGGCGACACCGGTACCCGCGCTGGTATCGTTGCCGCCGAGGTAGGTGCTGTAGAGGATGGTCCCTCCGGGGTTGAGCTTGGTCACGAAAGCGTCGGCAGCGCCGCTGTTGGTGGTGGTGGAGTAGGCCCCCGTTGTGGTGGGGAAGGTCGTCGAGCTTGTATAACCGGTGATGTAGGCGTCGCCGGTGCGCGTCACGGCGATGGCGTTCCCCGTGCTGTCGCTGCTGTCGGCGCGGCCGCCGAGGTACGTGGCATAACCCAGCACGGGGTCGATGACGAGGGGCGCCTGGGTATCGTGGCGGCCGACCACGAAGCCGACCTCGCCATGGCCCAACAGCGCGTAGCGGCCGGCGACGGCGACGCGCCGGCCCCCTATCTGCTGGTAGACGACGGGCCGAGCCTGGCGCAGGTCGCCGCCGGGCAGGGTCAGTATCAGGTTGCCCGCGCGGTCGAGGCGCAGTCTTCGCGCGCCCAACACGTCCAGTTTAATGGCGCGGGGGGAGACGCCGGGCGCGAGCACGAAGTCATACTCTAGTTGGCGTTGCGCCCCATGATAAACGAGGTTGACGCCGTGGTAGATGTCGCGGTAGGACACGCGCGCGTAGGACCGCACGCCCGTGCGCCACTGACGCCGGTTGTGGCCGCGGAGGTAGTTGCTCACGCCGGGCAGGCGGTCGAGCCCTGTGATGGAGGCGTGGGCGTTGGCGCCCACGAGGCGCAGGCGCACCACGTCCCCGCCCGTGGAGCGGGCGGTCGTCTGGCCCGCGCCCGCGCGCCTGGCGACCGGCGTTGTCACGTTCAGGACGGCGTCGGTCGCCGTCAGAAACAAGGTGTAGCCGCTGCCATGGGCCAGGAATTTGACGCGGCGGTCCGTCTGTCCACGATTGATCTCGAAGCCGGTGGGCAGAGCGGCGCCGGCGTGCGCCCGCGTCGCCGCGCCCGAGCCGGAGGGGCGGTGGGATGTGGCGGACTTGCTGGTGGGTTTGGGTGAAGAGGCAGCGATCCGTCCCGGCGCGTTGAACGCGCCGGCCGTCAGCATGACGAGCGCGGCGACGGCGAGGACACGCCACCTGGTCGAAGCAACAGTCATGACTCTATTCTCCTTAGCGACGCGCACTGCTGGTCGTCTTGACGGCGGATGATAGCGTGCCGGCGGTCAGGGTCAGGATGGCGAACATACCGCCGATGACGGGGCGCGCCTGGAACCCAGCCTGCTGTGCGGTGTGTTGATTGTAGAAGTCCGTAAACGGCACGCGCGACGGTGAGTTGTTGAGGAACGCGTAGAGGAGGCGGATGATGTCGGCGCGCAGCGTCGCGTCTTCCGTCGAGGCGGCGGTCCACAACTCCCAGTCGCCCTTCGTATAGGTCCCTTTGTTACCCGGAGCCGTGGTGTGGCGGCTGTCCAGCGCGATGCCGTAGGTATCCTCCTGCGTCTTGTACCAGGCGGCCTCTTCCGTCAGCACTGGCTCATCGTTCGGGTCGCCCCCGGCGGGGTTCGGCTTCAGGCCGGCCAGCAGGTTCAGGCCCAACAGTTTATCGGGGTAGGCGTTGTACTTGAGACTCCACGTCCCGGCGCCGTTGGTGGCGGCATTGCCGCCCTCGGCGGGCTCGGTGTATTGCAGCATGAGGTGCGCCTGGGAGGGATCTTGCCCCATATCGGCCCATTGCTGGATATAGCTCTTCGCGAGGCCGCTGTAGGTCTGCTGGTCGGTCGTCTGGCCGGCGAATCCGGCGATAACGCTCATGGCGCCGACGCCGAGAATGCCCTTGAGGGCCAGGTTGACGCTGTGGCCGATGAAGCCGCTGAAGTCGTCGGTCTGGTTCTGGAACAGCGGGTCGAGGGCGTTGGAGTGGCCCTGCCCCGCGCCATTGTCGCTGGTGAGGTAGGTGGCCCACTGCTTGAGGATGGCATAGTGTTGCGTCGCGTAAGCGGACGCCTCGCTCTGACTGACGCGGAGCATGTAGGCGGCCGTCATAATCAGCATGTTGGCCGACTCTTCGACCGGCATGTCCTCCTCGTTGCCATCGGGGTGGCCGGTGGCGTCGGGGTAGTGCGAGCCGATGTCGTGGATGGCGAACTTCTTGGGCCAGCCACCCCGGTTCACAGGGGTCTCACAGTTGGTGATGATGGGGTCGAGCAGAGGCTTCATCAGGCGCGGGTTCATGTAAAGCAGGGCCGGGCAGCCGGGGTAGACCACGTCGACCGTCGAGACGTTGCCGTCGGAGCTGATCTCCTTGAGGTACAGCCAGGGCGTGCCGCTGGGGCTCTGTACAAGCTCCGTGCCGCCGAAAGCCTGGCGCAAGGCGAGGGCGCACAGGGCGTAATAGTCCGTGCCGCCAGCGCTCACCGCGTCGGACTTGATCTTGGCGTCGAGGGCGTCCGCGCGGGTTCGCGCGGACACGGCGTCGTCGAGGGCGAAGGACACCATGCTCTGCCAGCGCGGCCAGTAGGTCCGCCACAGCGGCAGCAAGGGCCGGCCGAGGTAGTTCACGGCGGGATCGCGGATCTGCCCGACCACCAGCGAGAACGGGCTGGAGGGCTGGGCGCCGACGGTCCCGAGGTCGCTGTTGAAGGCGAGGACGGGGTAGCGATCGTTGATGGCGCGGGGCATATCCGTATCGATCGTGTTGTCCAGCCGCCCCTGCGACGCGGCGGCGGAGCGCGCGACGGTGTCCGCCGCGATCTGGAAGGTCACGTTCGGCGCGTTCTGAGCGGCCAGCGTGGCGACGCCCCACGACGGATAGTCGCTATACAGGTTGCCGTTGTCGTACTTCTCAGCCAGAATCGTCGGGTTGGTCGCCGTGACGGTCAGCGCCGTCAGCGAACCGCGCGTGGTCGCCGCCTGTTGCCGGCCCCAATCAATGAGGGCGCCGGGGTTGGGGTGCGCCCACTCGCCCGTGATGTCGACGTACAGGCTGACCTGGTGCGGCGCGCCGTCGTTGCTCTGGACCCGCGCGAAGATGTAGCTGAGCGGCATGGAGAGGCGCCGCAGGTCGTTGGCCTCGACGGGCGAGAGGAATGTCAGCGTCAGCGTGACGCTGCCGGCCTGTTGCGTGTAGATCGACTGCGTGGGCGTCACCGTGAGATTGGTCTGCGTCACGGGCGGGGCAATGGGGACGTTATTCACGCGTGGGTCACCCATGAACACGTAGGGCGCGCCGTCGACCCGGATGATACCGGCGAGGCCCTTGATCACGCCGTTCCAGAACGTCGGCCATTGCCCCGCGAGGTTGTCGCCGAACTGCCACACGCTGACGTAGGGGGCGCGCACGACCAGCGGGACGGCGGGTGGGCGGACGGGCGTGAAGGTCGATGTCGACGCCGCGACGGGCGTGTCGGTTCCAGCGGCGTAGGCCCGATCCTGCCGCTGGAGGAGCGTTTCCGCCAGCGCAGGGGAAAGCCCCAGCACGCCGGCCCACTTGAGGAAATCGCTACGCCTGACCCCTGCCGACGCCGTTGGCTGCTCTTGCTCTTGCTCATCCATCTGTGGATTCCTCCTCGCTACCACTATGACCATCGATGACCACTACCAGGTGATCGCGGGCTGGCTAACCGTGCGCGGCGTCCGTTGGTCCTCCATCCTTCATCCGTAAACTTTCTCTCTCGGCCCCGCATATTTACGGCACATCTCCACGCGACGGCACTTAGGAGTCTAGCGCGCGGCACGGCTCAGTGTCATCAGTCAGTGTATAGACCGCGGCCGGCGCGGGTCTAGGCAAGAATCGCCGGTTTTGGTTCGAAATAACCGGGAAACCGGCCGTCTTGCTCTGTCACTTTGCTCGCTTTCTGGGTCATCGGCACTCTCGATGAGGCCGATCGCACGACTGGCGCAGCTATAGCGCCAGGATGATGAGGGTGAGAGCGACTGCTGACAATCTGCTCACGTGGGCGACGCCAATGACGGCCTCGCCCATCTCTGGTGCACACAGCGAAATAGGCCTCATCGAGAGTGCCTATGAACCGCTTTTTGGCCCTGTTCTTTGCTCGCTCAGTGGCCCTATGACAGCGCCGTTTCATTGGACAGAATGGCCCTTCTGGGACGTGAACAAGCTCTGGAAGGCCGTAAACGGGGGCCACAAGCCCTCAGTAACGCATGACAGTCACGTCACGGAAGGAGAGATGCCCATGGCCCAGGCCCAGCCCATTGACCAAGCGTTCCCACACCTGGCCGAGTGGGTCACGACACATGGTTGGATCGAGATTGGCTACGACGACGACAGTCGCTCATTCGTCCGGGCCTTGGATAGCGGCGGGATGGTGTGGGAAGGGTAGGAAACATACACCAGCCTCGACGATGCTTTACGCGCGGCAGATACAGCCCTGGGAACGTGGATAAAGGCGAACTTTGGAGGCGCGTAAGAGGCCGGACGACCGTACCATTTAGCGTCCTCGACTGTTGTGATTTGCGCTGGCAGGCGGACCCTGCTACCCTGCAAGGCCAGAACCATGTGCCATGAAAGGGAGACCCTCCGATGCAACTGCCTCTTGTCGCGCCCGCCCCGCTGGTCAGCA
>JAABUJ010006953.1_pt1 | contig 10729 bp, 11 predicted proteins | sample 5559131 | NCBI WGS metagenome assembly JAABUJ01 (sample SAMN10711875, study PRJNA513366) | rock metagenome | isolation source: Antarctica rocks | place: Antarctica: Victoria Land, Mt New Zealand nord | collected 2016-01-07 | reverse complement strand
CCATGGACAGGAAGATGTTGCCACCGATGACTTGAGCTGCAGTTTCACGTTAGCATAAGCTCAAACGGATCGGAGGCTGGATTGGGCAAGTGGTCCGAGGGCAGTCTTACCGATTGCCATGAAACCGATTGCGTTGTTGATGTCGTGCGGAGCGACAAGGAACGGTACGATAGAAAAGCCAGCAGTGACATATGATCCGATGCCGATGCCGATGAGTACGGTATATCCATATACAGCGGAGATGGAAGTGTCGACCTTGACGGTGTCTGCATGAAGGATAAGCCTTGATAATCTTCCAAAGCACTGTGCCACTTACACATGAGCGCGGAGCCGATGAGCGCGAGAATACTCCCACCAAGATACCACGGCATGTAGTATCCGAACTTAGGCATCAGAGCACCGTTCACGAGGGAGAAGAACACGATCATGACGATGAAAGGCAATATCCGGACGCCAGCTTTCAAAGGACTGTCACCCTGCAAACCATCAGCACTCCAGTAATCCAAGGGTTCCTTCTCTGGGAGTTACCTTTGTAAATTGGAAAAAGAGTGGCAGATAGTATGTCAGAGCCTTGATGAGTTTCAGCAATCACGTACGTAGAGGGTGAGCAGATCGTCCTTACAAACATTAGACCCGAGACCATGAATAATTGGATCTGCAAGTTTACTAGCTCAAACTGCTTGAGGAAGTGAGATGGATAGAGCTTGTTCTCGTTGGAAATGAAAGGATGGAACTTGGTGACCAAAGCCATCAGAATTAGGAAGACACCAGTCATAACCCAGAAGGCTATTTCTTCGCTCGAGTCCCAAGCAAAGACAGAGCCACCGAAGTTCATGGCCATGATCAAGAAGGCGGAGCCACCCATAAGGACGATGGTACCAAGCCAGTCTGTCTTCTTGAACTTTCCCATCAGAGACATGCCGGGGTTGTTTTCGAAGTCCGGGAGGACAAGGAAGTAAGCTGGAGCGAGCACGGCGCCCATGACAAGGTTGATGTAGAACGCCTATCATTATGAGCTACGGTACCGGCAGTAGGAGAGATTTTGTCTTACCCATCTCCATGTAGCAGAGCTACCTGCAAATGCACCGCCAACAATCGGACCGATGACTGTACCAGCCCCCCACGCCACGGCGACTCCAGCCATGTACAAAGGTCGCTCCGTGTTCGAAGTCGTCACTGATATATAGGTCAGGCAACCCGAGTACATGCCAGATCCCCCAACACCAGCCAGTACGCGGCCGATGATGAGGGCGTTGACGTTGGGCGCAGCACCGCAGATGGCACTACCGGCCTCGAACAATATGACCGTAGATACGAAAAGCCATTTTACCCTATAGATTCCGTAGGCTTTGCCCCAGGGCAGGACGGCCGTACTTCCAAGACCGAAACCGACACCGAACCAGGGAAGTCGCTCAACATCATGGAACTGGTTGATGATAGATGGCTGGATATCTGCGACGATAGTGTTGTCGAGGGCGAAGAGGAAGGTGGTTGACAGGATTGTGACCATCGCTATGGTCCATTTCCAGCCATGGATGGTGCGAGAAACGGGGTCCTTGGTGCCGTTGTCGGACTGGGTTGAGTTCGATTCCTTCGGGCTCGAGGGATCTTCAGTCTCTCGAATAGCTTTCTCCTCGAACGCGCTTGCTCCCGCCAGACCAGGAGCGGATGCCTCCATTGCAAGTTAAGAGAATAAAGGCTTCTGCGGCCTCGCACACAATTCAAATAACAAGTAAGTTAAAGTAAAACAGACCACGGAAAGTCAAGACAACGACTCTGTTCGCAGCACAACAGAGCAATCGTTGCAGGCAAGGAGATTGTGAATGAGTAGCGAGAAGGTCTAGGAGTGAGAACAGAAGAGAAGGAGGGTGATGTTTGTAACTATTCCAGGTACTGGTGCAAGCCTGGGAATGCAGGCGCGGACTTCCCGGACTGCGGAGCCTCAATCTGTCAGCCATCTTCAATTCAACTTCCAATAAGCTTGCAGAATTGTCTTGAATCGATTCTACGATGCTCCACATGATGTGTTGACTGGTGCAAGACTTGAGGCGCAAACAACAATCGCGGGCCGCATGTCCGCACCTGCAGGAATTTAGTCAGCAAGCCATTGCCCTAAAGCCTAAGTATAACCCTAAAATTCTTGACGACATCTTGGTGAACGGCAGTGGAAGAACGATGAGTTTGCAGAAAACCAAGGAAGTACGTTGTTTCACCACTAGCGGAGCAGCGGAGACGAAAAATTATCACAGGAGTTGAGTCAACCTGTCAAATTCATTGACTTCAAAGTTCGAAGATGTGGCAGTCCGCTGCGCCGTCTGTCACCCGGGCATGAGCTCTGCCCAATGACTTCAGCCATATGACAACGGCTGCAAGCGTCCGGAGGTTTGTTGACGGGTGGATTTGGCTTCATGCCTATACGGCCCGTATGCCTCTACACGAAACCCGCTTCCAACAGCCCGGGAAGCTGCAGTGGACGTATGTTGATATCAATCAACTCAACGCCTGGGTTCGGATTGCCAAGAAGCAAAATGTCTTGAGGATCTTTATGCCCCTTGGAGATGATAAAGGCTTTGCATTCCCTAAAGGCCAAAAAGTATAAACAGCGCTGTCTAGAGTAAGGAACCGTTCCGCAAGCTATCCTTCTGGTTCAAACCTTCTCGGTTTGAACAACAGTTTCGAACATAACACTTTGAGCCCCCCGCTTTCTCTCCGCCTCGTAAAATTCATGGAGAAGCCCGTTGTAGTCACTCGGCCTGTATGGTACGAACATTTCGGAGAATATGTTGCTCTTGCGGTTGGTCTTGATACCAAGATCCCTGGCAAGAGTATCAACGTACTAGGCTTTCGTTAGACATTTTGCTTGAAGGGCAACAGAAGACTATCACGGGGACCCTGACCGAAAGATAATCATAGATAGCATAAGCGTGCTTCTGGCCCTGCGCGAGGTACCTCTTCCTGGTCCAGACATTCCATGTAGCCACCTCTTCCTCCATGGTCTCCTGATCCGGTGGGTCGAGCCGTCCGAGCATGTATGCGCAACCCCACAGAGCTTGAAATTCAGATACAAGAGGAGTGAATATAGAATGTATCAACCCCGGGAAGTAGATCGATCGATCATTCTTGGCAGCCATGTCTGGAACAATTAAGCGTCGATAATGTCGACTGGGACCATGGAGGAGTGTCCCTTCGGCATGCCTTGACTTAGTCGTGATGGGACGGTCCTTCAGGTAAGGCAGTTTCTCGTCGACGATTAGCTCGCCGCGTGCATCCAATTTGGCCCATTTAACACTTTCATCATACGTGAGGCCGCACTCCAGGCGCAGATCTTTCTCGAATGCACGATAGGACTTCTCAAAGCCAGTGCATAGAATGACGTAGTCGGATGAAAGTTGCGTGCCATTCTCAAGGTAGATCTTGTTGCCATGGTCAAAATGGGCAATCTCAGTCCTATGTACAGTGACATCGCCGGCGTGGAATACCTTCCAGTAGTTGGGCGCACTTGCCACTCCTAGACCAGCGTTGGCCCACATGATGCTAGTCGAGAGTTAGGGTAAGTAAAATACGATGTTGCTGAGCTTACCCGTAGCCCTCTGGGATTGGCCTAAGTTTCGATGCATTCGCCGACTTGGCATATCCTGCATGGACCTCACCAAGCCATGTCGCAACTCGCCAGTATATCATCGTTAACATCATGCCAATCACAGTCCGCTGGAGAAAGTTGTACCAAAGTCCGCTTGTGTTCATGATACTAGGGCTGAAACTCGCCGCAGCACGCGTAGAACAGAAGTCAACAGCGTTGAAGCCAAAGTAGCGCGGAGGAGTAATGGCCAACGGTCCGGATCCATCCTCACGAATAATCCAGTCTACTTTCTTGCCGGCGGCAAGAAGCAAGTACACAGTGTCGTATGATGATTTCGCGGCTCCAACGACTGTTGCGCGGTCGATTCGATTCAAAGCGTCCATAGAGGTACCAATCTCAGAAGAGTGAATGACAGGCTGATTGAAGTCTTTTCTCGGCCACCGAGGGATCACAGGATGAGAGGTAGGTCCAGATGCGAAGATCAGCTTCTGACAAATAATGGGAGCGCCATGTCCGACGCATAATTGCCATCCTCCAATTGACAACTTTTCCACTCTGTCCACACGAGTGTTGAGGCGCATACGGCGGATGAGATCGTTTTCCCTTGCAAAGTCGTTGAGATAGTGGTGGACGGTCTCGCCCGAGATATAGCGATCTTGGGTTACATTCTCCTTTTTCATGGGACGAAATGAATATTCAAACATGCCATACCCAACTTGCGCATAGAGATTCGGATATATCTTTTCCTTCGACCATACTCCCCCAATGGAGTTGCCATCGTCGAGAATGATAAGATTGGTGCTTGGTGCGAGTTGCAAGTATGTTCTTGCTCCGATCAAACCATTCCATCCTACGTAGCCAAGAATGGTCAGCCGCGCAAACCGAAGATCGACAATACGAGGCATCATTTAGCTTCAATGTCCTACCTGCTCCGACCACAACCACGTCAAATTGTTCCTCAGTCACTGCTGATGGCATTGTAGCTGTTACTATGACTCGTCCTGGTGGTCAGTCTCAATGAGATTCGCTTGCTTGCTCACAAGCATAGGCGAGCAGCATGAACGAAATTGGGACCAGTCGACCAACATGGTTCAGCAACGAAGTGTAGCCCGGCTAATGTACATCCCAGCTGATCCCTGCTGGACTGCTCTATAATGAGCCTACCTTGTCATGCCGTGTGGTTGTTCTTCTCCGTGCCGGTGTGTGCAGCTGCAATGTGCGGCTTTCTCGGTCCGCCCTGTCCGCCCTGCGTCGTAAGGGGTTCGTAATTGCGTGCGCCTAAACAACACTTGTGACTTGTAACTCATGCCATGGTAACCATGTTTGCTTATCTGGTTGATCTGTCCTTCGCATGAGTTTCATGAAAGGCTGCTTTGCCATGCCCTCGCTTGGTTCTTAGTCGATACCTCCAGACCTCAAAGTACTTGTGAATCACTGTGGACCATGAAGATAACTCCCATTTCGTTGCTGTTCCTCGGCGCTCTGGGTTTTGGACTTTTGTGGGGAGTTGCACTCTCCAATGGCACCTTAGAAGCTTTGAACAAGGTCCAGGCGGACGGCTTCTTCCCTGATGGCAGACCTCTCAGATCAGTCTATACTGGTTTCAAGCCCATCGACTCAGCTCTGACGACGCTCATTACTTTTTTCGATGCTCTCACGAATGGAGCTGCTCCCGGCCCCAGACTGCTCTGTGTTGACCTTGTAGCGGTGATCCATTGCGCAAATGTCTGGAGTGTAATCGATTCCAGGCGAAGGGGTGTACAGACTGAATGGATGCGGCAGTATGTTGTCACACACTCCAAGCCCCCATCTAACTGACCCATCATAAGCCCACTTCTTTGGATAGTCGCCTGGAACAGTGTTGGCGCTGCAGTCGTGCTTCCGCTATACTGTTATTGCATCTGCTTGAGTGGTGCAACAAAGCGCGACCCCACGACACCTTTGAATGAAGCACGAGCATTCGTGCCTACGACAATCACGGGAGCTTTCTTTCCACTGCTCATGTTCGCTCCTGCTATCCTCGATTGGGGGACTTACCACGAGCACGGCTATATTGTCCACTACATGTGGGCCACAGCCCTGGGCTATATCCTTGTCCTTGTGATAGCTAGCCGTCCCGGCGCGACTTCCAGGAAGGACCCAGACAATCCAGATGTTGACTCCGTGTTCGTCATCCTGTCCTATATGCTCACTGGTGCCTATGCAGCTGCTGTACATGCGGTATGATGCATCATCGTAACTTAGGTGGAAGAAAACTGACTCAACCGATAGTACACATTATGGGTTTCACTCACTTCTTCGGACCCAGACCTTTCCCTCCACCGTTTGTTCATCCCGTCACCTAGCAAGGTTGGGCAGTCTTCAGCGATCATCCTCGTTGAAGGCGCGCACTTATTTACACAATTTGACTGGCACGTCGTAGCGCTGACGTGTATGGTTTTCGCCTTTTTGCAGGTGGAGCAGGGAACGACGATCCAAGCTCCGTTTGCCTCAATGTTGAAAGTTGGAACAGAATGGGAAACACCGCTGGCTATGGGATCAATTGCTGTCACTAGTGCCCTTTTTGGCCCAGGCGCTGCAGCATCATTTGCCCTCGCCCTCAGGGAGCGGAACCTACGTGCCGCAACAAAGCCGATCAAGGATCATTTGAAATGAAGTTGTCACGAATGAGCCCCAACACGCAGTGAAAGTCACGTTCGAGAAGCAGATACAAATAGAAAGAGAAAACCAGCTCCAAGGAATATCAGGTATATATGCCGGATATTTAAGCACTTTGAGTTAATTTCGAACAAATCAATCCCAAAGTTTCTTGAGACTAGAAAAACCTATAGAAGCCATTGACACAATGTTCGTGTCATGAAGTAGGAAATGTGGCTGTCTCAGCTGTCCCAAGATCTACAGCACTATTAGCGATTTCATGTTCATTCGCGTCTCTTGGCACACTTAATTCGTGAAATCCTCCCTCGCCCTCGTGTATACACCTAAAACCACCACAAAATGCTCCTATTAAGCCAATTAGCTAATTGAAGCTTCTATATACATCGTTTATTGTATTCCAAATGTTTTTTGTCGTCGAAATGGCTCTCGAACGACGCAATCAAGATCCTCCACCACCCCCACCATCTACCCCACCTCGTCAATCCAAAAGGTCCAAAGTTCAAATTGCTCGTGCAATTGCAAATGCAACATCTAGTAATACTAGAGACAAAGACAAAGATAATGTCGTTGCCAATCCTTCTTCTTCTCCTTTTTCTTTTGCCCTTGCAAATCTTGTTGTCGACGAAGACGAAGCAAAAGACTCTATGCTCGACCTCTACTCACTACTAACTTTGTCTACTATGTTTGCTCGTTCTATAGGAATCACAACATCATTGAAGAGAAAGAAGAATCAACTTCGCCAAATAGAGAATCGCCACATCGAAAAGACGAAGTCTTATGCAATCACTTATGATCCACGAAGCGTCGCAGCGAAGAAGAGGCTCTTCGACTTTGTTGTTCGCGATTCATTAGATGATGTTGCTCGCAAACGTGAATATAAGACAAATAAGAAAAAGAAAGAAGTTCGCATAAAAGTGAAAATAAGACTCGAGAAAAAACAACTATTGTGAGCGACAAACATCAAGAAATACGATGAAAAGAAAGCACATTGTTGCCTTCGCGAGAAGCGTAAGACTCAAAAGAAGTTAAATCAATTGCTCACTTCTAAGCTCGATGAGCTACGATTAAAAGATAAGCACGACGATTTAAAGATTAAGATAAAAGTTGATTTTCGCGTCAACAAACGAATTGAGTAAGCACACACTTTCGTTACTTAATCGCTTAGTGAGTTCGATATTTAAGCGTTTAAGCAATTTTTTAATGCGAAATTTAACAAACGCAATATCGATCTAGAATGAATGATGCAATCTATTATAACGATAATTAGATCGAAGCATACTAAAGTCATGCAAGTTCATTAATTGATCGACAACTTTTTAGAGTCTTAATGAAGTAAGATAGTCGAAATAATTAAAGTTTAATTTGCAAAATTCTACCCAAATCTTATGATCAAAATAGAAATCGCTACGATTGTCGATAAGAATTTAGTTAAGATTCGAAAGAAAACTCATCTTGATTTAATCTTTAATTCTTTAGCTAAGAAATTTACGTCGAAAGCTAGATTTATCAAAACAAATCGATTGCTTAAACAAATAAAAAGTCGAATTACTAATTTAGAGAATGCGAGCAATATAGACAAGCAACTTATTAATTATTGACAATGCCATAATAAACGATGTAACAACAAGGACGACTATTGCTTCATTGATTATACGAACAAACATTATAGTATAAAAGCTTCAAAGCAAACGCGATAGATAAAAGTCATCGTTAATTAGGAATCAAATGTGACGATATATAGATCTTCACGTACACTATATTTATTGTGAACAAATTAGCACAACAAGATAATTTTTACAACTCGATATTTTAGATCGAAGCAAAAGCGTGACGACGAACGTGAGCAACAAAATAATTTTAGTAGTATTATGAAAAAGTATATGATTTTCCAAAAGCAAATGATCAACATACAACTTCAAAAGACTATGAACGAAAATATGTCGAATTTGACGCAAAAGAAATCGACTTTTGCGATTCAACAACAATCTATATATCAACAACAATCTATGTATCAACAATAGTCTATATATTAGCAACAATCTATGTATTAATCGCATTCGACGATGTTCTATCAATCAAATTCTACATCTTAATTGCTTTATTAATAGCAAATGTGAAGTAAATATTAGCAAGAATTTTACAACTCTCTCTCTTAACAAGCATTACTTTCTTCATCGTCTACATTTCTTGCGATTGATATGTTTCTTTAATCAACGATGAAATCGAAGAAAAAAAAGAAGACTATCATAATTGCTTTTTCTTCTTCTATTGCTCGCAAGTCAAGTTCTATTGATTTAATGATCAACGACAACGTACTTATTGCGAAGTTCTTCAAATGATTCGTCAAGAAGACATCGAAGAAGCGTCACAATTAATTAATCGAAGTATACTTAATTGCTTTGAATTAAGAGTGAACGATAAATGATCTAAAGCAAATGACGAATCTCTTATCGATCTTGTATCGTATAGCTATTTAGAAAGATATATCTAACGAAGTTGCGCGCAAATTCAAGACAAATATAGTTTAGTTTAAACCTTATTATCGAGTTGCGAAGACGTTACTTGCAATGATCGAAAGAGCTAGCAATACCAATGAAACAAATAATAAAAATACTACAAATAAGGAGAAAAAAAAAGAAATAATGTTAGTAAGAGATTCTATTTTGCACCAAAAATCAATTGTTTCTTAGGCGTGTAATGCAATTTTAACAAAGTCCAAATGATCAATAATTGAAGCTTCGATAAGAGCTTTGATTAAACATGTAAATAGACAAGAGATACATAAGAATATACATAGATTTTGATAAGTTCTAGGCGCAATTGTTAGTATCTTTCACGAGTATTTCTAAAAACTTATTTAATCTTGAAATCGACTTATATTTGCATTAGATTTCACTCTCTCTTTGTCATTGCAATTAAATGTCCATAGATCTAAATTTTCTTCTCTTTTATCTTTTTCTCTATCTCGATTTCGTACTTTGCAAGTCGCCTATTTAATTCTTGTATATTTTTCTCAAATATATATCGTTCGTGAGCATTATGTCTAAAGTGCTCGTATGCAAAGCGATCACATCGACTCTTCCTTATCGCGTATCGCAAATAGTCGCCAAATGTGCCTAGAAAAATGAGTCACAAAATATTCTAATGTCGCCTAATTTACGTCTTTAATACATTGAAGCTTAGTTCGATAGAATTAAAGTCTAGTGAGTACGAAGGCAAATATCAAGTCTCACAATCGTGAGCTTTAATAATTTCTTCGATTCGCGAATTGACGTGAATGCTAGCATTGTTCAAAACAATTATATTTCGTCGAACAAGAAAGACGTTGCAATGAGGCAATAGCTTGTCTAGTATTCATCGCAACATGATCTTCGCATTGAATCACTTCTTACAAATCGCTATACACGATAGATAGTTGTCGACGATGTAGACAAGAAGTACGCTTCAAGAACAATCTCTTGTTGAATTCGCATAATATCTATCGATCTCATTAATCAAGACATACATCGTATGCCTTCATCTCGTTGTCTCGTTAAACATGAACTCGTCAATGAACATCAATTGCTTAGTGGTGACGCTAAGGAGTCATGCCATCTAGGCTAAACGAAGCTCTTTGTTTTGGCGATGTCCAACTCGTTGTTCTTGTTTCTTGCTTAAACGCAGCCTTTTCAAAATTTTGCAAATCGTAAGACGAGACACGTATATATTTCACTTCTCTCATAGAAACCAAATCATCTCTTTATGCATAGCCCACGATTGCTTCTCTATATATGCGACCAAGAACTTTTCGACGACGAGGTGAACCTTGCGAGAGCCCCCTCGTTTGCGAGTTTGAGACTTGAACGATGACCCATAGATGATCATGTTTTCTTGTATTTTTTGCACGATTCGTACGCCACAATGCAGCTCGTCGACGATAGCCTTTTTGCCCCAATGGAGTAAGAGATATTGGACGATTTTGAATCGTGTCACGACGAGGAGGGTCGCAAGCATGTCGACGTCGATAAGGGAGGGGGCAAATTATCTAGATTGAGGTCGACAATGTATATAGAAGCTTTAGTGAGCTAATTGGCCTAATAGGAGTAGTTGGCGATGATTTTTGGTGATTTTAGGTGTATACACAGGGGCGGGGGAGGATTTCGCGAAAAAAAGTGCCAAGAGACGCGGATGAACATGAAACCGCTAATAGTATCCGATTATTTACTGGCTTGGCGGAGACTGTCGGACGTGTATTATTACATCGTCTTCTATTAAAATGAATTTTCACAACTAATCGCATGCCGCCACAACCGTCGGACTGTGATTATAGCAACAAAGCCCATCTCACAAAAGCAATCATATATATACATAGCCTTCACGCGAGACGCTTCTGCAAACATGGTCACCCTCGAGTTCCAAAAGCCTGGTACGTCCAGCGGACCCAGAGAACAAGGCCCATTAAAACGGTAAGTAGTGATTGTATCTTGGCGTCTGCAGGTGCGACAGGCTTCT
>JAABUJ010006952.1_pt1 | contig 10730 bp, 9 predicted proteins | sample 5559131 | NCBI WGS metagenome assembly JAABUJ01 (sample SAMN10711875, study PRJNA513366) | rock metagenome | isolation source: Antarctica rocks | place: Antarctica: Victoria Land, Mt New Zealand nord | collected 2016-01-07 | reverse complement strand
GCGCCGTGGTCGAACTGCGCGCGCGCCGCTGCCGTCCCGGTCGCCGTGATCGGCGTCTGGCCGCGTAAGCCCCGGTCCACGGGGAGGGGGAAGTACATCCTGCCTCCTATTCTGAAGATGAACTAGTACCGTGGTATGGTCGAGACCCTCAACGAGATCGGACGGCGCAACCAAGATTTGGGCGTCACCACCACCTTCCACCCCCATACTGGGACACCCGTGGAGACCCGCGAGGAGATCGACCGGGTGATGAGCGGCGTGGACCCTCGCTACGTCGGGTTCGCGCCGGACACCGGCCAGATCCAGAAGGGGGGCAGCGACGCCGTTGACGTGCTCCGCACGTATCTGCCGCTGGTGCGCCATGTGCATCTCAAGGACTGGATGGGTGGCGTGTTGCAGCACACCCCGGATGGCCAGGAGGTGGATCGCTCCGGCTACGCCGACTACGTGCCCGTTGGCTCAGGTGTGGTCGATGTCCCGAGGATTGTCGCCTTGCTAGACGGCGCTGGCTACGACGGTTGGTGGATGGTCGAGCTCGACGGCAGCGACCGGGCGCCGCGCCCGCCCCGTGAGGCAGCGGCGATGAGCAAACACTACCTTGATGGGCTGATCGCCGGCGCGGACGGGCCGCACCGAGTCTCAAGCCAGTAAGCCAGTAAGGAGAGTGACGAGAGTAACGAGATTGCGGAAAGAGGGGTCGCGAGGCATGAGCCAGGACACACCCCCCCGCGGCAGGCAACGCGCCGCGATTGTGGCGTGTGGGGGGATCGCGCGCGCCCACGCCGCGGCGTACCGCCGCGATCCACGCGTCGAGTTAGTCGCCTGCGCGGAGATCATGCCTGATCGGCTAACGGCGTTCGCCGATCAGTTCGACATCCCGGGCCGCTACGCGGACTACCGGGAGATGATGGAGCGTGAGCGGCCCGCCGTGGTCAGCATTTGCTCTCATCACAACCTGCACGCGCCGATGACCGTGGAGGTTGCAGGCTATCGTCCCCAGGCCATTCTCTGCGAGAAGCCAATTGCCCTTACCCTGCCCCAGGCCGACGTGATGATCGCTGCCTGCCGGGATGCCGGGACGCTCCTGGTGATCGGCCACCAGCGCCGCTTCGCGCCCCAATATATGGCGGCGCAAGCAGCGATCGCCGCGGGGGCGATTGGGGAGGTGGTGTGGGTCGAGGCGTTCGGCCATCCGGGCTCAAGCCTCTTTGTCGACTCCACTCACACAGTGGACCTCGTGCGGTCCTTCCTGGGCGATCCGGCTGGCGCGTGGGTCATCGGCCAGATCGACGCGCGCAGCCACAAGCACGCCTGGGGCCAGCCGGTGGAGGACTGTGCCCTGGCCTGGATCGTCTTCGACAACGGTGTGCGGCTGCTGCTCGGCGCCGGATCGGCGCCGCCGGCCGGCGCCGAGTTGCCACGCGAGGGACTCAGCCCCACGGCGGCGTTCGACTATCACCGCATCGCTGTGCATGGCACGACGGGGCGGCTGGAAGTGGACGGCGACCGGGCTTGCGGCGACCGGCCGTGGGTACGCATCCATCGCGGCGCGATGGTCGAGGAGGTGCCGGTGACCGAGCGGCACGACGCGGAAGGGGGGGGCCTGTCGTTTGCCCGCGAAGTGAGCCTGTTGCTCGATTGCCTGGAGCGGCCGGACGTGCGCCACCCTCTGGAGGCTTCCAGCGCCCGTACCACGCTGGAGATCCTCCTGGCCATCTACGAGTCCTCACGTCGGCGGCAGGTGGTCCGGCTGCCGCTGGGGATCACCGATAACCCGCTGATCAGCATGCTGGAGGAAGGAGTAGTTTAGCCATGAAGCTGGGGATCACGGCACATTCGCTGGGGGTCGGCCACGAGCCGGAGGCGCTGTTCGAAGCGACGGCCCATTTAGGGCTGCGTTATCTTGGCCTCGGCCTGAGCAAAGGGTACGATCCCGACCTCATAGAGCGCGTCGGCGCCTTGCGTGAGCGCTACGGGGTCGAGCTGGAAACCGGCTGGGGCGACGACTTCATCGGCAATGGTGATGAGCAACCGACCGAGGGCTTCGCTACCTTTGTTGAGCAGGCCTGCCGCCCCCTGGGCATCCGCGTGATCGGCGTGTGCTCCAGCCACCATCGCTGGCGCCAGGATCCGCCTCTGGCCGAGCAGATGGATCGTCTGGTGGGGGCATTTGGGCGGCTGGCCCCGGTCGCTGAACGGCTCGGCGTCGTCTTCGCTATGGAGAACCACGCCGATTACCGCGGGGAGGAGGTAGCGGGGCTGATCCGCCGCGTAAACAGCCCCGCCTTCCGCGGTCGCCTGGACACGGCCAACGCTTACGCCGTGATCGAGGAGCCCGTCCAGGCGACCGAGGCCATGGCCTCCTGTGTGGTGGCCACCCATATTAAGGACGTGATGGTGCGCCCGGTCAGCAACGGCTTCCTGCTCACGCTGGTCGGCTGCGGCCTCGGCGAGGGCGACGTGGACCTGGCAACCTGCGTGCGCCTGCTGGCGGAACAGGCGCCGGATTCCTCTTCGCTGCCTCTCATGCTGGAGATCGAGCCGCCGACCGGAACCGACCTCGCCGCCCTGACCGCACAAAGCGTGGACTACGCCCGCCGTGTCTTCGCGCCCTACCTGAGCTAGCGCTCTACCATCCTGTCTATGCGGATACGCGCCGCGCTATCGCATGGGAGACATGACATATGGAGATAGCGGATGACTTCCCTCGTTTTCAGGCGCCGGGGTACGAGCAGGACATGGACCTGTTGCGCTCGTTGCACTGGCTGCACTACGGTCCGGCGAAGCCGCTGGCGACCTTGTGGGACGAATGGCTGTCCGGTCCCACGCTCTGGCCTGCTCTGCACACCGGGGACGCCATGGAAACGATCCGCAAACAATGGAGCGACGCGTTGAGCGGCCGGATTATCGATGCGGAAGGCTACGTCGCCACGCACCAGCACGCGTCCATCGCCCATCAACTGGGGTGGCCGTTTCCTTCGTGGAACATGGGCGACGGGGGCTGCGGCTGGCACTTCTCGTTCAAAGACACGGCCCCGCCGCCGTGGCGCGGCGAGGAGCTCAGCACGCCCACCGGCTGGGAGACCGATGGCGTGCGCGACGACGGGATCGGGGAAGATGGCTGGCGCCTGACGATCGCCGCGCCGCGCGCCGCGCGCCGCGCTCGCCACGCCCGCCACGCGCCTCGACACATTCCAGGCCCCTTTCATACAACTGCGCTGGCAGGCGACCGGCCTGGGGAATGCGCGGCCGTATCTGGAATGGGTAACGCGGGATGAGCCGCGGTTCGGGCCAGAGCGGCGCTTCTATGTCGAGCCCATCGACAGTTCGTCGGTGGTCTACACCATAGCCCCGCTCTACAAGCACCCCCGTTGGAGCGGCGAGGTCACGGGGATGCGCATTGGCCTTGGCAACGCCGACGCGGGCGGCTCGCTGACGATCCAGGCGCTCTTCTCGCAGTACGACACGCGCCACAATATCAACAACCAAAACTTTATCCGCGGGTGCGTGGCGTACGTCCGGTGGACGCGCGACATCACGTTCCTGCGCCGCAACATCAACCGCATGCGCATGGCGCTGCGCTACGTGATGACCGAGCTGCAAGCCCTGGAACGGAACTATGTCTTCACGCCCTGGGTCGGACATTGCGGGCGCGGCGGCCTGCGGATCCATCCCGACGGGGCGAAGGACATCGTGTCAGGACAAGGCATCGGCAACAACTATTGGGACCTATTGCCCTTCGGCCACAAAGACGCCTATGCCACCATCCACTACTACGCCGCCGTGCGCGACATGGTCGCCGTCGAGCGCGACATCGCGGCGCACCCGGAGTGGGACATACCGGGCGGCGTGCTCCGCCTCGAGCCGCGGATGCTGGACGACCACGCGGAGCGGGTCAAGGCGGAGGGCAATCGCCTGTTCTGGAACCCACAGACGGGTCGCTTCGTGCCGGGCATCGACGCCGACGGCGCGATCCACGATGTCGGGTGCACCTTCCTCAATTGCGAGGCGATCTACTATGGCTTCGCCACGCCGGAGCATGGCGAGTCCATCATGGGCTGGCTGTGCGGCGAGCGGACGGTCGAGGGCGACACAGCGCGGGGGGCCGACATCTACTACTGGCGCTTCGCGCCGCGCGCCACGACCAGGCGCAACGTCGACTACTATGGTTGGTTCTGGAACACGCCGGAGTCTATCCCCTGGGGCGGACAGGTGCAGGACGGGGGCGCCGTCCTCGGTTTCTCATACCACGACCTGATGGCCCGCCTTCGTACACGGGGTGCGGATAACGCCTGGGCCCGCCTGCGCGAGATCATCGGATGGTTCGGGGAGGTGCGGCAGGCGGGCGGTTATCGCGCCTATTACGATGGCACGCGTGAGGGGACGCTACAAGGTGGGGGTACCGCTGGCGGCCTGGGATTGGATGAGGAGTTTTTCGAGAGCGTGCTCGTGCCGCAGGTGATGCTGGATGGCTTCCTCGGGTTCGCCCCCACGATGGACGGGTGCCGAATAGATCCACTATTACCCGTCGGCTGGCCCGTGCTCACCATCGATCGCATCCATCTGCATGACCTCGTGCTGCGCGTCACCGCGACGCGCGAGGCGATTGAGGTATGGAAGGAGGGATGGACGGACGAGTTGTTCTTCGTCCACCTCGCGCCGGCGGAGTGGACCGTGACCCACCTCGCGCCAGGTGGCGTCGCCCTGTCGCGGGGTCCAGCAGAGCGCCGCCGAGCCGACGACGCGGTGATCGTTCGATGGGATGAAGCAGCCGGTGTCCGCTTCACGACGGCCGCCGAAGGACAAAGGTGACATGAATACAAGCATTCCCGAAAACCTCTACCGGGGCGAGGTGGTCTCCTACCCCGGCCCCTGGAGTTTCCTGCTGGAGAAACAGAGCATTATCCTGGTGAGCGACCAGGACTTGCTCGACCTCTCCGATCCGGACAAGGTCGTCGATCTCAGCCTGACCTACGAGCCGCGGCGCGAGAGCTTGCGCCAGGTCTGCGAGCGAGCGCGGGCGCAGGGGCAGCGCACGCTCATCCTGGCCTACGACCACTTCTTTGGCCAGTACCGGCCCGGCCAGCACGAGCCCCGCCGCCTGATGCCCGACATGCCGGAGTACGTCGAGCGGGTCGCCGCTATCGCCCGCTTCGCCGTCGGCTACGGCCTGGGGCTGGATCTCAGCCTGCTCAGTCCCCTGGAGATCGGGCCGTCCTACCGCGCCGCCACCGGCGAGTCGGGGCTGTGGATGCACGCGCGCAAAGGGCTGCGCGACCCCGTCAGCGGGGCGTTCAGCGTACAGTTGTGGCAGCACAAACGGTGGGTCAACAACAAGGGTGTGATTGCCCTGGAAGACGCGGGCGTGCGCGTGTTCGCTTTCCGCGAAACGGCCATCTCCGGCACGACCTACTGCGCGGTCGAACCGGCCTCGATCCGCGAGGTGACCGAGTGCGCGACGGTCGAGCGCTGGGACGGCCTTGCCGCCACGTCCGGCGGGGCAACGGGTGGGAGTTACCGCGCCGAACGCGTGCGCGTCCACGGCGCCGGCCGCGCCGACGCCGGCCCCCTCGACCGCGTGGTGGTCGTGCAGATGTATCGCACCCCGGAGATGGATTACTTCAGCCCGCGCGCGCTGCCGTTCCTGACCGGGCTGCTCGACCGCTACGTCGACGCCGGCGTGGCCCTGCACGGGCTCTACTCCGACGAGATGCATATTCAGGGCGACTGGGGCTACGCCACCCACCACGACAACGGGTCATTCGCCCTGCGCTACGTGAGCGACGGGCTGGCCGATCGCTTCGCCCGCGCGTATGGCGAGAAGTACCGCGATGTCGCCCGCTATATGCTCTACTTTGTCCATGGGCAGGAGGACGCCAGCAATACGCTCGACGCCAGGACCGACGCGACGCACGTGTTCGGCTCCTCACCCGAGGAGATCGCGCGCACGGCGCTGTTCCGCGCGCGCTACTACCGCCTGTTGCAGGACGGCGTGGTGGACCTCTTCGTGGCCGCCAAGCGCCACTTGGAGGCGCGCCAGGGCTACCGCGTGGACACGCGCGCCCACGCCACATGGGCGGAGAGCCCGACCATCGACGTCTGGCAGCACGGGCAGGAGAACCCCTTCCGGCAGCAGTACGAATACACCTCCAACTTCTTGTGGTCCAACACGGTGCACCAGGCTGCCTCGGCCTGCCACGACTACTTCAAGTGGGGTGAGTACCTCACGGGGACGGGCAACGACCACGCCGAGTGCGGCTGGCTCGACCGCGACTACCTCGGCCTGGCCCTGGCCTGCTCCACCGGCATCGTCAACGAGGTGCCCTACTCTTACGCCTTCCACTGGGGCATGCCCGCCGAGATCGGGCGACGGCGCACCGACCTGATGAACGCCTATGGGACGGCCGGCTCGCCCTGCTTCGGCCTCGTGCAGGACATGCAACACCGTGACGTCGAGGTCTTGATGCTCTATCCGCTCGATCTGGTGGCCGTCGACGAGCGCTTCGGCAGTTGGGTCACCCAATACGGCTACGCCAACCTGATCACGCAAGCCAAGCTGATCGAGTTGGCGACGGCGCGGGACGGCGGCGTCGACCTGGCCGGGCGGCGCTTCACCACGCTCGTCGCCGGCTTCGAGCCGTTCCCGCAGCCCGCGTTGCTCGACCTGATGCGCCTGTTGGTCGAGGGCGGCGGGCGCGTCGTGTGGTTGGGGTCGCCACCCCTGCTGACGGCCGAGGGCGGCGACGCGCTGGGTCCGTGGCAGGATCTTTTCGGCTGCCGCTACGCGCACGGCCAGGAGATGGGCCGGATGGCCCCCGGCATGCGCGTCGTGTTCGAGGGCGCGCTGGAGGGCGTCGCGCCGCAGACGATCCTGACCGGCCTGCTCGTGGACCGGATCTATCCCGTGGTCCCCAACGACAGTGCGGGCGTGGTGGCGCGCGTCAAGGGCGAGGTCGTCGGCGTGAGCCGCGCGTCGCGGTTCGGTGGCAGCGCGACCTTCCTGGGCTACCGCCCGCGCGACGACCAGTCGCGCTCCCTCGGCGACGACGCACGCAACCTGTTCGAGGGACTCGACGCGCTGGGCGCCTACCCGCCGACCGGCCGCTTCGCGGGCCACAACGACAACACCGAGTATCTCTCGCGCACCGGCGCGTACCTGTGCTGCCGCTTCCCCAACGGGACCGTGACGATCGCCCCGCACCTGCGCGAGGTCGAGGAGAGTTGGCCCGGCGGTTTCGCGCGGGACGAGGAGGAGGATCGCGCCATCCTACATACGCTCACGCTCCCGTCGCGGCGCGTCACGCTGCGCGACTTCCGAGTCAACGGCCACACCGTGACCTACGACGGCGTCGGCGCGGTCGCTTTCCGCGTCAACGATCGGGGGGCGCTCGTTGCCTTCACCGGCAGCGGCGCCAACTCCATCACTGTCGACGGCCGCGAGACCGTCTTCGTGGAGCCGGACGGTCCCCCTAATGGGGACGCGCACGGGGACGGAGATGGAGGGGAGATAGTATGGGCGCCCGTGCCGCCGGAGCGTCGCGTCGCCGGAGGAGCGGTCCTGCAGATCAACTGCGGCGCGGCCGGGCGTTATCACCTCCCCGCGACCACCCTGCGGGGCGACCTATGGCTCGTCGTAGAGGGACCCTCGCCCGGCAGTCGCGGCGCGCCCATTCCGGCCCAGCGCGACGGCGACATGCTGACCTTTACAGTGACACCCGACCTGGCCGGTCGCTGGATCTATGGTGTGCCGGGGCAGGGCGACAGCCCAGGTCGTTGATATGTTCAGCTGTGTCACCTTTTCGTTCTCCGCGCTGCCCTTCGAGCGCGCGGTCAGGCTCATCGCCCTGCGCGAGCTCGAGCGCGTGGACAAGGCGCGCGGCGAGCCACTCTACGGTCTGCTGGGCGGACGCGTGCGCGAGAGCCTGCCCGTCTACGCCACCGGCAACGAGGTGGCCTGGTACCGTTCGCTTGGGTCCTCGTGCTTTAAGCTGGCCATGCCCTACGGACCTGCTGGCGGTTGGGAGAGCTGCAAGGCCAACCTCGCCCTGGTCGAGCGCGCGAGGAGGCCGGTCTGGACGCCGATATCATGCTCGACTGCTACATGGCCTGGGACGTGGAGTACGCGCTGCGCATGGCCGAGCTGGTGCGCCCGTGCCGCGTGCGCTGGATCGAGGAGTGTCTGCAGCCCGACGACTACGACGGCTACGCCGAGTTGACGCGCCGCGTCGAGGGCATGGCCATCGCCACAGGCGAGCACGAGTACACGCGCTGGGGCTTTCGCGAGTTGCTGGAGCGACGCTGCTGCTACGTCGTGCAGCCCGACCTGACCTGGAGCGGCGGCATTTACCGGCTGCACAGCGTGGGCCCTCGACTGTATCCGCGACGGCGGGCTTCGCGCGACCGAGTTGGTCACCGATGTGATCGCACCCGCCGACGCCCACATCGCTTACAGGGGGCTGTTGGACGCGCCGGAGGAGCACATCGCGGTTATCATCGATTGGACGCGAAGATAGGCTGAGGAGGTGATCGAATGAGCAGAATGAGCAGTCGGATACCGGGCTATGCCGACGGCCGACCGGTGGCGACTTTGCGCATGGACGCCGTTGACCACGGCGTGGTGCTCGCGCACGGCGATGGGCCAGATCGTTGCGATGTCTATGGCGCGCGCGATGTCTGGGTCTACGAGGACGGTGGCGCCTACTACATGCATTATGACGCCACAGGCGATACCGGGTGGTTGTGCGCGCTGGCGACGAGCACGGACGGGGTGCGCTGGACCAAGCGCGGCCCCGTGCTCGACCTCGGACGCCTGGGCGATGACGACTCCGCGTCGGCTAGCTACGGCGTGACATACCGCGAGGGGGACGCGTGGCACATGTTTTACGTGGCGACGCCGCACACTACGCCCCCGCCCGACCGCATCCCCGCTTTCCCCTACCTGACCATGAAGGCGCGCTCCGCGTCGCCATCCGGGCCGTGGCGCAAGCAGCCGGAGGTCGTGCCGTTCCGTACGGCGCGGGATACCTATTACACGGTGACGGCAAGCCCCGGCCACGTCATTCGCCGCGATGGCGAGTACCTCCAATTCTTCAGCGCCGCGACGCAGTCCGGCGACGCGATCAGGCGCACCCTCGGCATCGCCAGGACGCGGGACCTGGACGGTCCATGGACGCCCGATCTGGAGCCCATCGTGCCCCTTGACGAACAGGTCGAGAACTCCTCACTGTACTATGAGGAAAGCACCGACACCTGGTTCCTTTTCACCAACCATGTCGGGCTCGAGATAGCACAAGCGGGTGACGCCTGGTTGCCCACAACCGTCGAGTATACGGACGCCATTTGGGTATACTGGACCCGCGACCCCAATCGGTGGGACGCGCGCGACAAGGCCGTGGTCCTGGACGGGAGTAACTGCGCGTGGTCGTCGCGCGTTGTGGGGCTGCCGTCGGTCCTGCGGATCGGCGACCGCTTAGCCGTCTATTATGACGCGCTAGCGGGCGATGGGACTGGGCACATGGGCCGCGATATCGGGCTCGCGTGGCTGGACTTGCCGCTGGCGCCGCCATTATAGATGGGTGCGTTTCATGTGAGTTGAGAGCCTGCTCAGGCGGCGAGTGCGGGCGGTGCGCCGACGCAGGGCTCCAGCGCATGGAGGTCGAGCGGGGTCGCCGCATCGTCGGGGTAGGGCACGGTGTAGAGCCGGTGGTGGCGCTGCCGCCGGCGGAAGGCGTGATAGGCGTCCCCGTCGCCGTTCTCATGGACGCAGCGTAGATGCAGCAGGGCCTCGGCACCGGCGATAGTCCAGCGCATGCCGGAGAGCTCACAGCGATCCTTGACCAGGTGGCGGCACGCCCCTTCGATCACGCCGGTGGCGATGGGCCAACCCCGCGCCAGATAGGTGGCATAGTCCATAGAGGGCGCGTTGCGCTCCAGGTAGGCGGCGACTTTGGTGAGCACGGTGCGTGCGCGCCGCGGGCTGTAAATTCCATCGAGGGATTCAGCATTTTTCTAGCGGTGAAGGCAGCGGGTTTCAGGCCCTCCACACAAGGAGGAAAGAGCCGCCTGCACGCGTAAAATGGCGGGCACGCCGTCCAGGTGCTGTGTTGCTCCGTCACTATAATCCATGCTGACTTCTTCGCTAGAATTTACACGGGCAGCCGGATGCCTGAGCCAGGTGGCGCAGAGCGGCCACGAGCCAGGCGCTCTGGCTGCGCACGAGTTGGAGTGTGCGCGCTTTGACCCAGGCGGTGCGCCGGGCATTGGTTTCGCCAAGGAGGGCATTGGCCTGTGATGGCTACAAACGTCATCCGTCCGCAAAGTTGAGTGTGGAGCACCCGGCATGGCTACGCAGGGTCTCGCCAATGATGGATAATGAGTGCAAAGGTGGGCTTGAGGGAGTAGGGGGCGAACCGGCGATGTGGGCTACGATTATCGCGCGTCTGGAGCGCTGGGGCACCTCGTGCACCCACAGCCTCGGGGACGAGCACACGATCCTGGCCCGTCGTGACGGCGAGCAGGCGCTCCACGTCGGCGGGCGAGTAGGGCTTGCGGCGGTCCCAGGGGGCCGTCTTCTCGGGGGCGGCGCGGACGCCAGCGAAGGGCGCGGCGTCGGTGGCGCCGGCCCAGCGCAGCGCGGCGTAGAGGGCGCGCGCGGCGGCGAGCTTGAGCTGCACCGTCGCCGGCTTCTTGCCCGCGTCCTCGAGCGCGCGGACCCAGCGCGTCGCCGCCCG
>JAABUJ010006951.1_pt1 | contig 10731 bp, 11 predicted proteins | sample 5559131 | NCBI WGS metagenome assembly JAABUJ01 (sample SAMN10711875, study PRJNA513366) | rock metagenome | isolation source: Antarctica rocks | place: Antarctica: Victoria Land, Mt New Zealand nord | collected 2016-01-07 | reverse complement strand
CCTTTTCTCATACGACATGAGTGTCGCGCGGACCGAGGCTCTCAAGGGTACTATCCTTGAGAGCCTCGGTCTGTCGGCCCGCCCCCATGGGCCTACATGCTTCCAACCGGCCGCGCGCCCTGTCCTGAGTCGGTCGCCGGTGGAGGCCCGCCCCCAGGCGACGCCACGGTATGCGCAGCCGGTTCAGCCCGTGATAGAGCCAGGCCGGCCCGTCGAAGAGACCGGCCAGTTGCGCCGCCACGAAGTGGTCGGCGCTGGCGCCCACGAGCACGCGGCGCAGCGCGAACGGGTCGGTACGGCGCCCATTCGCGCCCGGTGCACAGGAGATCGCCGCCCGATAGCCAGCGGCGGCAGTCGCGGCGCGGACGGCGGCGTTGTGAATCCCGCCGGGGTAACAGAACAGATCGCCGGTGTCCCCGAGGGCGCGGATGTGTCGCCGTGAACCCGCGAGTTCGGCGCGCAGGGCGTCGGCGTCGCACGCGGTCAAGTCCCGATGGGTCGTGGAGTGGCCGGCCAGGGTAACCGTTGTAGCGCTAGTGCAGGCCGCCTGCCACTGGGGCGCCGTGGCAAAACGCTCCCCGGCGCCCCAGTCGTCCTCTGGCGCGCCGCCGTCGCGCGCGACCAGTGCGACCGTGGCCGGAAGGCCGATCGCCCACAAGGCGGGGAGGGCGTGCATGAGTTGATCGTGATACCCGTCGTCGAGCGTGACGGCGACGCTGCCCGGAGGGACAGTGTCCCCGTGGGCGAGGCAATCGACCAGCGCGGGTAGGGCCAGTGGGCGATAGTGGCGAGCCACGTAGCGCATCTGTCGGGCGAAGGCGTCCGCGTCTGTGTACATGGTCCACGGGAGGCGAGTCCGTGCCGCGTCGCCGGGAACCAAGATGTGGTGATAGGCTAGGATGCGCGCGCTGGGCCGCCGGTGTTGGCGCCAACGGGCGAGGGCGGTGAGGCCGGAATACCATAGGAGATCGCCGATCCAGCCCTGCAGGCGGGGCGCGGGCCGGGCACGCGCGGGGCGGCTAGTGCGTGGATCCATCGTGCGGTCAAACTCCTTTCTCAGTGGTGTTATGTCATAGGTTGAGACACCATACGCCCGAGCGACGGCCAGATGGCACCTGGCCCGAGCATCAGGCTGGGGGCGAGGGGTTCCATGGTACACCATAGCAGAAACGCTCCTGGTGACGGCGATCTTCTAACCGTCCTTTAACCAAACCCGGTCAAGCGTTTGAACGTCCGAGCGCTGCCTTTCCAGCCCCCACACCTTTCTTGTCGGCGATCCGGCCAAGGATACCGGCGACTTGGGCCTCGCGCCGCCCGAACCACGCGCCCTACGAGCGGTCCAGATGCCCATGCTCAAGAATCTGTGCGTGCCTTTTGGTGAATCGTTGCGGTCGCTGCTGAGGACTACATGGCCTTGGGGACAGTGCGGCAGGTTGACCGGATCAGTCGCGCCTGCCTATACTTCCGCACTGGCGCCGTCACGGGTGGTCTGTCCCTCGCGCTTTGGAACGGCCCTGTGCGATAGATGATGGGATGCGCGCCTGGCGGTGTTCGCTAAGGAGGATCTGCGCTGATGTCCTGGAAACACCGCGCGCGCGGCGGCCTGCTCTGCCTCGCCGTTGTGCTGGCCGTCGCCGTCGTGGCGGCCGTCGGTCATCCACCCCTGGCCGCCCCGCCGCGTGACATCCCTCGCGCGCTCCGGCCCGCTCCCGTGGCGACCCAGACGATCGTGGCGCTGGGCGACAGCGTCACCTACGGCGCGCACGATGTCGTGCGTGGGGGCTGGGTCACACGCCTGAACCGGCTACTCGCGGTGGCCTACCCGCGTGACCATCCGCGCCTGCGCAACCTGGCGCACAACGGGGGGAACACGGCCGACCTGATCGCTGACGTGCGACGACTGCGGCGCGGACCGCGTCCCGCCCTCGTTATGATCGCCTATGGCCTGAACGACTTTGACGAACGCATTCCGGCCACGGTCCTGGCCGGACGCCTCCGCGCGGCCCTACATCTGCTCCAGACGTGGCCGCGTCCGCCGATCGTCATATTCATGGGCATGCCGCCGATCACCGCGCTCTCGCCGGCGCGTCTGCGCGTAGAGCGCGCCTACACCGACGTCATCCGTCGCGTCGCGGCGGCCGCGCATGCGGGATACCTCGATGAGTTCGACCTCTGGCTGGCCCTGGGCGACGCGCATCTGCACAGCCTGCGCTACGACACCGAGCACCCCAACCGCTTCGGCTACGCCTTCACGGCCGCGACGGTGGCGGCGTTCCTGGAGGGGTCGTACCTGGACGCCCAGGGCCGTGTCCAGTCGCCGCGCACACCCCCCACCTGCGCGGCTAGCGTCTGCAGCGTCTGACGTCGCACGGGACGCGGGGCGCGCATGAAGCGCTTCTCATCTCTCCTTAACGTGGGCTTCATGTCGTGGGCATACGATGTAAGCTGTCGTCCATGGCGGCGAGCGGAGCGACGCTGGCTGCCCGCGATCCCTGTCCGCCCCTCGGACGAGACGTGACGGCGTGGAGGTTTTATCGTGACTGATCTCGACCCTGGAGCGCTGCCGGCGCGTCGAAGCGCCGCGCCCATTCCTGTCCACCCTGTCGGCGCGGTGTGGCCGACTATCCTGATCCTGACCGCATCCACCGGCGCGGGTCACGATAGCACGGCCGCGGCGCTGTCCGACGCGCTAAGCGCGACACTCCCACGCGCGCGTGTCCTCGTCCGCGACCCGTTGGGCGCGCGCGCCGCCCGATCGTCGGCGGTTGGCTGGTGGTACGATCTCGTGGCGGCGCGCGCGCCGCATCTGTGGGGATGGCTCTACGACCTGTCGAACAACAAATGTGGTGTGTGGCTTGGCGCCCTGATCGTGGCCGTGCTCTATGGGCGGCGCTTGCGCGCGACGATTCGCACCATGCGGCCGGATCTCATCATCAGTGTCCACCCCCTGTGCGCGCGCCTGGCCGCGCACACTATGCGCGGGGCGCGGCGTCGGACGCCGCACCACTGCGTGGTGACGGACCTCGTCTCGGTCCACCGCTACTGGGCATCAACAGACATCGCCGTTTTTTACGCGGCCACACCGGAGGCGGAGGCGGCGTTGGCGTCCCACGGCATCCCCTTGGGGCGCATACGGGTGACCGGGCTGCCGTTGCGCCAGGCGTTCGCCGCGTCGCCCCACGCCACGGCGCTCCAGGGGGATGCTGTTCCGCGGGTCGTCGTGCTCGACGGCGGGCGGGCCACGCGCGCCCTGGAACGGGCGGTGCGCGCGCTCCTCGTTCCCGGCGCGCCGCTGCGCGTGACGGTCGTCTGTGGGGATAACGCGCGCCTGCGGCGCCGGCTAACGGCCGTGACCGCCGGCCGGGCCACGATTCTTGGCCGGTGCGCTGATGTCGCCGGGCTGATGCGCGCCTCCAGCGTCGTGGTCACAAAGGCCGGCTCGGCGACGTTGGCCGAGGCGTGGAGCCAGGCGCGGCCGGCGCTGGTCTACCGCGTCCTTCCTGGTCAGGAGGAGGGCAACGTCGCGCTGCTCGACCACCACGGACGCGGCTGGTCTGTCCCCGTTGTGGACGACCTCCCCGCCGCCGTATGGCGCGCCCACGCCCGCGGCCCAGGGCTAGATGAAGCGGCGTGGTGGGGCGGGGCAGCCAGCCGCGTCGCGACCCATGTCGTCGCCGCGTTGGCGCGGCCAGACGCGCATGAGCCGCCTTCCGGTCTAGCGCCGCGGACGACGCGCGGCTATGCCGCGACGGCACGGGCGGAGATAGCAGGCGCTGGACCGGCGCTGTGCATAAAAAAAGTCGAGCAGGGTAGTCTGTTATGAGCGGGCACACGGGCCGTCTCGCCCACGCGCAGCGGGGACTGCTAATCATCGTCACCGTCTTTGGCCTTGCCGGCCTCGTTGGCGCGACTCCCCCGGCGCGACGCGGAGCCGCGGGAACGCCGCGCCCCATCCAGACGATCGTGGCCGTCGGCGACAGCATCACGCGGGGCGATGGGGATACGGATGTCCCCGGCGGCTGGGTGACGCGCCTGGGCGAGAAGCTGCGCGCCGCCTATCCCGGCGCCGCGTTCACGGTGCGCAACACGGGCCTGGATGGGGACACCACGGCCGGTGTGCTCGCCCGTCTCTCGCGCGATGTGCTGGCCGCCCACCCCACCCTCGTCATCATCTCGAGCGGCACGAACGACTTCGACGAGGGCGTGCCGGCCCCCCTGTACGAGGCGCGCTTGCGGACGCTCGTCGACCGCCTCCGCACGTCCCCCCGGCCACCCGTTGTAATCCTGGCCGGCCTACTGCCCATCGCCGGTCAGACGCCGGCGCGCCTCGCGTCCGAGCGCGCCTACAACGCAATCATCCGCCGCACGGCCGCCGCCACGCATGTCGGCTATCTCGACCTGTTCGACATCTGGCTGGCCCTCGGCCCCACCTATCTCCATGCCCTACGCCAGGACGCGGAGCACCCCAATCCCCTGGGGTATGAGTTCCTCGCCGGCGTCACATCCACGTTCCTACAAGCGGGCTACCTCGACGCGCGTGGGCGGATCGTGGCCCCGGCGTTGGCGCCAACGTGCGATCCCACCCTCTGCGGCCCCTAAAGCAGCGCGCGGCGCCGGATCCTCTCTTTTCTGCCCCTCCGTCCATTCCTTGAGGCGGCCAGCGAGAGCGCATTAGACACTTCTCATCCACGCTTCATCACACCCTCATGCTGTGGCGGTAGAGTGAGGATGTGACTGCGGTGAGCGCGGCCACCAGGACGCCGGACACTACTCGAACCGGCGTCAAGGAGACAGATCCATGACCCTTACCTTTTTCGTGTCTATCGTCGCGCAAGCGTTGACGCTCGCGATCATCGTGCGCGCGCTGCTGAGTTGGTTCCCCGGCGTCCGTGCGCTCGCACCAGTGACGGGACTGCTGGACCGGGCCACCGACCCGGTGGTGGGGCCGATCCGCCGCCATCTCCCCACGTTCGGCGGCCTCGACCTCTCGCCGCTCGTCGCGGTGCTGCTCATCGGCGTCGTCGAGTCGTTCGCGCTCGGCCTGTTGGCCGGGCATTAAAGCGACCATGTAGGAGGATATAACAATGCGCTGCTATCACTGCGATCAACCGCTCACCCCCGGTGAGCATTTCTGCCCCCAGTGCGGGGCTTTGACCGAAGCGCCCCCACAAGCCCAAGCCCCGCAGGCCCAACAAGCGGTCTGCCCGGCGTGCCGCGCGGCCGTGCCGCCCGGTTCCTCGTTCTGCCCCGTCTGCGGCGCGCCGCTGCGCGCCGGGGTGGTTCCGCCCCTGCCGGTCGGGCCGGCGCCACAACCCACCCAGGGCGGCGTCGGTGGCCTGAACGGGCGGGGCGGCGTACCCGGCTGGGGCAAGATCGCGGCCGGCGGCCTGGGCGGCCTGATGCTGGGCTCGTTGTTGGGCGGCCATCACGGTGGCCTGGGCGGGTTCGGTGGCGACCGCGATGGCGGCTGGGGTGGTGGCGACCGCGATGGCGGCTGGGGTGGTGGCGACCGCGATGGCGGCTGGGGTGATGAGGGCGGTGGCTGGGGTGGCGATGGGGGATGGATCCGATGGCGGCGACTGACGTCCGTGGGGTTCACGCGCACCCCTTGACAGAGATGGAGGGCGTGACCGTGTCGTCCCCCTCCTACATGGAGGACAAGACCATGCGACTACTGGTGGTGGAGGACGAGGCGCGCATCGCGCGCTTCATTCGGCGCGGGCTCGAAGAGGAGCGGCACGCCGTCGACGTGGCCCCCGATGGCGACGAGGCGATGCTACTGGCCACGATGAACGACTACGACGTTATCCTGCTCGACATCCTGCTCCCGCGCAAGAACGGGCTGACCGTCTGCCGCGACCTGCGCGCGCGCAACGTCACGACCCCCATCCTGATGCTCACCGCCAAGGACAGCGTCGAGGATAGGGTCGCGGGCTTGAACACGGGCGCGGACGACTACTTGACCAAGCCCTTCGCCTTCGACGAGTTGGTGGCCCGCATCAACGCGCTGGTGCGCCGCCAGTCGCTCGACCGCGCGCCCCTGCTCACTGTCGGCGACCTGACGCTTGATCCACTCACGCACGAGGTGCGGCGCGCCGGACAGCCGATCGACCTGACTAACAAGGAGTATGCGCTGCTGGCGTTCTTAATGCGCCGGCCGGGGCAGGTGCTCACGCGCACACAGATCGCCGAGCAGATCTGGGACCTCACTTTCGACAACGAATCCAACGTCATCGACGTGTATATCCGCTACCTGCGTAAGAAGATCGATGAGGGACACGAGCGGCCCCTCATCCACACGGTGCGCGGCGTCGGCTATACGCTCAAGGACTAGAGGCGCCCAGGGACACCAGCACGAATGAAGGATGACAATCACCGTATGCGCCGCCTCCCCCACCTGTCCCTCTCCTCGTTGCGGGCACGCCTGGCCCTGTGGTACCTGCTAGTGCTGGGCGTGGCGCTGGCCCTCTTCGGGGCCGGTATCTTCGTCGAGGTACGCGGCTCGCTGCTTGATGGCGTCGACACGACGCTGCACGCGCGGGCCGCGCTCGTGGCTGCCCAGACCGATGGCGGGGCGCGTGGCCTTCGCTATGGGGGGGTGGACCTACCCAACGCCGAGACGGAGATCGCCGTCTACCTCTTCGACGCGCGCGGCCATCTGTCCCATCAGATCGTCGGCTCGACCGACGTGCCCCCACAACCCGGTGTGCTCGGACCCGCGCTGCGCGGCGAGGAGGCTGCGGTGACGGTGGGCGAGCTGCGCCTGTCCATGATCCCGGTCGTCGACGGCGCGGGCCATGTCGTCGGCGTGGTGCAGGCGGCGCAGTCGCTCGATGTCGTCCACGCCCAGATCAACCGGCTGCTGGCGCTGCTGCTGCTGGCCACGCCCGCGCTGCTACTCGTGGCCACGGGCGGGGGCGTCTTCCTGGCCGGGCGCGCCCTCGCGCCGATTGATCGCATCACGCGCACGGCGCGGGCGATTGGCGCTGGTAACCTCGCGGGGCGCTTGGGCCTGATTCCACGCACCGACGAAGTGGGCCGCCTGGCCGCGACGTTCGACCAGATGCTTGACCGGCTCGAGCGGGCCTTCGCGCAGCAGCGCCGCTTCGCCGCGGACGCCTCGCACGAGTTGCGTACGCCGCTGACCATCATCAAGGGCGACCTCGACGTGGTGCGGCGGCGGCCGCGTAGCCCCGCGGAATACGAGGCGGCCATCGACCGCGTCGACGAGGAGGTGACACGCCTGGGCGCGCTGATGGAAGACCTACTCACGCTGGCGCGCGCCGACAGCGGGCAGGCCGAGTTGGCGCATGAATTCGTGTACTTCGACGCACTGGTGGACGACGTGGTCGCGCGCCTGCGGCGTCTGGCCGAGGCGGGGGGGCTGGCGCTGGAGACACGCCTGGCGGGCGACGTGGCCGTGGTCGGCGACGCGGCGCGCCTGCGCCAGATGGTCCTCAATCTGATGAGCAACGCGGTGAAATACACGCCTGCCGAGGGGCGGGTGCGGGTGACGCTCACGGGACAGGACGGATGGGTGCGGCTGGAGGTGGCGGATACGGGGATCGGCATCGCGCCGGTGGACCTGCCCCTCGTCTTCGACCGCTTCTTCCGCGCCGACGAGGCCCGCGCGCGGACGGAGGGAGGTACCGGCCTGGGACTAGCCATCGCGCGCTGGACGGTCGAGGCGCACGGCGGGCGTCTCACCGTGGCGAGTCAGCCTGGGAAGGGCAGCGTCTTCACCGTGCTGCTCCCACTCGCTCTGCTCGATGAGCCCGCGCACGGCGTCCCAGGGACGACGACGTCGACGCGAACGCTTTGAGCATGGGCGACGCGACGGAGCCATGATCGAGGTGAGGGCACTGCTTTGCTCTCACCCGTCCTATTCCGTCCTATTGTCCTCATGTCGCTATCGTTCTTGAGGCCGATGGAGAGACCTCGGCAGTGTGCTTCGGCCGCGATCCAGCGGTTGTACCGGAGTTGGTCCCCCGCCGTCAGTGGAAAGCCCGTCCCGCCATCCACCTGGTAGCCATCGATGTTGTCGGGCTCGACCGCGTCGAAGCCCTTGGCCTGACACAGGTCGAGCCGCGCGCGCATGAGGGGGGCCAACGCCGACAGGTGACGCACATCCAGCCACCATTCCCCCGACCAGCCCTGGTACGGCTTCCCGATGACGGAGCGGGGGAAGCGAGCCGCGTCGGGTCGCCAGTCCTCGTAGGAGCCGACGGAGACGTAACAGATGACATGCCGCCCCCGTCGATGGAGCGCCGCCACCGTCGACGGGGGCGTGTCGCAGAGATCGACGTTGAAGACGTCGGCCGAGGGTGAGAGGTCGATCGTCCCGCTGAGTTGCCACTGAAACGTGCTCCGCGGCGCCGGAGTCCAGTACCGGAGTCCAGTAGTGGACCCCGGCATGGACGGGGCCACGGACTGACGTTCGTGGCCTGGCGGCAAGCGTTCCCAGCAAGAGAAGGCTCAGCCCCACAAGAAGGGGCCTCTGCGGTCCTCTCATAACTCTATCTTCCTCGTACAGCCGCTTGACAACTCCCACGACGAGAGTAGACGTGGACGGACAGGAGCGCAATAGCCCTGGGGACCAGGCGAGGTACGGGCCCAGCTTGAGCGTGCGCCCGTCCAGGCGCACGAGGTGACCGTCGTGGCGCAAGAGGTGATAGACGCCGTGTCTCACGCGGCGTCATCGGCCCCCCACCGGTCCGCGGTCGTCGTGAGCCAGGGCGGCGCGGGCGTGCCGAGGAGTTCCGGCGCCTCGTCTAGTGTGGCATAGCGGTAGGCGTCGATCTCCACCCCATCGGGCCGGGGCTGGCTCACCATGGTGGCGCGATAGTACAGCGTCAGGTGGCGGCCGGCCGTATCGGCCTCCGCACAGAGCAACGGACCGATCGCCGCCGGAACGCCCGTTTCCTCGCGCAGTTCGCGCGCCAGCGCGTCCATCGGCTGCTCGTCGGGCCCGACCAGTCCGCCAGGCAGCCCCCAAGCCCGGCGGCGATAGGTGTGGTGGGCTAGCAGCACGCGCCCTCCCGCATCCTGGATCACCGCGCAGGCGCCCAGGGTGACGGGGCGCGTCACCAGCCGCCGGACGAGGCGCTGGACGCGGAGCGGGACGCGGGGCCAGAGGCGGTAGAGGAGACGCCGGGTTACGGCCGCCGGCCGCGTCCCCTCCCTGTCAAAGCGCGGTCTGGCGCTGCTATGATGCGGTCGGGTCGGGCCGGACACCGGCCATAAGTGTCGCTGTCTCATGTGGGGGTGCGTCGCCGATTCCATGTTCTCTTACCTCTTTTTTTATGCCGATCATATCTCTACCATTGAGCATAACGAGCGGAGGTGAGGTCCCGATGAAGCCTGCATGAGAAAGCTCTTAGCTTATCGCGCGCGGAGGGTCAGGGTAGGATAGTGACGGCGCCCGTCGTAAGGAATGCATTGGCGTCCGCCCGTACTCTTTCATACCGCCCCCCTCCATTGCCGCGACCATGGACGACGAGATGTCGCACATTGACCATCAGGAAAAGCCGTCCATGCACGACGTGGGGCCGGATCGACGCGGCGCGCGATAGGCGTAGCGTCGTGGAGAGCGGCGCTTCACGATCGTCCTGCCTCCTACCTCTCATCCGAACCGTCGAGGCATCCCTGCAGTCGGACGACGAGATGAGACAACTCTAAGCGTTATTTAACGGCGGCCTCATGTCGGCGGCCCATACTAGAGTCAGAGGGTGGGACGAACCCGGGACCCGCACCTCGACACAGCAGAGTAGCCGGCTAGACCGGACGAAGAAAAGGAGATCACCACGATGAACGAGACGATTGGTCTGGAGACAACGCAGGAGCCGGTGTCCAACGAGCCCGACACGGGCGCTGACGTGCAGCAGGACGGCGACTTCCAGGGCAACTACTAGCCCTGGTGGGGTGGTCAGCGGCCCTGAAGCGGCTGACCATCCCGCTCCCCACGGGCGTCCCGTCCGATCGTGGGCGGCGCCCGTCCCCAGCGTCTGGGGAAACAGATGAGGAAACGCTCGACAGGTCGCGTCCGGACGCGGCCTGTCGAGCATTTCTGTGATGACATGAGATTGTGGAAACGAGACTAATGAACACATTCGACCACCGGTGGCGCGTACGGCCGCCCGTGTGGCTGCTGCGACACGGATGGACCCCAGGGGTGGACATCGCGCTGTACCGGCGCTTCCTGCCCTTCCTGCGTCCCTACCGCGGCCGATTGTTCGTGGCCCTGCTCGCCACCCTGGCACGTCCCGCGCTCAACGCGGCCAAGGTGTGGCTGCTCAAGGTGCTCATCGACGACATCCTGCGTCGCCATCAGCTCACGCTCGTCCCTTGGGTCTGCGCCGCCTACCTGGGCCTCGCCCTGGCCAAGGGCGGCGTGTCGTTCGCCGACGATTACCTGGGCGGCTGGGTCGGAGCGAACGTGACACGCGACCTGCGCGTGGCGCTCTACACGCGGCTGCAAGGGCTCTCGCTGCGTTACTACCACGGCCAGCGCCTGGGCGATCTGCTCACGCGGCTCACCGCCGACATCGGCGCCATCGAAGACCTGCTCGTTTCCGGCGTCGCCGACCTCGCGGCGCACAGCCTCACCGCGCTCCTCTTCGCGGGCCTGCTCGTCTACCTCGACCCCGCGCTCGCGCTCGCGGGCCTGGCCCTCGTCCCCGCCCTGGCGCTGGCGAGCGCGCGGTACGCCCGCCGGGCGCGCGCCGCGCAGGG
>JAABUJ010006950.1_pt1 | contig 10731 bp, 13 predicted proteins | sample 5559131 | NCBI WGS metagenome assembly JAABUJ01 (sample SAMN10711875, study PRJNA513366) | rock metagenome | isolation source: Antarctica rocks | place: Antarctica: Victoria Land, Mt New Zealand nord | collected 2016-01-07 | reverse complement strand
CAGGTCTACGTTGGAAGCCATCGGATGTCTCCTTGGGTACTGTGGTGGGTGATGCTCCACAGTATGGCCCATCGTGCGATGGCTTTCAACGTCCTTGACCCTCTCCACAGATTTTGGTCACACTCGTATCAAATCCCCAAACCTTCCAAGTTGCATGCCATGAATCTGGCGCCGGGGCGCACGGCGCAAGACCTCTCCGACCGGAACAAGGCGGCGGCCCTCATGGCGGGGGACGAGCGGACAATGCGGGGCCTCATGATGACCCAGGCGCACCTGCGACAACTCGGCATGGTGACGGCTGCGGACCTCTTCCTCGAGAACTCGGATCGCGTCATGGGGCCCAACTTCGGCAACTGGTTCGTCGCCGCGGCCGGCGCGGTCACGCTGATCGACAACCTCGACCAGACTGCGAAAGGCATGTGGAGGGACGGGACGGGCCTGGGCCTCGACTTCTACCTCCAGATGTTGGCCAGGGGAGCGCTACAGCAGACGGCGGGGGACGCCGCCGATAAGCTGGCGCTAGGAATGAAAATCTGGGGCGACGATACCGTCGACGCGTGGATGCTGCAACCATACGGGAACGGGACCAGGAAGCAGTTCATGGCCGAGCAACTCCTCGCCGGCCTGACCCAGGGCCGCGAGCGCATCATCGCCCTGTACGCGAAGAAACCGGGCCTGTTCGGGTCGAAGGACGCCAAGCGGGCGCGGAAGTTGGCGAAACGGGGGGCGAAGGAGATGCAAGCGCATGACACGGCGGCGGGCGATTGGAAAAGGAGCCATAGTAAATACTGGGAGCGGCTGAAGGCGCGCGCCAGGTGGCTCAAGGCGAACTAGGAGTCCGTCAAGCGAACTTTGGTGAGTTGGCGTCGACTGGGACCGCCGGCGTCGGTCCCCGTAGGCGAAGGAAAGGGAATAGGAGCGCATGGCTCACGCGCAGGCGCCGCATACCAGGCCTGACGATTCCGCCTTCGTGGTCGCGGAGATCCACACCGTGCTCCGGCTGGCCCGCCTGTGTACGGGTGGGGACACATGCTCCCTCCAACGCGCGCCCTACACGCAGTGCTTTTGCTTCGAGTTGTTCCGCCACGCCATCGTGCGGCGGGACGACCTGGCCTGGGAGGCCCTGTACACGCGCTACGCCCCTCTGGTGCGCCACTGGCTCGGCGCGTGTACGGGCGCCGACGAGAGCGACGAGGAGGTCGCGGTCGTCTTCGGGCGCTTCTGGCAGGCGGTCGACGCGGCCAAGTTCGCCCGCTTCGATTCGCTCGCGGCGGTTCTGCGCTACCTGAAGCTGACCGCCCGTGCGGTGCGCCTGGACCGCATCCGCACGACCGGCGCGCGCGGGAACTGGCTGCTCCCGGGCGACGCCCTCGCCGAGGCGTCGGCGCACAAGGACATGGCGGACATGGCGGAGGCGGTGGCCCGGCGCGTCGACAGCCCCGGCTTCTGGCACACCGTGCGCGGCTTCCTAAACGGCGAGCGCGAGGAGTTGGTCTTCCACCTCTCCTACATCATGGACCTCTCCCCGCGCGAGATCTGCGCGCGTCACGGCGCGCAGTTCCCCGACGTGGACGAGGTGTACCGCCTCAAGCGCAACGCACTCGACCGCCTGCGCCGCGCGCCGGAGATGTGCGCCCTCTTGCACACGCCGTAATATGTGCTGGCGCCGCCGCTGCGCTGTGCTGCCGCTGCGGCACACGATGTCGCGCGACCGCTTACAATGAGGGGGGCCGCGACCGCGGTTCCCTCTCCTTGTTTTGGTGGTGACGAACAATGGGTAGGACGACCCGGAGGTGTGTGTGAGCGCGAGTCAGGATAGGACCATGGGGCCGAGCGGACGTCTGTTGGGGACGCACACGGGCGGCGAGTTCGGCGACTGGGCGCCGCCGGCCGCCGCCTGGGAGCGCGTGCGCGCCGCCTGGGGTCCTCCTAATCTAACGGCGCCACACGATGTATCGCTCGACGAGGCGCGTGGCCGCGTCCTCGCCGCCGACGCGCATGCGCCGCTCGATTCGCCCGCCTTCGACCGCTCGGCCATGGATGGCTACGCCGTGCGCGCCGCCGACACAGCAGGCGCGACGGACGACGCGCCCGCACGCCTGTCCTACGCGGGCGACGTCCCGATGGGCGCCGCGAGCGCCGTACCTGTCGCGCCCGGCCAGGCCGCGTGGGTCGCCACCGGCTCGATGATCCCCGACGGGGCCGACGGTGTGATCATGGTCGAGCGCACGGCCCGTGAGGGGGATAGTGTCCTGGCGCGACGCGCCGTGTCGCCGGGCGACAACATCGTGCGGCGCGGCGCCGACTTGCGCGCGGGCGACCTCGTGCTGCGCGCCGGCCACACGCTGCGCCCGCAGGATGTGGCCGTCTTGGCCTCGATGGGCGTGGCCCGCGTCGCGGTACGCTCCCGCCCACGCGTCGCCATTGTGTCGGGAGGCGACGAGTTGGTTACACCCGGCGAGCCGCTCGGACCCGGCCAGATCTACGACGCCAACTCCTACGCCCTGGCCGCGCAGATCGCGTCATGGGGCGGCGACCCATATATCTTGCCGCGCACGCCCGATCGTCCCGAAGCGGTGCGCGAAGCGTTGAAGCGCGCCGCTCGCGAGGCCGGCATCGTGCTCCTCTCCGGAGGCAGTTCGGTCGGCGTCAAAGACCTGACCGCCGCGGCCATCGACGCGGCCGGCGCGCCCGGCGTCGTCGTGCATGGCGTGGCGATGCGTCCGGGTCGACCCACCATCATCGGCGTGGTCGACGGCGTGCTCGTCATTGGCATCCCCGGCAACCCCGTCTCGGCCATGGTGGCCTGCGAAGTCTTCGCTCGCCCCGCCGTCGAGACGCTGCTCGGCGTCGTCCCCGCGCGCGTGGCCGGCCTAGTCGGTGACGCTGCCGCGTATGGCGCGCTCACAGAGCGGGCGCCCTCGCTGGTCGGGCGGCAGGACTACATCCGCGTCGCCCTCGCGCGCTCCGACGACGGCGCGCTCACGGTCACGCCCGTCCCCGGCGGCTCAGGCGTCATCCGCTCCATGGTCGACGCCGATGGCCTGCTGGTCGTTCCACCCGAGCGCGCATCGTTCGAGCAGGGCGAGACCGTCGAGGTGCGGCTATTTTGAAAGGCTGACACCCTGGTGTCACGCGCTCACCCTATACTGATTGTAGGGGAGGTACCATTATGACATGGGTAGACGAGGCACAGAGCGAGGCGGGCACGCGCCGCGCCCTACAGCAACTCACGAACGTCGGTCCGGCCGTCGCCGACGACCTGCTGCGATTAGGGATCGCGCATCCCGCTGCCCTCGCGGGGCAGGATCCTGATGAGATGTACGAGCGGCTCTGCCGCATCGACGGCACCCGCCACGACCCCTGCACGCGCGATGTCTTCGCGGCAATCGTCGCCCATGCCAACGGCGAGCCGGCGCAACCGTGGTGGATCTTCTCGCGCCGCCGCAAAGCGCGAGAGCAGCCACAAACGCCGCTCCCAAAAGGATGAAGATATAGGAGGCGCATATGCTGCAAGGATTACGCACGGTCATTTACCCGGCGCCCGATCTCGACCGGGCCAAGGCGTGGTACAGCGCCCTGTTGGGGCAGCAACCCTACTTCGACCAGCCCTTTTACGTGGGCTACACGGTCGGCGGGTTCGAGTTGGGGCTCGACCCCAACGGGCCGGTCGCGTCGCCGGGGAGCGGCGGCGCCGTGGCGTACTGGGGCGTGAGCGACATCGACGCCGCCTTCAACCGGCTGCGTGAATTGGGTGCCGGCGAGCAGAGCGCTATTCAGGACGTCGGCGATGGCATCCGGACGGCGGTGCTGACCGACCCATCCGGGAACGCGCTGGGCATCATCGAGAACCCCCACTTTTCCGTCGAACAGGTCCGCTAATAGTCTCTACCCGGTCGTCTAGGGCTGAACCTGCCCGAACAGCCGATGTCCCACACAATCTCTGCGCGGTACAGTGATGTTAGAGGGCGCGAGCCTCGCGCCGAATAGACGTCACTCTACGATCGTGATGGGGATATACACCAATGGCGCTTGGTTTTTACTGGCTCGTCGACGATGCGCTGGCCGGCTGTGCGCGGCCCGGCGCGCCGGACAGAGGCCGGACAGGGCCGCGCCGGGAGGAGTTACCGGGTCCGGCAGCGGAGTATGCGGCGCTGGACAGCGACCTGGCCTGGCTGCGCCGGCAGGGCATTCACGCCGTGCTCTCGCTGACGGAGACGCCGTTGGCGGAGGATGTCGTAGCGCGCCACGGCCTGGAAACGCTACATCTGCCCGTGCCGGACCTCACAGCGCCCACGCCAGAGCAACTGATGCGCGCGCTCCTCTTCATCGACACACAACGCGCCCATGGGCGCGCCGTGGCGGTGCATTGCCTCGTGGGCGAGGGCCGCACGGGCACGGTGCTCGCGGCCTACCGCATTCGCGGCGGCGTGACGCCGGAGCAGGCGCTGCGCGAACTGCGCGCCCACCGGCCGGGAGCGGTGGGCAGCGCGGAGCAAGAACGCGCGCTGCACGCGTTCGCTACCCGCCGCGATTGGATCGTGTGAGCGGTGAGTGGCGCGCCACTTTTTCGCGCCTACCGGGAGCGCCATCTCTCGCTGCGCTGCCAGTAGATGACGTTGCTTCAAGTTGACCATCCGCTCTTGTCCAGACGGGCACTCACGACTTCCGCGCTGAAATGCCGTACATCAGCGGGATAGGGGGGACGCCCTCGGGCGGGACCATGCGGCGGCCCGGCAGTTCGCGCATGCCGGCGAACTGGCGCTCCCCATTGGAATAGGGGTATTCCTCGAGCTTGATGATTGACAGGCCGGCCCCGCTCAGCGCGGTCACGAGCTCGCCGAGACCCCACAAGTAAAGATGGCAGCGGTAGGGGTTGGTGAAATCGCTGACGCCCTCGATGAAGCCGCCCAGCGTTAGGCCGCCGCCGGACGCCCCCACGTAGTCCCCCACCCCGTCCATGGTTAGCGGCCGACCAGCCGAGGAATAGGGGGACGTGCGGTTCCAGTGCTGGTCGAACATCGCCGCGACGGGGTGGAAATCGACCACGACGAAGCGGCCGCCCGATTTGAGTACGCCCGCGAGCCCGCGCGCCCAGCGGTCCAGGTCGGCGAGCCAGCAGACCGCTCCATAGGAACAGAAAGCGACATCGAAACGCTCCGACCCGCGGGCCGTCGCGTCCAGCCAGTCGTAGATATCGGCGCACACGAACGACGCGGGGACGCCGCAGTCCGCGGCGAGCCGGCGGGCCGCGTCGATGGCGGTATCGCTGATGTCGACGCCGGTCACGGTAGCGCCGAGACTCGCCAGGCTCAACGTGTCCTGGCCCGCGTTGCACTGCAAGTGCGCGAGCGAGCGGCCGGCGATGTCGCCCAACAGGCCACGCTCCTCGGGGAACAGGGTACTGCCGCCGCTGCGCAAGAACGCGGCCTGATCGCCGCGATGGCTGTTATGCGCGTCCGTCGCGGCATTCCACGAGAGCCGGTTCTCCTCGCGCATGGTCCGATCCGCCATCAATCATCCCCCCACACACACGAAACCACCATCATTCATTGTGACAGTATTTCTTGGTTGGCGCCCCTGTTGAATCATGTGGTATATCTCATTGGGCCATGCGGCACATCACATGCAGTGATTGTTGACTGATCCGAAAGGTGAGCAGCTTTCATGCGCCAATCCAGCCGTCGCACGCTCTGTGCCGCGGTACGGCTCAATAGACCGACGGGCAAAGGAAGCCCCAAAACATGCATCTCCACCTGATCCACCCTATCCAACGCGTCGCCCGCGCCACGCTACCCACGCGCTACGGCGACTTCGCTATGTCTGTCTACGATAGCCCCGCGCACAAAGAGCATGTGGCGCTCACCATTGGCGCTATCGACGATGGGCAACCCGTCGATGTGCGCGTACACTCGGAATGCCTGACCGGCGATGTCTTCGGGTCGCGCCGCTGCGACTGCGGCCAGCAGCTCGACGATAGCCTGCGCTACCTGCAACAGCGGGGTCGTGGCGTTCTGCTGTACCTGCGGCAAGAGGGCCGCGGCATCGGCCTGACCAACAAGATCCGCGCCTACGCGATCCAGGAGCAGGGCCTCGATACAGTCGAGGCGAATCTGGCCCTTGGACTGCCCGAGGACATGCGCGAGTACCATGACGCCGCCGCGATGCTGCGCGACCTGGGTGTGCGCCGGGTGCGCCTGCTCACCAACAACCCCGCCAAAATCGAGGGGCTGGAGGAGGACGGCATCGAGGTCGTCGAGCGCCTGCCGCTGCAAACGGCGCCCAACCCCTCCAACATCGGCTATCTCCACACCAAGCAGCAAAAGATGGGACACCTGCGGCCCACTATCGACGGCGGCTAATCGCCTCTTCCAGGACGGCGCGCACGCCGCGTACCGTGTCGTCCCAAGCAGGGATGTGCGCGCCGCGCCGCCGCGACCCAGCGGCCAGCCGGACGCGGAGGTCATCATCGTCCAACAGGCGCTGCAGCGCGTGGGCGAGAGCGGTAGGGTCGCCGGGCGAGACCAGGATACCCGCGTCTGGCCCCACGAGTTCGGGGACGGCGCCGGCGTCACAGGCGACAATGGGCAGGCCGCGCAGCAGCGCCTCGGCGTAGACACTGCCGTACCCCTCGTAGCGTGACGGCAGCACGAACAGGTCGGCTGCGGCATAGGCCGCTTCCAGCGTGCCGGCGTCAACCGCGCCGGACACAACGATGGAGCTATCGCCCGTCGCGACGATGGCCGCGATAGCGGCGCGGACGGTCGCGGCGTAGGCGGGATCGGCGTCGGTCTCGCCAATCAGGCGCAACGTCGCCCGCGGCCCACGCGCGCCGACGCCGCTTCCGCCTATGCGCGCCCAGGCCGCTATCAAGGTGTCGATGCCCTTGCGCGGTATCCACTGCGCCACGCACAACGCCTGTAACGGGCGCGCCAGACCACCCGGTGCTCGTGCATTAGCGGCGGGTGACCCTGGGAGCGCGGGCGTCTCGCCCGTCCCCAGCGTGTGCCTGTCGAGCGCCGGGGACGGGCGAGACGCCCGCGCTCCCAGATAATTCACGCGCCTTGCCAGGCCACCGTCGTCCGCCGGCGTCAACTGCCCGGCAGCGGACGTATCGCCGCTGGCCCCGCTAGGGGCGACAGGGCGCGGCCGGTTGCTGCCGGGCTGGACGACGCGGATGCGTGCGGACGGAACGCCGTGGGCCTCCAAAATGGCGCGTCCATCACGGCTAACGGTGATAAGCAGGTCGGCGCGCAGCAGCGGCGCCTCGACAGCGCGCTCCCGCACCGTCGCCGCCTCATCGCGCGTGCCCGCGCCGGCGACGCTTGCCAACTCGTGGACGAGCGCCACGACCGGCCGCCGCGCGCGCCAGCGGTCGAGCCACGGGGCGCATACGACGCGCGCCAGCGCATCGACCACGATCACATCGCTAGCAATAGCCGCGACGCGCGCGCCCATCCCCGCGGCGGCGGCCTCCTGCTCGTCTGGCGCCGCGCCGCTCGCAACGATCTCCGCGACGTCGTCGCCCAGCGCCCGTAGTTCGTCGCAAAGACGGGTATTGAAGATATGCCCGCCGACGCGCCGGCCCGTGTCACCGACGGTGATGAACGTCATGCGCATAGCCTTATGGCTCCAGCGCCTCGTCACGCGCCGCGTAGACCTGCGGCGATTCCCACACACGCACGAGCAGATTCGTGAGGCCCTGTCCCTGCAGCGAGGGGGCAAGCTGGTCCCAGCAGTGACGCGCCACCGCCTCCGCCGTCGTATTGACGTCGGACAGGCCCGGCACATCGCCAAGGTCACGGTAGTGGAGCGCGGCGGCCAGCCCATCGATCTCCTCGCGCAGCCGGCCGATATCATAGAGCACACCATCGTCATTCAGCCGCTCACCCCGCACCACCACGTCGAGGCGGTAGGTGTGCCCATGCAGACGTGTCGCCGGCCCGAAGTCGCCGACCAGCCGGTGCGCCGCCTCGAACTGCCCCGATACACCGATTTCGTACATGTATCCTCCATCGACTAATACATCAGCGCCACCTGCGCGGCGTCGCCAGGCCGCTCGTCGACGAGGTGGTAAGCCTCGGGCGCGTCGTCGAACGAGAAGCGGTGCGAGATGAGTTCGGCCAGACGCAGCCGCGGCAGTAGGTCGACGACAGTCTCCAGGCGGCGGGCGTAGTCCCAGCGCGGCGCCAGTTCGGGGTTGAGTCGGCCCACCTGTGAGGAGCGCAGACGGACGCGCCCGCGGTGGAAATGCCCCCCTAGGGTGAGCGTGACCGACTTGGTCCCGTACCACGAAGCGACGACAACCGTGCCCTCGTCCGCCACGGCGTCGATCGCCGTCTGTAGCGCCGCGCCGTTCCCGCTGACCTCGATCGCGACATCCACGCCGCGGCCGCCGGTCAGCGCGCGCACGCGCGCCGGGATATCATCGCCCGGCGCCAACGCCTCGTCGACGCCGATCTGGAGCGCCAGCGCCCGCCGCCGCTCCAGCGGGTCGACCGCCAGCACACACGCCGCCCCCGCGCGGCGCAGTAGCTGCGCGACGAGCAGCCCCACCGTGCCCTGCCCGCACACGAGCGCCGTCTCGCCCAGGCGTAGCGGCGTGTCGTGCACGATGTTCAGCGCCGTCTCCAGGTTGGCCGTAAACAGGCCGAGCAGAGGATCGAGACTGGGAGGCAGCGGAACTGTTAGTGTAGCGGGCACGACGTAGTGCGTCTGGTGTGGGTGCAAGACGAAGACGGCGTCACCGATCGCGCGACCCGTGACGTCCGCGCCGACGTCGACGATGCGCCCGACTGAGGCGTAACCGTACTTGATGGGGAAGGCGAAACTGCCGGCCAGCGTCGGGAGATCCAGCGGCAGGTCGGCGGGAACCTGGCCGCGATAGACCAGCATCTCAGTACCCTGACTCAACGCCGAGGCCAGCGCGCGCACGCGCACTTCGCCGGGACCGGGCGGCGGCACGACCTCCTGGCGGAACTCAGGACGGCGCGCCGCCGCGAACCAGAGCACCCGCGCCGCGATAGGACCACTTGTATCGTCTACTTTATCCATCTTATCCATCGCGGTTTGCTCACTGTCCATGGCTGGTCTCCCAAGCATGAGAGACATCCGGAGACGACGGCGCGTCCGGGTACGTGATATGGCCGTCGAGCACGAGGTCGGGGCCGTAAGGGGTCACGCGCACGTCTGTTAGCGCCAGCGCGCGGTCGAGGTCACGGATGGCGAGGTCGCCGACGGCCTCGATGCCCGCGCCGAGGATCTTGGGGGCGATCGTGACCGCCAGGCGATCGACCAGCCGCGCGCGCAGCAGCGCCGTGATTATTCCGGCGCCGCCCTCGACCAACAGCGAACCGATCCCCCGCGCCCCTAAGTCCGCCAGCAGGGCTACTAGATCGACGCGCCCCGTGGGGTCGGCGGGCAGAACCAGCACAATGGCGCCAAGCGACTCGATGGTAGCGCGACGGTCGGCGGGGACTTTAGGCGTCGTGGCGAACAGCGTGCCGGACGCGGCGCCATCGGCAAGGACGGCGGCGGTGGGCGGGACGCGCAGCGTGCTGTCGACGACCACGCGCAAGGGGTCACGCCCCGCGACGAGGCGGACGGTCAGGCGCGGGTCGTCCTGGCCGACCGTGCCGGCGCCGACCATGATGGCGTCATGAGTGGCGCGCAACTCGTGGGCGAAGCGCAGCGACTCAGGCCCGCTGATCCACCGCGAGCTGCCCGTGGCCGTAGCTAGGCGTCCGTCCAGCGTCTGCGCGTAGGCGACGGTCACGGCCGGCCGGCCTATCGTCGGGTCATCGTTCACCTTTTCTCCCAGGAGTCCTTGGGCTATAGTACTCTCACGGCTAGCCTGGCAATGCCGCGTCGATTATGAGCACAGGCCGTCCGCAGCGCATTGCATCTAGTTGACGACGGCGCCCTGCTCCTCCTGGAACGTGCGCGCTAAATCAATGACATGGCCATCTGGCAGTATAGCGGACAACCGTAACCGGCCACCGAGGGCAGCGACATAAGCGCCAATGGTCGAGAGGCGCACATCCGTCTCACTCTCAATCTGCGATACCCAGCTTTGCGTCACGCCAAGACGTTCAGCTAGTTGTACCTGTGTTAGGCCGGCTTGACAGCGCAACTCAGATAGCTGTCCACTAGCGCTGATGGTCGTTTCGAAGCCCTGTTCCAGCGCCGAATTGCCTTGACGCCGCATCTCACTCCATTTGCGGTGCTCACTCATAGTAACCCTTCTCTCCTCAGTTCCGCGACATATGCGTCGTACAGATTGTCGGCGCGCGGCACGTTGTCGTCGTACCACTCTTCCCAACGATCCGTCTTATCGCCTCCCATCAACAAGATTGCCGTACGGCGCGGATCGAAAACAAACAGCACGCGCAGGTTGCCGTAGGGGACGATCAACTCGCGCATGTTCTTATGGCGAGAGCTTGCAATGTGACCAGTTAGCGGGCGGCGTATACCTGGACCCACCTCAGCCAGTTTGTCTACAACCACGTTCCAGCACTAAACTCCGGCTCATCCAGTGCGTTGTACCACGCCCAGAACTCGTCGGTACCCTCAATCTCCCACATACAGCGAATTATAAGCTTTTTCGTAACTACCTAGGTCCGCACGGCTAGGTCGTGACCGGCAGGGGCGGGGTGCCGACGATAGCCTGACCGCGCGCGGAGCGGAGCGGATGGGCATCTCCTGCTTGCGTAGCGTGGAGATGTAGCCGCG
>JAABUJ010006949.1_pt1 | contig 10732 bp, 12 predicted proteins | sample 5559131 | NCBI WGS metagenome assembly JAABUJ01 (sample SAMN10711875, study PRJNA513366) | rock metagenome | isolation source: Antarctica rocks | place: Antarctica: Victoria Land, Mt New Zealand nord | collected 2016-01-07 | reverse complement strand
GGCCCGGTTGACTCGCTCCTCGCGCGCTGCGGCGTCATCACGCGAGAGCGGCAGCGAGGAGTTGTTGGAGTTGCGCCCAATCTTGCGTTCGACTTCGACGATGCGCTCCTGCAGCTCGCCGACCCGGGACTGGAGCTGCTCGACGAACTCACGGAGTGCGCCACTGTCGGCCTCAAAGGTGGAGTTGCGCGTTATGCCGGCTGATAGCAGTCGGGGGTCCCCATTTCGCACACCATCTCCACCGGCGGCAGTTAGCGAAGCGCGTTCAGCTCGTCGAGGGCGCGATGGCCGCGCTTGACCACCCCTGGAACGACATCGTGGCGCCCGTGACGGATGGGGAGCTCGAGCATGTGGAGGATGTGTGTCGCTGCGAGCACCGCCGCCCCCTCCCAGCCGACCAGGTCGAGGATTCTCGTCCACAGCCGCCTTCGGACACCGTCCAGCAGCGGATCCTGGAAGGTGTACCACACGAGAGTGGTGAGATCAGTCGCCCGCGTGCCGCTACCTGCGTTCCCGATATCCACGACCGCCACCACCGCTCCGTCACGGACCAGGACATTGCTGGGGGTTGAGAGATCGGCATGGACCATGTCAGGTGCCTCTCGTGGTGGTGGGACGTCGGCACACACGAGCCGCAGGCGCTCGACCAAGGCCGACACCACGGAGGAATAGCCCGAGAGCCTGGCCACGGACTGGCGGAGACGCGACTGTTCCGGCGTCTCGTTGAAATCCAGCCCGGCGACAGCCGATTCCTGACCGGTGGCGACCCGCCAGGCGTACGACCAGTGGTCGTAGGGCTCGGAGGCTTGGCCAGCCTGGAGTTCGATGATCTCCATCAGCTGCTCAACGAGGGACGGGGTCAGCTTTGGCGCGGGAGCCGCGTCAACGAAGTCCATCAGATGCCATACATGAGTGGCTGTGGCCCCCACTCCGAGCCAGGCCGGGGTGGGATAGCCGCGCCTACGCATGTGCTCGACCACTCTCTGGGCTCGCAACGTCTCGTCCAGGTGGTTGGGGTGTGCCCGGGGCACTGCTTTGAGCACTGCATTTGCCCCTCCGGCCAACTGGACGCGCATGGCACCCCCATTGACGCCTCCGGGTAGGCGACTGAGAAGAGTGACCTCTGCCCCGACCACGCTGGCCACGTCGTCCAGGACCTCGGCCGGCAGCTCTTCGGGATGGGTGCCCTGGTTCATGCTGTCCTCACAAATCCAGTGCCTCAACACACTGGTGCCGATGGTGGACCGCCCCGACCTGCTGTCCGCCTGGCTGGGACAGCATCTCCCCGTGGCCGAAGTGCTCCCGTTCGGCGCCATAACCGACAGCCCGTACGACGAGTCCGATCACGTCGTCTTCGAATGATAAGGCACGATTGACCATCTCGGCCAAAGCGTGGCCCGCCGATGCCTCCGCTACGACTTGATTTCGGTGACTGCGACTGGCCGGTGCTCGGCGAACTCTCGGTCCGCAGCTGCGGCGACCCGCATCGCATCGGGAGCGCCGCGTCCCGGGCTCCGATTGGGCCCGCCATCGCGAACGAGGCGGACGAACGCATCGACCTCGGCCATATATGCCGTTCCGAAGCGATCTGAAAACGCCGGCCAAGGATCGGTCGGACGACCGCCGACCCCGGGGTCGACCGAGCGCAGTGGCGTGCGCTGGGTCCACCCTGCACAAAAAAACCGGGCCAGCCCAACGACCGGTGGATGGTCAACCTCGCCAGCAGTAGCGCCTACTCGCGCGGGTCCTTAGTGGCCGCGGGCTACATCGGCGCGTTGGCGCTCGCCGACGCGTACTTCGCGCTCAACCCGCTCGACTATCTCCGCGCGCCGGTCGCGAGCACGAGCAAGGCGGGCTGGTTCATCGACGCGGCGCAGGGGGGCGGCATGCTGGCCGGGTCCGCCGGCCCGCACCTGGTGGATCTCCTCCTCTGGTACGGCGGCCCGATCGCCGAGGTCGCGGCGCGCTCGGCCGTCACCCGGCCGACGATCCCCCTCGCGGACGGCACCGCAGCCGTCGATATCACCGCGGAGGATACCTTTGTAATCCTGGCACGGTACGTTGCCGGCGGGCTGGCGACGATCCGCGGGATCCCGGTGGCTTACCATGGCGGCTCGACCGCCGTGGCGTTGCACGGCGTCGCGGGTTCGCTGGAGGTGGGCTATGGGCGGCTGCGCGGGGCCACAAGCGCAGACCAGAGCCTCACCGATCTGCCGCTGCCAGCGGAGTCGTCGTCGGATCGTATCGCGCTCGCCGCGCGCTTCATCGAGGCGGTGCGCGCGGGCGAGTCGGCACCGGCGCCAAACTTCGACGACGGCGTGAGGGTACAGGCGGTGCTCGATGCCAGCATGATGGCCACGCGAACGGGTAGCTGGGTGGCGGTAAGCGAAGTTTGAGCGACGCGCCCGAATCGGGCACCGTTGGCGTCCGGTCGTCGGCGTGCCGACACACGACTGGCTTGCGACCTGGCGAGGAGGTGATGTCCGACGTCACGGCCACGAACCTGCCGCGCGCCGCCGGGCTGCGGGCGCGACTAGCGGCCCCGGCCCTGTCTTAGAAACGACCGTTTCTGCGACGATCACGATCGGCCTCGCGAAAGCCTCGATCGCGTGGTGTTGAACTGCTCAGAAAGCGTCTCACAATCAGCGTCTCACCACTTGCCTTGCACGCCGACTTCTGCGACACTCCGCCGCGACGGCGGCAGACGGGGGAGACGGCGGGATAGTAAGGCGGGGGCGACGATGCTGGTGGGCTACGCGCGGGTCTCGACGGCGGAGCAGACCCTGGCCTTGCAGGAGGACGCGCTGCGGGCGGCGGGCTGCGCCAAGATCTTCACCGACACGATGAGCGGGGCGAAGGCGGACCGACCGGGGCTGACCGACGCCCTGGCCTACCTCCGCCCCGGCGATGCGCTGGCCGTCTGGCGGCTCGACCGGCTGGGGCGGTCGCTCCCGGCGCTGATCGCGACACTGACCGACCTGGAGGGGCGGGGGGTCGGCTTCCGCAGCCTGACCGAGCAGCTCGACACCACCACGAGCGGCGGCAAGCTGATCTGCCACGTCTTCGGCGCGCTCGCCGAGTTCGAGCGGGAGCTCATCCGCGAGCGGACGCGGGCGGGGCTGGCGGCGGCGCGGGCGCGCGGGCGGCAGGGGGGGCGGCCGAAGAAGCTGGGCACGCCGACCAGGGTGGCGCTGGCCCAGGCGCTCTACGACGACAAACGCCACTCGGTCGCCGCGATCTGCCGGACGCTCGGCATCGCGCGCGCCACGCTCTATCGCGCTGTCGCGGTCACGCGGGCGGGCGTGGGCGTAACCAAGTGAGGAGCGCGGCGGCGCGGCCCCGATTGCGTCCCCGAACACCGTGGTCCCGGCGCGCTGCCCGTCACCGTAGCCCGGTGAATACCGCTCCGCAGGGCGCGCGGGGACGCCTAGCGCCCGGCCAGCCCCCCGCCGCCGGTGTTCGGCAGGCCTGGCAGCGCCGCGCGCGTGATGCGGACGCGCACCCCCTTCTCAAAGCCGCTCCCCGCCGGGTGAGGCGGGGGGGGGTCGGGCAGGCTCGCCACCTCGTAGAGGTACTCGCTGCATGGCGGCGACGGCACTAAGCAAGCCTGATCTTCTGTATCCGCCAGCGCCCAAGTGCCGTCCCCGGCGGCGCAGAAGGGGGTCGTGATCGCCCAGCGCCCGTCGGCGGCGACGACCACAGCGGGCTCCCGGTACGTCGCCAGGCGATTGTTCGTCGCCGCTTCGCGCGGGCCGCGCAGGGTGACGCGATCGCCCGGGGAGAATTGCGCGCCGCTGAACACCGCGTCCCGCCCGCAGGGGCCACCCTCCGGGGTGAGGGTGAGCGTCGGCGCGGCGGCAGCCGGTGCCGCAGGCAGCGCCGCCAGCGCGCCGAGGCAGCAGCAGACGAGGGCGAGCCACCGGATCACCACCCGGAGACGCCGCTGCCTTCCCGTCATTCCCGCCCGCACTGGCGCTCGCGCGTGGCGACGGCGGCACCGAGCGTGAGGAGCAGCGCCCCGAGCGCGAGCGGGCCGACGGGGGCGGGCCGCTGTCCGACCGCCCCGCCGCCGCCGGTGTTCGGCAGGCCCGGCAGCGTCGGGTCGACGGTGAACACGGCACCGGCACCCGCCCCCTGGCCGGTCCTCGGGTCCTGCTGCGCTTCGATGCGGATGGTCGAGCCGGCCGGCTCATTGTCGTCGCAGGGGAGCGGGAGCTGTTTCGCGAAAGTCCCGTCCGCGCCGACCGGCGTGCTCGCGAATGCGGGTCGGTCGACGCTGATCGCCTGGTCGCGCTCGCGGATGATCGTGAAGGACACCCGGCTCCCCGGCGGGAAGTCGGCACCCCGGGCGAGGATCGCGCGGTCGGTGGCGGTGCAGGGGCCGCGCGCCGGGATGAGGGTCAGGGTCGGGGCGGCGGCCGCGCCTATCGGCACCGCCACCACTGGTGCATGTGCCGCCCCCAGCGCCGCCAGATAGCCGAGCAGCAGGAGCGCCGCCCGGCGGAGCCGCTGGCGACTCATTGCGCCTACCCGCGCCGACGCACGCGCGCGGCGACGGTAATCCCGAGCGCGAGGAGCGGCGGCCCAAGCGCGAGCGGGCCGATGGGGGCGGGCCGCCGCTCCGCCAGTCCCCCGCCGCCGGTATTCGGCAGGCCCGGCAGCGCGTAGGTGATGTGGATACGCAGCCCCTTGTCGAAGCCGCTCCCTGGGCGGGGCGAGGCGGTGGGCGAGGGCAGGCTGAAGACCTCGTAGAGGTCTTCGCTGCACGGCGGCGAGGGCACTAAGCACGCCCGGTCCTCCGTGTCCACCAGCGCCCAGGTGCCGATCCCTGTGTCACAGAAGGAGGCGGTGAGTGCCCAGCGCCCGTCATCGGCGGCGACCGCCGCCGTTTCGCGGTAGGATGGCAACTGCCGACCTGTCGCCGCCGACAGCGGGCCACGCAGGGTAACACGATCGCCCGGGGCAACCCCCGCACCGCTGAGCGTCGCGTCCTGCCCGCAGCTCCCGCGCTCCGGGGCGACGGTGAGCGTCGGCGCTGATTCGGCGGCGGCGGTCGGCACCGCTGTCAGTGCGGCGAGGCACCAGCAGATCAGGGCGAGCTTCTGTACCGTGGCCCTGCGGCGATGCGGCGTCCCCATCAGCACCCCTCCTTAGTCTCGCGGTCATCGTAGCGTCGCGGTACCCAGCCCCTGGCTCGCCTACAGCCCGCCGCCCCGGAACGCTGGCCACTGGACCCGCGTGAACCAGGCCCGCGATGAGGCGTGGTCGTAGGCCGACCAGGATTCGCTGCTCGACGCCGTATCCGGCACCGGCCCGACGTAATGCACGTAGGTGGTCGTGTCCGGAAGCGTCAGAACTCAGCCCACGCCGCCGTGACTGGTTTGAACTTCCCCACTTGGCCGGTAGATCGCGGCCCATCACCCCTACCTACACCCGCATGACGACTCGATCCGCCGTGTCGTTCCCCACTTTTCGCCCGACCTATCCCCGTTTTGGCAGCCGAGGACTGAGTTCTGACACTTCCCTGTTGAAGAGGTCATAGATCCAGGCGGCCTGCCCGACCGGCGAGTCCGCGAGCGCGTAGCCGAGCGTCTGCGGCCGGGTCGCCTGGATCTGGCTATACGCCGCACCCTGGGCGAGGAACGCCTGCATCGCTTCGACCGCTCGCTTCTGGTCAGGCAGGAGTTCGGCGGGGATTTCGTCGGGTATGGTCTGCGCGAAGTTGAGGTGGATCGCGGCGAGCCCCGGCGCGTGCTGCTGCGCCATCGCGGTCGTGACGAACGCGCCCCAGTCCCCCCCTTGCGCGACGTAGCGCCGGTAGCCGAGCCCCTGCATCAGCGCTGCCCAGGCGCGCGCCGTGCGCTCGACGTTCCAGCCGCGCTCGGAGGGCTTGTCGGAGAAGGCGAAGCCCGGCAGCGAGGGGATAACGACATCGAACGCATCCGCCGCCGTGCCACCATGCGCGGTGGGATCGGTCAGCGGCCCGATTATGTCGCGGAACAGGAGGAAGGTGCTCGGCCAGCCATGCGTGAGGATGATCGGCAGCGCGCCCTCGTGCCCCGATCGAACATGGATGAAGTGGATGCCAAGCCCGTCTATCCGCGTCTTGAACTGCGGCCAGCACCCGAGCTCCGCCTCGCAACGGCGCCAGTCGTAGCCGTCGCGCCAATACTCGACGAGGCGCTGCAATGCCGACAGTGACACCCCCTGGTCCCAGCCCTCGCCGGTTTCGCGCTCGGGCCAGCGGGTGCGGGCGAGACGCTGCTGCAGATCATCGAGCGCGCCCTGCGGCGCGCGGTAGGCGAATGGTTCGGTGCCGGGAGTGATTGTCATGATCATTGCTCCTTCGTCAGTCCACACGCGCGGTCGCGCGCCTCCCCGTCGTCCGTCGCCCAGGCGTGGAGTTGCTGCTCGCCGTCGCCCATCGGCTCCTCCGGGCGGCGGTTCGCCGCGGTGATGAAGCCGTCCAGCGACATGCTGATGTCGAAAATTACTTTGCTTATGCCAACCTCCTGGCTACGCCGCTGAAATGCCCCAGGAAAGGTGCGCGGCCCGCATCGGGTCGATGAATCAACTCCGGCGAGTTCGGCGACGCTAGGCACCCCTGTGGCCGGGAGAGCGGTCGTCTCGCGCCTCATCCGCCCCGGTTGTGGCCGTCTCGCGCAGGCCGAGCTGGTCCTCCAGCACCGAGAAGAAGTAGGCCATCTTGTTCTTCTGCGCGAGACCGGCCGGCCCCGGCTTCTGGATATTCCCGCTGCGCTTCTGCGTCGTCTTCTTGGCATCCTGGAGCGCGCCGATGAAGAGCCCGAGCGAGACCCCGGCCTCCTGCATCAGGTTGGTGGCGCGCGTGACGGAGGACTTCGGGGCCTGGTCGCCCAGCTCGCGCCCGAAGTCCTCCACGTACTGGCGGATCACCCGGCGCGCCTCGGCCTCGTCGGCGGAGGGCCGCCCGCGCCGCCGCTGGAGGGGAAGTGTCAGAACTCAGGTCACGCCACTATCGCCGTTTTAATCTTCCCCACCCGGTGGGTAATTGCGGCCAAGTATAGACGGTCGGCCGCGCATGAGGGCACGACGAACCGGTCCGTTCCCCACTTTTGGTGCGACTCGCCCGAATTTTGGCGACCGTGTACTGAGTTCTGACACTTCCCTCGCCGCGCCAAGCGCGGCGCGGTCGCGCCGGATCTGCGGGGTGTCAGCGGGCGAGAGAAGCCCCGCGTGGCGGGGCGGGGGAGCGACGCTGGCGGCCCCGGCTGTCTCGGCGCGCCGAGACCCGTTAGGCGTTGCGGACCCACCCCGCGGCGGGTGCGCCCTGAGCAGCATGTCGATCAGTGTCTGCACCGATGATAGCACGGGCTGGCTGCGCGCGCATCGGCCAAATGGGTCATTGACCGCTCCGCGCGCATGATCGCCGGTGGTATCCCGGGTGAGTGGCAATGGGCATCGGGGGGCGCGGGGATCATCGGGGGATGCGCGCGCGCTGCCCGCCCTGGTGGGCTGGAGGTCTTTGACTCCCCTCCTTCCTCCTCCTCTTCCCCCTTCTTACAACAGCCTGCTGTGCCGGACCGGGATGTGGCGGCCCAGGTCGGTGCCGTGGTGGTCGCTGTTGTGAACACGGGCGAGCTTGCCGCGTCCGGGCGTGCGGGCCGGACGGCATCTCGCCATCCGCCCGCCCCCGCAGCGTGGCCGCCACCCCACCCGGTCAAGACCCAATACCGTTTAAGATAAGCAGGACGATGGCGGCGCGGAAGGGCTTGGTGGGCTGAGGCCAATCGTGAGGCGGCGGGCCTTTGACGCGGCAGTTGTGCAGCTTCCGCGTGACGACGCGCGGGGTGCTGCGGTTGGCGCGCAAGGGCAGGCGAGCCGCCGCCACGTCAGCGAGGAGTTGCCGCTAGAGGCGCGCGTGCTCGGCGGGGGCAGCACGCTGGAAATCCGGCAACCCGCGCGGATGAGGCGCGTCGGGGCCAGTTCGGCGGCACGGCCGGCGTCGACCATCGCCGCGCGCACCAGGGAGTGGGCGTCGGCAGAGCGTCGACTTCCTGGATGACGCCGACCGCTTTGCGGCTACGGAGCGGGGCGGCGGGGCGCTGGTGGGTCTTGGCCTCGTCCGCCGCCAACGCGAACACCCAGCGCGCATGGTCGGCCAGCGCCAACTCCTCGACGGGGACGATGCGCGGGTTGAGCAGCGCGGTGACGAGCCGGTGCTCGACGCCGTGGCCCGGGCGGGCCGGATCGTCGAGGGTGGAGCGGATGAGGCGCACCAGCGCGGTTTCCCCGCGCCGACGGCGGCGATGGTCGCCGGCGCGCCTCCGCCCAGGCAGGGGGGTGTCGGTGACCGGGAGTCGCCCGAGGAAATGCGCGCCTGTCGCCCGCGTCGCCGCGATGGTGGTACGGCTGTGGAAGCCGCGATCCCAGAGCAAGAGGGCACCCCGCCCCACCGAGCGGAGGAGCCGCCGCCCGGCGGCGCGCTCGTCGGCGTCACAGCGCCAGAGGCCCGCGTCGCCGATCGTGTGGTGCCGCACTCGCTGCGGGCGACGACCCGGACGCGGGGCCACGCGCTCGTGCCGCGCGGGCTGGGCGGCGCGCACATCCAGCGGCAATTGTCCCTCGCGACGCTGAGGGGGCGCATGGGCGAGACACGGGCAGGTCGCCAGCGGGTAGACCGGCGATCCGCCTCGTTGTTGCGCGATGGAGAACGGCACCGTGAGGATAGGGCTGGGGGCGCTGGGGACGCTGATGACGGTCCACCAGGGGATTGTCCTACCAAGCGAGGAAACCCGACCGGGCCGGGCTGGATGGGGACCGTCCCCGACGGCCGGGGGGCCGGGGAGCAGCGCTCGGGGAGGGTCCGGTAGAGCGATAGCCGACCCCGCTCCTGGTACATCACTCCCCTCGCACTGCCGGTGCGCTTCGGCGGGCGACGGCGGCGAGGAGGCGGTCGGCCAGCGTCGCCCACGGGCGCGATTCCACGACCGACAGCCCTTCCTCGACGGTGCCATCGCGGCGTGCCCCATCGATCCGAATCGCGCCCTTGCGTACGGTCCTCGACCTGGCGGCCAACTACCCCGAGGAGGCCTTCCCCACCAGGGTTACCGCTGCGGGCGATGATCGCCGCTACCGGGCCAGCGCCGCCCCGGCGGCGGTGGCCCGCATGGCCGCGAGCGAGGGGCCGGGACAGGCTATATCCTCGCCGCCGGAAGGCGCGCCGGGCGACTGGGGGCGTGCCAGCGCCCGGCCGCGCGGCGGCATGCCGTTGCGCACTGGCCCCGCCCTTACCCCCCGCTCGCCTCGTCCGTAGTGAGCGGGGGGCACACCATCAGCCTGCACACATCCGTTAAACGTCGCGGCGCATGAGAACCCGGCAACAGCGTGATCGCGTATGCGATTCACCGCATCGGCGTCGGAGTACGATGGCCCCTCAAGCCCGACGTCGCTGCGACACGGGGTCCGCCGCCGCGGTGGCAGCGCTTTGCTTACCGCGCGACTGGATACGCTGTGCCAGATCGGCGCGTTGCACCGCGGTGAGGCGCGCGAGATCGTCCGTCCCGTGATAGTGGCGCGCGGCGGTCGTCACCTGCGACGCGGTATAGCCGGCCTCGGCGGCGACCGCGAGCATCTCGTCCAGCGAGGGGCCGGCCGGCGGCACCACCGCGAGCGGCACCTCCACGAGCGGCTCGGGGGTCGGCTCGGCGGAGCGTGTCAGATCGAGCGGGGCGAAGGTGCCGCCGCTGCCCGCAGCATGCCGATTGAGGTGCTCGATGAGATCCTTGAAGGCGATGTCGTGCAAGGTCATGCCGATCGGGAACGCGGGGATATTGCTCTTGCGCACGGTGAAGACGCGCGTCTCCTGGAGACCCTCGAGGCGCAGGGTCACGTCAAGGACCAGCCCGACCACGTACTCGAGCCCGCTCGTGGTCAGCGGGACGATCTCCCCGATCTCGGCGCGCTCGCGATCCTCGCCGCCCTTGGCGGGCAGCTGATCGACCACGACGACACACTTGCCGCTCTCGCAGAGCGCGCGCAAGCCTTGCTGGTAGATCGACTGCGCCTGGAAGAGTTGCTCGGCGTCGGGCTTGGCCGCCGGATTCCCGGTCTCCGCCTGCACCCGCGCGACCAATTGGCGATACTCCCGGGAAAAATAGGACGACCAGCTATCGATCGCGAAGACGTTATAGGGCTCGTCGCGGCCGTCGCCGGGCGCGGGCGGGCTCAGGGCCCAGGCCGCGAGGTCGGCGAGATCGTCCTCGTCGTAGACCGGGATCAGGTCGAAGGCGGCCTGCCCGTCGGGGCCGGGGATCGCCCCCGCCAGGTAATGCCCCTTCTTCTCGACATCCAGATAGCAGAGCCGCCCGAGCCCGGCGGCCGCGAGCGACGCCGCGAACACCGACTTGCCGGTCCCGGCCGGGCCGCGCACCGCGACCGTCAGCGTCTGGGCGCGTGGGCGGCGCGAGAGGGGATTGACGCGGAGCCTCGAAGGCATGGACATCACCGTTCCTCCTGGAGTAATGAACACGGACCGAGCCCGGATAAGCTGAACACGAGGGGTAGCGAGGGGCACCAAATATGGCGTGCGACAAGGCAAACCGCTAACTGAACACCTGGGGGGGTGCCTGGTCGTATTCCAGACCGCCGGTTGTCAGCGGCAAGACGCGCCCGAGTTCGTTCTCCTCGCGGTCTTCCTTCCCCTTCGCCCCGATCTGATCGACGATCACCACGCAGGCACCGCTATCGACGC
>JAABUJ010006946.1_pt1 | contig 10738 bp, 5 predicted proteins | sample 5559131 | NCBI WGS metagenome assembly JAABUJ01 (sample SAMN10711875, study PRJNA513366) | rock metagenome | isolation source: Antarctica rocks | place: Antarctica: Victoria Land, Mt New Zealand nord | collected 2016-01-07 | reverse complement strand
TTAAGCAGCTATGAATACCTCTTATGCAAAAGAGTTTAGGGGTTTAGTGGCTAGCGAAAAGCCAGAAAATATACCCTACCTCTAAACTAGGGTTTAAATCTTTTATGGTTTAAGCTAAGGCATTGCACATCACTATATAAACATTGTGTAAAATTTATGAAAATTCTATATATTATAAACGAAACTTATACAAACGGTATATTTATTTCTCTTAACTCTCAGTTTTCCTTAAACATGGACACAGACCATCTAAAAAAAACGACTTTACAAAGTTCTGTACTAGACTTAAAGGGTTTAGCTCTAACAAGTATCATATTTAAATCATTAACAGATTATTATAATAACTTTACACTTAAGTTCTTTATAAATATGATAGTTAAGAGTTTTTATTTCAGACTTTTTCTGCTTGGTTTAACTATTATTTTTTTAGGGTTGGGTGTAGGTTTAACTACTATTTCTTTATGTATATTTATTGCTATAGAGATATACTATGCATATTATATATATAGTATATCAGGGGGTAACCTTAAAAAAGCACAATATTTTTTCTTTACATTAAGTTGAAGACTTTTAACAATCTATTCTTTTTGATGTTTAGTAGGTTATTTATCTATACTTTTTGGACTAGATTTACTAGTATGAATTTCTGCTATTTCTCCTCTATTTTTAAGCGAATATAAGTTAGCTATGGATCCTGGTCAAGATCCATATGGTATGGGAGGGGGAGGTTATAACCCCCATCCTAACCATGGTGGGCCTTATCATGGTCCTGGGGGTCCTGGGGGTCCTGGGGGTCCAGGTGGTCCAGGTGGAACATATATACCCTTACCTGAAGATAAAGGTAAAGGCAAAGCTGTAGCAGATAGTATATATTCTACTAAATTAAAAGAAATTCGGTCAGAATTATCTATAGGTTTAGTAAACTTTAAACATTTTCTTGATGTAAATGGCATTAAACCTGTTTTTGTAAGTGTTAAACCTGGGTTTGCAGAAAGTTCATATTCATATGAATATCCTGTAAAAGGTGGAAAAGCTTTAGAAAAAATAGCAGAACCTGCTTTTTTTTGTCTTCAGTCAAAGGTCGAAGATTACATAAATGCTTTGGCCAAAGCAGACATAGCGAAGGATCCTTGCTTCATGGAGCATTGAAGATATCTTTTTGAGTTGGATGTATCTCTTTATACTAGTGTAGAATTAGATGAAATGTATCAAGAAGCATATAAACTTAAGGGGAGACGACCCATGTTTTTACCTGGTTATTATAAACACTCAAAGGCTCTTTTTACTGTGAACGATGCTCTTTATAGTAGGGATAAGTCTATTTATGCACAGGCAGATACCTTTAATAAGGTGCGAGAAGCTTCGCCTATTTTAAGTAATGTTCCTTTTGACGTATTTTGAAAATAATTAGCTTTTGTACAAAAGATATGATCTAGTGAGCATAGATACGTAGGGGATTTTCTTTCTATAGATCAAGGATTGTATTTAAAAGCAATAGCACAAAAATATAATGCCCCCCCTAGTCTCTACCCCCTTTTTATTTCTGGTAATGGAATGGGATCATTTTGGAAAAATAATTATTTTTATCTTTCTTTCCACCTTGTGTTACCAGAAACCGCTTTTTGTTTTACTTGGTTTACTTGGTTTACCTGTTATTTTACGCTCATCCCCTCTTGGATTTAACGAGCCTTTTACAGTTAAAAAAAGCTCTTGTATATTACTTATGCACAAGCTTAGATTATTTTCGTGCTAGTTAGGATGGTTTTCAATCTCAGTCAAAGATCAGATGGATTTTAACGTGTTTTAGGGTTAAAAGCTCACGAACACAAAACAAATATAAGGTGGAGATTCCTATTTGTTTTTCGAGCAACCCCTGCGGGTTACGGCTAAAAATGACTACATAAGAACTTGGCTATATGTCTTGGTTCTGGTATAAGTAATAGCAGTTTGCCCGTAAAGAGGAACAGTAGAACACCCTCTTAAGTGTTCAATTCCTTTTTCATCCAAGTTGCTTACGTCGTGGTGGTATTCAAAAAAGGCAATTTTTGTTCTACTAAGTCAACAAATTTGCAACTTTTAATGAATAAGATTAGTATAAACCAAGACGAAAACAAATAATTTACTGCAGATATGTTATACTGTATATATTATTTTACGTCTTATGTATAAGAGATTTAATTTACTTTTTTTCCCTTGTTGCTTTAGTTATAATACGAATGTGTATCTTTTTATTTACTTTTATCCCTTTTTTGTTCTTTTGCTGGTGTCTTGTTTGGATAAATATTGTACTAGATATATTTACATCTTATTAAATATTGAAGGAAAGTCCGCAGCTTAAAAGGTTAATGTATATACATTAGTAATATACGAAGGCAAAAGTCCTGGTCTTAAACAGAAATTAATTGTCGTGCAGAGCACGTTGGCGAACTAATAAGCCTTAACCAAGCCTTATTTTAGATAAATTGTACCAAACAGGAAGCGGCTTATATTTATCCAAACAAAAAAGCCCTCATGGCTGGGCCATGAGGGCCCGGCCATGAGGGCCCGGCCATGAGGAGCCACTTAGAAAGAAAATTTTATTATCTACAACCATTTTTGCATAAAAAGACTAAAGTTTCTCTTACGAAACCTGAGAAAAATAAAGACTAAGCAACAGGTATTATCTTTTATGTTTAACTTGAAACATTGCTTAATAGTTTAAAAAGTGTATACTTCTACACTATTACCATAACTAATTAGGTTAACAATTTCTGTGTTAACATCCCTTTATATTCAGATAAATTATCTGGCTTAGAAGATAAATCCGTAATTAATCTTTTAAATTTATCCAGATCTAAATAGGCATTATATATTGGATCCTATAAAACTTTAACAGACCCATTTACTAAATAACTAAGTTATGGAACATTACATCAAATAGCACATCGTCTGAGAGATTTTCTCTCTCTTTAGCACCTGAAGGTAAAGAGAGAGAAGTATGTGTATCATGTTGTACATGCTCTGTAGAGTCATCTTCACATCTAGAAGGTTTTTTCTTAACTAGTTCCTGCTTAGATACTACACTGTGTTTATTAGTACATTCTAACGCTAAGGACCTGTTATTCTCCAAGGTACTTGAGTTTAGACCTGGTATATCAAACTCGTGAACATATAAATTGGAAACAAAATAAACCATACAAGATATAATGAAAATAACTGCTAAGAATAAAGCCTTTAAAGTGCTTACTATACAGTTTTCTATTATATTATATTTACTGAGTTATTTTGGTGGCTATTACCTTATGAATCAGTACCTTTTAAGTTATTATCTTTTTCTGTAAAAGGTAAGACTATTGGTATAGTGTCCAGTCAGTCTTTGGGACTAGATAGAAAAAAAATTGTAAGATTTATATTCATATTCTTCTAATTAACTATATTAAGAATATGCGTAATGATTCCATTATTCGTCTTAGTGTATTTATAACTAAATATCTAAAGGTTACATTTGAGACAAAGGCTTCTCCTCTTTTTAATTAGTCTTCCCGAGGTCTTTATATTAGCTAAAATTATTTTCTAAACCAATTGCTTTAGAATAGGTTAGGTATTAGTTATACTCTAAGATAGAGGATGTATTTAGTTCAAGTGCTTATATTTGGCCAAATACATTATATATTGTAAAGGGATGCACATCTTTTACACTTTACAAAAAAAGATTAGATTGCCTAATAATATAAATATATAGAGAATTGACCGAGTGGTTTAAGGTGATAAGCTTGAAACTTATTTGAGCAATTATAGTTCACATCCGTTCAAATCGGATATTCTCTGATAAAAAAAAAGGGGATATCCCTTTTTTAAGTTATCTATATAAATATACGGGTTAGAGCCAGGTTGGTTAGGCGTCTCATTTGGGTTGAGAAATTGCTATGTTCGAATCATAGTGACCCGAATGTCCTCTGTTTTGAGAATTTTAATAAATAGTAAATAAAATAGATATGGAAATTACTATCTCATCTTTTTAATGCAGAAAAGATGGCAAGTATATAAAGAAATTATTAAGGAATCCATGCTATATATCAAAGGGATTGAATAGGTACGTGGTCTATCCTTGTAGAGAGGGATATTTTCTTTTACAGAAATATCCTTTTTTACAGAGATAGGGTGGCAGACTTGTACCCTAAGAGAAATTAAGTAATAAACGAAGTGAATTGAAACATCTTATTACCTTCAGGAAAAGAAATCAAAAGAGATTCTGTAATTAGTGTGAATGAAAGCAGAAAAGCCTATAAATAAATAAGTAAAACAGAGTACATACCAGTTTGAATATTAAGGGGACCCTTCCTCTAAGGCTAAATATGATATATAAGCGATAGTGAAGTAGTACCGTGAGGGAAATGGATTGAAGTAGTAGTTTTATAAGCAGCTCAAGTAAAACTTAAAAAAAGAATTAGAGCGTACCTTTTGTATAATGGGTCAGCAAGTTAATACTAGATGCGAGCGAAGAGCAAAGGTAAAGCAGTTAAGACATAATAATTAGTATCTAAGATTAGACCCGAAGCCTAGTGATCTTACCATGATCAGGGTTATAAAAGCTCGAACGGTTTATCGTTGTATAGATATCCGATGAATTGTGGTAAGTTAGTGAAAGACAAAACAGACTAGGATAGCTGGTTTTCTGCGAAACCTATATAAGTAGGCGATTTTAATTACATCTTGGCAGGTACAGCGATGTAATCCCATTAGAACTTGACGTTTAATTACGACATTTTTTAGACTATTGGGGGGCGTGACAACCCTATCAGTGGGTATTTGCACTCGGAAGGGCTTGGATGTATGTTGAATTATCAGACATAGTACGATAAGGTTGTATGTCAAAAGGGAAACAGCCCAGAACAAGAGTTAAAAAGGTTCCAAAATTATTGTTAAGTGAAAAAAAGGGAGTGTTTATCTAATTCGGTCAGAAAATAGGCTTAGCAGCGGCCATTTTTTTAAGATCTCGTAACAGAGCACTGGCTATTGTTTATTCTTAAAAAATAAACCTGGGTAAAGGCACCGAAAATTTAACGGATCTAAACAATATACCGAAACCTTGTCCATATATAATAAAAACTTAGTTTATTATATTTGGGGTAGCAGAACATAGGGCATATCTTAGATTTTTTCTTGGTAAGAAAAAAAAAACTCCTTTTGTGCAACAGACAAGACAAGAGGGACCACCTTTTTAGACGAAGGTGGTTAAAAAAAAAGATTACCCTAGGGAGAATGCTGACATGAGTAGCGATAAAGAACCATGTTCTCGCCTAAAGCTTATGGTTTATTATTAATGTAACGGCCTCTAAGTTTATAAGAAAGACCTGGTGCATACAAAAATAAACTAAAAAGATGCTTAAAATCTGGTCGGTAAAGAATGCTTAAACAAACCGAAAGGACTAAACGATGAGAAAAATCAGGGCTTATAAGTAAATAACCTTTGGCTATTAGCTCCATATATTCCAAATCCATATACCAGCACATGCTGAAGAAGAAAATCGGACGAAAAGGATCTAATACCAAAGTGACAAAGGTTCTGGAAAACTTATTGCCTATGTAGTGGGATACTACTTTAACACCGTACCTAAGAACCACCAAAGGTAAGCTAGTAGAGAATACGAAGGCGCTATTAGAGTGAACAATCATTAAGGAACTCGGCAAATTGGCTCACGTAACTTCGGGAGAAGGTGCGCCACTTGTCTTGTCTAATATCAAGTAAAAAGGAGGAGGCACGGAATGGTGTTGTACGACTGTTTAATTAAAACAAAGCACTTTGCGAAGACAAAAATTCGATGTATTGAGTGTGAGCTCTGCCAAATGTCGGCAGGATATAGTATTTTGCTTAGTTGACTATAAATAGGCTAGGATTTGATAGAATCCCCGATCAATGGCGGCCTTAACGATGAGGGTCCAAAGGTAGCGGAATACCCTGGCCGTTAAATGCGGTCTTGCATGAATGACTTAACGATACAACAGCTGTCTCAATGATTGGCTCAGCGAAATTGGAATAACTGTGAAGATACAGTTTACCTCTAGATAGACGAGAAGACCCTATGCAGCTTTACGGTTACTAGTTATTGGGTATAATATAGTGAGTTTTAGTGTAGAAGGTAATGGTAACATATAATTGAAACACCTTTACTACATGTATTATATTGGGCCTGCGTAGTATCAGAACTACGGGTCTATTACCTTTTTTTTGAATGGGGACAATTGCTAGGTGGCGGTTTATGCGGGGCACAGATCCCATAAAAAGTACCTGGGAATATCCAACTTAACAAGGAATATTTAATGGCATGTCTGCCATTAAATTAGGGGCAAACCTAAACTTAGGTTTGCCTATTTACTTTTTTTACAATTAGGCAATTATTTTAAAGACTTAAACTCTTTAAAATATATAGCTCGTTTGGTTATTATTCTATTTGAGAGTAGAACTCTAAAAATTTTTATATGTAAGATTTTACCTATCTACGTGTAGGTGTAAACTAAACATTTTTCTTGCCATGTTTTTTTTTACGAAAATTTTGTTTTACGAAATGTTTTCAATTTTTTACTTATTGCTGAATATGATAAGCTAAATGATTTTGATTTTTACATAAGAAGTTTAATGGCTTAATCTTGCTTTACTGTTTAACCTACAGGTTATTCAGTCGCGTAAGCGGGGCATACGATCACAAGATGCAGAAAGGTAAGGTCTTGGATTATTGAAAAAGCTACGCTAGGGATTCTTTGTTAGTCCTCCAATATTTACTTTTGGCCTTAGGCCAACCTAATTATTGGTAATAATCTGGGTCAATTTCAAAAAACACTTTTGCATCCCTTTTCTGTATGAAGAAAAAGAGAAAAGAAAAAGTCCATTTGAAGCGAAACTAACTTAAGCATTATTTACAGGTTAGACCGTTCAACGACTAGAAAGTGAGTTATGCTAACAATAATCTTTCTTTTAAACCCAGCATTTACATTTAGATTATCTTAGTAAAAACAAAAAAAAATTGTTTTTTGGACTAACCGTCACTTTTTTTACAGACAAATTGCTTCCAAAAAGCTATATAGTCTTAAATATCTATTTCCAAAAAAGATGTTAAATATTTTTACTTGCAAAGCACTAAAAAAAAATAAAGACCCACTTAATATTATGGAGAGTAAGGGGGAGTCTGCTACTAAAGCTAGACATTATCCCCCTGCTACTAAAGAATGATTTAACAGTATTTATGCTTATAACAAAAACACCTTAAAATCTTTGCCCAGTGCAGATAAACAGGCCCTCACAACTATAAGAAGTTATTTCAATATGTTTAGTCGTAAATTAGAAAGAAAAATTAGAGCACGTCGTTTGCGTTTATGACAAAGAAGATTAAGCGCTAACCGAATTTTAGTGGGTAAACCTGAACTAAAGCATACCAGCGAAAAAGTAGTGATTAATTTATATGTATATAATAGACAAAAATTCTATTATCTTAGCAAAATGGCCAAATTAAGTACTTTAACAGAAAAAGCCCAATTTTTATCTCTAGGTGATATGGTAAAATCACTAAAGCTTGCTTATCGAAAGCTACGTAAATCTTTACCTAAACACTTATGAAGAATATTGTCCAAGAATCCATCCTATTTTAAATTAAAAATGCTAGTAATTAAAACTAAAGGTTTGGCTATGTTAGAAAAAATTGAAAAAGAGAAAAATATTTTGATTACTACACTTAAGTTAAAAAAAAAGAATTCTTTTAACTATGAAAATAAATATTATATCAACTTTTTAAAAAAACTTTTAAGAAAAGAAAGACTTTATATGCGTTTTAGACAAATAATGTTTTTAAATAAATCTAAATTTAAGAGCACATATATTCCACCTCTAGTAGAAGTACTAGCCAAAGCTTATAATAAAAAGGTAGTATTTAATATAGTAGCTTTAAAAAACTATCATTTAAATAGCGATATTTTTACACAAATCTTAGCCATAAAAATAAGAAATAGAAAAAATAGAGTACTTAGAGTACTAAAGTCTTCTTTAAGAAATATTAACTTACCTCATTATAAAAGATTAGATTATTTTAGTAAAGTTCCTAAAATAACCTCTTTACAAAATTTATGGCTTAAAGATTTAATGTTGGTCTCACTTCTTAAAAAAAGAAAAGATAAAAATACAGATATCTTAAATAATCTTCTTTTTTCTAATCTTACTGGTTTAGAAAGTTTAGAAAAAGTCCCTGAAAAAAAAGTTTTTCCTTCAGCAAAGCCTTTAGAAACCTTACCAAGCACTGCACCGCAGTGCAAAGCAAGTAAGCAAGCAATTAATTTAGAAGACATACGAAAAGATCATCTTTTACTACAATCTGTTTTAAAGACTATTAAACATAAAACTGTAAGTGGTATAAGAATAGAGGCAGCAGGTAGAGTAAGTAGACGTATTATTGCTTCTAGAGCAGTGTTTAAACTTAAACTTATAGGTACCATAAGAAATATAGACTCTTCTTATAAAAAATTACCTTCCGTTATATTAAGAGGTAATTTAAGATCAAATGTACAGTTTTCTAAAGCTAATTACGAAACTCGTATAGGAGCTTTTGGTTTAAAAGGTTGAATAAGTAGTGTTTAAAAGCTTAGGCTTTTTATATTTCTACTTCTAAAAACTTCCCAAGAAGTTATCTAATTCGCTTTATTCTTTTTGCTTTACTTAAAGAATAAAGTGAAGCAAAATAGGTTTGCTTTTCGCCACTCTAAAAAAAATATTGTAGGGCAAATACAAAATAACTCTAGATAATCAAAATATAAATGAAGAAATAGTCTGAACCATTTTGAGAAAAATGGAAAGAAAAGAAAAAAGCTTTTATATTAACAAAAATTGAACAGGCTTATTGCGCAAGAGAGCACAAATTGAGTGCGCAGTTTGGCACCTCGATGTCGGCTTAGCTTATCCACATGAACGTAAGAATCATGAAGGGTGGGACTGTTCGTCCATTAAAAAGCTACACGAGCTGGGTTAAATACGTCGTAAGACAGTATGGTTTCTATCTTCTAGAGGAAATTAGAGTAAAATAAGGATAGCCCCAATGTACGAGAGGAATCGGGTATGTTAACCTATGGTTTACCTGTTGTTTGTGTACCTTATATTAGAAATGCCTAGTGGTCAAAGAAACTAAAAAGGTCTAGGTCTCTAACTTTTTATGGTAGCTATTATACACTTATATAGATTTTAACACAGGCACGGCAGGAAGGCTAAGTTAGCTAAAGATAAATACTGAATGCATATAGGTATGAAACTTACCTTAGGATACTCTTAAATAAACGTGGTTTAACATTACGTAAAGAAATTAAAAAAGAAAAAGTAGGCCTAAGCTCCAAATCGTTTCTAAAGCAGAAACAGCCAAATGTTTTTATACAGTTAAAAACAGCTTTTTTAATTAATAGGCTTTAGTTGTAAGATCTGTGAGGATTTTAGGCATAAAGTACTAATTATTATTTAACTGACTATTACACATATCATATATTGTATCTCTTGCCTGGTTAGCATAAAAGTAATGCAACCGTTTTGTAGTCGGTAGAAGCAAGTGCGATACTTGCACTGGGCTTATCTTGGTTAGATAATTTAGAGTTCATTAGGTTTAAAAGGCCCAGTAGTCAAGTGGTTAAGACGTGACATTTTCACTGTTGAGGCGAGGATTCGAATTCCTCTTGGGCTATGCTTTAACTAGTTATATATTTATTTATACTATATAAGCGGATTGATGTAATAGTAACATAACTGGTTCATGCCCAGCATACAACGGTGCAAATCCTTTATCCGCTTTCTCATGCCCTTAAAGGCGCATGAGAAAATAAAGGAAAACCAAAAAGGCTATAGCTTAATTGGCAAAGCAAGCTGCTCATGATAGCTCAGATGGGTGTTCAAGTCATCCTGGCCTTAATATATTTTAGTATATATAGTCCGAGTGCTGGAATAGGTAGACAGGATAAGCTTAAGTTTTATTGATGAAAATCGTGAACGTTCGAGTCGTTTTTCGGATAAATCCTCCTAATTATCACTTTATTTTTAAACAGGTTCACTTCCTAAGTATTTTATATAGACACTAGATAAAAGGCGCCATGGTTTAAATGGCTGTTTTAAAAAGTCTTTGCTTTGGAGTTTTTATGTTTATATTGTGCCTAATTAGGGGGACTAGAGGGGATATAGTTTAATTGGTAAAACTGCGATTTTGCATATCGTTATTCCAGGATCGAGTCCTGGTATCTCCAAAGATAGATATCTTTTATAATTACTTATCTACTCTATTTTATCTATTTGGCTTACACTGCAGGTGCAAGAAAAAAAAAGAAAAAAAAGCCAAAGTAAGGTGAAAAGATCTCCCCTAAAAAAAGTAAACACATAAGTTCGAGAAGCTCAATTGGTTGAGCGGGACACTGAAGATGTCTAGGTTATAAGTTCAAATCTTATCTCGAGCAAATGAAAAAGACATCTCTCTTATTATTAATTACATCTATTGCCGTCTTTTTAAGACGAGACAAATCATACATTTCTCACCTTGCATCTAGAAGGATACAGTTTACTTCTTCCTCTGTGTGCCTAAAGACCTTTAAGTCTAGCGAGAACATAATAGCCAATATTGTTCCAAATACAGACAAAACCCTAGTATGGACAACACAATACTTGATAGCCAGCCTAATACAGATAGCTAATTGAGTAGCTATGCCCCCTATGACGATATAGCAGTTGTTGTGGGGGGGGGGGGGGGCG
>JAABUJ010006944.1_pt1 | contig 10739 bp, 12 predicted proteins | sample 5559131 | NCBI WGS metagenome assembly JAABUJ01 (sample SAMN10711875, study PRJNA513366) | rock metagenome | isolation source: Antarctica rocks | place: Antarctica: Victoria Land, Mt New Zealand nord | collected 2016-01-07 | reverse complement strand
GCCAGCCATGCATAGGCATCGATGGCGAGCGAGCTGCTCCGGATCTGCCGAAGCGCACGCACTTCCAGCGGCACGGCATGTTCCGTGAGAGCATTAAAGAATGCTTCCGACAGGACGACACCTTCCTTGAACAGCGATTGCTGGCGGGTGTCGTTGGAGCCGTCGGCGAACAACAAGCCCTCCTCCACGATCGTGGTGTTCCGCACCGCACGGACGCCGTCCCGTTCCGATTGGAAAGAGAATTTGGCCATGGCGATGCGCTCGGCCTGGTCACGGACTAGCTTGTAGCTTTTCCCGCCTGGCACCTTCTCGAGGCGTTCGAACCAAGCGCGCATGGAGCCGCCCAGTTCGACATGCCTCGACTTCGTGCAGAGTGCCTGTGTCTGTAGGTAAACGAGCAACAGGCGGGCAGTTGCACCGAACGGCACGCCCACGAACTCCGACCCGCCGCCGGGCCTTACGCGACGGCCTGGTTCGACGAGCAGGGTCATGTTCCCGTTCGTCAGCTCCCACGCCTTCTCGTCGGGGATCCGGCTGTGTGGCAGGGCCGTTAAGCACCATCCGGAGTAGAGGAAGGAAGGGATCCCGACATCTTCGTCCGTTCCATAGCCAGCTACGATCTCGGCTAGTCGACGTTCCTCATGGTCCAGGCGCGCGATTGCACCAAGGCGCCCGTGCTCTTGGACCATACGTTGAACTCGCCGGACCTCCTCCAAAGCCGCTCCTCGCTTCCTTGTCAGCCAATCTGGCAGCCAACGTAGCTGATGATCGTGTCGGTGCAGGCATGGACTTTGGTCACACAAGCTATTTGAAGATATTTGAGATTCTTTAATTGATTCTGTGACCAAGGTCCAAGTGGATAACTATGATAAGTGATTGAATTCGCACAATCCATACCGTGGCCCTTTGTGACCAAAGTCCACGGTATAGTGACCAAAGTCCAAACCCTCGCAGACGGCAACTGGCGGGCCACCAGACGCAAGATGACGCGACTCGGAAACTCGGTGAGGACGTGACTAAAGTCCAAGCCCTGCCGCCCTGAGCCGTCGTCACCCAGTGACGGTCAGCCTTATATTGGGCTCTCGCAAAGTGTTGTCAATCACAGACCGACGTGATACCTTTTTTACATCATGCCGCTATCACGTGACAACGGCATGCCGTGATTGGAGCCAAGGTGCCCGGGTATATCGTTCTAGTCTGCAAACTCAAAGGCGGCGCCGGAGCGACGACCTCGACGCGGGAGCTGGCTGCCGCCGCGCTGCACGACGGCAAGAAAGTCGCCGTGATCGATCTGGATGGCCAGGGCGGGCTGGCGAAATGGTGGAACCGACGGACTGCCGCCGGGCCGGATGACGGCCGACTGGATCCCGATCTCCTCCAGCTCACAGCCGAGAAAATTCCGGAGGCAGCCCTCGCCCTGCGCGGCCGCTATGATTTGGTCCTGATCGACAGCCCGCCGACCGTCCACGAGACCATCCGCCTGGTTGCTGCCGTCGCAGACCTGGCCCTGGTGCCGTCCCGCCCGACGACCGACGATATTGACGCTGTCGGGCCGATCGTCCGTTTGCTTCACGGTGTCGTTGACCAGGCGTTCGTGCTGACTCAAATCCCGCCCGCGCGGGGATCGAGAGACGGCGCCGAGGCACTCGAAGTGCTCTCCGCGCGCGCGCCGATCCTGGGCCGAACCACGTACAGATCTGAATACAGCCGCCCACCCAGCAGGGGGATGACCGGGTTTGAGGAAGGCCCGGCGGCCCGTCGGGAAATTGCCGATCTCTACATGAAAGTCATGGAACGGCTTGGTATGACATCGTCATAGGATGCCGTTATCACGTCATCATAGAATTCAGGGAACGCTTAAGATGGCGAAAAATAGCAGATCCACTCTGGCGTCCGATCTCGACCTGGACAGTCTCAAGGCTCCTCCGGGAGGTGCGGCCGCGCAGCGGTACATGCACGAGCAGCCTATGGCAGCGCCCGCTCCTGTTCGGGATGCCGGTGAAGGTCTGCTGAAGGCCCGGGCGATCGCAACGACCTTGTATCTCATGCCCGATGACCACAAGCGGCTGCGCCACCTATGCTCAGAGCGCGGCGTGGCCGCCCAGACCCTTTTGCTCGATGCACTCGATCTGCTTTTCGCCCAGGCAGGTGAGCAACCCGTCCAGAGGTGGGAGACTCGCCGCAAGGTGCGCGGATAATTCTTGACCTGAGTGTACCTCGCGTGACACACGGAGAGCATCGTTGAAAAGGCCCAAAGCCAAACCCGCCGTCGAAATCCTACCGGAGGCAACCGACCAGCCTGAGCATCCTAGGAAAAAGATCTCCTCCTTCTTTTTCGCCGAGGACAACGGTAACGAGCCGGTCAAGAAGTTCCTGCGTGGACTAACGAAGGAGGAACGGCAGAAAATCGGAGCGGACATCCGGACGACAGAATATGGATGGCCGATCGGAATGCCGACGTGCCGCAATCTAGGTGACGGATTACATGAGGTAAGAACGAACCTCACCAACCGAATCGCCCGGATCCTGTTTCGAGTGGATAAGACGCAGAAAATGGTCCTGCTTCAGGGTCTGATCAAGAAGACCGAAGAGACGCCGCAGGCAGACAAGGATCTCGCCAACAAGCGTTGGTCGCAATACGAAGAGGTAATGAAAAATGGCCGATGACACCAACATCCATCTCGGATCCAGCTTCGACTCCTTTCTTGAGGAGGAGGGCATCCGAGACGAGGTCGACGCTATTGCCGTCAAGCGCGTGATTGCGTGGCAGCTCGAGCAGGCCATGACTGCCCAGAATATCCACAAGAAGCAGCTCGCGCACGAGATCGGCACCAGCCGCAGTCAGCTCGACCGCCTCCTTGACCCCGAGAACGCAAATGTGCAGCTGAGGACGATCACCCGGGCCGCCAGGCGGGTCGGCCTGCGCCTTAAGGTTGAACTTGAGCGCATTCCTGAAAACGAACAGGCCCTGGCTCTCGCCTGACAGGCTTTAGCCGCCTGGCCGCCGCAGCTGCGCAGGGCGGACGCTTTCCCTCTCGGCCTAGACCCAACAGTGATGCTGGTGGCGAAGTCAGCGGCCCCGCCGCCAAGCCGTTCTCGGTGTCCACCCGTCAGACCAAGGACCTCGGCAAAACCAGCATTGGTGAGCCGCCGAGCATGTGAACAAAAAGCCAACTCTGACTTCGCCACCAGCATCAACAGTCGTGTCACCAGCCGCCATTTCGGCTGGCGAGGGGTGGTTGGAGGCGTTATCCGAGCGCCAGTCTGGCTGAACTGCCCATTACGATAGAAAGCTGAAGCTGACCGGCGGCCGGTTTAGCCAGCTTCGGCGTGCATGCTGGATGGCAGAACTGCCCAGAACGGCTATTTCGGGCAGTTCTGGGCGCCTCAGCGTCCAGATGAAATGAACGTTTCCAGGTGCTTGCCACGCTGGGGTCTAAAGTGGCGGCTCGTAGCAGGACTGTTGGGAACGGGCCCTCTCCCTTCTCTTCCATGCAGGAAACAGTTGTTTACGGCATAGATGGCGGCTAGGGTCTGACACATCGAATGCGAGGGGTTGGTCATGGCGAAGGCGTTGCGGGCGGCGATCTATCTCCGGGTGTCGATCTCAGAACAGACGGTGGAGAACCAGCAGCGCGAGCTGGAAGCTGCCGCGGCGGCCCGTGGCTGGTCGGTAGTGGCGGTCTACGCCGACGAAGGCATCTCCGGCGCCAAGGGACGTGACAAGCGCCCACAGCTCGACTTGATGCTGAAGGATGTGGTGCGGCGGCGGTTCGACGTGGTGATGGTGTGGGCGGTGGACCGGCTAGGCCGATCGCTCCCGGACCTGATGGGATCGATGCAGGAGCTTCACAGCGCCAAGGTCGACCTGTTCATGCTGCAGCAGGGCATCGACACCACAACACCAGGCGGGCGGGCGATGTTCGGCATGCTGGGCGTGTTCGCGGAGTTCGAGCGTTCCATGATCCAAGCGCGCGTCAACGCTGGGCTGGACCGGGCCCGTGCGAAGGGTGTCAAGCTGGGGCGCAGGCCCATCGCGCCGAAGGTGGAAGCTGCCATCCGCGCGCGCCTGGCGGCCGGGACGGGGATGTTGAAGATCGCTGCGGAGCTGGGGGTCGGCAGCGGCACCGTGCAGCGGGTGAAGCGGGAGACGGCGGCTACCCCTTGCAGTACCGCCTAGGCTGCTGAAAGCATGCACTCGGTGAAGGATTACCTCTTGTGTTTGCGGGCAGGTGCGGGCACAATTTACCTATGGCTACCTTCACCCAGGTCGTTGCTGCATACGCCACCGCTTTCGGGTTACCGCCTCGGCGGGTTGAGAACTACGCTCGTATCTTGCAGGGTGCAGACTTGGTCCCGACCAGCGCTGCGGGCGCGAATGGCAAAGCCGCCAAGCTCTTCTATGACACGCATCTCGCAAACATCATTATGTCTACAGCGGGAGATGCGAAAGACGGACCGGATAGTGTTCGCATTTTGAGTGAATTACAACGTGTCGGAGGGTCAGAACGGTTCGATGATTGGCTAACAGATCAGATTAGAAAGGCTGCAACGCCGGACGGTGCAGCCTTTCTGCGTGCGAAAATTGATGTCGAACTAACAACTGGGTTGCAGCCGCAATGCATCAATCTGTGCGTCGAGCCGGCGCATACGTCTGTCGAGGAATGGGAAAACGCAGGCCGTTCAAGGACGGCATACTCATTTCTGCCGATCGACAGAAACAGTTGGTTTAAGTCAGCCGGATGTTTTCGCCGCGTGACTACCATCGGTATGGATGCCGTGCTGGTTGCGGGCGCATTGTATGCGCACACACTGGCGTCGAACACTCTGACATCTAAGACAAAAGCCGCCAAAGCTTCCAACTTTGACGGCCCTTTGTCGGACGACTCTGACAACTCGAACTCTGCCAGAGCTTTAACACCGTGACGGTACGAAGCTTATCTAAACACAAGGACGGGATCAAGTACCCTCCATGTTGGCAGTGCGCGAGTTGCGGATAACATCGCAACAGGAAGCACCACCATGACACGTATTGGTTTGACACTTCTGCCGCGCAAACTCGCCGAACTGACGGGCTTGCCAGCACCCACGTACCGGAAATGCTATGACGCCGCGACAGGCGTCCGCATTCCGGCAGAATTTGCTGACAACCGGTGGACCGTAAATGAAGCGGATTTACCGACGATTGCAGTAGCGCTGGGGTTAACGGGCACTAAGTCCGTCTCTGCCACGACCGCTTCGTAAGAACCGCTCCCACCAGTCGCGCAGTATACGCTGGCTGACGGGAGCGGGGATTATAGCAGGAAGTGCCTGGTGGGCCTTTTTGTTATAAGCCCAACTTTGTCGTAAGCAAGCCCTATCCGCGCGTGCTCCTTTCAAAGGTCACGCCTATGATGTGCAATCATTGTCATCGCAGCCTCCAGGTCGATCCAGACGCCAGGTTGCCGCAAACGCAACGCGACCGATTGTTCGCCAGCGTCTCGCGTATCCTCACTTACGGACCAAGGGTCGTTGTTGAATTCGTCATCGAACTCGCGCAGCATGTAGACGGCACCGACTGCGCCCTCGCCATCGCCACTCAGTATAACGAGCGCCTGAAACCCGAGCTGCTACGTCCGGCCGGCGCCGACCGGATGCCGGCGCCCGCTTTCCGGGTCGTGCCAGGCGGTCTTCAGCTCGACAGGGCCAGGCATCTTGACCGTCAGGCAGATGCGGTCTTGCAGCAGGGGTTCCACGACCACGCTGAGCGTCTCGCCGTACAGGCTGCAAAACTTCGGTCAGGTGACCGATAATGGGCGCGCCAGCAGCAGGTCCGATGGCCGTCGAGCTCTTGGCCTGGACGTCGGTCACGCGCGACAGCGGGTTGTGCGGCTACGCCGATGTGCGGCTCGGCAAGACCCTGCGCATCAATGGGGTTGCCGTCGGGTTCACGAAGGGCTCGGCCTGGGCCGCCACCCCCTCGAAATCAATCGGCGGTGGCAAATACGAAAAAGTCGTCGAATGGCTCAACCGCGAAAGCTCGGACCGGTTCGCCGCCGCGGTCCTCTCGGCGGTTGAGGCGAGCCACCCGGAGGCGACGTCGTCGTGAACAGCTCCGACAGCCTCACGGTGCTGCGTTGCCACGGCGCGGTGCGCCTGGCCAAGCGGCTGGACACTGCGGGGGCTTGGCACAGCTATGGTAGCGCTCGCACGCTCGACGCCTTCACGATACGGGTGACGGGGCTTGCCGACATCCTGGCCTTGTTGCAACGGATGCTGCCACGTTCCGATTGCTGCGCGATCCGCGGCGAGCTTCTGGCTGGCGACCGGGCTACGGGCATTCGGCGCCTGCTGCATCCCGACAAGGAAACCGGTGATGCAGCAACCATTCGCGACGTAGCGCGACGCTGGGTTGCGCTGGATTTGGAAGGCGTGGCGCTGCCTGCCGACGCGACAGCGGCAGACTTGGCTCGATGCGCCGAGGTGGCAATCTCGACATTGCCGCCCGAGCTGCACGGCGTCGCCTGCATCGTCCAGGCCACCGCCAGCCATGGGTTCAAGCCGGACATGCGGCTGCGGCTGTGGTTCTGGCTGGACCGGCCGATATGGGGACACGAACTGAAGCGGTGGCTGCGCGGCACGCCGTGTGACCTCAGTGTGTTTGGTGCCGTCCAGGCGATCTACACCGCGGCGCCGATACTTCCGCCGGATATGCCCGACCCCATACCATTGCGGTTCCTGGCGGTCCCCGGGCGGGGCGTGGTAACTGTGCCTGCTGCCGAGCTGTTGGCACCGCCGCCACCGCCAGAGCGGTCGACCGGGCCCGTCGCCACGCCTGAGCAGGCGCACGCGTACGTGCGAGAAGCGCTGATACGCGCAGTTCATCGCATAAGCACGACGGGGGAAGGCGGCCGGCACGTTGCCATCGTGGGCCAGACCTCGTCCTTAGCGCGGTTCGTCGCTTCCGGACTGGTCCCAGCCAGCATCATCGCGGATGTCGTGCGGGCGGCGGCGCGGCAGGCTGGCAAGACTGACGACGGCGAGATAGATGCCGCCATCGCGTGGGGGCTGACAAACCCCTGGACCGATGGCCCGCTGCCGGACGCGCGTCGTGGACGGTGAAGACATGACGCCGGCCGGGCGCGCCGCGGCCGTGGCGATAGTAAGGCCGATAATCTCGAACGGGGGAGGCCCCGCGGCGGCGAAAGAAGACATAGCGGCGGCTATCGAAAGCGTCGTCGCGGATTTTAACGACCGCTATATCGTCGTCAACGAAGCCGGCAAGGCCGTTATTTTCCAGCCAAGACGCGATCCCGTCCTAAAGCGGAAATATTATGATCGGCTGACAACACGCGACCTTCAGACGCTCTACATGAACAAGAAGGTCAAAACTGGACACGACGATAAGGGAAATCCGACCTTTAAAAGCCCCGCCGACATTTGGCTACGGCATCCTGACCGGCGTCAGTTTATCCATGGCGTGACGTTCGATCCCAACGGACAACACGAAGAAGGCGTCCTCAACCTTTGGGAGGGGTTCGCCGTCAAACCCGCATCGGGCAACTGGTTATTGATGAGAGATCACATCGAGAAGGTCATCTGCGCGGATGACGAAATCCGCATCGATTACCTGATGGGTTGGCTGGCTAGCATGGTGCAATTCCCTGGGAAGCCCGGCGAAGTCGCCGTCGTTATGCAAGGCGGCCAGGGCACGGGGAAAGGCACACTGGCAAAGGTTCTCATGCACATCACCGGTCACCATGGAATGGCCATATCAAATCCGAAACATCTGGTTGGCAGTTTCAACTCGCATCTGCGCGACACAATCTTTCTGTTCGCCGACGAGGCGCTGTTCGCAGGGGATCGCTCGCAAGTGGGGGTGCTGAACGCCCTTATCACCGAACCGCACTTGACGATTGAAGCAAAATTCTCGAACGCGATCGACACGCCGAATTTCCTGCACATCATGATGGCCAGCAACGATACGTGGGTGGTTCCTGCTGCAATGGACTCACGACGGTTCTTTGTCTTGGAAGTCGCCGACACCAAGAAGGGGAACCACGCATACTTTGCAGAGATTTGGAAGCAGATGGACGCGGGTGGATACGAGGCGATGCTGCACGACCTGCTGAACATGGACTTGTCGTTGTTCAATATCCGTGCGGTGCCGACAACCGAAGGATTGGAAAATCAGCGCAAACTCAGTCTTCGGACAACGGAACTATGGTGGAAAGATTGTTTGGAACGGGGATACGTGTACCGTTCCAAGTTCGGATTAGAAAAGGACCTCGCAGTCTGGATCCCTGAGATTGCAACCGAACTACTATTCCTCAGCTACGAGGAGTTCGCCAAAAAACGGAACGAACGCCGGATGCTAAGCCGAGAAACGCTGGGCAAGTTCCTTATAGGGCTCGGTGTAATACCACGACGTTTTCGCAATGTGATCGTCGGCGAGCGGTTTGGCGATGTCGTCAGCGACGACTGCACTCAACGAAAAGGTGAGGTTGTCAGAAGCGACCGCGCTTACGGGTATGCGATCGGCGATCTCGACCAGGCACGGGCGATGTTCACCGCAGCGATGAAGTTTACCATCTACTGGGATGGTGGCGTGTCGCCGAACGAGGACCACGAGCCCTTTTCCTAAGGGGTGGTCTGGGTGCAACCCAGACCAGGCCCCCTACGGGGCAGTAATTTCCCCTTTGTTATCAACGATGTCCTGGGTGGCCTGGGTGGTCTCCCCTTTTTGGAAAGCCTGTATCACACGAGCTGGGGGATGTTGCAGGTTCATAACCTCATTGCAGGCAGGTTTTGCTGAGCGATTATATATACCCAGACCACCCAGACCACCCAGACCAGGATAATAGAAACAATAGGTTAAGCCCCCTCCGCTGGCCATTTGTGGTCTGGGTGGTCTGGGTAACGGCTAGCATCTCCCACGCCCAAGACCGGCGGGGCTGTGGCTCGATCGTCATGCTCGGGGCCGGTGATTACGCCTGCTCCTCCCGAGCCGGCCGATTTCCTGGCGCCTAGCGACCCGCTCATCCTGCCGCGCTGTGGAGCCGCTGCGGCTGATGGCCCTGGGCGGGCATCCTGGCTCCGGGAAGCGCCATGTGCGGAGGTGGCGGGCGATGGAGACTGACGACGCCGCGCCCTTGTCTCGCACTGGCCTCCGGGCCAGCTCTGACAGCGACGAACCGTGTCACAGAGGGCAGGGTCATGCGTTACACCCGCACCCAACCCAAAACGTGTCACACACATGTAGGGCATTGACCAAAGTGACATATGTCACACATAATCCGTGGGTTCTTAGTGACACATGGAGGCTTCCAATGAACGTGGGGTATGCCCGGACTTCGACGGTCACTCAGGACGCGGGGCTCGAGGCGCAAGTCCGCGACCTCAAGGCGGCCGGCACCGAGAAGGTTTACAGCGAGCAGACGTCCAGCGTCGCCAAGCGCGACCAGCTGGCTGAGTGCCTGGCGTTCCTGCGGGAAGGCGACGTGCTCATGGTCACCAAGCCGGACCGCTTGGCGCGCAGCACTGCCGATCTGCTGGCGATCGAGGCCGACCTGTCGAAGCGCAAGATCGGCCTGGTGGTTCTCTTCATGGGCGGCGAACGGCTAGACACACGCAATCCCACCAGCAAGCTCATGCTCACCATCCTGGCCGGTGTTGCGACGTGGGAGCGCGAGATCATGCTGGAGCGGCAACGCGAAGGTATCGCCAAGGCTAAGGCCGAGAAGAAATACAAGGGCCGCGCACCCACTGCGCGTAACCAGAAAGCCGACATCATCGCCATGAAAGCGGCCGGCTCGTCTGTGATCGAGATATCGGACAAGCTCAGTATGTCTCGCATGTCAGTTTACCGCGTGTTGAACGACGCTAAACAAACCGATGCACCCGCAAGCGTGTGGGATGTTGCAACGCCAGTTGTAGAGAGTTCGTGGTGGGATCGGTTGGACACGTCCGCTGCAACGGCGCAACCGTAAGCCTCTCTCACGCCGCTTTGTGTGGCCGTGGCATCCATCCGTTGGCAGGCAACGCTATATTCACGAGGTTGGAATGCTTACAACGCGGCGGATGGTAATCTCCATCTTTCTGTCGTCATCAAGCGGGTCAGCCTTCGGTTGCATCCGTGAATGGCAGTATGGTGCGGCTTGCACGGCGCACGCCAAGGCGAGTTTATGATATTCAAAAGCGCGGGCTTCGTCGCCGTTCATCTCGTGTCTTTGTGCAATTGCAAAACTACGACGCATCGTCGTTAACATTACGTCGAGCGGCAATACGCCATCTCGGCTGGCAAACTCGGCTCTGCATCGGGTTGCCGATGCGCGCGGCACTAAGTCTTTGCTTCCAAGGGGTCTTGCCATGGCTAAACCGTTCTAAATATGAGCCCGGCATGGCTACTGCGTAGGCTACTATCAACCCCGCACACGACCGCCCCTGACGCGGCAACCGTATTGTCACCCATGCTGTTTTTCATGCTGTTGCCAGACGTCTGTCAGACTTGCGTGGCAATGCGGGCAGCAATCTAGCGGTGGAACTGCTTCGTGTCGAATAATGACTTCTCGCTGCGACGTGGCGTGATTTTCGACAATGGTAATTGTCGCCGGTTTGCCATAGGCGCGATCAAGTATCATTCCGATGGCTTTAATTCGATCTTTAACCTTCGCCCTCTCGTCGTTCATAATCCCGGCCAACGTCACGATTGCCGCTTCCGTGTGGGTGCGTGCGAGGCTGACAATCTCAGATTGGCGTTT
>JAABUJ010006942.1_pt1 | contig 10740 bp, 15 predicted proteins | sample 5559131 | NCBI WGS metagenome assembly JAABUJ01 (sample SAMN10711875, study PRJNA513366) | rock metagenome | isolation source: Antarctica rocks | place: Antarctica: Victoria Land, Mt New Zealand nord | collected 2016-01-07 | reverse complement strand
TCGGTGAGCCGGCCCGTCCGGTCCAGCAGGGCGACGCTTCCCGGTGCCCGGCCCGACCGGTAGTCGGCGCTGACCACGACCAGGTCGAGTTGGGTGCCGTCCTGGTACTGGACCCACCACCGGGGCACGCCCTCGAACGGCTGCGCGGACACCTCCACCACCGGGCCGAGCCCCTCGACCAGGGCAGTGACCACCCCGACCGGCGGGGCGTTAGCCGTGGCGTAGCCCAAGGCGACGTCGAGGTCGGACAGGGCATCGCCGCGGCCCTCGGCGACGGAGCAGCCGAGTTCGAGCCAGTCCCACTGCTGGTCTACGGTCACGGCTGCGAGCAGCCGGCGCAGCAACGCTCGCTGGGCAGCGAGCTCGGACGGCAGCGCCGAGATCCAGTCTTCCGCCGACGTCATGTCAGCATTGAACTTCCCGTGGTCGTCCGCCGGTGCACGCGCTTGCTAGGAGGTGAAGGCGACGGGGGGCCAGGTGCTGCCGGCGTCGTGGGTCAGTAGTAGCAGTCGACCTGGCCGGGCTGGGTGGTGCCGGTCTCGGGTTGCCGTGGATGACGACGCCCTGGGTGGCGGTGGTGAAGCCGAGGTCGACGAACTGGGCTCCGCCGTGGTTGTACTGGGTGGCGGTCGCCCAGTGCCGACCGCCGTCGGTGGAGCGCTCCAGCCAGCTGGGCCACATCGCCCACGGCGACACTCGACCGGGTTGGCGAGCTGCCACCGACCGGTGACGCCGCCGGCGCCGTGGTACCTGCCAGGCGCCCCGCTCCTGGTAAGCGGCAGCCGGCGCCGGGCGGCTAGGTCAGGCAGCTGCCGAGGACGGGCCGGCCGGTGAGCCGGTCGGCGAGGAACTGCACCGCGACCGGGGCGGCTTCGGAGTTGGTGGTCAGGTGCTCACCGGGGAAGCCCTGGAACACGGTCGTGACGTGCTTGGCGCACCAGGTGGTGTGCAGCGTCCGGGCCTGGGCGATCGGGACGATCTCGTCGGCGAGGCCGTGGTACTGAAACACCGGCACCGTGGGCACCACCGGCTGGGTGGTGATGGTGTTCGCTGCCTCGACCTGCGCGACGCTGGGGATGTCGCCGAACTGGGTGACGGTCATGTTCCGGAAGTACTGGGACAGGTCCTTGAAGGCGTAGGTGGCCAGCGACTGGGTGGTGCACTGGGTCGCCACCGCCGCGAACGCGGCCTTGCCGGAGGCGTTGAGGTGTGAGTACAGCGGGACCTGCTGTGGGTAGGCGGCGGCGAACCCGGCGAGGGAGTACATCAAGAACGCAGCGCCGGCGTTTCGGTTCAGGGACTGTCCGACGGCCCGGCTGTCGGCCGGGACACCGCCGGAGGCGTCGCCCTTGAGCTTGAGCTCGGGGGCGTAGGAGGGCTGCAGGATGGTGGCCCAGGCGGACGCTCCACCGCCTTGGGAGTAGCCCCAGATGGTCAGCGGCGCGGTCCTGCTGACCCCGCTTCCGGGCAGGTTCTGGGCCGCGCGGACCGAGTCCAGGACGGCGTGGGCTTCTGAGCGTCCGGTGACGTAGGTGGGCGTCGCGCCGGTGGTGTAGCCCTCGTAGTCGGTGACCGCGACGGCCCATCCCTTGTTCAGTGCCTGGTTGATGTTGCTGTTCTCGTACTCGGTGCCGGCGACGAGCTGCTTAGACGGGGCGCACTGCGGTCCGGGGCCCTGGGTACCGACAGCGAACGCGTCGACCGGCCGCGGTCCGGGTCCAGCCCACGGCGTCGTGGGGGTGAGGATGGTGCCGGTCATCGCGACGTCGCGCCCGGTGGTGGTCCGCGAGTGGTACATGACCGTCCACGCCGACACCGCTGGGGCACCCGGACCGAGGGCGACGGTCGCCCGGCGGGACCTGATCACAGCGCCAGGCGCCCCGGCCGACAGCGGGGAGGGAGCCCGGTAGAAGTCCGCGGCGACCGGGGCGCTCGAGGCTGCCGGCGCGGCGGGGGCAGCGGACGCGGCAGCGGCCTGCAGCGGACCGGCACCGAGGCCGACCAGCAGGGGGATGACGGGCAACAGGGAACGACGGCGCATGCGACAGCCTCTGTGAGCTCGGCGGGGGAGGGCCGCGTCGATGACGCAGACCGAGGTGTTCTGCCCGAAGAGTCGGACTTCATGCCAGGCGGATGACGGGCCGTCCGGGGTGCGCCATCAGCCCGGGCGTGGTCCCCCGCCTCGGGGGAGTCACCGACCGACCGTTCGGTACGGGCCGACCTGCTGGTTCTCCCGCACAGCAAGCGTGGGGGAGGGGTGCCGCCGGACTGGTCGTCGGTTACCGGGACAGCTTGATGTCGTCGCCGCAACATCGAACGAGTCGACGTCGGTCCCTGTCGGGACGTGGCCCTCAGGCAGCCAGGAACAGGCAGAAAGGGTGGCCCACCGGATCGAGCATGACCCGCACCAACCTCTACCGGCACCTGCCGCCTCGGCCCCCCGAGCCGGCCACCGCCGGCGAGCTGCCCGTCGCAGCCGTCAGCTGACCCCCTGACGGTGTCCCGCATAGCGCACCCCTGCGGGAATCTTCACCGAACCAGGCATACGGGACACTCATAACAGCAGACACCGACTGGCCTGCAACGCTCCCGCAGAGGGGTCGGCTACCGGCATGGCCAACGGGCTCGGTCGCTCGGTTCCGCCGGGGAGCGTGAGGCGTCAGGTCAGACCTCGTACTCCAACTCGTACCGGTGGGTGCCGTCTTCTTCGACCGTGAGGTGGAAGGTCCCGGAAATGCTTGCGAGCGCGCCATGGCCTGATCCAGGCACTACCTCGTAGTGCAGCGTCTGAGAGCCGTGTTGCATCATGCCGAGCTGTTGCAGCGCAAAGCCTCCGGATTGGTCGCCCAGATGGCCCTCGACCGTCTCAATCGCGACGTAGCCGGCAGCCCCGGCTTGTGGATTGCCGCAGGACAGCATCACGCCCGAACCGGTCGCGTCGAGATCACCGTGGAAGGTCTTGGTGAAGTCGAAGCGGCCCACCGCTCCTTCAACCTCCGGGGGTCCGGGTGTCATCGCAATGTCGAACGTCCCTTTCGCAGTGCTCGTCATGGCCGCAACCTAACGCGCGAAAGTAGGTCAAGCGGCGTCCCTGGCCGGAACGGCCGATGTCCTGCGGGGCGTTCCCCATACCGAGGTCGGCAGGCGGTCATCCGACGTCGCTCAAACCGTGCCGCTTGCCGTTGGCTATCGGGACTGCAGTGCCGCGTCCAGCTTGCGCAATCTCAACGGCCTCGCCGCAGTCCTGGAGATGAAGGTGGGGCTGTACGGTCGGCCCCGTCTGCGGCCACCGGCGCCGCTTGTCGCAGACCCGCCGGGTGGCGTTCTCCTGGCACGCGTGATCAGGCTGCCGACGCGTGAATGCGCCCACTCCGGGCGCCGACACAATGCTGGTGCTGTCCTCGGCCGCGCGGGGAGGGGTCGGTCGCGGCCTGGCCACCGCCGCCGGGACGGTGTCGGGCGTGTACTGCTGGGGACTCGCCGCCGCAGCTGGCGCCAGCGCCGTCCTCACGGCCAGCGAGACCGCCTACACCGCGCTCAAGCTCGCCGGGGCGGCGTACCTGCTCTGGCTCGGCGCCACCGCCTTGCGCTCCTCCTTCCGGCGCGCACCCGGCGGCGACGGGCCAACCCATCCCGGCGCAGAGCCGACGAGGTCGCTGAGCCGCGCCTACCTGCGCGGCCTGCTGACGAATCTGCTCAACCCCAAGATCGGCGTGTTCTACCTCAGCTTCCTGCCGCAGTTCCTGCCCCGCGACGTGGCCGTGCTCCCCGCCGGGATCCTGCTCACCTCGGTCCACGTTCTGGAAGGTCTGCTGTTCCTTGGAACCGTTTCGTTCCTGGATCACCGCGCCGGAGGCTGGCTCCGCACACCCAAGGTGTCCCGGGCGTTGGACCGCACCTGCGCCACCGTGTTCATCGGCTTCGGCCTACGCCTGGCCGTCACCCGTTAGTGCGGCGGGGCATGAGTCCCTTGACGATCCCCTTTCTGGGACGGGGGGCGGTCGATGGGTGACGGCTCTGGGCAGCACTATGGAGGTGTGCCGACTCCCTTGAAAGTCGCCGCGGTGCAGCCGGCCTGCACCGGGCACGATGTTGCGCACAACGCTCGGGTGCACGCTGAGGCGATCCGTGCTGCGCAGGCCCGGGTGGTCGTGTTCCCGGAGCTGTCGTTGACCGGTTATGAGCTGGACGCTGACACGGTCGCGGTGGATGACGTCAGGTTGGCCCTGATCATCGATGCGTGCGCTGCGACGGGCTCGCTCGCCTTGGTCGGCGCGCCCGTAGTAGAAGGGGAGTCGGTTTTCATCGCCATGCTGCGGGTCGACGCGGCCGGGGTGCAGGTGGCCTACCGCAAGAGCTGGCTTGGGGGCTCCGAGCCCGTCCGCTTCACTTCCCGTCGCGAGCCGGCCGTCCTGGAGGTCGACGGGTGGCGTCTGGGGTTGGGTATCTGCAAGGACACTGGTGCCGCCCAGCATGTGGCCGGCACCGCGGCTCTCGGTATCGACGTCTACCTCGCGGGGCTGGTGCACCGCCCGGAGGAGCTGCCCGAGCAGGAAGCCCGGGCCGTCGTCATCGCCCGCACGTGCCGGGCCTTCGTCGTCTTCGCCAGCTTCGCCGGCCCCACCGGCGACGGGTTCGACAAGACCGCAGGATCATCAGCCATCTGGTCGCCAGACGGCCTCGCTGTCGTCCGCGCCGGACCAGAGGTCGGCGGCATTGTTCGCGCCACCCTGCCCTGGAGCGGCCGAGCGGTCTCGTAGCAGCGACGGAACCCCAGGCAGTGCCGAAAGCCTGCAACCGCCGATCCTGTGGGGCACCCTGCAGCCGGCAGTCGCAGGCTGTCGGCGGGCGGAGAGGAAGCAGCCAGTGGACGAGTCAGTGGGTGTGCGAGTTGCTCGTGCCGAGGACTACGACCGCATCGTCGCGGTGGTCGACGAGTGGTGGGGCCGGCCCGTCGGCTCCTCCCTGCCTCGGCTGTTCCTGGACCACTTCTGGTCCACCAGCCGCATCGGCGAGGACGGACTCGGCTTGGCCGCCTTTTTGATCGCCTTCATTTCGCCGTCCCAGCCGCGCCTCGCGTACGTGCACTTCGTCGGGGTCCGACCAGATCACCGTAGAAGCGGGCTCGCTCGCGAGCTCTACGAGGGCTTCGCCCGGGACGCGCAAGAGCAGGGGTGCATAGAGCTACGGGCCATCACCGCCGCCGGCAACACCGGCTCCGTTCGCTTCCACAACGGCCTCGGCTTCACCGTAAGCGGGCCCGTAGCCGACTACAACGGTCCCGGGCGACCCATGGTGACGTTCAGCCGCCCACTCAACTCTGCCACCGACCGGTAATGCACCCTCTACCGGCACACTCCAGTGTTCTGTGCTGACGGTGGTCGCCGTACTCAGCGGGTGCGATAGAGGCCGGCCGCGTAACTGGGGCCGTAGTAGCGCTCCAGGTCCTCCAACGTCTCGTCGGGCCGCTCGAGCGTCTGGGCGATGACAGGGCGGGACGGCAGGGCGTCCGGCGTCCAGGCTTGCGCTTGCCAGAGGCGGGAGCGCAGGAACGCCTTCGAGCAGTGGTGGAACACCTGCTCGACCTCCACGACGACGGCCAGCACCGGCCGGTGTCCCTGCACCAGCATCCCGTCGAAGACCGAGGCCTCACGGACCAGACGGGCCCGGCCGTTGATGCGCAGCGTGTTCCCGCGTCCGGGCACAAGGTAGATCAGCCCGACATGCGGGTTGGCGAGGATGTTACGGAGCCCGTCGACGCGCCGGTTGCCGGGCCGCTCCGGGATCGCGATGGTCGTGTCGTCGAGCACGACGGTGAAGCCGGGAGGGTCTCCCTTGGGTGAGACGTCGCAGCTGCCGTCGGCGTTGGCGGTGGCGATCAGGCAGAACGGGGAGGCGGCCAGCCACTGTCGGTCGAGTTCGTGCAGGCGCGACCGCTCCTTGGCCAGCGCCTGCGGCAGCGGCTCCCCGATCAGCTCGCGCAGCTCGGCTTGCGAGGTGATTTCGTCCATGCCGGGAGTCTTCACCACGGCCGTCTTCGGCGTGCCGAGTTCTCGGTCTGATCAAGGCGGGACTGCCCGATGCAACTGCGGCTGCACCCTGTCAGCGAGGCCGCGGCGCAAGAGGAACGCCGAGATTGGCCGGGCTCGTCCCGATAGCCGATCGACTTGCGAAACTGAGGCGGGCGGTTGGCCGGTGGCGGACGAAGACGAAGCGATGGAAGTTACTGGCCCCATCCGGGTGGCGGGGCCGAGGCGGTTCCGAACGTGGGGTTGTAGTACTCGCGCAGCTCGCCGCACAGGCCCCCATCGGTGAAGCGCAGCACCAAGCAGCCGGGCAGCGTGACCGCGTCGGTGGACGCGTCCGTTCGCCACCCAGGATCACGCATCACTGCCCACCACTCCACCGTGACGCGGTTGCCCGCGACAACCGGCGTCCCGAACCGCAGGTCGAGGTCTTGCTGGGTGGCAGTAGCGCGTCGCCAGTAGGCGGCGATCGCCTCGCGGCCGGCATGCGGAGGCTTCGTCGGCGAGGACAGGTACAAGCCGTCCGCAGCGAACAGCGCCGCCGCCGCGACGTCGTCCTTGCTGCGCCACGCCGCGCCGTAGGCGGCGATCCACTCATCGACTGTCATCATCGGAGTGTCCCAGGACGACATGTGCCGGCGACGTGGCCGCTGAGCGAACGGCTTGCGGCACACTGCGCCAGCGCGCTGATGGCGGTGATGGCGGTGCCGCGGTAGCGGCGGTAGGAGGCGGGGCGACTGTGCCGGAGCAAGGACATGCCCATGAGGCAGGGTCGAGCCACGAGACGCTCTACACCAGGTCCGACTGGGATGGCGCTGTCGCGGACAGGACTCTGACCCCGGATCACGTCCTTGACAGACTCTGGCGGATCGCGGTGCACGAGTTCGGAGTCGAGGGCGCAGCCGCTTATGACGAAGACGGCTTCTTCCTGAGCCTGACGGCGGAGGGCCTCCAGCTGGAAGGCGGTGTCACCCTGCGCGTGCACACCCACGATCACCCCCCGCCACACGTGCACGTGCAGCGACCTGGCGAGATCGACGTCAGGATCAACCTGGAGTCTGGCGAGCTCTTGGGCCCAGTCCCCGCAGGTGTGTCGGCTAAGAAGCTGCGCGGCCTCCGAGCGGCTGTGCGGGAGAGCCACGACCGACTGAGCAACTGGTGGGAGAAGAACCACGGAACCCCAGTCGTTCGCAGCTGATCCTTCCCTTGCGGGCAGCCGGTCCTCCGCTGCCGGCGTGAAGACCGTCGGTGGTGTCCTGACGTGGCGGCCGTTGACGGCTGCCGACCTCCCTCTGCTCGCCGAGTGGCTGCGCGAGCCGCAGGTGGCCCGGTGGTGGAACCACGAGCACTCCGCGGAAGCGGTGGAGCGGGACTTCGGAGCCAGCGTGCGGGGCGAGGAGCCGGGCGAGGATCTGGTCGTGTCGCTCGACGGGCACCCGGTCGGGCTGTTGCAGCGCTCAGTGATCAGCGACTACCCGGAGGACGTCGCCGAGTTCTCGGCGGTCGTTGACGTCCCGGCGGGTGCCGTCGAGTTGGACTACTTGATCGCGGATGCCTCGTTGCGAGGTCGCGGGCTCGGGTCACGATTGATCGCGATGGCAGTCGAGCGCACCTGGCGCGACTACCCGGGCGCGCCCGCCGTGCTCGCTGCTGTCGTAGCCGCGAACACCGCGTCGTGGCGGGCGCTGGAGAAGGCGGGGCTGCGGCGGATCGCCGAAGGGGCGATGAAGCCCGATAATCCGGTGGACGAGTCCCACCACTACATCTACCGCGTCGACCGGCCCTGACTGTGAGCGCGATTTCTCCGCTAGTCCCGCTGCAGGATCCGCTTGTCGGACAGTGTCAGTGCCGCGCGAGATGCTGCTTAGGACTGGGCGCACAGGGAGTGACGGTGGAGGTAGCCGAGTGACTGACTTCGATGACCGTGAACGGGCCGCCGAGCCCGAAGACCTCGGCCGGCTCTTCCTGGAGCGGGCGAATGCCCGCGATGTCGACGGCGTGGCCGCGTTGTACGAACCGGATGCCGTGCTCGCCTCTGCAGGAGGCGACCTGGTCACCGGCACCAAGGCGATCCGGCGGATGTACGAAGCCCTACTCGCTGACCCGCCGCAGTTCGCCGGTGACGTACGCCCCGCGCTGCGTCGCGGCGATCTCGCTCTCACCTCGACCCGGTTCCGCGGCGGCGCCACAGCAGAAATAGCGAGACGGCAGAGTGACGGCACATGGCTGTGGGTCGCCGACCAGCCGAACATCACCGGATAGCGATCCCTCACAGACACAGCGGGAGGCGTCGGAGTCATGCTTCGCCGGACGACGTGATGAATTGAGAGCAACGCCGGTTCTGCCGCGCCGGGGTGCGGTGCGAGGAGTGCTGGGAATGGATGAACGACGACCGGACGTCATCGTGCTCGGGGCTGGTGTCATGGGACTGACCACGGGGGTGTGCCTGGCCGAACAGGGGTTGCAGGTGCAGATCCGCACTCGCGCAGCTCCGTCAGCGACGACCTCTGCGGTGGCCTCGGCGATGATCGGGCCAAGCTTCGCGCCCGCCGATGATCCAGTTGGGATTCGCGAGCGCTTCGGTATCGAGCAGTTCACCGCGCTGGCTGACGTCGAGAACACCGGGGTGGCCCTGCGCCGCGGGCGGCTGGTCAGCCGACAAGCGGGTCCGTTACCGCCCGGAGTCGAACTGTGCGCGCCCGCCGAGCTGCCGAAGGGTTTCGCCGCCGGTTTCTGGGCCACCCTGCCGCTGGTGGACATGCCGATCTACCTCGACTACCTCATGCGACGACTGGCCGCCGCCGGCGGACAGACCCAGATGGCCGAGGTGAACTCGCTGACCGAGCTGGCCGACCAGGCGCCGCTGCTGGCCAACTGCGCCGGTCTCGGCGCCCGCGAACTCGTCCCAGACCCGTCGGTGCACCCAGTGCGCGGCCAGCAAGTCATCCTCGACAACCCCGGCCTCGAGGAGTTCTTCATCGAAGCCCCGTTCGGGCCGGCGTGGACGGCGTACTGGCCCTACCCCGATCACGTCGTGCTCGGCGGCACCCTGAACGAGGACGACGACAACCTGGAACCGACCCCGGACCTGGCCGAGGAGATCCTGCGCCGCTGCATCGAGGTTGAACCCCGGCTGCGGCACGCGCGGGTGCGCGGGCACCAGGTGGGGCTACGCCCGGGGCGGCCGAGCGTGCGGCTGGAGGCCGAGCAGGTCGGCGACGCCCGGTGCGTCCACAACTACGGCCACGGCGGCAGCGGAGTGACTCTGTCCTGGGGCTGCGCCCGCGAGGCAGCCGCACTGCTCACCGATCAGGGATCGGGATGAGCGGCGGTCCCCGAGCCTGTCGTCCGTAGGCCACTTCGTTTACCGCTTTGAAGCCGTCGAGGTCGATGAACAGCACCGACCAGTCCGGGGACGGCCGGCGACCGAGCCGGGCAGCCGCGTCGGCGGACGATGGGCCGGCGTGGCGACCAACGCCGCGGCGTCCTCCGCGTCCGGGTCCCGTCCGGCAGTGCCCAGTCCGCCGTCACGGTCAGCCCCTCGGCCTGTGCCCGGTCATCGCATACCCCAGCGACAGGCCGCCGGCGCCGGTCGCCACCAGACTGTGACGCCATGACAAGCTCCGGTTACGTCGTGAACGCCGGCGGCGGTCGGCCGGTTCCAGGTGCCGGGGGCTCGCTGCTCGCTTCCGCCGCCGACACCGGCGACGCGTTCAGCCTTCTACTCAGCCACGCTCCAACCGGTGATCGCGTCCCCCGGCACGTGCACGACACGGTCGACGAGGCCTTCTACATCCTCGACGGCCAGTACCGCATCAGTTGCGGTGAGCAGGCATGGTCGGCTGTGGCCGGCGACTTCGTCTTCCTACCCCACGGCGTCCCGCACAGCTACGACGTCGTCCATGGTCCCGCGCGCAAGCTCATCATCGCCGTCCCCGGTGGGATCGAGGACTTCTTCGACGACCTCGTCAATGGAGTCGACCCGGCAACGATCACTCACCGCCACGGCGTGAGGTTTCTCGATTGACGCCGATCCCTTCGGGGTGGCGCAACCACCTCGGCACCGACAGACAAGCTCCAGCGTGTCGGTTGAAGACCGGTCAGCGGGACTGATCGGGTTACCGGACGGGGTGGGCGTCGGGAGGCGGGGTGCCAAACAGGGCCGGGTCGCGGTAGGGGACGGGCTCAGTGGTGAGGTCGGCGCCCTGGATGCGGTCGCAGCGGAACCAGCGTGGGGCGCGGCGGGTGTGACACCAGCCAACGAGGTACCACTGATCGTTGGTACGGGCCAGCAGGTGGGGCTCCACCCGCCGGTGTGACGGCCTGCCCAGCCGGTCCCGGTAGTTCAGCACCAGCACGCGGCGCTGCGCAAGTCCTTCCTCTACCGCGGCGAGCGCGGGGGCCGCTCTGCGGGCGATGTTCGGACCCAGACCCGACCGGCGAGCTGCTCGGCCCGCTCCCGGACGGCGGGGTCCAGAACGTCGAGGATCTTCTCCAGCGCGGTACGGCCGTCGACGGCATACGGCGCGTCGTCCTGCGCGGCGAGCGCCACCGCGACCGCGACCGCCTGCGCCGGCGTGAGGTTGACGGCTCTTCGCACTTGGCGGGGGTGACCTCGCCAGCTGGTGTTCACGCCGCCCTGGTGACGGCGATGTGGGTCATGATGCGCCGCTGGTAGTTGTCGATGTTCCGAAAGCCGCAGCCGGTGCGCTTG
>JAABUJ010006941.1_pt1 | contig 10741 bp, 9 predicted proteins | sample 5559131 | NCBI WGS metagenome assembly JAABUJ01 (sample SAMN10711875, study PRJNA513366) | rock metagenome | isolation source: Antarctica rocks | place: Antarctica: Victoria Land, Mt New Zealand nord | collected 2016-01-07 | reverse complement strand
ACTTTGATGATGACGAGGAGCTGCTCCAACTGGTGAAACGCCTGGTCGGACCGCTCGGCCGCCGGTTAGACGAGTCCTCTCCCATGGTGGATGCGCGGCTGCCGGACGGCTCCCGACTCAACGCCGCCATTCCGCCCGCGACGACTCGCTGGTGCAGCCTCACCATCCGGAAGTTCATCCTCCGCGCCCAGTCCCTGGATCAGCTGGTAACGCTCGGCACCCTGCCGCAGTCTGCCGCTCAGTTCCTGGACGCGGCGGTCCAGGCCGGTATCAACATCCTGGTCAGCGGCCCAACCGGCAGTGGGAAGACCACCTTTCTCAATTGTCTGGGCGCCTCCATTGCCTCGCTCGACGAGCGGGTGGTGACGGTGGAGGAGGTCGCGGAGCTGCAACTGGAGCGGCAACTACCGGACTGCGTCGGCCTCCAGGCCCGGGCCGGCAATGTCGAGGGGGTGGGAGAGATTCGCATCCGCGAACTGGTGCGCAACGCTCTCCGGATGCGACCCACCCGCATCGTGGTGGGCGAGGTTCGTGGCGCCGAGGCGCTGGACATGCTGCTGGCCATGAACAGCGGCCACGAAGGGTCGCTCACTACCATCCACGGCAATTCGCCGCGCGACGCCCTCGACCGTCTGGCCACGCTGGCCATGATGGCCGAGGAGCGCCTCTCCGGGGAGTCCCTCTCCAAGATGACGGCCCACACCGTCGAATTGGTCCTGCAGCTGCGCTTCGAGCCGCGCACGGGCCGCCGTCGTCTGGTCAGCATCTTCGAGGTCACGGGGCTCGAGGGCGATGTCATCACCGGCCAGGACCTGTGGATCTTTGATCCATCGCGGGAGCGGCTGGCCTGGAGCGGAATCCAGCCTCGCTGCCTGCAGGCCATGGCGGCCAAGGGGATTCCCTACACCCTGCCGTTAGCGACGGAGGGGATGGGTTGATCAACGGGACGCACCTGCCGGACGCCGGCATTGGTGACCGGGGTGTCCGAGCCCACCAGGTCACGGAGAAGTCACGGCGCCGTCACGCTCAACTCACGCCGAAGTCACAGGTGGTCCGTAGGGTGAAGGTCAGGAGGGCCACGACATGATCCCACTGCTCCTCTCCGTCGCCTTTGGCGGAGGGGTCTATCTTCTGTATGACGGCCTCACCAGGCCGCGCCGAGCCGCGAGGACCACTGGCCGATTCCGTCGCGTCGAGGAATTCCTGAGCCAGGCCGGCCTGCACGAGGTCCGACCCCGGGACTTCGTGGTCTTTTCGGTGGGCACGGCCCTCGCGGGCGGTCTTGTCGCCCAGCTCTTCCTGGGGTGGATCGTCGTCAGCCTCCTGGTGGTGGGACTGGGGTTGATCGGTCCGCTCCTCTACTACCGGCACCGACGAGATCGGCGACGAGGGTTGCTGCAGGATGCGCTGATCGAGGCCACCGGGCAGCTGCGCGACGCGATCCGGACCGGTCTCTCCGTTCAGAACGCGCTGCTCGCTCTGGCTCACAGCGGGCCGGAGACGCTGCGTCCGGAGTTTGTGCGTCTGGCGCGAGAGATCCGGCTGCTGGGCTTCGAGCCGGCCATGGCGGCGATGCGGGAGCGGCTGGCCGATCCGGTCTACGACGTGGTGGCGGCGAGCCTCCTGCTCAACGACCGGCTGGGCGGCCGGAACGTCAGCCAGGTGTTGGACCGGCTGGCACAGGCAACGCGAGCTGAGCTGCGAGTTCAGCAGGAGCTTCGGGCCTATCAAGCAAAGAACGTCCTTTCGGCCCAGATCGTCGCCGCCGTCCCGCTCGTGGTGCTGATTGCGATTCGCGCCGTCAATCCCGCCTACCTGGCTCTGTTTGACGGCGTTCCCGGTCAGCTGCTCCTGGCCGGGTGTGCCACCAGTGTGGCCGTTGGTTACGCCGGCATGCTGTGGATCACGCGCCTTCCGGGTGAACGGAGGGTGCTGCAGTGATGACCATGATCGCCCTGGCCTTCGATCCCAGCGTCCTCCAGCTTCACCTCCTGGTGTGGCCGGTCCTCTTCGGGTTGGGCGCCTATCTACTCCTGACTGCCCAGCCCATCGGTCGTCCCAAGCCGGACCTGGCCGATCGCCTGCGCCGGCTCGATGTCGACGAGCGCATTCGTGCTGAGATCCACCGACAGGATGTACGACCCATCTTCGCCTCGCGGCTTCTAGAGGGAATGCTGCGGCCGGTCCTGGATGACCTGGGACGCATCATCCGTTCCATCCTGGCCCGCTTCGGGCTGGCGGGTGGTCGGGAACTGGAGCGCCGGCTCGCCGTCATCCGGCCGGGGGTTGAGCTGCCGCAATTCTTCGGCGAGAAGGTGGCCTCAGCCCTCCTCGGGCTCACGCTCTTCCCGCTGATGAACGATTTCGGCATCCACCCCTTCGGCGTCTGGCCGGTCTGGGTATGGCTGGGTGGTTTTGTCGCCGGCTTCCTGCTGCCCGATTGGGACCTGGATCGCCGCATGGCACAGCGCCGGACCCTGATGGTCATGGAACTTCCCATCCTTCTCGACATGCTGACCATCGCTACCTCGGCTGGGCTAGCGCTGGAGCAGGCCCTCGGGCTGGTGGCGCGGCAGAGTCAAGGCGCTGTGGCGCAGGAACTTCAGCACACGGTCCGGGAGCTGGCTCTCGGCCGGGGCTCGGTGATTGAGGTGCTCGATGCCATGGCCGAGCGCAACAGTGTTCCGGAGCTCACGACCTTCGTCGGCCAGCTGCATGCCTCGCACCAGCAGGGTATTCCCCTGGCTCAGACGCTGGCGACCCAGGCCGAGGCACTGCGCGAGCAGAAGCGACTGCGCATCGTGGAGGAAGGCGGCACCGCAACCGTTCGTATGATCCTGCCGGTCGCCCTGTTCATCCTGCCGGTGCTCTTCGTGGTGCTGCTGCTGCCGGCCGGGCTCGAGATGCTGCACCTGGGTGGGTAGCAATTGCTCGGCGTGATGCCGGGCCAAGTGGAAAGGAGAGATCAGAAATGTGGATCAGAACGGAGATGGTGAAGATCGAGAAGAGGCTGCTATTACTGGCCGTTGGCTTCATGGTGTGGCAGCACAGCCTACGCCGGCAGCTCGCAGGTCAGTCGGGTCAATCCATGGTCGAGTACGCCATCGTGGTGGCGCTCATCGCGATCATTGCCATGGCCGGCGTTCAGGCCTTCGGCCACGGAGTGCAGCAAGTGTTCCAGCATTTGCTCTCAAAGATCCAGAGCATCGGGAGCTGAAGGACGTGACCAATCTGCTCTCCCGAATCCGAGGGCAGGGCGAGCACGGCCAGGCGCTGGTCGAGACCGCGGTCGCCTTCCCGGTTCTCCTCATCGTCGCTCTCGCCCTGGTCCAGTTCGCTCTCTTCTACCAGGCGGAGGGCGTGGTGACGGGGGCGGTGCAGGATGGCGCCCGCATCGCGGCGGCGCAGGACAGCACGCTGGGGGATGGCGTGACGCACACCCAGGCCCTATTACAGGCTGGTCTGGGCCGGAGTGCCGGCCAGGTCGCGGTGCAGGGGAGCGACGGCGGAAGTACGGTCACAATCCAGGCCCAGGGCCGTCTGCGGCTCATCATTCCCTGGATCGGCGCGGCGAGTCTCCCCCTGCAGGCGCGATCCACCATCAGTAAGGAGCGGTTCCGTGTGGGCCCAGGCGGTTAAGCGCATGGCTTCTGTTGAGATTCTCCCCTCGAAGAATGAGTGCGGCCAGGCGCTGGTGGAGGTGGCGCTGGTGATCCCGATCCTCCTCCTTCTCGCCTTCGGTGTGGTTGCCGTGGGGCGGGTGACCGACGCGCAAATGGGGGTGAGTGCAGTCGCCCGGGAAGCAGCACGCGCGGCAGCCCTCGCCAATGGTCCGGGAGCGGCAGCCAGCCAGGGTGTGACCCAGGGGCAGGAGGTTGCCGCCGGTTACCACCTCGGCGACGGCTCGCTCCAACTTGCAGTCAATGCGGGCAACTTCACGCGCGGCGGGACGGTACAGGCATCCGCTCGCTACACGGTCTCCCTCGGCGATCTTCCCCTCCTCGGCTGGGCACACATCACGGTCGGCAGTACTCACCTTGAGCGCATCGATCTCTATCGCAGCTTCTGGCCGACCGGGGCAACACCATGAAAAGCCTGTTGCGGCGTGCGGCGTTGTTCCACCGATCCGAAGCCGGACAGGCTCTGGTCTGGGTGGCCGTCATGCTGCCGCTTTTTCTCTCGGTGATTGGCCTCTCCATCGATGCGGGGACCGTCTTCGACGCCCGGCGTGAACTCCAGAACGTCGCGGACTCGGCGGCTCGAGCCGGCGCCATGCAGATCGATCAGCATGCCTATCGCGCCAGTTCCGGCACGACGGTCGTACTCGATCCAGCGACTGCGCGCCAGGCGGCCGCCCAGTACATCAGCACTCGAGGTGCGGGATTTGCCGCAACAATTGGCGTTAAGCCGCGGGGCGTGGTCGTGCAGGTGAGTCGGAGCGTGCCGACCAGCTTCCTGCGACTGGTTGGCATCGGGACCGTACGGATCAGTGCCAGGGCGCCGGCTGCGCCACGCTTCGGCATCCAGGCCGAGAACCGCTAGCGAGAGGAGATAGACATGGGCAAGACGACCGCAGGGCTCGATCCGCAGTCCGGGCACCGAAGGCCGTTCTGGGTGATCGGCCTAATTCTGCTTGGCGTGGTGGTGGTCGTCCTGGCTGGAGCATTCGTTATGAGTCATCATTTCCGATTGCACGTCGGCATCGAGCCCGCGGCGCGGACGCCGGTGAGAAGCTCCTCGCCCCGCGGTGCTAACACGGGAGTAGGCAGCCCGGCCACTGCGCAGTCGACTGTCTCCGTAACACCTGCGTCCGTTCCCACGGTACAGCCGACCCCGACGCTCAGTCCGAGGCAGCAAGTAATGCAGGTTTATCACCACTACTGGCGCGACTACCGCCAGGCGCTGTACACGCTCACCAGCTCTCAAATGAGCAACGTAGCGACCGGTGACGAGTTGCGACAGGTGGAGGCGCAGGTTGTGAGCCTTCATCGGGATAACCGTGCCGTGCGTACTCGCGTCACCCATCATGCCCTTGTCGTCTCGATCAGGGGAGACAAAGCCACCGTCTATGACGAGATTCTGAACCGGAGCTTCACGATCGATCCAGTTACCAAGCAGCCTCCTCAGGGGTCGAACCGGGCTGACCTGGAGAAGGACATCTATTTCTTCCAGAGAATCTACGGCAAATGGAAGGTCGTGAAGAGCGTCCAGGCGGGGAAATAATTATGGCAATTTCACTTCGGCTGTTCTTGGCCCCAGCTCTGCTCCTCGTATTTACCGCCTTGCAAACGGAGAGGGTCGCCGCTAGCGGACCTCCTGGAACACATTACCGGCTGGACTCTAACAAGGGTGGGACCTCCTACTCAGCAACGATCACAACCACCGGCCGCGGCGTCTGGATCGCCGTCCGCACCCGGCAGTCCTACTCCGGGTCGTACGCCGTTCCGAGCAATGCGTCGAGCGCTTCCTATGATTACGGAGCGGCCGCGCGAGCGGCTTATAACCAGACCGGCTCGGGATCGGGAAGTGCATCGGCCTCGAATGTCGCTCGAAGCTGGCGCAACGGGGCCGGCGAGCCCTACTACGAAACAAGCAGCGGGCAGGTCTACCATCTTGCCGGCGTCAACATTGGGTCAGCAAGCGCAGGTCCGAGCGGCTGGTTCACGGTCGGGATGCGACAACACCCTGGGACAGTCCCGGAAGCTCTCTCTGTCAATGGCAAGGTCCAGGGCATCGTCTGGGTTCCGATCGGGGCGGCTGGAGGCGCGGTGCACTGGGGCACCCCGCCATCCGGAAACGGGGGCGCCACTCCTCAGGCTCCCATCGTCATCAACCCACGCGCGGTAGCAACCAATGTGCTTCAGCACATCCCCCTGCCCAACGTGCAACTCCGCATGAACCCGTCTCTGGGACTGGTAGCTCTACCCGGGTGGTTCTGGGCCGAGGGATATAACGGTGCGCCGTTCGGAGGCGCCGCCAGCGTGTCCGGGCTCACCGTTGCGGTCCAGGTCCAGGCGACCAGCTACACCTGGAGCTTCGGCGACGGTACAACCCTGGTGAGCCAGGACCTGGGCCAGCCCTATCCCGCGCAGTCGGATATTCAGCATACCTACCAGTACAGCTCACTCCACTTCCCGGCTGGTTTTCCGGTTCAGCTGACCATCCAGTACGCAGCGACGTACTCCATCAATGGGGGACCCAGCCTGCCATTGACGTCACTGACCCGAACCTATGCGGCAAGCTACCGGGTCCAGGAACTCCAGTCGGTCCTCACGAATCGGTGAGCCGCTCAGGAGCCAGGGTGTGCAGAGGATGATCTCCATGGATGACGAGCAGCGCCGGCCGAGCTATCTCGGCCTGGTCGGACTGCTGGTCGGCCTCCTCCTCGGCGCGGTCGTACTCTACGCAACGGGACCGCCCCATCTACCGGCGCAACTGCCCGATTGGAGCCTGGCCGGTGCTACCTTGCGCGGGTCCTCGTTGCCGCTCGGTCTGCTGGCATACATCCTCTCGATGATTGCCTGGGCTGTCTGGCTCTGGATCGTCGGGTCGCTCCTCCTCCGCGTGATGGTGCTCGCAATCGACGCCATGACCCATGGCGCCGCCTGGGTCGCCGACCTCCGGGCCGTGTCCGACCGCGTCACCTTACCGATTGTCCGACGGGCGGTCGACGGCGCGCTGGTCGCGATGGTTGTGGTGAATGTAGCCAGCCGCACCGTGTCAGGGGCAGCGGCTGCCTCGCCACCCATAGCCACGTCTTCCCATGTCGTGGCTGTACGATCCCACGCGACCGTGTCCGGGACAGACACGACCACTCGGAATGGCCAGCGACCTCAAGACGCTACGTACACCGTGCAGGCCGGCGACACCCTCTGGGCCATCGCGCAGCGCTTCTACGGAACCGGCTATGAGTTTCCTCGTTTGGTAGCGGCCAACGTGGGGCGCCAGATGACCGGCGGCGAGCGCTTCACCGCCGCCGGAGTCATCCAGCCCGGATGGGTGCTCCGAGTCCCACTTCCGAGTCAGATAGTGAGCGAATCCAATGGTGCGCACTACTACGTCGTAGAAGAGGGCGATACCTTGCAGGGCATCGCCGCTCGACTTCTGGGGAACGAGGAGAGGTGGGGGACGCTCTTTGAGGCGAACCGCAGCGCAGCGCAGCTCAACGGTCACGTCCTGACCGATCCCGATCTGATCTGGCCCGGACTGCGCCTCAAGCTGCCGGCGGCTGAACTCCACCTCCCCCCTCCGCATCCATCAGCAGCGGGTCATCACCCCAGTCCGGACACGGAGAAGCCCCGGAAGAATCCGCCACGTCGCCGTCTCTCTCCGACGCCCCTCGAGCCAACACCAACGACGCTCCCTCCAAGCCCAACGCCGCGACCAGCGGCGGCCACTTCCACGCCCACCGTCTCGAAGAGCCCCACCTTGCCGCTCCCCGGCGACGAAACGGATCTGATTGTCAGTATGGCGGGGATAGCCGTTGCGGCGGCGGGCGGGGCGATCCTTCTGGCCAAACGCCGCGTGCGTCGCAGCCTCGATGAGCCGCCCGTCCCTACCGCACCTCGAGCACAGCCAATCAACGAACTCACCGAAGCTGATCCCGCCCGTGCTCTCGCCCACCGGCTGAACAGCGGCGAGATGGAGCCGATCACCCTGCTCGTGACGCAGGTTCACCGGTTCCTGGCGGAGCGTGGAGTCGATGATGCATCTGTCATCTGGGTGCAGAAGGACCGGAAGGCGGTGACGATGATGCTTCGCGTCGCACCCCAGGATCGCGAGCGCGTGCTGGAGTTGGCGAGGGAGTTGGGCAGACACGTGGGCGGCAAGGGACGGGCATCGGTCAACCCTGATCATGATGTCGTGCTGCAACTCTCCGCTCTGAGCCTTACTGGGCTGGCGGGTCAGCGGCAGGCCGGCGACACTGAGCAGCCGCACCTCGTCCCCCTGGGTGTCTTGTCGGACGGTCAGACCGCGTATGGCAATTGGGACGAGTTTGGCCACGTCCTCCTGGTTGGCCTGCCGGGCGGTGGCACCGACGTTATCCTAACCAGTCTTATTGCGAGTTTGGCCGCACAGTGCCGTCCCGAGGAGTTGCGCCTCTTGACCATCGCGGACCATCGCACCCTACCGACGCAACTCTTGAGATTGCCCCATCACGCCGACGACGTCATTAATCCGGACGACGAAGACACTGTGCGTGAGACGCTGGAGCAGCTCCGAAGAGAGCTTGTCCGGCGGATGCGTTGCACTGAGGCAGAGGGAGGCCACGCGTGGCGAGAAACACCCAAAGAGCCCGAGATCGTGCTGGTCGTCGGAGAGCTGGCCGATCTACCAGATGACGGAACCACCCTCGAACTGATCAGCAGCCAGGGTGCTCGCCACGGTGTGCGCCTCCTGGTAGCAACCGCTCGAACCGATGCTCTCGCTGCCGATGTGCTGAGCCACCTCGGCACCCGCGTCGTCCTCCAGACACTGGACGGCGAAGAGAGCATTCATCTGATCGGGCACTCTGAGGCAGCAGTTCTGGCCGATGGGGAGCTGTACCTGCGCATCGATGGACGAACGCCGATACGCCTGCGAGGCTTTCGCATCTCCCCCGAGCATCTCGATGAACTGGTCCGCTTGATGTGTAAGGTCTACGGCGACCGCCCTCCAGCCGTACCCTTCCAGGCCCAGCGAGACAGCGAGAAAAATGCTGACTGGCCAGTGAACGCCGGAGGAGAGACAGCGCCGCCCGGCGCCGAAAGCGTTGATGCGAACCAGAGCGAGGCTGCGCGGGAACCAACAAGCGGAGTATGTCTGGAAGAATCTCCGGACGATCCGCTGCGGCTGGGAGACACACCTGAGGGCTTGCAGGAGGTGACCGTAAGGATCGGGACAGAGGATCACCAGGTCGCTCATGTGGATGGTGCCGGTTACCTTCCTGAGGCGGCAGACGTTCAAGGGGTAACAGGAGTTCCGGCGGTCGAGACCGTAGACACCGGCAATGGGCATCAGAAGGCTCTCGACGCGTCCCTGATTGCAGCAAGAACATCAACAGCCATTAGCCCTCGGCAGGTGTCGGCAGATCGTCCGCTCATCGAGGTGCGCTGCTTCGGAGACTTCATGGTCACCAGCGGTGATCGAGAGATCGGCGCATCCGGCGAGGAGGGAGCATCATTCAAAGCGTGGGAAGTCCTGGCTTTTCTCGCCGCACAGCCCACGGGAGCGGTGGCGAAAGAGAAGATCCTCGCGGCTGTCTGGCCGGATGTGGACGCTGAGCGGGCAGGGGCACGGCTGCGCACGGCGTTGACCCGGCTGCGAGCCTTACTGGCCGGGCAGGTCCCGAATCTTTCCGGTGACGTGGTGCGAGCGGAGCGCAATGGCATCCGCCGGCTCGATACATCGCTGGTCGGGTCCGACGTGCACCAATTCGTCTTGCTCCTCCGCACGGCCGCGAAGCTCCCACCGAATGAAGCCAAGGTGGCGTTGATTGAGGCTCGAAGGCTCTATAGCGGCGATCTCCTCTCCGGCCGCTCCGTGGGCTTCTACGAGTGGGTGGAGGAGCGAGATGGCAGCGGGGTAACGCTGCGGGAACACTATCGCGAAGAATTCTACCGAGCGACGCAGCGACTAGCTCGCCTGTACTACCAAGCGGAGCAGGCGGCATTAGCAGTGCCGCTATATAAGGAGTTACTCAAAGCGGAACCGACGCTCGAGGATGTGGTTCGCGAGCTTTACCGCTGCTACCAGCATTTGGGCGACCTGACCTCACTCATCCGGGAGGATCGCCACCTTCGCCAGGCCCTCCGAGAGGCGTATGCCGATCCGGATGACCCAGTGAGCGATCCGCAGGACTATCAGCCAGAACCAGAGACGGTGGCGGTCTTCGGCGAGATTCGCCGAGAGCTGGAAGGCAGAGGTCTCGACGCGGCGAGACGTTCACGCCCAGCCTCGAGCGATCGTGGAGATCGCTAGCGCTGCAGCAAAAGTTGACGCATCCTGGAGGATGAGAACCACGTCATGGTAACGGATGGTGTCCCGACACTCCTGCTGGCTGTTGCCGGGCTCATGGTTGGAGTCCTGATCAAGGGTGTTGTCGCATCGTACCACCGTGACCGGAGCTTCTGGCCCTGGCCGCACTGCCAGATACGCGACCTGAATACTCGCCGGACCACGCTCCTCTCGCTGGCCAATCCCCGCATCGATCCGTGCTGTCGCCACTCCGGAGGTTACGCTCCGCGGCCCTGCACGGTAGAACTGGTCACAGCCATCGTGTTCTCGATTGTGTGGGCGCCGTACGTTGACCAGCCGCTTCTATTGGTGGTGACGCTCGCCGAGTCCGCCGTCCTGGTCGCCGTGCTCTTCATCGACCTTGAGCTCCTCCTGATCCCGCCGCCGCTGGTACTTGTGCTGGTTCTGCTGGCGCTGACGAGTGCCACCTTGAGGCCGGAGCCTGGGCTGCGCAGCGCCATCCTGGGCGGCGTCGTCGGTTACGTCATCTTTCTCCTGCTCGTGACGCTGGCCCGTCAGGTCTATGGCGATGGCGCACTCGGATCGGGCGACGCGCATCTTGCCCTGGCCATCGGCTGCATCACCGGCTATCCTCTCGTCGTGTCGACTCTGGCCCTCGGCGCGTTGCTTGGCGGTCTTGGAGCACTCGGCGTGCTGCTCAGGGGGCGGGGAGGCCGACGGAGTACTCTGCCGTATGGTCCCTACCTCGTCATCGGCGTGCTCTACATGCTGGCCCGCGGGACCA
>JAABUJ010006940.1_pt1 | contig 10745 bp, 9 predicted proteins | sample 5559131 | NCBI WGS metagenome assembly JAABUJ01 (sample SAMN10711875, study PRJNA513366) | rock metagenome | isolation source: Antarctica rocks | place: Antarctica: Victoria Land, Mt New Zealand nord | collected 2016-01-07 | reverse complement strand
AGTCTAGGGGGGTGGTAATCTCAATAATTCAAGGTGTTTCGACAAGGGTTAATTAAGCGACAGCGAGGTGGCTCAACTGGGTGGCTGGCTCGACTGGGTGGCGATTACGTTACGGAGTATCTTAGTCAGACATCAACCGCTGCAGGTCACGCCAAGCAAACCGAAGCTCATCGTACCCTAACGTTATCAACTCGCGCCCCAAACACAAGCATCAAAACATCTATTGTCCCAATCTCAAAAGAGATGGCATCCCTCCTCCTCCTCCGCCGACCCCTCGCCATCGGCCTCGGCCTGACAAGCTTCTGTACCACATACGCCCTCCTCCAACCCTCGCGCCAATCACGACTCCTCTACTGTGACAGCTACGCCACGCCCCTCTCCTCGTCGCTGCACTCCTACTCCACAAACGCACAAGTCCCCGTCGTGAAGAAGGGACGGCCGAACCCCGCCGCGTATAAGCAGATCAGCTCGGGGAGCATACTGGGTACGTTGCCGTTCTGGAGCTTGAGGGAGGCAGACCGCAGTGCAGCCGGGATGGGATGGATTGGAGGGACGGACATCATTTGTGACGCGACGCTGAGACTTCTCCGGTGTAGGTTTGGTCGGCGGTCTGGCGGTGTCGACATTCTCGAGAACGCTGGCCTTCCTCCTCGGCCTGCTGGTGTTTGGCGTGCAGGTAGGGACCCTCTCTGCTTGCCTTCCGGGGATGCTTAGGGCAACGGGCTGATATGCGGCCCCATATTCGTACCTAAAGTTCGCGGCATCACGGGGCTACAACATCGTTCCCACGACGAAGATACAGCGATACGTGAAGAGTATCGATCTACGGTCAGCGGTAATGGATAACGTGGCGTTCAAGTTGAGCTTTGGCGCTACTTTCATGTTGGCTGCTTTTGCGGATTTTTCGGCCTGACTATTGCTCGGACGCGAGATTGGTGGTATTTTTGCAGAGCTGGGAGGATGCGGCGCTAGTTATACTTGTTGAAGACCCATTCAGAAAAGATCAAGGTGCTATTGCGCACGAACCGGATCAGCCCATCAGATCCTCCAGGATGAGTTCCATTTCTTCCCTGCCGAAAGGCACGGACAGGAGTTCCGTTCCCAGAACGTCCTTCGTGGACGTGATCATCTGATGGTCGTGAAATTCCTTCAGCAGGGTCCGGAAGTTCATCTCGCTACTACAGATGAACTCTTCGACGGCCTTTTGGTACAGATATTTGTATTCCACTCCGACGTCACTGTTCCCTTTTCCGTCCTTGTAGGCATGTCCTTCGTCACCGTCCTCATCGCCGTTGCCCTGAATGCCCACGCCATCATCCATAGCTGTGAGTTGTTCGCTGATGAGAACGCGGTACAGGTTCCGTGCATTCTCAGGCAAACTCTTGAGGACGAATCCAACCCCCTCTTTCCCACCGACCCGTCGTCCGCTACGGCCCAGTAGTTCGTGAACGTCGTCTACGACGCTGATCTCGGCTTCGTACGGCGAAAAGGTCGTACAGTCGTGAAAGAGAAAGTTGTACTGTTCCCTCAAACTGCTGTCCCAGAGTAGAGGGAAGTTTGGAGTATCGCAGCTCGCCAAGACACTGATGCATGGATGTGCAGATAGACGTGCCAAGAGTGATTGGACAGCATTACGGCGGAGCGGGTAAGCGTCTAGGGAGTGGATGATGAGTATTAGATCCAGCGGCGTGGGTGACTCGGACAGATGTTGAAAGATGAAGTCGAGGATTTCGGGTGGTTGAGCACCCAATTTAGCTGCGGTATCCGGGCCCATGAGAGTCGCGGCAACGGTAGTGAGTATAGTGCGAGCATTGAGATTAGGAACGTAGCCGTTTACGATGATAATTTGAGGTGGCTTTTCAGGCGACTGAGCGTACGCCCATTCTGCGAATTTGTTGATGAGATGTCGTTTCGAACCCCAGCCATAGAGACATATGTTGAAGCTCTCAGCGAGCTCATATCGCCATTGACCAAAAGATCGTATATGAAGATCCTGGAGGAAGGCTCTTTCCGGTTCGTGAGGATCAACGTAACTTTTTATTTGTGTGAAGTACTCCTCATGAGTGAGGAGGGAGAGCGAAGACAGGGTGTTATTGGACGTCTTTATACCGCCGGTCCTGTTCTGAAAGAAATACTGCTCATGTGGTAAGAGATCTTGAGGAGGCGTCGGGCTTCGCTTTCGTCTGGCCCCTTTGGGTCGGCCAGAACTGCGTTTTGACGGTGTGATTGGACCATTGGGATCAAGCTCTGGGGCCTCTTCTAGCTCTGCTGTCGGATCTCCGTCGCTATCGTTGTCCTCTTCCCATATTCGCCTTGCAAGGACATCTTCGTCAGCTAGATCGTCTTCATCATCCAATGCACCGGTTATCGTCCGTTCGATGAGTGTCCGCGCACTCTTGCGCCGAGCTGAACGGTCTGCATTACGCACAAGTGGTTGTGTACCGTTTACGATAACAGCAGTGTTCGATTTGGTAGGTGTTGAGAATAGTCGTCTCCCTTTAATATCCTGCGTAGGCGTGGATAAGGGCAAAGATGTTTCTTTGGGATCTGTGCCATTGTTGCTTTTGGTCTTACTTCCTGGTGGTCTGCCCCGACTTCTCCTTGACGGTGTGACAGGATCAGTAAGGGTAAACTGCTCAAGACGCACGCTTTGCTCGCTTTTCTGCGCTGAGCGAGTCCTCTTCGGCGTTGGAGACGGTAGGTCCTCTTGGTCTTCCAAGCCGTCATTAGCCCGTTTGCGCTTCATTATGTACTGGAAGTGGTAAGAAGGAATGGGGAGAACGTGTCTGGAGTGCCACCATGTTTACAACATCTCCTGAGGACGAGATGTAATCAGACCCTGATACAACTTTGCGGTATTGATCGCGGTGGTACCTTAGATATCGCGAAACGCGCTTCTCCAGATTCTACTAGCGCCAACATCCTTGTAACTTACCTAAGGCCAACTGTTTCTCCGAGCCCAGCATAATTTGTTGCTCAGCATATATTATTAATTATTATTGACTCATCTATAGCAGTTGGAGATCCGCAATTGTATGTTTGACCGTCAATGTAAGTTCTCTAGGATTGGGCTGATAAGTCAATTGATTGGAATGCCATTGTTCAAATATATCCCCCGAGAAGCCAAAGTATAGCCCTACATAGCTACTCTTCCTTATAGTCATTGTTTATTTCGGAGCTTTTCGTGACATTTGATATTCAACAAGGCGTTGCTCTCATTCTTCTGGTAATCAAGATATACCAGAATAGACATTTAGTCCGTAATTGCAAGCACCATTTGCGTCTTACTTAGCTAATTCGATCGATAGATGATGGTCCCTAAATCGTCCTCGTGGGCTCGCTTCACCAGGTCCTGGAACCAGACTCGAAACTACTCCGCTCCCCTGGACGGCCAGATACCTGCGGCGAAGCAAAAATATGTCCCCACTTCTGGTACCTATCCCAAGGGATTCCTCGCCTCCGGGACCCACGTCGGCGTCAAGCCGACGAACACTCGATTCCCGGACCTGGCACTGATAGCATCCGAGACACCATGTTCCGGCGCCGCGGTCTTCACCACGAACAAGTTTCAAGCCGCACCGGTCGTAGTGAGCAAAGAGATGCTGCAAAGGAGAGGGGGAAGCGGGGTACGAGCGATCGTCATCAACTCCGGCTGCGCCAACGCCGTGACCGGCAAGAAAGGCATGGAAGATGCTCAAAGCATGGGCGCGACGGTTGACAAGTGCTTCGACGAGCCAGACGACGGCTCAGGTAGCAGCACCATCGTCATGAGCACGGGCGTGATCGGACAACCGTACATCCCCAACCCCAGCACCAACCCCCATCTCGCCTCCAACTAACATCCCCCCCCCCCCTCAAAGCCTCCCCATCGCCAAAATCCTCACCCGCATCCCCACCGCCCACTCCACCCTCGCCCCGACCCACACCGCCTGGCTCGCCGCCGCCCGCGCCATCTGCACGACCGACACCTTCCCGAAACTGCTATCCCGCACCTTCACCCTCCCCTCCAGCCCAACAACAACCTACGCCCTCGCCGGCATGGCCAAAGGCGCCGGCATGATCCACCCCAACATGGCCACCCTCCTCGCCATCCTCGCCACCGACGCCCCCATCGCCCCGCCCGCCCTGCACGCCCTCCTCACCGCCGCCGCCGACCGCAGCTTCAACAGCATCTCCATCGACGGCGACACCAGCACCAATGACACCGTCGCCCTCCTCGCCAACGGCGCCGCCGGGGGGCCCACCGTCACCGACCCCTGCAGCCCCGACGGCCGCGCCATGCAGCAAGCCCTCACCGCCTTCGCTGCGGATCTGGCGCAGCTTGTCGTCCGCGACGGGGAGGGCGCGACGAAGTTCGTGCACGTGCGCGTGACGAATGCGGCGTCGTACGCCGACGCCAAGAAGATCGCCGCGTCGGTGGCCAAAAGCCCGCTCGTCAAGACGGCGCTGTATGGCCGGGATGCGAACTGGGGCCGGATCCTGTGCGCGGTGGGGTATGCGCCGGGGGTGGCGGAGGGGGCGGTGGTGCCGGGGCGGACGTCGGTGAGTTTCGTGCCGACGGACGGGAGTGCGGTGCTGCGGTTGTTGGTGGACGGTGAGCCGGAGCGGGTGGACGAGGGGCGGGCGGCGAAGATTTTGGAGGCGGAGGATCTGGAGATCTTGGTGGATTTGAGGACGGGGGGGGAGGAGGCGAGTTATTGGTTTTGCGACTTTAGTCATGAGTATGTTACCATCAATGGGGATTATAGGACGTGAGGATGTAGGGTGGGAGGGGAGGATGCGAGACTGGTTTGTAGACTTTAGATAGGACTTAGAAGACCCGATGGGGCCTTTTCATGTGGGTGTTCGATGACCGTTAATTGGTCTTGACTGTCCTACAATCATACACCTGACCTTTGCACTTGCAAGGGAGGACAACGAAGTAATATCCTCGCACTTCCCCTCGCGTTACAGGTGCCGCGCTTTTCGACCTCATACATATAGCGAATAACTTGGATTCCAAAGAAACCCAATTTTCAATCACGGCCCTAGCCCATCACCATACCCTTGAAACCACCCGTTTCACTTTCCTTTGCAGCGATCTCGAAGTAGCCGTAGATGATACTAACAGATGTGTCAGTTCTTCCCGATACGGCACGTCAGCATCAAAGTACTCACGTAACAGCCAATAAGATACCAGTACCCGAGCCAAGGGCACCCATCAGATCGCTCGCAACAGACAAGGCGCCGATACACGCCCCACCGAAGGCCGCTGCGGTAGGGATGACCCTCTTGAGCTCCTTGTACATGCTCTGTTCGCGATGTCCCGCCATGACCAGTCCCTGCTCTTTCAGCTGCTTGGCCACATCCCTAGCCGAGGATCCAGAAACCTCTATCCAAGTTTTAGAGAAGACTGCACATGCGACGAGCATAAAGCCGATGTAGGCGGCGGTGTGAATAGGGTCCAGTAGAGCTTCGGTGAAGTTCAGGGGCGGTGACATATAGTAAGCCAGTCCGGACTGGGCGAACAGCTGCGCGGAGCCTTCGCGAGGTTCCCAGACGCCCAGAAGCTTGACGAGCAGGTTCTCGGAGAAGCGCGAGTACAGCATCTGGCTGACCAGGAAGATGTTCGAGGACAGAGCGGATTGAAGCATGATGGGCATGTTCGAGGTGTAGAACAGACGGATCGGGTACGAACCACGCATACCTCGTTGACGGGAAGATTTGACTGGTATTTCGACGCGAAATCCCTGAAGGTAGATGACGGCCGCAAAGACTATGATTGTGGCAAGGAGGTTCATGATGTTTGGAAGATTCTGCCTGTAGAAGGCTTCGTAGAGGGCACGCTGCTTGTCAGGCCATGTCAAGAGGAGGTGGAAGAGTGCGATAACTGCGCCCTCAAACTCCGGGCCTCGGCCGGTATTGATGGTGGTTGGGGAGAAAGCCTTCCAGATGATCGATTCGCATATGTTCGTGGCGATGAACAGCGAGATACCACTCCCCAAACCGTAGCCCTTCTGAAGGAGCTCATCCAGCAGGATGACAACAAGTCCAGCTATAACCAACTGTACGACCAGAAGCACACAAATACCAGCGCCGAGGTCCGATGGCTGGCCATAAAGTCCCGTGAGAACATAGACGCAGGCTTGCCCGAAAGATATTATAATAGCGAATAGCTTTTGCGCAGTTTGATAGAGTTCCCGGTCTGTCTTGAGATCCAAGTTCACGTCGATGAGGTGGGTTCCAGCAAGTAGCTTCAAGGCCATCAGTTACATAGTCCTCGCCGGATTCCATGTCTCATACCTGGAAAACCATTCCCGACGATATAATAGGCGTAATGCCCAGTTCCATCAACGTCCCTCGATTACTCGCCAACATCATCCGGAGCCAGTATAGAGGATCCGAGCTGTCTGATGATACAATGCCGTAGAGGGGCATTTGACTCATCACCAGAAACACCAACAGTGTCAACTAAGTCATCCTTTGCGTTAGTGACCGTACCAAGCTGTAGCAGATCGACGCGACACGTGCTGGGGGATTCTGACTTACCCCCGTCCACATCAACTTCTGAGAGAAAGGGATTTTCGTTTCGGGCGCCGCAACTTCTGGTACAAGAGGGGTAAATGGTTTGATGAGATCGAGAAACCGTACTGCACGAAGTAGACTATCAATATGCTGTTCGATACTCTGTCCAGTAGACGGCCCTGAGAAGGGGAACTCACAGCCACTCATGTTGGCGGTGTTTCCGCTAAGCGGATATACGAGTTGAAACAGTAGAGAAAGGAACGTCTAGAAGAAGTGCGCAAAGCAGGACGAAGTCTCTCGAATGTAAACCCGATGTGATGATGTTGTGTGAAGACTGGCAAATTATTCGAACGTTACCCAGGAGGCCGGGGAAGTGCGCTGTTCAAGCCGCGCTAGTCTTTGAGACCACCTTACCCGATTATGTAAGCCGAGCTCCCCTGCACTCGTCAACTCATGCTGATATTGACAGTTCCTCGTCACACTTCTCTACACTTCTCTAAATTATTTGTTGGGGTATGATATCTTCTGTGATTTTGTGCGATATTTCATTATGTTGTAGCATGAAGTGAGAGAGTGTTACCCTCCGGCTTTCAATCAGCCCTGTCCTAGCCCTTGCCCGCTTCAGTACGATACTGAGTACATATTTGAACCTGCTTCGTATCAACTTACCAGGTATTTTCTGTTGAGTCGATGTCTGAATCTGCAGTCTTAGGGGTTTAGTTATAGAAGCTTCTCGAAGGTTCGATTTATAGATTTAACCCTGACTGCCGTTGCCTGAGCTGTCCACAGACGAAAACAGACGAAAACAGACGTCACTGTCACAGACCGCCAAACGCAAGCGTGGGGCAGCCAAGTCACCCAAACGGTATGTGCGTGTTTATACTCTAACCAACCAAGTCAACTCCCAAAGCCTCACTTTTAATAATTGATCCAGTTACTCTCCGCAACAGACTCCCTACCATTGAGTGGTGAAGGACCTGTCTATACTCTTCTATGTTTCACAGCGTGCCTCGTGACGCTGAATAGAGACCTTCCTCCGCAAGAGATCACATCAATTTCCCCAGCTTCATCCTCTGCACCGTATCCTCAACCTGCTAAGACCCATTCAACCTCAGCCTCTTGACCTCGATCGTTGCGCAAACACTCCGAACCCTTATTGGTGCCACCAATCCCGGACGGAAAAGTAGCAGAGATCCAAGGTAGTGCCGTTGTAACTCGATAGAGTGAACTGCACGTTACCGCAGCTGTACTCCAGCTGTACCCCCTGTCACCGACATGGTGGCAGAAACAAAACTTTACGACTCACTGGGCATCAAGTCCGATGCCACACAAGATGAGATCAAGAAGGGATACCGGTAGGGTCAACGTCCTCGCTCAAAGATGACCTATAGGTAAGACTGACGGCTTCATAGGAAGGCCGCACTGAAGTGGCATCCGGACAAGAACAAGGACAATCCAAATGCATCAGAAAAGTTCAAAGGCAAGCGGCGTACCCGCCATGAAACCGTCATGCTGTACTAATATGGTGTGCAGAAGTCTCACAGGCGTATGAAATACTATCCGATCCTGAAAAGCGTAAAGTCTACGATCAGTACGGGCTCGAGTTCCTCCTTCGCGGCGGTCATGAAGCACCACCGGGCGCGGGCGCCGGTGCCGGTGCCGGGCCAGGCGGACCGGGTGGGATGCCTTTCGGAGCGATGCCGGGCGGCTTTGGAGGGATGGGCGGCATTCCAGGCGGTGGGCGATTCCATTTCTCGACTGGTGGAGGGGGTAACGGCGGCTTCAGCTTCAGCAACCCAGAGAGTATCTTTTCGGAATTCTTCAGATCCGGTGGTGCTGGAATGGGAGATGACGATGACGTTTTCGCCAACTTAGGGGGTGGAATGGGGAGGGGAGGTAGTGGGTTTCGGACAAGCTCATCGAGGTTCCGCGACGCGAATGGTAGCAGTCGGCAGCGCCCTCCGACACCTGAGGTGACAACTGTGGAGAGGACATTGAGTTTGACTCTTGAAGAGCTGTACACCGGGACCAAAAAGAAGATGAAGATCAAGCGTAAGACTTTCGACGATAGTGGCAAAAGGAGCGTACAGGACAAGATTCTCGAGATGGACATTAAGCCCGGCCTGAAAGCGGGTAGCAAGATCAAGTTCAAGGGTGTCGGCGATCAAGAGGAGGGAGGAACGCAGGATTTACATTTCATCGTCAGCGAGGTTCGTCAGCCCCTGTTCGTGTGTATGGTCGGATTTCTAACTGTCAGTGTAGAAAGAGCATCCGTTGTTCAAGCGGGACGGTGACAATATCAGGGCAGAAGTCGAAATTGATCTCAAGGAGGCGCTTACAGGCTGGAAACGAACAATAGCAACTATTGATGGCAAACAAGTACCGGTGTCTGGTGGAGGGCCGACTCCGCCAGGCTACGAGACGACCTTTCCAAGCTTGGGCATGCCCAAAAGTAAGAAGCCAACGGAAAGGGGCGATTTCATTGTCAAGGTGAAGGTGAAATTTCCGACGACCTTAACACCGACGCAGAAGACCCGTTTGAAGGAGATCTTATAGACGCCGAAACTGGGGGGTTCTCATTGAAGGGGACTCCAGCGCTTCTGCAGGGTTTTTGGGCGCATAAGATAGTCGATGAAGGGCGGATAGTAAAGCAGCTTGGGTCTCTCTGCAAAAACAACTTGGATGAGGTGATCCGCGGTATTCGAACCTACCAGGCGTCTCAAATATTTACTCCAATCCTTGACACATATCCAAGGATTTAGCGTTGATCAAGGCGGCGAGACTTTTGTGGGACAGCAGGAGCAGCACCTGCGCTGCTGGTCCAGACAGACTGAAGTGCGTATGGAAGCTTAAGAGTCCTTCTCTCATGCCATTGTCAAGCATAACTGTAAATGTCAGAACTTTCAAAAGCGGTTGAGCATCATCCAATATGTGAGAGACTGGTATCAAGATCGTAACAACTAGTCAAACTCTTCACCCCACTCCCCGCCACCCAGCCCCAACGCCAAGGCCATCACGAGTTGAACATCCTCGAATAAAGCAACTCATGCCTCCCAACCCACAAATCCATCACCGGCACCACCTGCCCCGCATCCTCCACCCCTGTCTCCCACTCCCCCCTCACACAGCCCTCGATCCGCTCCCTCAACCACCCACCCGCCAGCACCCCTTGCGCCTGATACGGCCCGATCACGCACGCCCGCACCCCCGCGCTCAACACCGCCTTGGCATGATTAAACAGAAAAACGTACGCCGTCTGCGAGAGCGGAATCCCCATCGCCGCACAAACCAGCCCCCACAGCGGCGCAAAATGCCCGTTCGCGCCAAGGCCCGCGGCATCGGCGCCGGCGCCGGTAGCTTTCAGCAGCGCCGCGAACGCCACCAGCGCCCTCGCCGCCGCGCCACTTTCTCCATCGCACGCCGCAGGACGCAAGGCGCGGTCCCAGACGGTGAGCAGGGCGCGGCCCTGGGCGAGGCTAGCGCGGCGGGCGACGGCGCAGGGGGTGCTGGCGTCGAGGGCGTCGTCGAGGGCGGGGAGGCGGGTGGGGTCACGGTGGGCGGCGAGGAGGTAGGGGAGGGTTGTGGCGGCGAGGGTGGTGAGGGAGAGGTGGAGGAAGTGGTGGAAAGAGTGGGTGGGGGAGAGGGGCTTGTGGTGGTGGGCGAGGTAGGATTCTAGGCCGCTGGAGAAGGCGAAGGAGCCGAGGGGGAGGGCGGAGTCGGAGAGGAGGAGGAGGGCGTGGGTTGGTGTTGGTGTTGGTGTGGGTGGGAGGTGGTGAAGGGCTGGGGGTGTGTGTTAGTGAGGCTCTTGTTAAGGGTGCGGGTGAGGGTAGGGTGGGGCTGGGACGGACCGTTGTCGTTGTTGGGGTTTGGGTTGGCATTGAGGCCGTTGGGGAAGGTGTTGGGCTGGTTTATGTGGTCGTTGGCATCTTGAGAGTGTGGGTGGGCAACAGCACTTGTGGTTTCAAGCTGATTTTGGTTGGAGTTGCAGCTCATCGACGCAGTGTCATCATGCTTGTAAACAGTAACTCAGCGTAGTACGAAGTACTCTGGTTTGGAATGATAAGTCTGAGCCGCTACAGCGGATCCTACAAAGTTGGCTTCAGCACTCACACAACTTTTTTTTTGAAACTTCTTCAAAATCAAGCTCAAACAACAGCATTTTGATGTTAAAATTACAATTAAACACTTATTTCTATAAATCTGAATAGACAGAATTATTATGAATATATATTTTTATCATC
>JAABUJ010006938.1_pt1 | contig 10746 bp, 9 predicted proteins | sample 5559131 | NCBI WGS metagenome assembly JAABUJ01 (sample SAMN10711875, study PRJNA513366) | rock metagenome | isolation source: Antarctica rocks | place: Antarctica: Victoria Land, Mt New Zealand nord | collected 2016-01-07 | reverse complement strand
GCCGAGCTGCTGAGCCGGACGATGGCGACCCTCGAGCCGGCCGGCCACCTGGTGGCCGTGCACTACCGGTTGGCGACGGATTACCCCCAGACCGGTGATGCTGTCCATGCCCGCATCGATGACCAGGGTGGCCTGGCCCGGATGGTGCAGCACCGGGAGGCGGAGTTCGCGCTGGGCGTCTGGCAGAGACAGGGCCCGTGGCCGGGATAGGGCCTGTGGCAGAAGCGGGGCGTGTGACCGTCGGTGGCGGCCACCGTGTAGGAGCAGAGAGAGAAGCGGTGGGCGAGGCCATCGGGGTCGTCGTTCCCGTCCACGACGAGCAGGAGCGCCTCGATCGGTGCCTGGGCGCGCTGGCCCGGGCCGCCGCCCATCCCGACCTGGCCGGGGTCCCCCTCCACGTGTTCACCGTCCTCGACCGCTGCCGCGACCACAGCGCGGACATCGCCGTCCGATGGGAGGTGGCATTCGCCCTTCGCTCGGCGGTCGAGGGCGGTTCGGGGGGAGCTGCGGTGGCCTCCCGGCTCCACGTCGTAGAGCTGAACGCCGGCAACGTCGGCGCCGCTCGGGCCATGGGCTGCGCTGCGGTCCTCGAGGAGGTCGCCGATCTCGAGGCGTCAGCCCTGTGGCTGGCCACGACCGATGCCGACTCCGTGGTGCCGCCCCACTGGCTGGCTCATCAACTGGCGCTGCACCGCGCCGGCATACGGGCGTGGGCGGGCACGGTGCGCGTGGAGGACTGGGCGCAGCAGCCGGGGGCGGTGGCCGACTGGTTCGACGGCGACTACCGGGCAGGGCCGGGCCACGACCATGTGCACGGGGCGAACTTCGGCGTCCAAGGGTCGGCCTATCTGAGCGGGGGTGGGTTCTCGGCGCTGCGGTCGTCCGAGGACGTGGCCCTGCGCGACGCCCTCGTCAGGGCCGGCATCCCGGTCCTCGCCGGTTGTGGGGCTCCCGTCGTGACCAGTGCCCGGCGCGAGGCCCGTGCCCCCGACGGCTTCGCCGAGGCTCTCCGTACCCAGAAGCCCTGAGCGGTCGAGAGGGAGCGTCGCTCTCGCCGGCCCGGCCCGGCGCGGCCACGACACGGCCACGAGAACAGGTGCCGACAGCATCGCGTAGGGGTGCGTAGTACTATGTAGGTGTGGGTGAGTGGATCGACTGGAGCAAGCGTGGCGACTACGTCCGCTCGCGACACGCGGTCGAACCAGGCTGGGCCAGCGAGGCGGTCCACGACGCGCACGCAGTTTGGCTCATGCCCGATCCTGCCAGCCGGTCAGGTCACGCGGTCAGGGTGATCGGCTATTCGGCCACAGCCAGGGCGGTACTCACGGTGATCCTCGTCGATGCCAGCGCTGATCCGGCCGAGCACCCTGACGGTGACTGGTGGGGCAGCAACGCCTGGGTCGCCAACCAACGAGACCAACACCTCTATGAGGAGACGCAACCATGAGCAAGATCAACGACCTGCTTGCCGAGGAAGGCACGGCGGCAGAGAACTACGAGATGCCAGAGAAACTGCCCGATCACGTCACGGTGGCCCGCCCCAACCTCGGGCGGGCCACGGTCGTGTCCGTGCGGCTGTCCGCCGACGAACAAGAGCAACTGCAACGGGCCGCTGAAGAGGCGAACCTGCCACTCTCCACGCTGATCCGGATCTGGGCGCTCGACCGGCTGCGGGCCCAGGGGCAAGGCACCAGCAGCACCGTTGCCGAGCGGCTTTCTCGGCTGGAGGGCGCAGTCTTCCAGCGCCGAGCCTAAACTCGGTCACAGCGGGTGACCGTGATCCACTGTTCCCACTCGGGGAGGGTTTGCGGCTCCCGGTCAGCGGCGAGCAGTAGCCCACCGCACGCCGAGCAGCGCCCGCGCTGCGCCTGGAGCAGGCGCAGCCTGACAGTGTCGAGTGGTGGTGTGCCGCGCTGTCGCCGCTTGGCCCAGTACCCGGCCAGGGCCGGGTCGTCGACAGACGCCCGGCCTGGCACCAACTAGCGGTGGCGATCGGCTCGGGGTGATTGAGCTGGGCGGGGCCTGCGCTTCGTTTCCGCGTGAGGTCGTCGAGGAGCGAGCGCTGGGTCGCTAGCCGGGCGCGCGCGTGGCGGTGGTCGGCAGCGTCGGTGTCCAAAAGCCCGTGACGGTGGCCAGCGTCAATAGGACCCGGTCGCTTCCGTCGTTAAGCATCGCCCCCAACGCGGCGTCGATGGCCGCCCGCTGGTAGTACCGGGGCTCCTTGACGCGGCCGTCTGGTAGCCGCAGATCCCGGTTGAACGGCAGCAGCAGCGTCTCGATTGCCACCTCGTCTACGAGGCCCTTCCAGGCTCGGTAGCGCTGCCACATCTCGGCTGGGGTCGGGAAGGCGTCCAGGTTCGCCTCCAGACCCGTGTCGTAGTCGTGCTCGACGATCCCCTTGCCGTTCGTCGAGTAAGCCAGTGGCAGCCGCAGCATCTCCGCGTACCGCTTCGCCTGCTGGGGCCCGTCCCCGGCGCGCTTGTGCCCGCGCTTCGCCTCCACGACGGCGACCGCAAGGTTGGGCCCGTACGCCAGGACGTAGTCGGCCCGGAGCGGGTCGTCCCGCTTCGTAGGTCTGGTTCTCCTCGGCGTAGCAGTCGCTCCCGATCCGGAAGAACCCGAGGTCGAGCAGGCGGGTGGCACAGGCCAGGACCCGTTCCCGGCCCAGGTCCCCGCCGGCCAGCTGGCGCTGGACCTGGGCGCGCAGCACCGGCAGGGCCCGCGCGAAGGCCAGCATGTGGTCGAACTTGTCGCGGTCCTGATGGACCCGCGACTGGTCGTGGTAGCGGTACTGGGTGCGACCCCGAGCGTCGACACCCGTCGCCTGGATGTGGCCGTTGGGCCATGGGCAGACCAGACCTGCTTCCAGGCGGGGGGCAGCACGAGGGCATTGACCCGCTCGATGACCGCGGGCTCGGTGACCCGCTCCCGGTTGGCGTCGAAGTAGCCGAATCCCTTCCCGAATCGACGTCGGGTGAGACCTGGGCCTGTCGTGTCCGAGCGACGCAGACGGGTCATCGGCGGGCGAGATACCCGCCGCTGCTCGCCGGCAAACCGGCGTCCGCGCCCAGCAGCTGGCGGGCGAACCATTCCAGGATGATGTCGGCCCGCTGGACCCGGTGGGTGGGGCTCCCCGACCGGGACAGCTCGTGGTCCTCACCGGCGAAGCGCACGAGCTCGGGGCTCCTCCCGAGGAGGCGCAACCCCACGAACAGCTCCTCCGCCACGTAGGTGGAGGGCGACTGGCGGCGATAGACGTCGGGACGCTCGACGTGGGTGAAGCCGAGGTACGACCGGAACGCGCCGGCGATGTCGGAGTCGCACTCGAGGTGGACGAGGTTGTTGGCGGACCGCTCGGAGCAGGCGGCCGCAAAGCGGCCGCTGTGGCCGACGATCCACGAGGTCAGGTAGCCGCCGTAGGACCCGCCCTGCACCCCGAGGCGATCCGGGTCGATCCAGTCGAAGCGCCGGCACGCCTCGTCGACGCACGCCATCACATCCTCATAGTCCACGCCGCCCCAGCCCGAGCCCGGATCGACCGGCGCCTCGGGCCCCCGGATGGCCCGGCCCCACGCCTCGCTGTAGCCCGAGCTGCCGCGCGGGTTGCAGTACACGACCCCGAAGCCGGCTCCCACCTGCAACTGGAACTCGTCGAAGAACCCCCAGCCGTAGGAGGTGAACGGTCCGCCGTGGATGTTGAGGATCGCCGGCGCCGCCCCTGTAGCCGCCGGCACAGATCCCGGCCCGGTCGCTACTGGCCCTGTCGTCCCCGGCCCTGTCGTCCTCGGCCCTGTCGGCCCCGCCCCCGTCGGCCCCGCCCCCGCCGGCCCCGCCCCCGCCGGCCCCGCCCCCGGCCCCGCCCCCGGCCCCGCCCCTGCCGGCGTGAGGGGGGCCATGGCCCAGCACTCCACCTCGGTGCCGTCGGCCGACGTCGCCAAGAAGCGTTCCGGGGCCACCAGCTCTGCACGCTCTCGCAGTGACCGTGTGAGGTCGGTGAGCCGGCGGTGCTGGCCCCCTTGCGACCAGACGTGCACCTCGGCCAGCTCGGTGGGGGACGTGATGGCGGCGGCGAGGACCGGGCCGGGGCCGCCCGCGACGTCGAAGGCGACGTCGAGGGTGGTGTCGAAGGACTGCACCACCCGGTCGCCGCCGATCACCAGGGTCGGCGTCCCCCCGGCGGCATCGACCGAGTAGACGTGCACGCCGCCATGGTCCTCCACGGGGAAGTACACGTCGGTGCCGCACCACCGCGGCGGCCAGGCGCTGCCGTACGGCGCGCAGTTGCGGTCGAGGGCCGCGGTGAGCTGGTGCCGGGTCCCGCTCGCCAGGTCGGCCACCCCGACCCGACCGTGACGAGGACCACTCAGCGGGGAGGGGTCCACGACGAACGCCAGTCGGTCACCGTCGGGCGACCAGGAAAGGTACCCCCAGTCAGCCGACGTGTCGGTGACGACCGCCGGCTCACCGCCGCCGGTCACGTCGACCAGCCAGATGTCGTTGCACAGGTCGAGGTCCCGGTCGTCGTGGCGGGCGGACACGAACGCCAGCCGGGTGCCGTCGGGGGCCCATGTCGCGTCGCTCACCGACCACGGTCCGTCGCTCAGGGCGTTCGGCGGGGAGGAGCCGTCGACCGGGACCACGTACAGCCGCTGCGGCCGGTCGTAGACCCAACCCTCCCCGTTGAGCCGGCTGAAGAGGCGGGTGATCCGCCGGGGCGGCAGCTCGGCGGCCGCCGGGGGGTCCCCGGCGGAGCCGTAGCGGTCGGGGTCGGGGTCACGGGCGACGAAGGCGAGGCGGGTGCCGTCGGGCGACCAGGCCAACTCGCTGACGCTGTCGGGCCGGGAGCAGCACCGGGTGGCCTCGCCGGGGCCGTCGGTGGGGATGACCCACACGCCGCTGCCCCGGCCCGGGCCCTCGTCGCGGAGGAACGCCAGCAGCCGTCCGTCGGGTGACCAGCGGGGGTGGGTGTCGGCCCGGGCTCCCGACGTCAGGGGACGGGGACGCGCCGAGCCGTCCACCGCCGCCAGCCAGATGCGGCTGCGGTAGGCGTTGGCCTCGGCGTCCACCGTCGTGACGCAGTAGGCCACATGGCGACCGTCCGGCGCCAGGCGGACGTCGCCCGCCGAGGCCAGGAGGGACAGGTCGCTGGTGGTCATGCCGGACATCGCCCCACCCTAGGAGTCGTGTTCGACCGGGGGCCGTGTTCGACCGGGGACCGTGTTCGACCCGGGACCGTGTTCCCCCGAGACGGGGGCACTGCCAGGATGGAGCGATGACTCCTCCCCTCGACCGCGACCGCTCCCGACGTCTGGCCCGACTGCTCGCCATGGGCCGGATGGGGCTGGGGATCGTGGCCATGGCTGCACCCCAGTTGCCCCTCCGCCCGTGGGTTGGTGACCGCAGGGGCGACAGCGGCGCTCTCCTGCTCGCCCGGGCCCTCGGCGCCCGGGACCTCGCCCTCGGGCTCGGCGCCCTGCTGGCCCTGCGCCACGATGGCGCGGTACGCGGCTGGGTCGAGGCGGGGGGGATGGCCGATGCCGGTGACGCCGTCGTCACCGTCGTCGCCTTCCGGTCCCTGCCGGCGCGGGGCCGGTGGGCGGTGCTCGGGGCGGCGACCAGCGGTGCGGTGGCCGCCCGGCTCGCTGCCCCCGGGGTCGATCTCCCCGATCCCATTCCTGACAGACCATTCCCCTGACGGAGCCCTTGTGCGCATGACCTCCCGGCCTCGTCGGTGCCGATGGTGACGACGAGGCCCTGACCGGTCGCCGACACAGGTGCCGAGTATCTTCACCCACGATGTCCCGGTCGGTGAGGGTCCCCCTGAGGGGGCCTGCGGCGGCGCCAGCCGAGTCCCGGAGAGAACCGAGGGTGCTCTGGCGGCGGCTGGACCCGCCGATCACCCTGGTGGTGTCGGTCGTGGGGGCGGCCAGCCTGGGCACCGAGATCGCCGTCGCCCGACTGATCGCCCCCTTCTTCGGTGCCTCGACGCTCGTCTGGGCCAACACGATCGCCGTCGTGCTGGTCGCTCTCTCCGTCGGCTATTGGTTCGGTGGTCGCCTGGCCGACCGTCACCCGACGATCCGGGGTCTCTGCACGCTGATCCTGGTCGCGGGGGCACTGCTCGGGGTGACCCCGTACGTCTCGGAGCCGTTCCTGCAATTGTCGGCCCGGGCCTTCTCCTCTCTGTCGGTCGGGATCTTCGCCGGCTCTCTCTTCGCCCTCCTGGCCCTGGTCGCGGTGCCCGTCGCCCTGGTCGGAGCGGTTGCGCCGTGGGCGGTGCGGTTGAAGATCCGGGCGTTGGGCGACGCCGGCCGGACTACCGGTCGCCTGTACGCCGTGTCCACGGTCGGTTCGCTGGTGGGCACGTTCGTCGCCGCCCTCGTCCTGGTGCCGTACGTGGGGACGCATCGAACCTTCCTCATCCTGGCGTTGAGCCTGGCCCTGGTCGCCGTGCCGGCGTTGCCTCGACGGGGGCTGGTCGTGCCGATCGCCCTCGCGGTCGCCATCGCCGTTCCGCCGGGTCAGATCAAGCCGGCCGCCGCCGGGGAACGGGTGCTGTACCAGACCGAGACGCCCTACCAGTTCGCCGAGGTGCTGCAGTCGAGCGACGGCACCCGGTTCCTCGAGCTGAACGAGGGGCAGGCCGAGCACTCGGTCTACCGGTCGGATACGGTTCTGACCGGGGGGTATTGGGACTCGTTGCTGACCCTGCCCCTCAGCGTCCTCCACCGTCCCCCTCGTTCGGTGGCCGTGCTCGGCAACGCCGCGGGGACCGTCGATCGGGCCTACGCCCACTACTTCCCGTCGACCGAGATGGACGCCGTCGAGCTCGACGGGGCCCTCACCCGGATCGGAACCCGGTACTTCGGCCTCGAGCGCAGGCCGCAACTCCACCTGATCACCGCTGACGCCCGGCCGTTCCTGCGCACCACGACCCACCGCTACGACCTGATCGTCGTGGACGCCTACCGCCAGCCCTACATCCCATTCTACCTGACGACCGTCGAGTTCTTTGCGCTCGTGCGCCAACACCTCAACCCCGGAGGCGTGGTCCTGGTCAACGTCGGCCAGCCACCAGGGCAGACCCAGCTCGAGCGGGTGCTCGCAGCGACAGCGGGCACCGTCTTGCCTCACGTCGCCCGAGACCCCGTCGCCTCGACCAACACCATGCTGGTCGGAAGCGTGGCGCCGATCAGCGCCGCCCAGCTCCGGGCCGCACCGTTGCCTCCCAGTCTGCGCGACCAGGCCCAAACCGAGGCGGCCGGTCTCGGCCCCCCGCTGCCGGGCGGCACCGTCTACACCGACGACCGGGCCCCGATAGAGCAACTCGTCGACGGGTCACTGCTCCACTATGCCGCCGCTCCCGGTCACCGCTGATCCCGAGCAGGGCCCGGGACACCTGAGGTGAGGTGCCGCGGGACCGGCAGCAACGCACCGCGACCACCCGGGCGCCCGGCGGGGACCCAGTGCCCCAGCCTGAGCGGCCCGGGCACTAGCCTGCCCCCCCATGCCATCGGCTGTACGAGACAAGGCGCTCGCTGTGGCCAACGAGGCGGGCGCCGCCGTCCTCCACGGCCCGGACGGGGCCATCTCCGCCCCGCCGCTCATCTGGGGCGCGCTCATCCGGGGCGCCAGGAGCCGCCACGAGTGGTGGGAACGCCGCTTCGAAGCCCTGGCGTCGGGATCGTCGCAGTGACCGACCCAATCGGGGCGGCGACGGACGAGCCCCCCAAACACGCCGCCGACATCTTCGCCAAGCTCGAGTCGTCGCGCATGGAGGCCTATCACCTGGCGAGCGGCCTCGACGTCTTCCCCTTCTATCGGGAGCTCGACGGGGAGATCGGCCCGAGCGTCCACTTCGGCGGCAGGCCCATGGTGATGCTCGGTTCCAACAACTACCTGGGCCTGACGACCGATCCCCGGGTGCGCGCCGCCGCCATCGACGCCGTCGAGCGCTACGGCACCGGCGTGACCGGCAGCCGCCTGCTCAACGGCACCCTCCCGCTGCACCGCGAGCTCGAGGAACAGCTCGCCGGCTGGGTCGGGGCGGAGGCCGCTCTTGTCTTCACCACCGGATACACCGCCAACCTGGGGCTCATCGCCGCCCTGGCCGAGCGGCCCGATGCCGTCTTCGTCGACTCGGCCGCCCACGCCAGCCTGGTCGACGGTGCACGTCTGGCCGATGGGCACCTGCGGGCGTTCCGGCACAACCGTCCCAACAGCCTCCGGCGAGGCCTGCGGTCGTGGCGGGAGCAGCCCGACGCCGGTGGGGTGCTGGTGGCGGTGGACGGCATCTACTCCATGGAGGGGGACTGGGCCCCCCTCACCGACATCGCCAGGCTGTGCCGCGACTACGGAGCGCGGCTGCTCGTCGACGAGGCCCACGCCCTCGGCGTCGTCGGCCCCCACGGCGCGGGCACGGCCGCGGCCGTCGGGGTGGTGCCCGACCTGGTCATGGGAACCTTCTCGAAGTCGCTGGCCAGCTGCGGCGGGTTCATCGCCGGGTCGCGGGCGGTCATCGATTTCCTCAAGGTCCACTGCCGCCCGCTGCAGTTCACCGCGTCGGGCGTTCCCGCCGCCCTGGCCGCGGCCCTGGCCTCGGTGCGCATCGCCCGGGAGGAGGACTGGCGGCGGCACGCGGTCGCCGCCCGGGCCGAGCAGCTCCGGGCCGGGCTCGCCGGCCTCGGGTACGCGGTGGGCGCCGACGCCCACAGCGCCATCGTCCCCGTCCACGTGGGTGACGACTGGACCGCCGGCCACCTCTGGCATGCGCTGCTGGACCACGGCGTCTACACCAACTGCGCCATCGCCCCGGCTGTGCCGCGGGCGGTGCTGCGGACGTCGGTCATGGCCACCCACAGCGAGGCCGACATCGACCGGGCCCTGCACGCCTTCGAGGTGGTGCGATCGACGTCGGCCTGACCGGGGCAACGGGGCACCTCGGCTCGCTGCTGCTCGACGCCCTGGTCGCCGACCCGGCGGTGGCCTCGGTGCGCAGCGTGGCCCGACGTCCGTTGCCCCCCCGGCCGGGACTGCGCCACACGGAGGCCGACCTGCGCTCGCCGGCCGCAGCCCGTGCCCTGGCCGGGGTCGACGTGCTGTTCCACCTCGGCTTCCAGTTGTGGGAGGGGAAAGGAGGCCTGGCGGCGATGGAAGCGGCCAACGTGGAGGGGACGGCCAATGTGCTCGCCGGCCGGCCGGGCCGGGTGGTGCTGGCGTCGTCAGCGGCGGTCTACGGGGCGTGGCCGACCAACCCGCTGCCCCTCACCGAGGAGCACCCGGCCCGGCCGAACCCCGAATGCCCCTACGCCGGGCACAAGCTGGCGGTCGAGCGGCGCTGCCAGGCGCAGGCTCCCACCGTGGCCCTGCGCATCGCCGCGGTGCTCGGAGCCCACGCCGACCGGCGGGTGGCACGGGCGGCGTGGGGCTACCGGGCGGCCGTCCCCGCCGTGCGCGGGGTCACCCAGGCCCTGCAGTTCGTCGACGAGGCCGACGCCGTCGACGCACTGCGGCGGGCCGGGGGGAGGTCGACCGCCGGGGTGGTCAATGTGGCCACCACCGACTGGCTCGGCGCGTCGGACGTGGCGGGCATCGCCGGCGGGCGGGTGGTGGCGGTGCCCCGGTGGGCGCTGATCGGGCTGTCGGAGGCCGGGCGCCGGCTGCGCCTCGCTCCGTTCGGCGCCGACCGGTCGGTCCTGCTGTCGGGCCCGCTGGCCCTGTCGGCGGACCGTGGCGCCGAGGTCCTCGGTTGGCGCCCCCGGCGCACCAGCCGGGAGGTGCTCGCCGAGCAGTTGGGCACCCATCGCCTCGAGGGTCCGGAGCCGAGATCCGGTGCAGAGAATCCTTGACGGTTACGAGCTTGGCGCGGGGAGAGCTTCGCAGGGGTGAGGCTCGGGTCGGGGACCGTCTTTGCGTGTCGGGGGAGGTGGGGGAGCGCGAGAGGTGACGGTTGGTGGGGGGAACCGGTCCGGTTCTGGTCGAAGGCGACCAGGAGCAGGAGACAGTGGGCCGGCTGCTGGCCTCGGTCGGCGGCGGGGATGGCAACCCGCTCTTCGTGCGTGAGCTCGTCCGCCGACTGATCGCCGAGGGCGTCGCCCTGACGGCGCCGGCGGTGGCGTTGGTGGAGCGGCTCGGCCCGATGGCGGTGCCACGTCACGTCGAGGGACGCCTGGGTCGCCAGGCCGACCCGGTCCGGCGCCTGGCCGAGGCAGTGGCGGTCCTCGGTCCCCAAACCCCGCTCGGCCGCCGTCGACCGGCTGGTCCGCGTCGGCCTCCTCGAGTGGTGCCAGACGCTGCGCTTCACCCACCCGCTGCTGGCCGCGGCGGTCTACGAAGGGCTGCCGGCGGGGAGCGAGGCCGGGCCCACGAGCGGGCCTCGGCGATCCTGGCCGGCGTCGGGGCCAGCGCCCACGCCGGGCCTTCCAAGGTAGAAGCGAGGGCGCTCGTCCTTCGTCGTGAACGGGCCCTTGGCAAATCGGAGGCTCGCCGAGAGCCGTCCGGAGGATCTGGAGCGCATCAAGGTCGCGGCGGGCTTGTAGGTGAACGAGCAGGAAGGCCCCCTTCTTGAGCTTGACGGTAGTGGTGGCGGGCTAGGTGGGGGGTTAGATAGCGGCGCTGGTGGGTGAGGGGGTTAGGTGGCGGCGCTAATGGCGGGAGGCCCAGGAGCGCCCAGAACGCTCTGACACCGCGGAAACCGGTGCCGAGGATCCCGTTTCCGTCTCAGGCGGCCATCGGGGCGACAGCTCC
>JAABUJ010006937.1_pt1 | contig 10746 bp, 8 predicted proteins | sample 5559131 | NCBI WGS metagenome assembly JAABUJ01 (sample SAMN10711875, study PRJNA513366) | rock metagenome | isolation source: Antarctica rocks | place: Antarctica: Victoria Land, Mt New Zealand nord | collected 2016-01-07 | reverse complement strand
AGCAGATTATACGGCCAAAGACAGCGATGGCAACCGATTAGGCATCGTGCGCAGTATCGGCACACTCGGCGGCGCGACTTTAGATAATGAAGAAAACTATCTGATTAAGAAGCTGTTCAGTGCAGGGCTAGGTGTGGTTTCAGTCGAGAACCAAGCCCGCATCTGACATTCCGCCTCTGTGCCCGGTCTGGGTGCATCATTTGGCCGTGGCGCGGCCACCGGCTATCAGCAGGATTTAGCCAACAGCGACTGCATTCTTATCATGGGTTCCAACATGGCCGAAGCCCATCCGGTCGGCTTCCGCTTTCCTATGAAAGCGAAAGCCAATGGGGCCAAGCTGATCCATGTCGACCCGCGCTATTCGCGCACGTCGGCGATGGCCGATGTCCACACGCAAATTCGTGCGGGTAGCGACATCGCTTTCCTGGGCGGCGTTATCAACTATGTCCTGACTCATGAGCGCTGGTTCCATGATTATGTCCTTGCCTATACCAATGCCTCCACGCTGATTGACCCTCGCTTCCAGGATACGGAAGAGTTGGATGGCCTATTTAGCGGCTATGATGCCGAAGGGCGCGACTACGACACCAGCGCCGGGCACTGGAGCTACAAGCAGCCGGAAGGCGCGCAGGGCGACAGCGGCAGCAGCGGGGAAGACGCAGGGAGCGGCGGTCAGGCTAAGAGCCAGAACGGCAGCCAGGGGGTGCATGGGCACGCTGTGGACGGCGGAGCCAGCGTGCATTCGTCGCCCGGCAGTGCGTCTACGGACAGCAAGGCAGGGCAGATACAGCGCGACCCAACGCTGCAAGACCCGCACTGCGTCATGCAGATGCTGCGCAGGCACTACGCCCGCTACACGCCTGAACTCACTGCCGAGATATGCGGCTGTACGCCCGAGCAGATTATCCGCATTGCTGAATTGCTCTGCGACAACAGCGGGCGCGAGCGCACCAGCGCCATTTGCTACGCGGTAGGCTGGACACAGCACACGACTGGCGTGCAGATTATCCGCGCGGCGGGCGTTTTGCAGCTTCTGCTGGGCAACATGGGGCGTCCGGGCGGCGGCATCATGGCCCTGCGCGGGCATGCCAGCATTCAAGGCTCCACCGACATCCCCACCTTGTACGACCTGCTGCCCGGCTACCTGCCGCAGCCAATCTCCGGCCCGACCCACGAGACCCTGGACAGCTATGTCAAGTACGAGGGCCTGCCCACAGGCTACTGGGTCAACTTCAAGAAGTTCACGGTGTCTTTGCTTAAAGCCTACTACGGCGACGCGGCCACCAAAGACAACGACTTTCACTTTGACTGGCTGCCGCGCATTGACGGCGACTATTCCATGCTGCCGGTCTTCCGCAAGATGGCGCGGGGCGAGATGACCGGATACTTCCTGTTCGGCCAGAACCCGGCTGCGGGCAGTGTCAATGCCCGCGTGGTGCGCCAGGGCCTGCGCAACCTGGACTGGCTCGTCTGCGCCGACTGGTTTGAGACTGAAAGCGCGGTCTTTTGGAAGAACGACCCCACCGGCCCCCCGCCTGAAGAGGTCAAGACCGAAGTGTTCTTCATCCCTGCCGCAAGTTCCCCTGAGAAGGAAGGCACCCTCACCAACACGCAGCGACTCATTCAGTGGCACGACAAGGCTCTGGACCCGCCCGGCGACTGCCGCTCGGATGCCTGGTTCCTGTACACGCTGGGCAAGAGGCTTAAGGAGATGTATGCCGGCTCCACCGACCCGAAAGACCAGCCCCTGCTCCACTTGACCTGGAACTATGACCATGACGAGCCGCCACGCCTGCCTGATGGCAGCATCAGCCGCATTGACGGTGAGCCTGATCTGCTGAAAGTTCTTCAGGAGATTAATGGCTATGATCTCAGCACTGTTGATCCTAAGACCGGCAAGCCCACCCTGCTCACCGGCTTTGACAAGTGCAAAGACGACGGCACCACGGCTTGCGGCTGCTGGATTTACAGCGGCGTCACGCCTGCCCCGGAGCGCAATCGGGCCCGTGACCGCGTCCGCACGCCCGGCAACCCCGTGGAGCCAAACTGGGGCTATGCCTGGCCGCACAACCGCCGCATTCTGTACAACCGCGCAAGCGCCGCCCCCGACGGCACGCCCTGGTCGGAGCGCAAGAAGTATATCTTCTGGAACCAGGACGCCAAGAAGTGGGACGGACAGGACGAGCCGGACTTTGAGCCAACCAAGCCCCCGACTTACCGTGCCCCCGAAGGCGCGGTCGGCATGGACGCCATCGGCGGCGACCAGCCGTTTATCATGCACCCTGACGGCCTAGCGTGGCTGTTTGCGCCCGGCGGCACGCAGGACGCTCCGTTCCCCACTCACTATGAGCCGGTCGAGTCGCCTGTGCGCAACCTGCTCTACAACAAGGTGCAGGACAACCCGACCACGCGCTACTTTGAGGGGCCGGAGAATAGGCTGACGCATTCCCCCAGCGATGAGTTCCCCGTTGTCGGCTGCACGTTCCGCGTGACCGAGCATTATCTCAGCGGGCCGATGAGCCGCTTCAACTCATGGCTCAATGAACTGATGCCTGCCATGTTTGTGGAACTCAGCCCTGAATTGGCCCACGAGCACGGTATAGAAAACGGCGGCTGGATGACTGTGGAGTCCCTGCGCGGCCCGATTGAAGCCCGTGCCCTGGTCACGCGCCGCATGAAGCCGATGACCATTGACGGCAAGACCATTCACCAAATCGGCATTCCGTTCCAGTGGGGCTACGCGGGCGAAACCGTGGGGAGCATTGCCAACGACCTGACCTCGCTGGTGGCCGACCCCAATGTTTCCATGCACGAGGCGAAGGTGTTTGCATGCCGCGTGCGGGCCGGGCGCAGCCCCAACCAGCCTACGGTGCCCACCAAGAAAATAGAGCAATGGGCGAACCGCAATCCCATCCCCAACACGCAGGCGTCCGCTCAGCCTGAAGGGCATTTAGAGCGTCACCGCCGCAAAGATGGCCCCGTGTCAACCCGCAAGGACAACACTCCATGATCCCTCTAGACCTCGGCGGCGAGTGGGACGAGCTGAAAGGCAGTCTCATCAACGCGTTCCCGCCCCGTCAAACCGCTGTGCCCTCTCCAGGCCCCGATGGGCAGCAGCAGATGGGCTTCTTTACCGATACCAGCGTGTGTATCGGGTGCAAAGCCTGCGAAGTCGCGTGCAAGCAATGGAACCAGCTTCCCTCGGACGGCTTCAAGTTCACCGGCAACTCCTATGATAACACCGAGCACCTGAGCGGCACGACCTGGCGGCACGTGGCCTTCAAAGAGCAGATGGGCAGCGAAAGCAGCCGCTGGCTGATGATGAGCGATGTCTGCAAGCACTGCGAAGATGCCCCCTGCCAGCGCTCGTGCCCGACGGGCGCGATTATCTACAACGAGTTTGGTGACGTGTATGTGCAGGCGGACATTTGCAACGGCTGCGGCTACTGCGTTTCCGCCTGCCCGTTTGGCGTGCTGGGCCGCTCCTCGGAAGATGGGCACGCGCACAAATGCACGCTTTGCTATGACCGCCAGAAAGACGGCATGACACCTGCCTGCGCCAAGTCCTGCCCCACCGCCTCCATTCAGTTTGGGCCGGTGGACGAATTGCGCGAGAAAGCCCGCCTGCGCGTGGAGCAATTGCACGGCCAGGGCAATACCGATGCCTACTTGTACGGCGACAAGCCCCTGTCCGACGAGTACGGCTCCCTGAACTCGTTCTTTCTCTTAGAAGACCACCCCAACAATTACAATCTGCCCGAATCGCCGCCCCATCCGTTTCACGGCATGGTGAGCCGCTACGCCGCCGCCCTGACAACCGGCTTTGGGCTGGCGCTGCTTTCCGCAGCCCTCTTTAGGCAAGGCGGCGGCAAGGAGGGCACAGCCTATGCCGGGTGATGTAGAAACCAAGCAGGGCGTGGGCCGGTGGAATGTCGTGGACGGCATCCAGCCCGACCCATTGCAAACGCGAGACGGCAAACGGGCCTCAGACAACCCGTCGTCGCCGGACAGCTCGCCTTCCTATTACGACATTTCCATGCTGAAGCCGCCGGTCTGGACCCCGGAAGTCGGCGTGTACTTCTTTCTAGGCGGCCTTTCGGCAGGCGCGTTTACCCTGGCCCGGCTTGCCGAGCGCTTTGGCGGCCCCGACTACCGCGCCCTGACCCGCACGGGGACGGCCATTGCCGCCCTTGCCGCTTTGCCCTGTGCCCCGCTGCTGATTAAAGACCTCGGTGACCCCAAGCGTTTTCATCACATGCTGCGCGTATGGAAGCCCGGCTCGCCGATGAACCTGGGAAGCTGGGCTTTGACCGGCTACACGGCCATGTCCGTGCTTGCCGAGCTGCGCGAATGGACGCGCGCCCGCCGCAAAGGCCAGCCCCCTAAAGGCGCGGCAAAGACCCTGGATACGGCTGTCGGCCTCGCCACCGACGTGCTCGGCATTCCCTTCGGCCTGACGCTGACCGCCTATACCGGCGTCCTGCTCAGCACGACGGCTGTGCCCGTGTGGAGCAAAAACCCTTATATCGGCACCCTGTTCACCGCCTCCGCCGTCAGCGCGGGGGCCGGGGCTATCCGTCTGACATTGAAAGCGCGCGGGCAGGCCACCGGCGATGACGGTCAGCCCTCGCCTGCCGCCAGCGCCCTGCACTCCATAGAGTCCGCCGCCCGCGTTGCCGAAGCCGCCTCGCAAATCGCCTTTGTCCGCAAAGCGGGCGTCCTAGCAAAGCCTCTCACTCAAGGCCAGTACAAAACCCAGTATTGGGGCGGAGCCATCGCGTGCGCCCTGATTTTACCTGAGCTTTTGGAACGCGTGCCTGCGCCTTCCAAATTGCGCCCGGCCCTGCGCATTGCGGCAGGCGTGGCAAGCCTGGTCGGCGGCTTCGCCCTGCGCATGGCCTTTGTCGCCGCCGGTCGTCCGTCCGCCAATGACCCCGAAGCCGCGCGCCAGGCCAGCCGGCACAAGGACGGCAAGTCTTCCTCGCCGCCCGGCTAGCGTGCCTGTTAACAACTTTTCCTGTGCCCTACGGGTATGGCGTTCTTTGGGCGAGTGTGTAAAAACACCCGGCTTTTGCTTGTCCGGGGTTAACAAACCCCCAGCAAGGGCGAAGCCACACCCTCACGGGTGTAAGACAATGTCCCTAGTCTGTTTCTTATGCCCGCGAGGGCCGGGCCGCGTCTCTGCCGGGGGTTTGATACCCCCGGCTCCTGCCCTTGCTGGGTTTTGTTAACCCTGGTATCGCGAACGCGCTGCCAAGGCTGATTCCAGGCGTTTCCAGACATGACCAACGACGGAAGAAATCCTTCCGTCGTTGGTTCGCGCTCGCAAAGCCTTTGCAGTCACTTTGCAAACCCGGCGCAACAACTTCCAATCCCTATCATGGCGGCAGGGGGCGGTCGCGCAGACACCGGGCGATCAGGGCGGCAAACTGCGGACGACGGCGCAGCAAAATGCGGCAGCGCGGCCTGCGCCCATGCTTCGCGTCGGCATAAACCAATTGCCATTGCGGGTCTCGGCCAAACGCGCGGGCCTCGCGAGCGCTGGTTGTCAGGACACAGTCCAGGTCGTACTTCTGCACCAAAGCGGTCCACTCAGGCGTGCCGCCCGCGCGCGATAGTATCAAATTGTTGTCAAATGTCCGGCCTGCGTAGATGTCCAATCGCCCGTCAATAAAGACCGGCTGGCTGGGCAAGCGCCACATCAGATAGCCGCCAATCTCAAAATTGTTGAGCAGGCGCAAGTGGGAGGGGAAACCTTCGGACTGGGTAAATGCACACGCGCTGGCCGGGTAGTTTGGGACATGGGCCACCGCCTCGCCAATGCCCTGGAGGCTCAGCCCGCGCGGCCCCGATGCCCGGCGCAGATTAACCACGGTGACCAGGCTAAACGTGGCAGCATAAAGCACGGCAAACCCGCCTAGCAGCACGCCGCGCACGCGCGACGGCGGCGCGGAGCCAAAGCGCCCAGCCAGGCGGCTCGCCAAATCTGCGAAGTGGGGCGTGCCGACCATCACCGCGCCAATGGCAAAAAGGGGAGCGCCGCGCGCGTGCAGAATCGCCTGCCCCGCCAGCACAATCATAACAGCAAAATCGGGGAGAAAGTCGGGAAGACTGCGCCGGCGGCTGAGCGCAAAAGCACACGCAATCAGGAGCAGCAAAAGGAGAAACGGCAGGGTCTGCGCGAGCGGCAGGGTTGTAATCGGCCTCCACTCGGTGACGTTTGCCATCAATTGCGGGTCGCGCAGGGTGACAAAAACGCTGCGATAAACGCGCCATGCATACGGCGAGGCAGTGACAGCCAGCGCGCAAACAAGGGCCGCGCCCAGCATGCACGCAGCGCGCGCAAGCGGCAAGCGCGTGGGTTGGGCGCGGGCGCGTGCCCAAAGCGCCGCCGCCATGTCGCCTAAAGCGTAGGCGAGCAGAATGCCAACCAAAGATAGCACGCCTTGATGCAGGTTAGTCCAAACCACGCACAGCGGGATGAGCGGCCACAGTCCGCGCAGGCCAGTATCCTGCTCGCGGCTGCGCACGACCACGCCCAGCGCGTACGCCAGCAGCAAATAGGTGAAGACATACGGGCGCTCCTGCACAAAGTCGCTCCAAGCGAGCAGCATCAGGCAGGAAAGGCCGAAAGCCCATCCCAGCGGCAGCACGCGCGAGACGCGCCCCCAAACTGTCAAAGCCGCCGCCAAAACCACCAGCGCCATCAGCAGCCATGTCCCGAAAAAGCCGCCCGTGCGAAAGCACAGCGCATACAGCACAAACGCCAGCCATTCGGGCACATCCCACCGCGTCCCGTAGTTTGTCCACGAATACGTGTCAACACGGGGCAGATGGTGCGTGCGCAGAATGTCCGTGCCGGTGCGTAGGATAAAAAACAAGTCGTTTTCAGGCTTTGGGATCAGGCACAGCAGGAGGGCAAGCAGCGCAAGAAGGCACGCCGCGAGGGTGCGGGCGCGGCGCGCAGCCGGGGGGGAAAGCCGCGTGACCGGGGAAAAAGGCCGCGAGGGCAGGGGAGGCGGCGGCATAGAAATGTCTTTCACGGCGTGGGTCTGCCGTCCAGTGTACCGCAAACCCTGCCGCCAAACGCTGTTTCAAACCATAAGAAATGCACACACAAGCCCCAGGAAATGCAAACACAATCTAGAGAAAATACGAATAGAGGCCGGGAACACCAAGAGGGCCGCGCCAAAGCCGCCCGTTTCACTCGGGGTTATATGGGGGAGGAATGACATCATAAGCCGCCCGCTCAAACCGATTATTGCGGTAGCCCTCGCCTGTGCGCAGCCACTGCCAGAGCGACTCCAGGCCATACGACGGCAGGAAAAATGGCCCCCAGCGGCGGCTTTGATGCACATGCACCATCTCGTGCGCCCGCAAAACAGGAACCATGCTTTCGTCGGCATAAAGCACCATGTCGCCCAAAGTGATTGCGTCAGCCAGTTTCCAGCATTGAAGCAGGGCTGTCAGCCAGCCGCCGCACACCTCGCAGATGCGCTCTTCGCGCTGCCATGTCCCGCGCCCGCCGAGTGCGCCCACGCATCCCAGCAGGGTGTTTGGGCTGTTCCATAGGTAGCCGCCTGCTTTGTGCGCTGCTGAAACCAGCGGCGCAAGTTTCCTGCCTCGGCGCTTGTAGGGTATAATCATCGTGCTGCTGCCAGTTTACCCCATCCCCGCCTGTGTGAGGAAGAGATAGTCCTAAATGCGCTTTGCCTGCTTTCGCCGCCTGCTGCTGCCTGCCGCCCTGCTTTTGGGGGCTTTGATCCTGCCCGGCTGCCGCGTGTTCCATCACGCAGCCACCGCTGTCATTGTCCACAAGCCCGTGGCGCCTGCCAAGCCGAGGCTTGTTGATTTGACCAAAGTGCAGCCGAATGAAGCCGGAGTCGTGCCTATTTTAGAATATCACGACCTGGTGAAAGGCACCAAAGTCACCGGCTATCAGTATCCTGCCGACGCTTTCCGCAGGGACATAGCTTGGCTGTATGCCCATAACTACCGCCCTGTGAGCTTGTCCGACTATGTCAATGCTAAGATAGACTGCCCGCCGGGCACGTCGCCTGTGATCCTGACATTTGACGATGCCCTGCGCGGCCAGTTCTCCTACACGCCCGACGGCAAAGTAGACCCCGACTGCGCGGTCGGCATTTTAGAAGCCTTCCACGCCCAGCACGCCGACTGGCCCCTCAAAGGCACGTTCTTTGTGCTGACGGACGGTGACCCGAAACTGCCCCCTGCCTTCTACCAGAAAGCGTCGTCCCAGGCCAAAATGCAGGCGTTGGTGCGCGATGGCTTTGAGATTGGCAACCACACCGTCCATCATAAACTCGGCATTCGGCACTGGCCGGACAGCCAGGTGCAGGCCGAGTTTGCCGGGGCGGTTGCCAATATCCACAAGCTGCTGCCCGGCTACAATGTCCAGACTTTGGCCCTGCCGTTTGGCGTCTACCCCCGCAACCGCAAACTGGTGATTAGCGGGCAAAGCGGCGGCCAGGCGTATCACAACATCTGTGCCCTGCTGGCGGGCGCAGGCCCGGCCCCATCGCCCATGGCCGCCGAGTTCAAGCCGTACCGCCTGCCGCGCATTATCCCCGGCAACGAGAAGTTTGCGCTCCGCTACTGGATGGACTATCTTCAGGCGAACAAAGAAGAGAAGTACATCAGTGATGGCGACCCAAACACGTTTACCGTCAGCGTCGCCGAGCAGGGCAGCCTCCAAACTTCCCGCCTCAAAAAGGCGCATTTGTTTCTTCGCACCTACAGCGGCACGCAGATTGTCTCGGATGGCACGACCCCGCCTGCCGCTCCAATCGCTGCCGCCAAAAAGTAACTCTTCACACTCAAAAAAATAAATCTTCGCACTGCCACTCATTTAGCCCCCTTTGGCATGGTTCTTGCTCATTGCTATCTTGCCTCATTCAAGAGGCTTCCACTCGGGAGGTGCAGTGCAATGATCTTAGGCAAAGTCAAGTGGTTTAATGATGACAAAGGCTACGGGTTCATTGAGATAGAGCAGGGCAAAGAGGTTTTTGTCCACTATTCTTCTATTGAAAAAAAGGGCTTTCGGTCGTTGCGCGAGGGGCAGCAAGTCCAGTTTCTGCTGGAACAAGGGCCGAAGGGCGACCATGCGATCAAGGTGGTCGCTGCGCCCCCCGCCGCTTAGCACGCCTTGTTATTCCTTATCTTTTCATTTACGCTTTTTCTTTAAGCCGGGCCAGCACCCCGGCTTTTTTGCCGTCGGCCCGGTATTATAATGGGGTGAGCATCAGAGCGCTATGAACGCGGCAGTGAGCATTGAAGGGCAGTTTGGGCGCATGACCGGCGTGCAGTTTTATGTGGACAGCCTGCTGGATGCGTTCGCCCAAAGCAGCGGCGGCCACCATATCTCGGCGTTTATGCCCCTGGTCTGGTCGCCGGATTTGTGGGATACTGTGGTGCAGCAGGGCCAATTTGCGTGGCTGGGCAGTCCCCATTTGCCGCTGGCTGTGGGGAGCAGCCCTTATCTCAGCTTGCGCCGACCGTTCAGCCACACTCCCGCCCTCCAATCCGCTGCGCTGTTGTGGGATGCCAAAGTGGTCCGGCGCGTTCAGTCGCGCACGCGCGCCGTGTCCGAGTGGCAGGCGCGGCGTGCCGCACGGCGCTTTGACCTGCTGCACACGCCGGGTCTCGCCCGGATGGAAAGCGCCACTTATGCCGCTCGCCGCAATGTTGCCACTATTTATGACTTGACTACTCTCACCCATGCGTGGGCGCATCAGCCTGCCAACATCGCCATGTCGGCGCGTCATTACGAGTACGCCAGGCACAAATGCGACCGCGTTCTGACCATTTCCGAGGCCACCAAGGCGGATATTATTGCGCACTTGCATATCCCGGCCAGCCGCATTGATGTGACTCCCCTGGCCCCGCGCCGGGGCACGCGGCGCATTGACGACCCCGCCGTTCTGCACTCTCATCTCCTGCCCCTGGGTTTGGCGGAAACGCCTTTTGTGCTGTATGCGGGCACGCTGGAGCCGCGCAAGAACCTGCACCGCCTGCTGTCGGCCTGGGCACAGGTCGTTAAACAAGAACAGTTGAACGATCACAAGTTGGTGCTGGCAGGCGGCGCATGGCAGGGGCACGACCAACTTTTGCGCGAACACGCCCAAACCGAAGGCATTTCGGACAAAGTCGTGTTTGCGGGCTATGTGTCAAACGAGGCCATGAACGCCCTGATGTCCGCGTGCCGCGCCTTCGCTTATGTCTCCGAGTATGAAGGCTTCGGCATCCCGCCCCTGGAAGCGATGGCCTGCGGAGCGCCGGTTGTGTCATCCAACGCCTCGTCTTTGCCCGAAGTGGTGGGCGCGGCGGCCCTGTCTGTCGCCCCGCGCGACACCGACGCGATAGCCGCCGCCCTGCACCTTTTGCTCACGGATGACCGGGAAAACGAGGCCCGCCGCGCCCTGTCGCTCGCCCGTGCCGCCCTGTTCACCTGGCAGCACACTGCGGCTTTAACGCTCGCGTCGTATGAGGCCGCTGTGGCTTAACTGCGTGTTGCGGGCGGATTGCAAAGGCTTATTGGAGGCGTTTAAAGCGCATACCAACGACGGAACGATTTCTTCCGTCGTTGGTATGGGCTTGGAAAGACTTAGGAACGCAATGGGGAGGCGCTTGGGAGTCCCTCCCCCGGCCTCGTAAAACTCGGCCTTCCCCTCCCCTGAAGGGGAGGGGTGCCTGTGGCAAGTGGTTGATCTCTTCGGCTATAGGCTG
>JAABUJ010006935.1_pt1 | contig 10748 bp, 11 predicted proteins | sample 5559131 | NCBI WGS metagenome assembly JAABUJ01 (sample SAMN10711875, study PRJNA513366) | rock metagenome | isolation source: Antarctica rocks | place: Antarctica: Victoria Land, Mt New Zealand nord | collected 2016-01-07 | reverse complement strand
AAAGCGCAGGGAGAAAGAAACCGTACGATCAGAGTTCAGGCTTCAGTGACTTCAAGCGCGTGAGAGCCATGCCCTTTTATACCTGCCACAGACAATCCCTTTGTCGAGTCGCCACGTCAGAGGGCACGTCGTCTTCGAGGTGGCTTCAGCCTCATACTCCTATCGAGATGCTGTCGCTTTAAAAACAATTGACCGCAGAGTTGAAAGCAAGTCACTGCCTCCGTACCACTTCATCGGCCCGTGAGGGAAGTCGAGTCTCGAGCGATTTCCGCTCACTTGTGTGGCCCCATGAGGGAAGAATAGTGCCCTAGGACAAGCGCCGCAACCACTCTGGGGCAGTCAGCAGTATCAGGTAATGGCGAAGTCGATGGTGGATTTTGAATAAACAGTCGGACTTCCAGGCTCTGAAAACACACAGACCAACACATCAAAGGCGGGGTTACGCCTTCGCCCCCATTTCATGTTAGAACTGGGGCCCGCCGCTGCGGTAACCTGTGCAACGGCCGTCGACATGGGCAACTCCTTCGCACATGGACGACCTGCCACCCATCTCACCCAAGAAGTTCCAAAATATGCTCCTCAAGATCAACCGGGATACCTGCATCTTATACTACCACCTCCGCAATGAAGCGATAACCTGAGCCAGGAGTAAGAGGCCAGCACAGAACATGGTGTAGTAGGTATTTGACCCAAAGACATTCAAATGGGACGACTCACCGCTTGAAGATTACGTCGATGCCGAGAGAGATGTCAAGTATTGGGAGCTGATGTGCCAAGTTATACACTAAAGCGTGTTTCTTGAGAGATGCTCTGCTGCTTAATCATCCTATATAGTGCCCCTTTTCTCCGTAAACAGAATGAAGCCCGTTACAACTGCCACGAGTTAGCCCCTTGGTCATAAGGTAGCTAAGTTAAGCTGATCAAATTTATCGTGTACTGTGTAGTTGATCAAGTTGGATCATACCATAGCCAGTGGCCTTAAGCAACCGGACTGAAAAGTATCCACCCACTATGGAGAGATTCGACGAACTCTCAGCCAGAAACCACTAGATACCTTTGAGTCTTGAACACTTTTGGGGAATTCTGCACTCATGTTGAGGTGTACCTAGAGTTGATTGAAGACGTTGAAACTTCTCCAACTTCGAACAAGGAGAAAGAATCGCTCTTTCGAGAATAAGAGAGCAGGGTACTGTATGATTTGCTAGCTATTCTCTGTCAGTTTGAACTTTTTTCCTGTTTGTGGGGGCGCTTTTTGGTAGCTGATCCCTTTCTTGATCAGGCTGACATCAATCACGTTGACCATCGTCATTGGTCAATGTGGACACAGCCTTGCGGCATCGTTGCCTCCTTTTTAACTACCCACTAAGCGGCGGTATGCACCTGTTTATCACTATGTTAGTTCTGTGGAAGGTGTCCTGTAGCCTACGTCGTGTTGCCTTGCACTTTTGTGTAACACTAGACGCCAACTTTCACCCATATAAAAGCAGTCGACTGTTGGGGTTGCTGCGGCAATGTTTGTTCCGTTGTTTCGATCACCTTCTCAACGAGCCCGCTCCTGTGATTGAGATCCGCGGACGCTGAAGAACAAGCATATAGCAAGGTCCCTGTGGCTCGTCATATCAGTCTCTAGCCTTATTGAGGATGGCCGACCAGAACACCACGGTAGCAGCCCTCTCGGCAGGTTATGCGACCCTTGTCGGGGTCGTATACGCCGTTGCAGCATCATCAAGCACAATCTGGAGCCACATAGTATGGGCAAGAATGAGTGGTGCGACCTTTGGGATAGAACAACGGCCGATCCGCTCATTACACCCCAAGCCCTTGCGGACGAAGCAGAGAGGTCCAGAGCGAGCATCCGATACAGTTTCTCATCCTCTATTACAGAGAGTATTCGGCGACTTGACTCTGGCGGGTCGGATGGTACGGCTGAAATGGTAGCAGCCTTGCATCTTCTCTGTTTGAACGCTAAGATAGATGCTGTGGACCACCAGCCCCTGGATGAAGAGCGCTCATCCGAAGCAGGGGATCGAGGTTCCAGGGAAAGCAGCTCCGAGGCCTCTGCGACCGATACGCAACTGTTGAACGGAGTCGATTCGAGCCCATTGGGGGCCTTGACATTCCCTGACATCATTGTCAAGACTGCTCCCCATCAAAGCGAGCCAAGAAACACTGTCATCAGCCTGACATCTGCAACGCTTCGAAGAATCACCGAGCACACTTCAAGTGTAGACCTTTGTGCCAAAAGTGGATTCCTCACTGACGATTTCATGGCTTGGATATCGGCTCGTACCAGAACCGCCCAATTCCCAAAGGCGAACTATGTTCAGGCCGCGGCGCCCTACGAAGCTGTAGTGGTCGAGATCGTCTACAAAGCCATCAAGCTGATGCTCGCCTGCGCCATCATCCTTGGCTCCAGTGGAGGAGCATGGCTTGGCTTGACACTGGGATCGATGTTCCCGCAGCGCGTTGCCGCTGGCCTCTTCGTCAGCTCCTACGGACAGAAGCTGTCCAGAACGCAAATCACAGCGCAGGAGAGGCCGCACGCCTGGCGGCCGGCAGGCACGGTTTGGACGGAGGGGCCAGAGCCGTATCTCGTTCCCGCAAGAGGTCTGTCCGACGCGTGGAGGAATGCAATCGGATATGTGCTGCAGTAAGCCTTGTTGGCGATCGTGCAATACTTCAAGTTTTCGGTTCGAGATGCGTTGCAGTTCGGTCCATACATCCTGACGCACGACGTGATCCGGTATATCCTCCTTGTCATCCAATTTCTCGCGCTGGTCATCTGTGGAGTTAATCTGCGGGGAAAAGCTAAGCTGGCGCCTTTGAGCCCAAGGATCGTGATTGCCGGGGCGGTATATTCCATTATGCTGTCGGCCGCCCTGACTTGTGTCATGCTAGGGCAAAAGGCAATCTTGATGCCTGGATGGAAGTTCTATCTGACCTCGAAGGTTGTGGATCCGATCGCTGCCGTGGGCTCGATAGCGGTTTTGAGTCTTGATTGGGAAGAAGATGGCAGGGTATTTGCGGAGAAGTGGGTTCTCCTTTGGGTTGTTGGTGCATGCACTGTAGTTTGGTAGAATTGATTGGAAGAAAATTGGACCTTGGCTGTCTCCGGGCAGTTGCTGGTATAGAAATGCATCTATGACGGTGGTCAACACCTGAGGCCCAGCCCCAGGAGCTTTCCCTTTATTATTTGCGGTAGCTCTGTTCCCAAGCTTTTAAGCTCACACTGAAATAACTCTCTGGGTGATGTTATCTTCAGATTGAAAAAGCTAGCAATCCTACAAGCCCTGCTGGCGCCAGAAAAGAAGAAAGAGAGTGCTCGCCGGAAGGCAAGGACTAAGTGAAAAGAGACTTGCAGAGAGACAAAGTCAGAATCAGAAATACCCTGCAGTCCGACTCAACTTTGGTCTAGCTTCAATACCGCCATACTGTGGCTGTCGTTGTGTGTAGGTCAAAGGCACATAGATTGATTGATTGATTGATTGATTGATTGATTCATAGATGACTGAGGCTGCCTAGGCTGCCATACACTGCATAACTACAAGCAGCTAACACATACTGATCTCACTCTCATTATCACCTCACTGTCATTGTCACTGTCATCTCATAATTTAACTAATTAATACAAATTCTAACTTTATTCTCTATAGCTCTTCACATTTTTCTTAATTTTAATGCTTATTAATCTTCTTTTCTTATAATTTAATACTAATGTCTCTCTTTCACTGTCATCAATAGAAAATAAATGTTACTATAAATAATTAATTGTCTTTTCTGCAGTCTAAAGTATGTAATTGTTGAATTTTCTATTTTAAACTATATTTAAGAATATCAGATCTTCTGATGTCTCTTTTACAGTCTGAAGTTGTCTTAAAAGATTGCTTTATAACATAAATATAGTAATTACTTTAATTAATGCTGAGTCTCATAAAATCTTTTTTATATTGTTAACTTATCTCAGTAATTTCTTTCTTAGATCTCAGGTTTGCAAACATTTCATTAATATATAATGAATAGTCTGAATACTCAGATTGTATAAATATCATGAAGAGTTTGCTCAGTTTATGACATAAAGATAATGAATTATATTAATTTTCTTTATACATAACTAAATAATGAAAAAGCTTATGAATCAATAAAGTTCTATATGCTTATTCAACACTCTTTTATCTAACTGTTACTTCATGCTAAATGTGATTCATCTCACTGTTTCATTCTTTTAATCATTAACTCATTCTTTTACTATCTGCTGATAAAGTCTTGTCTTACAAATAACAATTAAATATTAAATCTCTATAATCTGTTCTTTTTTAATATGTAAATCTCTGATCTAAATTACTATCTTAATCACTCTGTTCATCTCTTTATTTTCTGATATCTCTATATATATCAATATTCATCAGATTCATATCTAAATCTTTTGACTCTGCAGATTATCTATCTTCTTCATTATACACTGCAGTAAGTACTGATCTGATTGTATACTCAGTCTAATAACTAATCAAATTGCTACTTAATTATCTGTATATATGTTCACTGTTTAAAGCTTTGATTTCATTATTTTCACTGCACTTACTATGCTTATCATCATGATTAGATTCTATAGCTTCATTATATACACTGTGAATGTCTCATCTATACTTATATACATCATACATCTCAGATCTCTTTTTAATGTCACTGTCATCACACTCATTTGATTCTTGATGTCACTACTATTTATATAAATATTTAACATCTTTCAGTTCTGACAAAGTTTATTGATATTATGTCTGCAGACAGCTTTATCTGCATTGTTATTTATGTAAATAGTTAAATTATTTCATTATAATAATACAATGTAGAGCACTCTAAATTTCAAGTTAACTTTTAATGAAAGTTGTATCTGCATCTTATAGCAGAGCTGCAGACATTTCAGTGAGTTTTTTTAGCAAAATTTCTTTGTAAAGTCAGATTTAATTTTCTTTATTAAAGTATAGATTGATGCAGTAACAATATAAAGTATAAACTTTCTCAGTATCTTCTTTAGCTGCTGTTTCATTAAAAAAAGAAAAAATTCTATGTTCAGTGCTGAGCTTACTGTTGTGTAAAAGATCTTCATTATAATGATTTCTGCTCATTACTGTATGACTATCAATTTCTGAAGAATTCATTTCTGTTATATAATTATTTTATGCTCACTATCTAAGCTGTATCAGACTGAGCAGCAGTACAGAATCTGCAGCAGCATTACTGTTACATAAAGTCTTTATAGATTTTTAAGTTTAAAGTCTTATATAAAGTCTGTCAACATCACTAAATTTTTAAGACTTGTTATGACTCAGATTTAAATATGTTGTATATGTACATTTCATTTTAGATGTAAATTTAAGATGACTTTCAGCATTCTGTACATTAATGATGTTTATACTGTGTATGTGTCTAAGATTAGCTCTGCTGTTGTGTTATGTCTTATAAAGTGATTTATGAAGTAAATAAACTCATACTTAACTAAGATAAAGACAAAGATATATTTTTAAATTTACTGCTCTGTGTAACTGTATACTGTATGCAAAGTAATGCAGTTCTTCTCTACTAACTTTTTTGTCATCATAATGTTTACATTATTAATTCAACTTGCTGCTGTGACTCAAAGCTGTAAGTCATTGACTAGGTTCAGCATGTCAGCATTGTAGAATAGATATAGAATAAATGATAATGATAAGTTCTGAAATATATTTATATAAATGATAAAGCTCTTTAACTCATATTCTGACAACTTTATTATTAATGTTTTTTTTCTTAGAAAGTCTTCTATTCAGTTCACTATCTTTAGTGATAGACAGCATTTTCAGAGATTGTGAAGTAATTTTTTGTAAAAAACATTGTTAAAGACTTCTGATACATTCAGCATTAATAATGATGTAATTAATATGCTTAATTTCTATACTTTGTAAATCTGCTTCAGCAGTGTATGAATTGCCTACTTTATGAACATAATTTTCTGACTTTTCAGTAGTATTTTAAATAGTAATTAATAAATCTCTGTCATATAGCTTATTCTGCATGTCATTACAGACTTTAGAATCTTATTTATAATGTTCAGAAATGTTATTAATCAATATATCTTAAACTGCTGATAATCTTCTTTATTAAGCTTCTGCAGCATCACTGTAATGAAGTGTTTAAAGACTCTTAAATGTCTTTTGCTGTTTAGAGATAAGTTGTACAGTGAGAACAGCAGTGAAAGTAGTTATAATAATATTTAGTGTAGAACTCAGTTCAGTATGTTATTTAATTCTGATATCTTATTGTTTAATGCTCACATTATAATCTCTATTAATTTGATCTCTGTAATTAAAAACATAAATATCAGTTTAAAATACTTATATTCTGCAATGTTGTTGAGATTTATCTCTAAAGAAATTAAAAAAAAAATTGTTCAAAGTAGCTCTGTCTTGTTCTGCAATTCTGTAAGTTTTAGCTTTTTCATTTATTTTAAAATGAAAGTAAAAGTCTAACTTGCAGCTTCATGATTTCTAACTTACTTCATCAATTTTTATAATTTCTGAGAATTCTTTAAGATCATCTTTATTCATTTTCTATAATTCATTCTCATTAATTTTGTCAGCTTCTTCTCTTTTTCATTGTAAACTTAACAATACATCTTTTAAATGTACATGCTCTACTTTCTTTATCAACAATAACAAACTTTATTTACTTCTCTTATTATCTCTTTTGCTTCTGAGTCAAATTCTGACTTTAATTATTTATTAAAAGTTAACATCAATACTGTTATCTTCACTGTGATCTGAATTATCTTTGTAATGACAGTTATGTATTGCTTTATATTGAATTCATTATAATTATGAAGTGACATTGACAGCTATTCTATTAAAATCTATTATAGAAGCTTTATGTCTACTCTATCTTACTGTTAATAAAATCATGATGTGATCTCTGCTGCAGACAGCAGAAAGTGAGTGACAATAAAGTAGTAATTAAAATTATGATGTTATTGTTGTATTTTATAGCTAATTAATTGTTAAGTAATGTCTGAGCTGTTTAACATCAGATCTATAATGCTGTACATTTACTGAGATCTTTATGTAATTAAGCTCTACAGTAAGAATAGAGAGAGCTGTTATTCATTTATTATTTATATTAATTGCTTTATCTATGAATTCTTCTTCACTCTTAAATCTTTTTATGTTGAATAATACAGATTAAAGTCTTTCACTATAATGTATTGTTAGTGATCATTCTTCAATAAATCATTTAGTTATTTTAAAATTGCTGTGATATTCTCTCTGACTGCTTCTCTGTACACATTGTGAATGCATAAACATTTAAACTGACTATATTTAATGTATTAAATCTTCAAAATCATAAAATCTCTACTATATGTCTGAACTGTTCAGTCTATGCAGTTTAATCATAAGTTAATATAGAAACAGACTTGAGTTAATTCTTTTTCTGTGAATTTTAAATAAATTAAATGAAATCAATTTTTGCAGAGATAATAAATATTATTATTGTATTTATTGTATTATGACTTCTGAATGATCAGTACATTATAATCTTATATGATGAGATTCTAAAGCAAAGATATCATAATCTTGTTTCTTAACTTCATTGTGTTGTACTGTAAGATAACAAAGTTTAAGTGTATCAACATTACTTTATCATCATTGTGATCTTCAAAATTGATGTTGTCTCTATATTCATAATGTTTATCATAAAATCATCTTAACTGATGAGCAGCAAGCTTACTAAGTTTTACTTAAAGACACTTTTAATTTCTGTTGCTTAACTGCTCTTTAAATTTATTTGACACTCAAAGAATTTAATATTTCAATAATTCATTACTGTCTTTATTGCAGTATCTTTCTCTCACATTTTTAAAGATCTAATTGTGATTCTTTTAAATCTGTTTTCATTCACTGATCTTAAAGAAATTCAATTTGCATCTATGATTGCTGTTTTTATAGATGATATTAATCACTTTTCATTTTCATTAATGAATGTCTTCAAGACTGATGTTGAAATTGATGAGATTCTTGTGAAAATCTTAAATATTGTTAAGTAAGATTTATTGATGATTTTATGATCATTACTCATTATTATATATAATGTAAATGTTACATCTCTGCTAATATTATTACTGCTGTCACTGTTGTCACTATTGTTGCTGTTAATGCTTTTACTGTAACTGTTAATGTCAATCTCACTGACTTCATCATTAACTGTCTTTAAGAATGTAACTTCTTTAAGTTTAATAATTAATATTTAAATTGATACTCATCATCAGATCTACTTAATGTTACATGTTATCTACATACATGCTGTCTCTTTCTAAAACTTAAAACACTTATTGTTTCATGTCTTGTATGAGTCTTCACAGCTTACACACTTTCTAATGTTGAATTCTAGATTCTTAAAGAAACAATTCTTAGATCTATGATTCTCTGCATATATACTGCATTTTTAAGTATCTTTGCATTAAGCATTTATGTAATCATACTTATGACACTTAAAACATTTCTAAATGCAGCAAGCTTAATTATATAACTCTGTCTTTTTGTATTTAAAGTCTCAAATTAACTCAGTTTGAAGTATTAAATTGATATATTCTACATTTATAAATTTCATCATTACAGATTCTGTCACTCATTTTAAGCTGCACAGTCATCTTACATAATTAATTAAGATGTCTTTCTCAGCTTCAATCTTATGATTTTCTGTCTATATATATGTCACTATAACTTACTAATCTTTCATTTTAATGCTCTGTATCAATATGCTGTGCACAATAATATCATAAATGATGATGACTATCTTGCTATCTACTTTTAAAGATATAATTCATTTAATATTACTCTGCAGTGACTCTTTTTCAGTCACTGTAAATGTATACATTGTTAAATTATCTGACTTCAGTTACTTAACAGTTATAATTTTAATAGTGATGATGTTTTAATTTACAGTGACATGAATATGACTGTTGATGCAGTTGTGTAGTGTAATTGATGAGAGAATGCATTAATAATTAATGAGAACAGTGTCAGTGAATTTGATGACAATTTTGTAATCATCAGATATAAAAAGATCTGTGATGATGCTTTTTTCTTTAAATAATGATGAAAAGAATGCTGCTGTTGAGAATAATAACACATTTATTATTATTTAAGCTTAAATGTGTGTATATCTATATTCTATAATGATGAAGAATTGCAATGCAGAGTTTTTACTGATAAGAATCTTTAAAATGTTCTTTATAACTGTGATGTTGTGTTGTACTGTATTTATGATTTATTGTAAAGCTTTCAGATCAGCTATAATTTAAACTGTTTTAAATTGATTCAGAACTCTTTCTGCAAAGTTCTGAACAGATCTGACAAAAAATTCAATGTAAATTTATTAAAAAATCTTTTTAAATTTATCTTTCTTAATCTTTAAATTCATAAAGATCTGAAGTTGAGTTGCTTCATATTTCAATTGAGTGATGTGCTTTGATAAAGAGAAGAATTGCACACTCATTGCTGATTATGAAAGTCTTAACATTGTGATCTATATTAAGTTATAAAGTGCAATGAGAAGAGTTACTGACTAGATTTTAAGCTTATTTGGTGTGATTCTGATGAAGTTATTCTGAAAATTTGTTTTGAGCTAGAGAAGGTGTTTTTTCGTTGACCTCTCAAAGGCACATAGAACGGGAGCATTAAAGTTTCTTGAAGCGACTTGATTACACTCTGTAGGAGCTGACTTGCACATGCGCTGGGTTGGGATCGAAGCATGAGAGGAGTGTCATACTCCAACGGCTACATCAGCCAGATGGAGCGAAACCTACCTTACTCTACCTAAGTCAAGAGCAAGGAACTACTATTTGGTTATTCAATGGCGCGTCCGTACAACTGAGTTGGCAAATGAGGGCAATAAACAATTATCAGGCAGCGAAGCAAGCTAGGTCACCATTCAGTCATAGATCGTTTGGATATAAGTGCGAAACTTGCTCCTTGGAATCTCCAAGTATTGTCTTGTGTTTGACCACGGTGCGTCTTTCTATATCCGGAAAATTGGGTCTTGTCCAACCCTGCTTCCCAAAGATCGATTGCTTAAAACCTTGTCTCCACTTAAACACTTAGTCTTACCATCACTATCCCAAGACATCTTTTCACTTTCCATTTCAAAATGTCTGACTCCTGGTTCGCATGGCACGTCGCCCCAGATGGCAACCCAGAAGACGGCTGCGACCCTCGAGAAGCGTCGGCATTGAAAGACTATCTTCGCTCAACAACCATGACCGCAGAAGAAGCAGCTCGTGCCATCATTCTCCCCATCGAGGATGGGGCCAGACCCAACGACGACAGTCTTCCCAAAGAGGACGCCAAGCATGATTTCTACCGGCTATGGAACCTGATCATCGACGCGTTGAACGACTTGCCAGAGCACCGAGCCAAGATCATTGACCTGCTCAAAGCCATCCAAACGCTTCCACCCACACTCCACAGCACCAGCCGATTGCAAGGACAAGACATACACTGGGCCAATCTCCCAGGCTTCGGTCACCTCTGGTCTGACTTGAAAGTGTCCGGCGACTGGCGCCGTAGCGCAACCCAATGGGATCCGGAACAACGCGAGAACGTCCGCCAGGACTACATCAAGCAAGCGACCCTCGAAGCCCAACTCGCCATGGCCGACATCGCCGGTGTTTCAATACAGTGGGGACTAGGGACGATTTGCGACGCGTTAGAACTGCAAGATGC
>JAABUJ010006933.1_pt1 | contig 10750 bp, 5 predicted proteins | sample 5559131 | NCBI WGS metagenome assembly JAABUJ01 (sample SAMN10711875, study PRJNA513366) | rock metagenome | isolation source: Antarctica rocks | place: Antarctica: Victoria Land, Mt New Zealand nord | collected 2016-01-07 | reverse complement strand
AGAACTCTAAGCTAGTCATTATGAGTAAGGTCAGGGCTAGAGCTCAAAAATGTGAAAGCTTATTGATATATTAGTTATAATAAATTACATCTTAACTAGCTATATAGGGATAAATTACACAGTCACAAGATATATTACTGAATAAGTTATGAAAATCATGACTTTTTGCAAAGGTGTGTGTTAGAAACACACATTAGTAAGCATGTGTATGCATCTAGTAAGCATGTGTATGCACTTAGTAAGTGCATACACATGCTTACTAAGACTATATATAATCTGCAAAAAATTCATGACTCTATATAGATTAGGTCAGGTTAATCTGCATCTAACCTAACTGAATAAAAGTTAGCCTAACTCAATTCAATATCTAAACTCAATTCTGACCTGCATAATCTATAGACAATCTGCACACTCAGTTTAATAATTTAACAGTTAATTTTGTGTATTAATATGAATTTAGATTGTTTTTGTGCTTACTGAATATATTGTGAAGCTGTTGTCATTTACATTTATAAGAAATGTGAGCTGACTATCTGCAACAACTATGTGTATAAAGATAAGTCATTTACAGTATATATTTAAATTAAGTTTAATGATCATCATCTTCTCTGCAGTTTGTGTATGAACTGTCATTAAGATGTATAGAATATTTAATGCAGCTTTTGTAAGTATAAATTTATATTAATATGATGATTACTTATTATTCTAAATTATACAGAGTTTAAATTCTCTTTATTTGTCAACTTAACAACTTCTTATTATTATTATGTTATTACTCTGTTCACTGCTCTTACTGTCATCATCAATGATGTTATATTTCTTATTAACTACAATTACTTATTAACAAAGAATGTTTTAAGCACTGTGAATGAGTTAAAGATAACTGCTGAGATTCTTCATTGTTAAGTTAAAAAACTTAATATTAATGTATTTATTACTTTACTTGTGCTGCTGTTTCATCTGCATCAGTTGCATTTTTGCTTATCATTGCATTATTACAGTAAATGATAATTTTGCTTTGAATACAGTCTGTATTTAGCTTGTAACTTTTTTTTTTTTTTTTTTAATAGATAGATAGTTAATAAAATTGCTTTGCTTCTGATACTATTATTTTTTAATTTATGAGAATCTTTTTCTTAAGTCTCTCATGTAGATTATATAAGCTTATATTTCTTTTACAGACTGTTGTCAAATTACTGTTAATTATTATTGAAGTTAAGACTTTTTAATCTTTCTTTTTAGCTTTATTACTTGTTCATTTTGACTTCAACTCATCATGTCATTGTTGCAAGTCTTTATTAAGTCATTTTTAATTATTCAGTTTTTTTCTGATATTATGTAATGTCAAGACTTTCACTTTCTTTCAGTTACATCTCTCTTCTATCATAAATGTTGAAATTAAGTCATCAACATTTCTCTGACTTTCAATAATTTTCTGTAATGCATTTATTACATTATTTACTTTAGTCAAGATCAGTTTGAAAGAAGTGATGCTTTAATGTGTTTTTGAAATGTTTTGTAATGAGAGTACAGATAAATTTATTTATTCATAACATTTTTATATTTTATAAATTGTCTTTTAAGAAAGATCTTCTCTCTTCTTTATTAAAAGCTTATATAGCTCTTTCTTTTGTCTGTGATTTCATTTAACTCAAGATATGATTAAGAATTCTTTATAAAAAGATAATGATAACTCTTTTTATTCAAGAATCTCATTAACTTTAAAGCTTAATTGCTGCACAGATAATTTAGCTCATTTTAGTCTGCTTTGCAGTTCTGAATTAGCTCAAAATTCATTGACATTAAAGATATATGCTTTCATAAATTAATTATTATAAATTAAATTTCATAAAATACACTCTATGAACATTTCTAATGCATAAGTTCTTAATGAATGAGTTTTCAATATCTTATAAGACTTAAATCATTTAGCTTTAAACTTCTGAGACTCTTCATTTCATATAAGCACTCAATCTTCTTTCTTTATAATGCTTAATCACACTGTTTCATTACAAATCATTTTTGATTCAATAGTCTTTTATAAAAAATTTTTATTAATGATTATTTAAACTATTTATATCTGCTCAATTCATTTTAACTAATCTTCAAAGTCAGTTTCTCTCAGCAGTCAAAGATTGTTTAAGTTGTCTAATAATTGTAAATTTATTTTATACAGTAAATAGAATGAGCTCTGTTTAGTTGTATTATAAGCTCAGATTTAAGCTGCAAAAAGTGCTTATAGTAAGTATTTGTTTTATAATTGAGTTAATTTATTCATAAAATATTTTGTAAATATAAAGCTCAACATTTCATTTAGATTTTCTATCTTTTTATTTATACAAAGATAATAGAAAGTCATTGTTTTATGTTGAGTTCTGAGCTTTTTCAAATAGTAAGTCACAACACAGCTGAGAAAGTTTATACTATTATTAAATAGTAACTCTCTTGATAAACTATAATTTATAAAGATTTCATCATACAGAAAATCTGCAACTATTGTTTTCATTGCATCTGAAACAGCTTTAGTCACAGATTAATCTGTAATATAATTAATTATTGTTATAATTCAGCAGTTTTCTTAAAACATTTAAGATAATATATTTATCATATTGATTTCTTATCTTTTAAATGATAATAAATTCTTACAAGTCAAATATAAATATTCTTTAATCTCTTAATGTTTTCAGAATTGCTGAGCAACTTGACAGTTAAGACAATGCTTTATAAATAATTTAATATTCTGCAATAATTTATGTCATTAAGCTTAAAGTCAAATGACTTTTAATAGTCTTGATGCTTCTAAATGCTCATATTTAATGTGCATATGTTTCAAAAAGTTCACACAATACTGAAACTGTAGAAATGATACTTTGCTGTTGTTTTACTTTTAAATCAAATATGAATCATTCAATTCTGAATTGTAATGCAATCAAAATTGATTTATTACATTGTTTTTACACACATACTTGTAAAGCAGTGACTTTTCAGATTCTGTATCATCTTTTAAATATAGTATCATTACTTTCTTTCATTTCACATTGTCTAGCTCTCACAGAGCATTTAAGAATATTTTATTTGCTGAGTCTTTCTTTATAAAATTAAGTTAATAATTAATCAAATCTGATATGACAGTCTGAGCTTTAGATCAATATTAAATGTTGAGATTATACTGCTGAAATTTGTTGATCTATCAAGCTTGTCATTTAAACAGATGTGATGTATTCTTTAAATATTGTAGATCTTTGTGATTCATAATGATAGTTGTAATATAATCATTTTCAATATAGTACTGTTAAGTTCAAAGTGCATGCTTAATGATCAATAGCTTCTTTTTATAAACAGAATAATTGAACTTTACATCTTGTAACTTCTGATCATCATAAATAACTGAATGATGTTTCTCATTTGTTTTATTCTGCATTAAAGCACAGTCAATTGTCTATTTGAAAGTGTTCATTTCAATAATAAATGATTTGCATATAGCTACTTAAATAAATATTGATTTGAATATAAGTGCATTTTTAAGCTGTTGAAAGACACTGTTACATAGTGCATTTTAGACAATGAGTTAATTTTTCTTTATATGCAACTCAACATTGTTCTTCTTAAACAAATCTAATAGCAATGCTGCAATCTATGCAAATTCTTATACAAACTATCAGTAATACAAAGTCAGTTCAAGAAACTGCTGTATGTAATGTGCTGTCTTTGAGGCAGATCAATTCTTAATGACTGATATTTTGATAGAGATCAGTCATAGTGTGTCTTGCTTTACAATATATTTACAAAACTTAAGAGTTTTCATCTCAACAGCACACTTATTAGACTTAATATATAGCTTATGTTTCTTTAAGATACTGAGAACAGTTTATAAGTGTTTTTGATGATCTGAAATTGAGTTGAAAAAGATTAATATGTTGTTGAGATATATTAAATAGAATTTGTTGAGTAAATTTCATAATATAGAGTTCATCATTAACTGAAATGTCACTGAGACATTGTATAGCTCAAAGAACATAGTTATAAACTTATATTTATTATAATAAATGTTGAAGACAGTTTTTTTTGTATTATCTTCAGTCACATAAACTTAATAATAGCTCAAAATGAGATTAAGCTTAATTAAATATTGAGCTTTGCTGATTTAATCTAGACATTTCTGAATTTAAAGAAGTAAATATTCATTCTTAACAGTAATGTTGTTTAATGCTTTGTAATTAATGCACATTCATCATATACTCTTCTTCTTTTTAACAAACAGAATCAAGAAGTCTCATAAACTTACAGATTCACAAATCAGATCTTTATTCATTAGCTTCATTATTTGTTTAGTCTGTTCATTTAGCTGTAACTGTGACAGAAAGTAAGTATTTATGTTAATAGACTTAATGTTGCTGATATTAATGCTATGTTTAAATATCTATTTAGATGATAGTTTGTCTGATAAAGTTAACTTAAATATAAATTAAAACTCTTTAATAATGATTTATAATTATTTATTCATAATAATTAACAGTTCAGCTTCTGACTTCTTTAAGTTCTGTTGAATTACTAATAAGTGTCTGACAGTTCTGTAATTTTAAAATGTCTTTATAGTTATATACTCTTCAATCACATTTAATGTCAACTCATTTATAGGCTGAGTGCACAGATTGCCTATAGGTCATGCAGGTCAGAGTTGAGTTTAAGTATCAGGTTGAGTCAGGCTAACTTTTATTTAGCTAAGTTGAGTGTAGGTTAACCTGACCTGACCTGTGTAGAGTCATGAGTTTTTTGTGAGTTATATATAGTCTTAGTAAGTATGTGTATGCGCTTAGTAAGCATGTGTATGCGCTTAGTAAGCACATACACATGCTTACTAATGTGTGTTTCTAACATGCACCTTTGCAAAAAGTCATGATTTTCGTAACTTATTCAGTAATATATCTTGTGACCATGTAATTTATCCCTATATGGCTAGTTAAGATGTAATTTATTATAACTAATATATCAATAAGCTTTCACATTTTTGAGCTCTAGCCCTGACCTTACTCATAATGGCTAGCTTTACCTGCATGCAGGTACCCATGCAGATTGTAGATAAAGTTAATTTATATATGAACCTGACTTAACCTGACCTGAACTCTAGTGCAGATTCAGATCAGGTGCACTTTTTTTAACTTAATCTGACTCTACACTCAGTCTAGAATAATGTCTGTGAAGAAAAGATGTTAATAGTAAAAGATTGAGCATAGTAAATGAAAAAAATTTATGTTATAATGATAAAGTGATGACAAGCTGCTGTAAAAGTGCAAGCTAAGTACTTTGACAAAAATTATGTTTAAAAAAGCTATAATGTTGATGATCTGATGCTATTGTTCATTAAGAACTTAAAATAATGCAGATTAAGCAAAAAATTGTTGTATAAATTCATTGAGTCTTTTTAAATTGTTAATTTTATTAATAAATAAGCATACTGACTGACTCTGCCTGCTTATTATAGAATTCATAATGTATTTTATGTTTCATATCTAAAATTTCATAAATATTATCTAAACAATAATTCTTCATCAGAACTGTTCTCTCTGAATCTCATAAATGATGAGAAAGAATATAAAATTGAAGATATTTTAAGCAAAAAATAAAGAAGAGAACAGTTACAATATAAAGTTAAGTAAATAAAGTACTTAATAAAATATAATGAGTGACTTTGAGTAAAGAACATGAAGAATGCAGAAGTGTTGCAACAAGAATATGATGCAAGAATAGAGAAAAAGTGCAAGTATAAATGAGATTTAAAAAATTAAAAACTTCTATCAAAAATATTTTACATAGTATCATTCAAAAGAAGCAAAGTCAAAACATAATTAACATATCAGCAAAATGCTATTAAATCACTTTGTTATCTCTGTATCTGCATCACTATCAGAAACAGAAGACAAGAACAGTAACTGCTTATTAATATTATAATTGTTGTTAAAGTAACTAAGTCACAGCATTGAGTTGTGAGAGCTTTCTGAGATATTGTTACTTAAATGAAGAGAGAGAAGTCTGCACTTAAAGTGAAGTAAACAATATGATGATGACAGTAAAGCACAAGAAAACTAAGAAAATAAATTATAAAGTGAAAGATATTTAATATAAATGTCTACACTACAGTAACTGTCTGCTGCTCTTAAATCATGAGTAGCAATAAATTGTGAATCTTTACAGATTTGCAATGACTGCTGTGATGCTCTGCAACATGAATAATGTAGATGATAATATGCTTAATAAATAATGCCTGTATATGATTAAGATAATGTTGAAGCTGAGACTGACAGACATCATTAACTGTCATGATGATGACATAATTGATAAGTATATATAAGTTATTAACTCAGTAATTAAAGAATGTGAAGATCTATTATCATTAATGCATCACAAGATGACAAGAAACTTTCTATTAAACTGAGTTACACAGCTTTTAAAGTGTCTTGCAATAATTGTAATTCTGATTCTTAACAATGTTGCATTGATTGATGTTGTTGCTGATATGTTTTGAACAGTGAAGACAACAGAGAGAATTTAACTTGTTGTTGATGTAATGACTATGATGTGACATTGAGATGATGCTGATGTGAGTGAACAAGAAAATAGAAAAATCATTAAGAATATAATGTTATGAAGTGATGACATCTCTGAGAGTCAGAATAAAAACAGAATTGAGGTGTAATGTGTGTAATGATGTTATTGTAGAAGAAGAATGTGACATATAATGTAAAGTAGAAAGATATTTATTAATTGTAATTTTAAGCTTGACACTCTTCTGAGTGATGAGTTTCTTACAGACTGATTATGTCTTAAAGATAATGTTTTATGATGTTAATGATACAGTAATAGTCATTAAGTAAGCATTTTTAATTAAATCTGTCAATAATGACTTATCTGTGACTTGAGAAAGTGAGAGTGAAGTGTAAAAAGACAGTATTTCATTGTTAAAAAGATTGAATAAATACAAATGCATCTATATACAGCAATAAGATCTCTGCTGCTGTCTTTTCTGCATAACAATACTATTTAAAGCATGCATCTCATTGTTGTTATGCAGACATTTTGTTGACAAGTTCATCTTAAAACACTTATATTTCTTATACTCAGTATTTTTCTTTATCTTGTTCTGTTTCTGTGTTTCATTTCAGCAGAGTAAGTATGTCAACAATGTTACTTATAATATTCACTGCATTCTTAACTGACTTAACTCTTACAGACTTGATCTTCAGAACTGACTTTGATAAGTTTGTTAACTTATTAATATTTAAGATTGTGTTGATGAACAGTGTTTAATGATAAGTGCAACAGAAACTTAAAGATTTCTTGTTGTATTTCTTTATATTTGTATAAGTGTATTTCTTAAACTGCAACATTGTTAAAATGTATTGATGTCTTAAATGTTATATGTACAGAAATTGCTGACAATCTCACTGAATTCTTAATAAGAGATACAGCAGAGAGAATATCTCTCTTATTTTTCTTAATGATTATGATGTTGTTGTTGTTACATTTTTGCTATTGTGTTGTTTACACAGTATTACAAGAGAGAAGTGCTGTTCAGAAGTATGAAGTTGCTATGACTTTGATATATTAAGATGTTGAAGATGAAATGAATGCAAGTTGTATATAAGAAAAAGTTTCTTATATATTGCAATTAAACAAAGAGATCACTGATCTAACTGATTTAAAAATAAAGAAAAGTTAATTTTGCTTATGTTTTGCATATTATTCACTGTTAAACAAAGCTGAATCATCATCTATCTGAATGTAACAAACTTAAAGTATTGCACAAGATCATCAGTCTAGCTGAGATAGGCAACAAGCAAAATATGTAAGAATGTTAAGTAAATTATTGCTTACATCTTATTGATTTGATTTCATGAAATTACAGTGTATCTATAATGTTAGTAATATGTCAATGTGCTGAAGAATCAGTGCATAGAAGAGAAGATAATTGTTATGATATCACTATGTGTTCATATTGAATTATAGCTGAATTTCTTACACAATAATTGATAAGTGAAGTACTATATAGACAGTCTTTGCATACAAATCTTTTAAGTTTCTTAATTGTTAGTCTTTATCAATACAAAACTTTAACATTGAAACTTCATTGAATAGCTGTTGTAATGTAGTGTCTCACATTGTTACATATCTTACTCATCAGTCTCTTATAGATAAGAGGCTCATGAGTTCACAAAATAGAAGACAAATACACTGAGTCATGAAGCTAGCTACTTATGATTTTATAATTATACATTAATCAGAAAAAACAAATCTCATTAATGTGCTGTTAAGACACTCTGACTACAAAGTTAAGAAGAACATAAATAAATTGCTGTTAACATTGCAATAAAAGCTGATTACATTATCTTAAGAGTTAAAATTAAGCATTATTGCTTTAGTTAGTCAGATCAATGCTTAAAGCTTAGATCTGCAAATTATGCTAATCATTTTATTAAAAGAATATTGATTAAACATTTAGATTGAAGATCATGATTGTTAAGAATAAGTTAACAAGAAATTTAGAAAGTTTTTATTCAGAAATGAATTGAAGAACAATATTGAAAGAAAGTAAATACTTATAATATATTATGCTGTCTAGTGAAACTTCTAAATCATGTTGTCTATGAGCACATCTTGATTGAGAGAGTTACAGAAGAAGTAGAAAGAATGTTGACTGCAGTTAACATAAATAGAGTTTTCACTCAGTCTTTGACATTAATTCTATTTTACTTCATAAAAGCAGCTAAAACATCACTTCTTAACATTCTTACTCAGTAAGACTGCATCTATTGACTCTCACTGATGATAAACATCAGATAACTAAACACATCATTAAAAGTTTAACAAATTATTTAAGAGTTTAACTAATCATTAACAGTGAGTTCTATGAGTTTAATGAATTGCTTAAAGATTCATTTAGACAGAGACTTAATAAGCTTATTAATAATCATCTTTTAACTGAGCATAAAGTCTATCTGAATCTGATTGCACTTATGTAGATTACAAATGTTGTGATAAAAGACATCAATGTACTTTGATCACTTATATACATGTACATTTTTAATTAAGATTAAGATAACTTAATTATCTTCTCTGAGCTAAATAAATAAAGATGCTTAATGAGCTTCATTCTCTTGAATGCTTATGCAGTGTAAGTTAACTTTAAGATATTTACTTATATTTATATTTCTTAATATCTATTCAAGTCAGATCTCAGTCTTTATGCACATTGACATGATTATGTATTCAGTCTTAATAATCAAAATAATGACAGACTTTTACTTTTGACTTGTTCACAACACTGATTTATCTTCAAGCATGTAGACATACTTTAAAATTGATTTTCAATTTTGCTTATTTAAAGCATAGTTAAAGTCAGAGTATTTAAGCATTACTTGACTTTCATTAAAGCTGTATATAATGTTAAGATTGATGATTAATCTTATGTATCACAGTAGTTTCTTAAGTATGTATTCATAATGTTTTGCAGAATCACTAAGATATTGACTTAATCAATTTAATATGAAGATGATGTCTAATTAAGTATGAATTGCTGCATACATTAAACTTTTAATTGTCTATTAATACTGTCTTTGATTTATTCTTTGATCAGTTAAGTCAGCAAAGTAAAAAATATCATATTTGTTAAGTAAAATATTAATGAATCTATGCTTATCAGATTATATATAAAGATTCTTTAATATCTTGTTCACATAATGAGTCTGATTTAGGCACAGAGTTCTCATTTTGTAATTATATATAACTTAAATGCTGAGAATTTTCTGTGTCTTTCTTAAGTTCTTAACTTTGAACACACTCATAAGAGCTTGCTTAAATCAGAGAATATATAACAGATTTGTTGAAGTTATAATAATATTGTTTACATAAAGAAACAGCATAATTCTTTTAATGCTGTAAAGAAGAAGACAGAAATCAATCTTACTTTAATGAAAACTTAACTTAAGTAATTTAATGACATATTGTTCATATTAATTCTGTGCAGCTTACTTAAGATCATAAAGACTGTGCAGTATGTGCAGAACACAATTAGATGTAACATTAACTTTAAAAGAGAATGTTATATAGATTGTTTTCTTTAGAAAGAATTTCATGAAGACATTATTGATATTTACTTGATGACACTCTAGATTCTTGAGTGCAATGATAGTCAGAAAGACTCACAGAGTGTTAAATTTAATAATGAGAATAAAGATATTTTTATAATTAACATTATATGTCTATGAGAAGTCTCTTGCCACAAATCTTATCTTAAGCTTATTTAAGAATTCATTGATGTTCAGCTTAAGTTTAAAGACTTATTTATTAATTATAATGTTGACTTTTCTTAATGACACAGTTTCTTCTTATGTTTCATTTACTGTCAAGGCTGTCAGCTTCACATAAATAATATTCTTTTACATTTCTTCTCAGATTGAGTCTCTCACTGCTTCAGCATAGATAGCAGATATTAAAATGTCAGATCTAATCATAAAGTCTTTTTTATCTGTAAAGAACATCACAAGTGTCAGCATAATTCTTAATATTTTAATTAAAAACTCATTCACATCTTAATTATCATTGTTGTTGTCTCTCTTTCATTTTAAGATCTTAATGCATAGAAAGATTCTGACTTCTTTAAGTGTCATTATCTTAATTTAATCAGTGTTGATCTTCTTATTTAACAACTCATCTAGATTGACTGCAGTCAACTTGATCTCATATTATTTATTTT
>JAABUJ010006931.1_pt1 | contig 10752 bp, 7 predicted proteins | sample 5559131 | NCBI WGS metagenome assembly JAABUJ01 (sample SAMN10711875, study PRJNA513366) | rock metagenome | isolation source: Antarctica rocks | place: Antarctica: Victoria Land, Mt New Zealand nord | collected 2016-01-07 | reverse complement strand
TTGTTTAATACGCGTCATTATAAGATCGTGAATAAGAAGTTGTTCACGTTGATTGTTTGAAAAAATTGTATCAACTTAAAGATAATTGAGTTGACGAACGATAATGTGATCAAATAATTAAAATAAATGCTTAATCATGTCGCAATATAAGATAAAAAGAATGACTTAATTAGAAGCAATAATGTAATAATTGTGATAATTTTCAATTTGATAATATTAAATAAAGATGAGATTCTCAATTCTAATCTTAATTTTGAGCGCGAAAATTCACTTTATGATTGCGACACTCTTTTCTTTCATAAATTATACACTAGTTAACACAATCTCTAATCATTTATTACATAGACTCACATAGTTAAATAAGAATATTAATTTGCATTATTTGTATGCATTATTATAAAGACTAATCGAAAGCGCAAAATGTCGATTTTCTTTATTCTTTCTTAATCAATTGCTAGTCGAAATCGTATTATGATGTGAAACGCAAATTAAAAATTATTGTACATTAAACAAAACGCAAATCGAGTAATTCTTCACAATCGATTAACAAAGCTTAGAGCTACAAATGTCTATTAAGAAGCGTTCAAAGACAAGCAAATAAATATAAAGAACAATGTTCGAAACTTGATCATTATTGAGCGAATTAAGAAGAATCTTCATAATAATGCATTTAAGTAATACATATATGTTCAAAAAGTTAATTATATAATAACTAAATGTTTCGAAACAAAATTGATAAAAAAGATTAAAAAGAAGAATGTTGCGAAGCAAGCAATCATTAATGCGATAGCTATGAAGATAGCATTTGAAAGTCAACATTTGAATGTAACAAAGTCTACTTCTACTAATCAAGTATGTATTGTATTTGATGTAAAAAATAAAACTAATATACGTGTTAAACTATTACGAATCACGACGAATTTGATATCAATATGTCAAAATATATGATATCAATTATTCAAATCATTTAGCAACGTATTTTGCATTATAAAGAACTAAATGAGTTAAAAGCAACTTAAGACTCAAACGTAATCAATAAATTTAACAAGTTTGTGAGCACATTTTCTAGCGACAAAAATATCGCAAATCATAAAATATTCAATTCTCTTAATTCGATTAATAACGAATTGAAGAATTTAATTGAAATAAATGATAATAAGATTGAAGTTAAGTACGAAAAAGTCGGAAATGATGCAAAAATGATAAAGAACGAATATAAGTCGTCGAAGTATAAAGACGAAGATAATAACAATAAGAATTAAGTTAAGCATAAGATCATAACGATCTTAAACTAGTCGATTAAGATAATCGAAATTAAGAATAGTTAGCAAAAATTCAAGCTATTTAGTTATGCAATTTATCAATTGCATTATTTTGTTGCATTATCTATCAAACGCATTGTCTTACTACATGCATTGTTTATACACTTTTTTTATCAAACATGTTTATCAAAAAGTGCACTATTTATGTTACGATAACTATTAAGAGCGTTGCTATCACGATGGATCGCGATGGAGAAGGCAATGACGACTACGATCGCACGACGATCGTATCTATATTTAGCCTAGCATCTTTCATAGAAGAAATGCATGCTTTCTACAATTTATTTTTCGCATCATAGTGCTTCGTTCATAACAATTTGATAGCTTCAAACAACGATTCGCACAAGTTGTAGATAACTTGTATCGTTCTTCTACTATTCTTGAAGATGAGAACAATACTTATTATCGCGATGATTGTTATAAACAATTTACTACGATCTCACTTTAATTGAGAACAATCTATTCGAACTCTTTCAAGACGTCAAGCTAGCTTCAACAAGCTCATCACCATTATTTTCGAAACTTGATTGAAAGATCATTAATATCGTCTTCGCTCTTTTAGCTTTTCTTCACTTTGATCATTCGTTCGTTAGAGAAGATATTGACGAGCTCTTCTTCACGATTTAGATCATTACTATCTCTTGTCTCTAGTTAAGATTCTCTCATAGTCGTTTATTAAGAAAAAAAACGAGAAACTTGTTCGCAAAGTCTTCATTTTTCTTAGACGACTAAGCAATCGACCTCGATGACTTCAAAGCGACTACTTAACAATTTTTCAAATCAACGATTAAGTATCGCTCTAATGTTTAGTATCAAAGCTATTTATCGTGGAAGCCTACAATTTCTTTCAATTTCTCTACATACTTTATTGGGGTCACTCTCTCGAAATCTCTAGCGAAGCAAGTCATGACAAAGTTAGAAAAGAGCGTTCACTCAAAAGGTTTCGAAATAGAAAGTCGCATTGCGACTTCTACACAATCTATCAAATCGATTAAGATTGTAACGAGTGACTTTCGACACCATGAATCAACAATTACTACTAGTAGTTCTTCGAATAAGGTCGTCGACAAACGTTCTAAGAGAGATCTCGTTATCAAAACATCTTTTACTAAGAAGACTTGTCAAGAGGAAGAAATCGATGTTATGATTAAATTCTTTTTCTCGAACGATTCTTTTTTAAACTACAACAAGACGCAATACACTAAAAATTGCGTTGTTCTACTCTATATAATGCAGATTCGAGAGCGAGAACTTAAAACGTTAGACTTTTGGCAAGTTATTACGAAACAAGACATCAACATTGCGATCGAAATCTATAAGATGCTCTTCGTTGCCAAGAAAAGTCAATTTAAAGAAGAGACGAGAAATGCCCTCGATTTCTTTCTTGATAAGGCGAGATTTCGAGATTTTATCAAACGTGTTCGTAATGATTTCAAGAATACTTAAGATAAATTGATTGAAATTATGACTTAATGCGATCGTATCAAGAAGCGAGAACGATCAAATTAATCTTTGCAATTATATTAAACAATGCATAACATTTTTTAAGCATCGCAATATTGTAAAGAAGCATTCTAGTTTCGTTCTTAATTCTTTCGTAGCTTTAGCAAGAATCTAGATCGACTAGAAACACATCTCGAAGAAATCGAGTTTTTTATTCAAAATTAGTTTCGCTCACTTTTTTATCATTTAGTTGCTAAATTTAATCGCGATGAAGAATTACGTAATTGCGACGATCAAGATCGCAATCAACTCGTCAATAACGATAGATTTCGAGAAGTTCATCTAAACTCTTTTTTAACGAGAGAGAGACATCAAGAACGATATTAAGAGAGTAGATACGTCTCTCAAGTCGCGAATCACGATTTTAATCGTTTCTTCGTCTACGCTATAGCCCTAGCAAAGAGATATAACTATGATCGTTTTAATTAGCGTTCTTCGCCTTCATCGTCGCGATCTTAAACATATTTCTCGTTAGTACAACGTATTTTAATTTTAATAAGTCTTATACGACGCGAGACTTAACATGTTCGAACAATGAATAATTCTCGTCGCTTTGTTAAGGCTTCACGATCAACTTATTATCGCAAGAAAGACATTGATAAAAAAAATTATCTACTCGCAAAGGCGAACTATTATTGCAATTCATTCGTTATCAATTATTATCGCAATTCATTCGCTAAAGCAAATTATTATTAAGACTTATTCGTTATCGACTTTCAACGCGATTTACTTGTCGAAGCAAACTATTATCGCGAAGAAGACTATGAATTATCGCCATCGCAAGTTCGCTAGTAGATCAATGATGCTTCAAGTTATCGTTCTTTCTTACGTAATAATTGCCTTGACTTTATATCTAGAATCAATTAAAGATTGAAGTTTATCTTCAATAAATCATAGACAAACGCGATAAGATATTGAAGAGCATTCAATGATCGTAAAGATCAAGAGTTAAAGTATTAACAAAATAGAAATTATTAACGAGACTATGATCGCAATTATGATCGCGATAAGATGCGCTCTTTACGCGAATTAAAGTATTAATAAGATGAATGCCAACGTAACAATGAGCGAGATTGCGATGAACGTTCAATTCAAGAACAATCGCTTCGTTCACATAATATTATGATGTGAAATCTCGAAAAACAAAGCGTCGATTTCTTTATTTGTCGTTTTTTTCAAATAGCGAAGCTCGAAGAAGAGCGATCAATTCTTCGAGTACTTTCTATGTGCCTAAAAGGAATTGCACTAAAATGACACATCGATCTTTTTTATGCGATTCGTAGTAAGATGAACGAGAGTTTGGCAATCTAGAAGAATGAGTTGCTTCAAAAATATCGTTTAAACAAGTTTAAGTTCTTAAGAAAGACGAAAAAAATAACTTTTCGTTTCGAAGACAAAAAACAAACACTTAGTTAATATCTTATTAAAAAAATTAATTTTCTTCACGATGTCAAGATGCAAAATGAGAACATTATTGTTCGTCATTTTTGGAATAACTTGGAAGCACAATTGACTTTAGCAACGTCACTAAGAGAAGACAACAACACTACTAAGACTTTTAATCGACGCGTAAGAAACAACGAACAAGTAGCACGTAAGATTTGAAATTTGAACAAGAAGTCAACAAATCGCTTCTAGACTTAATCTCAAAATTAGCTAAATGCGCGTGCTAATATCGCAATCGTATTAACGATTGTTTAAATCGAACAATTAATAAACAATTACTAGCGAGTTATTAATAGATTAATTGTTTCTATTGTAATCGTCGTACTAGTTAAGAAGAGAGTTCTTACTTCTATGAGCAATAGTAAGATGCCTTGAAAGATGAAGCAATCTTGTCGTCATTACGAAGGCAATCATTGAAACAACTTATGTATCTTTGTTACAAAGATCATGTTAACGATCGCAATCACTAAGAATGATACGCGTTTCAAGACTATATAGTTGAATAATAAGAATATGAAAACTCTTCTCGCTTTGCATATCGCAAAGAAGAAGAAAAATCAAAGTCGCTAATTGATGATCTCGACTCTATTAAGAATCTTATTAATGTCAAGAAGCAACATTATTTTAATCGCATTTATGATCGTTTGTTATCTTGAAAAGATACTTTTCAATTCTATTTAATATTCTTTTATGTTCTATCGCAACGCTCTTTTGAAAGCGTCTTTAAGCAAGAGTTATCTCTAAATATCGTCGTAAAGAACGCGAAAATCTTTACATCTATTATTATTATCGAAATACTTACGATCTCGAAACTCACTAAATAAGAATCGAAACTTGATTTGACTTTTCAAGTATATTTGAATGTGTCTATCACATGCTATTCTAGTATTAACAAGTCATATATCTTATGTCTTGACATTAACTCTAAATCTATTCTTATTAGCGAACGAACGTATCAAGCATTCTACTCTCACATTTCACATTATCTTATAACTAAGAACAAACGACTAAGATATAAAAGAATAAACAAAATCGTCACATTTACGCTTTGTGCTAAAATATCTTTGCGTCTCAAGAACGACAAAAATCGAATAAAGATCGTCATCGAAGAAGCTCACATCGTACTTAGTCTATTATGCGATGTGATCGCCAAGATAGAACTCTTGAAACTTAATCGAATGATGATCGAATAAAATAAGAATGAAGAAGATCAAAATTACGTACTCTTTCGCGATCGACGTTTTCTTGTACAAGCAACTTCTATAGTTATTTCATTAATAGTTAAGAAAGTAGTCTTAATTCTAGTTCTTACAACAAAGGCAAACGTGATAAGGCTTGCTAAACGATATTATTCTTGTGTACGTAATGTCGTTGTTTATGCCTTAGAAACCACGATACTAAATCTCAATAAAAGAAAGAACGTTCTCATGCGTTATAAATCTTTGTTCGTCGAGACTTCTTATCTCTTTCAAGCCTTTTCTCACATGCATTCTACTATAGAAGAATTAATTATTGCGATTAGCGCAATAATTGAATCAAATTAATGTGTCATTCTCGTGAGCAACTTTGGACTTATTTTTTCAAAGATTCGTAAAGGGTAGACTTTAGATCAAATTAATAATCTTGTCAAGATTGCGCAGTCTACGTTAGTGATCAAAGTGAATTTCGTAAACGTATTCACTAACAAGGCTTATGTAGAGCCAAATATGCCTTATCTTGTGCAATCATCGAAGAAAGAGAACAATAAGGCAAACATATTAGATCATTAAGAAGAGAAATACAAAGCTAGAGTACAAGCGATTATTAATCGTTATCAAAATCTTTTTCGTGCGAAACTAGGCAAGTTTAATGACAATGTTAAGATGTCAATGTCATTCGTAAACGAAAACAACGTTATTGATCTTAAACAAGTGTCATACTTTCTTATTGCACGAGATCGCAAGACGATTGATAACATACTAAACTCGCTCATGCGTTAAGGTCGACTATAGAAGATTTCTTTAGAAATCATCTTATCGATTGCGTTATCGACGTTCGTAGTTTAGAAAAACGACAAATTACGAATAGTGATTGATCTTCGCAAAATCAATACTTGGCTATATCTAAATGCGTATTCTTTATCGCGCCAAAATACTATACTTGGCGCTTTAGAAGAAGTTATGATTTTCAATTTCATTAATCTTATCAAAAGCTTCTTTTAACAAGATATCAAATCAAGTGATTGATAAAAAACTATTCTAGTGACGTCTTATTAAAGTCAAGAATGACTTACAATGTTCACGATAAAACTCGCAAATATCTTAATCTTCTTTTAGCATTGCATGAAGCAATTATTGAAATCATATCTATGATAGTTTGTTTTAATTTACATCGATAGTATCATAATCTATTCGCAAACTTTAGAGCAACACGTTCATCATCTTAATTAAGTTCTAATTTTGCTAAAAAATAGCGATGTTACTTTAGTTTTATCGAAATGTCACTTCGTCTATCTTAGCATCAAGGCGCTAGATTATCATGTATCTTAACTAAATTTAAGCATCATTAAGAAGAAAATAAATGCAATTAAAGTCATGAAGTTTTCACGTAATCTTAGAGATCTTGAGGTGAAATTAAAGTTTTTCAACTATTATCGTTGATTTGTCGATCACTACGTCGCTATAGCTCGACTTCTCGTAAAATTAAAAATCAAGAATTTTATCGATAGTTTAATAAAAGAACGCTCACGATGCGAACATGCAACGCAATTACGTTTTCAACAGCAATACGAGAACAATTGCGATGATAAATTGACTAATACTATCGTCGACGCAAATGAGAAATGTCGACAAACGTAAGAGACACTTAAGTCTATCTTATGTTAGGCATCAATTCTAGTTTATCTTAACTTTAGCAAGCCTTTTATTCTTTACGTCGACGATAATAAGAAAAAAGGATTTGAAGTCGCGATTCATTAGTTAAACAAAAAAGAAATTAAAAGATTTATCTTGTTTCTCTCTAGGAATCTCGTCGACGCCAAAACAAGATATTGGGTTACGAAGCTTAGGATTGGCGCGTTTGTCTAAGCCTTGATCAAGTTGTCTTAATATTTCGACGATGAAGCTTTTATCGTAGTTATAAATTATATCGCTTTGAGAGCGACACTACAAAACAAGTTCACAAGTCAACGTTTCGTAAGACTTGATAAGTGAGCTATGTATTTATTCACGTATTTATCACGAATAATTATAGTTTATCGTCTCAAAAAGAATCACAATAACGCGAACGATCTTTTAAGACTATTAATTAATTACGCGAATGCTAGTTGCTATTTTGTGATTACTATCGTTGTTAATAAAGAATTTTTTCATAGTTTTCGCGATGCTCTCAAAATCGACTCTCATTTTCGAAAGATTTATAAGAAGATAGAGAAGCAAGTGAAAAATATCGCGAAGAACTTTAAGAATTTAAACATCGTATATCAATTGTATCGATTGAACGCAAATATTGAACTTTTTTACTTAATTAACAAACTTAATCTCGATCGCGTTTATATCTCGAAGTTATTAAAAAAAAAGTACTTAAATTCGTTCACGATAATTATGTTCACAATAATCATCATCGAACTCTAGATCGTCTCAAGATTGTTTACTATTTTTTTAAGATAAAAAGCAAGATTCACGCATACATTAATAAATGTTCGATCTATTAATTGTCAAAGTCTTCGCGAAGATTGCTATACGATTAGCTTAATTTTGTCAAGACAACGACGATTTCTCTTTTTCAATTAGCAATAAATTTCGTCGTAACATTATTAATGATCACGTAGAGTCACAACTCTTTGCTCATTATTATCGATTGTTTTTCAAAATATATTAGATTAATTCTTGACAAGAAAACTTGAACGACGAAGAATTGAGCCAAGATATATTATTGCGACGTCTATCGTTATTAAGAATTGTCGATCAAGATAATCTCGAATTGCGATCTTAATTTTACGAACGAATTCTAAATCATAGTGTTTAAGAAGAACGAAGTCAAACTTGACTTTACAATCGCGTATCATCTCTTTACGAATAATTAAATCGAACGAACGAATCAAATCGTGAAAGTCGCATTGCGATGTCTTCTTATAGAAAAATATAAAAAGAATTAAGAGAACATTCTTTCTTAAGTCAAGTATGCTCTTAACATCGTCAAAAACGCATTTATTACAACAACGCCCTTTAAGTTGCTATATAACGTTATATCGCGAGAGTCTTTGACTTTTCTTCAATTATTTTTTTGCAATAATACTATCGCAATGCAATTTATCGCAAATCGTTAATCGTTTCAAAACGAAATCTATGACGCGATCAAGTTCGCGTAGATCAAGATGACGATTCTCTACGATGCGAAGCATCGCGAACTAGATCTTCACGACAACGCCTACATCAAAATGATCAAAATTAAGAAAATCAAATATTATTTACTTGCGAGAAGCTCTAATTTTAATGCTAAGAAGATCGAATCGTTCAAAATCATTCGCAAGATAGAAGATTTGACGTATGAGCTAGAGTTGTCATCGCACATAAAGACACATAATGTTATCTTCGTAAAGCATTTAGAATAAATTAATTACGACGCTCTACAATGTGACGTTCCACAATCGCCTTCAATACAACATAGAGATGAGAAATTGTATATAATCGAGAGAATAGTTAAACGTAAGAGAAAGAACGATAAATCAAGATATATCGTTAAGTGAAAGAGTTATAAAGAATTCATTTAGAAGTTAATCGAGATTATAGAGATTAATGTATCAAACTTGATGACGCGTCTTAGTCAACGAAAGTCGACGCGTCGATTGTAATATCTTATGCCTTTTCGAACATAAAATAAACATTAAGGCTCACTTTCTATTTACTTAACATTTTCATCTTTTGATCTCATCTTATTCACGATCACTTACTTCGTCTTCTTTGCATTTATTTATCATCTTTAATTATCATCTTTACACGTCTTTTACGACGATAGTTATCAACTCGTCAATTATATGAGCGACAACTCTAAAGAGCGCGACTTTCGAATAATTAAAGGCCTTTTAAACATGATCGATTTCGTTTTATTTGCGAACAACTTTAGAAGCAACCCAATTGTTCGCATCAAGAGAGGTTAAGATATCTTAATTAATTTCACACAAAGTGCGATTAAGAAACGAGAATCGTTGCTATTTCAAAGCTCACTTAGCATCGACGATAACGAAGCGAAATCTATAAGCATCTCACATCGATATTCTATGTCAATTTGAACTACGCAAACGATTATTACGTCATATCGAGTAGAATCTAATGCGAAATTAACTAAGAAGAATTTTTACAAGTACGAAATGCCATTGTACACTAAGTACAACATTAAGATGAACGACATACTTGTTAACGTGATATTGAACGACTCGCATGTGCAAAAAATCCTTGAGATCGATCTCGTTAACTCTAAGAAATGGCTTGTCGATTTCGCGAACGATCAAAAAATTCGCATCTCTCGCGAAAATCGCGAAAAGGTAGCTAAATTCCAAAAGACTTCCAAGGGAAAATGGAAATATCACGAGATTGCCAACTACTAGCTTCTTGATAACGAGAATCGCTCTTCGAACATAGCAAAGAAATTTAATTTTGATAAGAAGCATCTCTTGTGTGTGCGACAAGACGATATAAACTTATTAAACGAAGCAATGATAAGCAAGGAAATCAAGAAGCGAGAGAAAAAGACAAAGATCTTGACGCAATCAAAGAAAGACGTCGTAGTCAAAAATCTTAAGAAATAGATCGTTGTCAAGTTTTAGCACTTCACAATCGCGAACAAGGACAAACGCATCATTGTCGTTGACAAGAACGATAAGCGTTTCATTATTAACACGATTATCGTTAATGAAAACGATGCTAAGTTAAAATCTAGCTATCTCTTTATGCTTTAAACAAAGATACGTAATCGCGAGGCGATTCAAGATCTTTTAGTAAATGATCGTGTATTCATCGTTAACGAGAACGATATTCAAAATGCTAATGAAAATCTCTTTATCGACGATTCTTTGTTCGCGAATCCTTATTTTACTAAAGATGACTTGACTTTCGCGCAACGACTTTTTCTAAAACTTAAAGAAAAACTTTCTTTTTTTGATTTGCATCGATTATGAATGTTGGACTCGCCAATCTTACGAACGTTCCTCATCGCAAACATTGATACTCTTGACGAACGCTATTCTTATTCGACAACTCGTTAGCTACAAATGCCAATGACGAATATGAATTCTTCAATATTTCTAGATAGTGTGATCGTTAGGTCGGGTCGAACACTTTTTTCTCAACCCGACCCACCCTCTTGGGCCCCGTAGGGCTGGGCCAGGGTTAAGGCGCGAACCCGACCCCAGGGTCGGGTTTCGTTGGGTCAATGCCAAGAACCTAAGCTAACTTCGTCGCGTTAGCATTCGCTTATCTTATCTTATCTTATCTATGCGCTAACC
>JAABUJ010006928.1_pt1 | contig 10755 bp, 9 predicted proteins | sample 5559131 | NCBI WGS metagenome assembly JAABUJ01 (sample SAMN10711875, study PRJNA513366) | rock metagenome | isolation source: Antarctica rocks | place: Antarctica: Victoria Land, Mt New Zealand nord | collected 2016-01-07 | reverse complement strand
TCCCCCTGGCTCGTCGTATTCCGTTCCACGGGCTGCGGCACACGCATGCGACGCTCCTCATGAAGCAGGGCATCCACCCGAAGGTGGCCAGCGAGCGCCTCGGACACGCAAACATCACGCTAACGCTCCAGACGTACAGCCATGTGTTGCCGCAGATGCAGCAGGAAGCCGCGAGTATCTTCGTGGCAGCGATCGCGGATGGCTCATAAGGCTAGGCGCACGGTCTGCATCAAGCGTCGCCCCATTATCATGCGCCACGTGTGACGTCCGCCCCACCCACTGGCGACCGGGCCTCTGTCACCCCGGACGCCATCCTCGCTATGTGAGCCGCGCCCGCGTTACACCCGTCCTGGAAGAGTTCATCGCATCGACTAAATAACGTGACGGGGAACTGCGGTCTCCCTATCTCCGGTGTTTGGCGTCCCAGTCGGCTCGATCAGCAGCAACTCGACCTCCTCCTCCGCGAACGGCTGATGCTCCACGCCGCGCGGCACGACGAGCAACTCGCCCGGCCCCAGGATCACGGTGCGGTCGCGCAGGCGCACGGTCAAGCGCCCTTTGAGGACCAGGAAGAAGTCATCGGTGTCGTCGTGCTTGTGCCACACGAACTCGCCGCGCGCCTTGACCACCATAATGTCGTTGTTATTGAACTGCGCGACCGTCTGCGGCGACCAGTGCTCGGAGAACTGGGCCAGCTTATCGGCCAGCGTAACCTTATCGCTCTCGCCCATGTCGCACCCTTTCTACTCCACGTACCAACCAAACCGTCGCCAGCGATGCAGGGCGCCGTACATGCACGCCCTGCAAGCCTTGAGCCCAATGCGCGTAACCGCATGCACAGTCGCCATGGAACCCTGCTCGACGGGCAAGGAGGGATCGGCTGAAAATTTCTCTTGGACGCGTTTGGGGTTTGCGAGGTCACAGGCAATGCAAAAAGGCCAATTTTACGGGTGGGCCCACAGGGATTCGAACCCTGAACCTCGGGATTATGAGTCCCTCGCTCTAACCGTTGAGCTATGGGCCCGCGCCTATGTGTAGTGTACGGGCCAGCGCGCCCAGCTGCAATATGGTACACTCGCGCCAATAGTTCACGCGTTCGACTCACGTCATAGCCCACACGGAGGAGGATATGAGCTCCATGCCTACGATACAACGAGGGCCGGTGTGGCGCGGCGCCGCGCGTACGCTGCTCGATACGATTTTCCCCCTGGCGTGCGTGGAGTGCCGCGCGCGCGGGAGTTGGTTGTGCCCGGCCTGCCTCCGTGCGATCGAGCGCTTGCCGCTGCCAATCTGCGCCGTCTGCCGCCAGCCGATCGACGAGGCCGCGCCACATGGCTGCCGCTCCGGCGCGTCCATGCTCGCCTCGGTCAGCGCGATCGGCGTCTATGCGGGCCCGCTGCGGGCGGCTGTGCGCGCACTCAAATATGAGGGTCATCACGCCGTCACCTCCGCTCTCGCGCCCTTACTGGCGGAGCGCGTGGCGCCGTTGCTCGCGGCGGACGATCTACTCGTGGCGGTCCCCCTGCACCCGACGCGCCAGCGTGAACGTGGATACAACCAGTCCGCCATCGTGGCGGCGGAACTCGCACGCTTGCTGCCGTTGGAGTTCGCGCCCACGGCGCTCCAGCGTACGCGCGCGACGGCGGACCAGACGCGGCTCTCGGGTGAACGGCGCGCCGCCAACATGCGCGGAGCGTTCACGGCGCGGCCACAGGCGGTGCGTGACCGCCGCGTCTGGCTGCTCGACGACGTCTACACGACCGGCGCCACGCTTCAGGCTGGAGCGTCCGCCCTCCGCGCGGCCGGCGCGCGCGAGGTGCGCGGGGCGGTCATCGCCGCGACTTTGCGTGAGTCGTGAGTCGTGAGTCGTGAGTCGTGAGTCGTGAGTCGATGGTAAACTGCTTGTTGAAGTGCGCTGTAATGGTGTCGCAGGGTGCTATCAGGCGTATTACTATCGACTATCGACCATCGACCATCGACTATCGACCATCGACCATCGACTACTGGTACAGCAGCCAGCGCACGGAGTGGCCGTTGGCCCACGAGGGGGCGTAGATGATCGTCATGCCAGGGCTTGGCGCGTGGGCGAAGCGCAGGCTGCCGACGGTATAGACGCCGGGAGGCAGCGTGACGGGACGCAACGGGTGGGCGCCGGACGCCGCGGCGGCGATCTTGCGCCCATCGACGAGCAGGTAGACGTCGCGCGGCGCGACCAGCCGCGCTGTCGTCGCTCCGTTGTGGAACGCTATGCGCACATCGGTTACGTTCCTGGATGTGGTGGGTGCGGTGGTCGTGAGCAACTCGGGTCGCACACGCATAGCGTCCAAAGACAGGGTCGTCGTCGCGACCGCGCCGTGTGGCGTGACGATGGTCGGATGGGTCACCCCCGTGGGCGCCCAAACGGTACCATTGAGGATCGACCAGACGAGCCCGACGACGACGAGCCCAACACCGACCAGCAGTCGTCGTGCGACGGGCCGCCACGTCGGCGCATCGGCGTCCAGGCGCACGGCGCGCTCGTCGGGGCTTTCTTGATGGACACGCATATCCTCATTTTAGCACCGGGCGCTGTATCATGGACGGTGGTGAGAAGCAGTGAAGCAGTGCGCGCCATTGTGTACCAAGCGATGTAATCGCGGAAGGAGCCAAAAGATGAGCGTTGAAGAGAAATTGGCACAAGCAGGCTACCCCTTGCCGGAGGCCGCCGCGCCGGGGGGATCGTACGTGCCGGCCCTACGGGTCGGCGATCTGGTCTACACGTCGGGGCAATTGCCCATGGTCGGGGGTGTGCTGGCCGAGCGCTATAAGGGTAAAGTGGGCGGTGCGGTCGACCTGGAGACGGCGCGCGACGCGGCCGCCCGCTGCGCCGTCAACGCGCTGGCCGCCATCAAAGGCGTCGTCGGCGACCTGGAGCGCGTCGAGCGCGTCGTCAAGGTCGTGGGCTTTGTCGCTTCCACGCCCGACTTCACGGCGCAGCCAGAGGTCATGAACGCGGCCTCGGACCTGCTACAGCAGGTCTTCGGCGAGCCCGGCCGCCATGCGCGCTCGGCCGTCGGCATGGCCGTGCTGCCGCGCGATACGTGCGTGGAGGTCGAACTCATCGTCCAGGTGCGCGGGGATAGTGGCGCGGCGGGCGCCTGAATCGTAGCGCTCAGGGCTGTCGCCGTAGCGTGGCGGCCAGGGCGCGCAGTTCGGGTGAAGGCTCGGCCTCCAGTTCGTCGCGCAGCAGGCGGCGATAGTCTTTGTACGCGCGGAGGGCCTCGTCGACCTGGCCGGACGCGGCGAGCAGGCGCAGCAGGGCTAGTTGCGGCGCCTCATCGAACGGGTCGAAGGACGCGGCGCGGCGCGCGGCGTCGATGGCGTCCTCCGCGCGCTCCAGCCCGTCGTAGAGCCCGGCCAGCGCCAGCGCGACCGCTACGGCCCGGCTCGTGACGCGCACGCGCGCGGTCGCCGCCCACAGGGTGTCGCACCACTCCAGGTAGCCGCCCACGCCGAAAAGATCGAGGGCGCGTTCGCCCGTGTCCAGGCGCGTCATGACCGATCCCGCGCCGAGCGCCACGCCGGCCGCCTCGTCGAAACGGCGCTCGTCGTCCTCGATGGGCAGGCGCACGGTGTAGGCGCCGCCGCGCGGACTCCAGCTGCCCTCGCCAAGCAGCCGCCGCAGGTGCCGCCCGGCGTCCCAGAACGCCTGCACAGCCCCCGCGTCGCCATCCCACACGGCCTCCAGCGCCTCGTCGCGGCGCAGCGGTCGCCCCGTGTGTACGGCGAAGAAAAGCAGTTCACGCGCCTTGGCCGGCAGCGTGTGCAGATCGAGCGGGCGCCCGATGATCTCGACGGCGCCCTGCCCGAACGGCGACACGCGCAGCGTCTCCTGCTCCCCCTCATCCCCGTCGTCAGTCATAGGGAGGAGCACGAGGGACGGCGCGACCGACGCGGCCAACCCATCCAACATCAGCCGCGCGTCGCGGTGCAGCCGGCGCAGCGTGCGGCGTTCCGCCAGCACTTGCCGCGCCATACGCGCGGCCGGACGCAGGTAGCTCTCGCAGCCCAGCGGCAGCACCAACTCGGCCACGCGGTCGAGCTCCGTCGTGGCGCGGCGACCCATGCGGCGCGCCAGGAAGGATTCGGCGCGCAGCAGCCGTGCGCGCGCCGCCTGGTGTGGGCGGTTCAGCGCTTCGAGGCGTGTCGCCGCCGTGCGCAGCACCTCCACGGCGCGCCTGTGGGCGCGCGAGCGCAGCGCCAGTGTGCCCTCGTACAGGTCAAGCAGGGCGTCGTCGACGGGCGTCACCACGAGCGGGCGCGCCTCGTCGATGAGTTGGCGCGCGGCCTGGCGGTCGCGCCGGATCAGCGCGGCGGCGATGCGTGCGCGCAGGGCGTCGTTGAGCGCGTCGGGCAGGTCGAGGCGTCCGGCCAGTTCGGCGGCAGCGAAACCCTGCCGCTCGGCCTCCACGGCGTTGCCCTCGTCCGCGTATACCTCCGCCAGCGTCGCGGTCGCCGCGCACTCCAATAGGGGATAGCTGATGTCGTGTGCCAGCGCGAGGGCGTGCTCGACTTCGGAGTGAGCGGCAGCGTAGTCTGCTGTTAGGGTGTGCAACAGAGCGCGAATGTTGTGTACGTTGGCGAGCGCGGGTACATTGTTTGCGCGTTGGCGTATAATACTGGCCCGTGCCAGATATCCCTCGGCGTCATGGGCGTGCCCTGCGGCAATTAGTTGAGTCGCGAGATTAGAAAGCGTGCGGGCCTCGCCATCTGAATTGCTCGCCTCTTCGTGGCTAACTAGAGCAGCTACCAAATCGACAAGACCTTCATTTAGATGCCCTACCCGCAGATATGCGATACCGCGCATCTCCCGTAGGCGTGTAACTGCGGCATCAAGGCCAACACGTTGGGCGACAACGAGCGAGGATTCCGCACTTTGGACGCTTTCTTCATGCTGCCCAGCTGACATTAGAGCTTGTGTGCGCAAAATCGCCGCATCTAACCATTCTCCTTCGTTTTTGGACGTAGCCATACTTGCATCGGCAAGGGCAAGCGCTTCAGCATGTTCACCGCGCTGGACGCGCGCTCGACCACACAATGACAATAAACGAGAGGTACGATAGCAGGCCGGAAGTTGCTCGATGTGCGTCAAGGCCGTTCCCCATAGCCCGCGCGCCCACAGCGTCGTTCTCTCATTGTCGAGCGCGGAGGCCAGCATTTCCCAGTCCTCATCAGCGGCCAGCAGCGCGAGGGCGCGCGGTAAATCGTCGTGGGCCGACCAATAGGTGGACGCGGCGCGACGAATGGCGCGCAGGCGGCTGCGATTCTCGGACTTCAACGTCCCGACGAGATACTCGCCGAACAGGTCGTGGTAGCGGTAGATGCCGTCGTCGTATTCCAGGAAGAGCCCACGCGCCGCCGCCTCGGCGTAGAGAGCCGCGCTGTCGCGCCGCTCAAGGATGGCGTCGGCGTCCTCCGGCGCGGCTGGGCCGAGCGCCGCGCTCTCCAGCAGGAAGACGCGTAGCTCCGGCGGCAAGGACGCCAGGACTTCGGACCCCAGGTGCTCCATCAGCGCGTCCGTCCGCGCGCGCAGGAAGCGCAGGCCACCAGCGCCGGTGTGTCCGAGCAAGAGCACTCCGGCGGCCCAGCCCCCGCTGCGCGCCACGGACGGTGCGGCGCGCGCGGCGTCGAAACCGTGGGCGGATAAGAGTTCGGCCGCTTCCGCGACGTCAAACCGCAGTTCGTGGCGCCCCAAACCCACCAACTCGTCGAGCGCCGCCAGCGTCGCGAAGCCCAGCAGGGGGATCGAGCGCGAGAGGATGACCAGCGCGAGCGTAGGGGGACGGAAGCGCAGCACATGGTCCCACAGGGCGGCGGCCTCGGGCAGGTCGTCGAGATGTTGGAAGTCGTCGAGCACGAGCGTTAGCGGCCGCCCCTCCAGCGCGCCGAGCAGCAGCCCCATCGCCGCCGCTTCGGAGCCGCCGCTGTCGAGGGCCGCCCATGCCGCCCGCGCCGCGCCGGGTAGGGCGTGCTCCATCGCCGCGCACAGCCCACGGGTCAAGCGGCGCGTGTCGCGATCGGCTGTGTCGAGGGCGTACCAGGCCACGGGCAACGGCGCGTGGCGCGCCCAATCGGCCAGTAGCGAGGTTTTGCCCGAGCCCCCCGGCGCCACAACAATGGTGACGCGCCCTGCTCTCGCTGCGGTGTCGAGAGAGTCCGCCAAACGCTGGCGTGAGACAAGGGCGCGAGGTCTTGGAGGGCTGATTTTAGCCATGGGCCATGTTTGAGTGGTGGAGACCTGAACGGGCGGCAAGCTCTACTCTCCTATGAACTGACCCAGGATTGCCCCAGGAAGCTTTTGTTACGCTAACACCATACCAAATCGTTACGAGTTGTTGTCAGTTTGTATCAGTTCAGAGGAGAAAACAATGCGCCTCACAACCCGCCGCATCGTTGCCATCGTCGCGCTCGCTCTCACAACCTTTGCCGCCACGCACGCGGGAGATATGTCCCGGCAAGCCGGTGGCATTACTGAATATAGCGCAAATACCCATGCTACCATACAAGCCGGTGGCATTACTGAATATAGCGTACGCACCAACACGACCTTCAACAGTTGATAGTTGATAGACGAGCAATAAGCTTCCAGCAATGAAGGATTTGTTCTTACACTAGCCATAGCGCCAGCGCCATCAATGTCCCGACCCGCATAATAGCAAACGTCCCTGTCGAGAGGATAAACATGACCCGCCATCGTACCCTCCACCCCGGCTTCGAGCGCCTCATTGGCGCGGCGGCCGTCGATCCCGCACTCAACCGCGATCTTCTACGCGACCCACGCGCCACAGCCCTGCGCTACGGTCTGACGCCGGGCGACGCCGATCTGGCCGCCGACATTCATGCCGTCGATCTGCGCGCCTTTGCATCAGCCCTGCTACCGCGCCTGTATGGGAAGGTTACCACACATGTTCCACAGCGCAGCGCCGTCGCGGGATAAAGAGAGCGCCGTCGCGTCCCCGCTCCTTTGGGAGCAGGACCCGACCCTCCAACCCCTGCTGTCCCCCATCGTCGCTGAAACCGCCGAAGTCGGCAATGGAGCGCGGTTCGTCGTCATCACTCCCGAGGGCAAGCCGCATGTGCTGGTCGGCGTACACGGCAACCGCCATCCGTGGCGCGCTCCTGCCCTGGCCGTCCTGGAACACGGCGACGCGCGGTCGTGCGCCGGTATCGTCGCCGCGCCGGTCTATGGGCCGCCGGGCGCGCGTGGCGCGCTGCTGCTCTACCATGACCCTGCCCGCCCCCTATCCGGCGGCGAGGACATAGCGCGCGCGCACGCGGCGCGCATCGAACTGGCCCTCACCATGGCGTCGGCGCGATTGGCCGCGACACACAGCGCCGTCAACGCGCTGCACCAGGCGCTGGCCGCGCACGACGAGCGGACGGGCCGCCATGCCATCGCTGTGCGCGCGCTGACCCGTATCTTCGGTCAAGCTATGCGGGTCCCGGCCCATACGCTCCGCGAGTGGGAGTGGGCCGCCTTGCTGCACGACGTGGGCAAGATCGCCGTCCCCTCGTCCCTGCTGCACAAACCCGGCTCGCTGGATGCCGACGAGTGGACGATGATACATCGGCACCCTTCCATGGGGGAGCGCATCATCCGAACCATCCCCGCCCTCGATGCCGTTGGGTCGGCCGTGCGCCACCATCACGAGCGCTGGGACGGCGGCGGTTACCCCGATCGCCTCTCCGGCGACGCTATCCCCCTGGCGTCCCGCGTCATCTGCCTCGTCGACGCCTACGAGACGATGTGCACGGGACGGCCCTATCGCGCGCCGATGGAGCGCGCCGACGCGATAGACGAGTTGACCCACGCCGCCGGATCGCAGTTCGACCCACATCTCCTCACCTGGCTTCCCACCCTGACGCGGTTCGACATCGCCATCTAGCTGGGGCAATCGTCGCCGCGCCGTTATCGCCCTCAGCATTGGCGCTACCCCATATTTCCCATTGAGCGGGACGATTCCTCCTCCCATACTGGCCCTATTGGAGGCGCCACGAATGGGAAGAATGGGGCACAGCAGTATCGCCGCCGCTTTACCACGTCATGCAGGAACGGCTTGGATCACGATATCTACCCGTGCGGCGCCGTTTTACCGGCGCTACCAGCCAGCCGCGCTCACCCTATCCATCATGGCGTTATGCCTGTTGCTGCGTACGCTACGTCTTGGAGCGCTGCCGCTGTTCTTCGATGAAGGGGTTGACACGCGCGCGGCGCAGGTCGTCGGCGCGGTTCCTGGACCCGCTACCCTGCTCACCTCGCTGCAATATGGGGCGCCGCCGCTCTACTCGTGGCTGGCCGCGCCGCTGACCCGCTTGCTCCCCGACCCCTTGCTGGCGGCGCGCTTGACCTCCGCGCTGATCGGGACCGCGACGGCGCTCGCCGTGTGGGCCATCGCGCACACGATCCCCTCACCCGTAACCCGCGACGACTGGACCCTCGACCCTAACCGCAGGTCGACGGTCCAGTTAGCCATGGGGTGGGGGGTGAGGGCCGGGGCTCCGCTCGCCGCCGTCCTCTACGCGCTGTGCCCCTTCACGCTCTTCTACAACCGTATGGCGCTGCTCGACGGCCTGCTCGCGGCCTGTGGCGGGGGCGCCCTCTACTTTGCTTTGCGCCTGGCGCGCGATGCGCGCGGCCGCGACGCCTTCGCCCTGGGGCTCTGTCTCGGCGCCGCTATGCTCACCAAGATCTTCGCCGTGGACATGTTGTTGCTCCCATTGCTGGCTGTCGTCGCCGCGCGGCCGGCCCAGCGTCGGGCCGTGCGGCGGTTGGCGCTCGTTGCTGCCGCGCTGGGGCTGGCGCCCTTGGCCGCCCTTCTATTGACGCCGCAGGGAGGCGGCTTGCTCTCGGCCACGCACGCGCACGCCCACGCCGCAGGTAGTGTCGTCGCCACCGTTGGCCAGCAATTGACGACGTGGGGCTCGGCGCTCTGGCTCTACCTCACGCCGCCTGTCTTGCTGCTGGCGCTCCTGGGACTATGGTCGATACGGAGGCAGCGCGCCGCGCTGGTCATCGGGCCGTGGGCGCTCCTCGGCGGCCTTCCGCCGGTTCTCGTCCCCGGCGCGTTCCTGGCGCCGCGCTACTTCCTGTACAGCGCGGTCCCCATCCTCGTGCTGGCGGCCTACGGGCTCGTGGCGCTCGTCGCGGTCATTTCTCCTTTCGCCCCCTCCGTTCCCATGGGGGAGCCGTCTCTCGCCCCCCCCGCCCCCATGGGGGAGCCGTCTCTCGCCCCCCCCGCCCCCATGGGGGAGCCGTCTCTCGCCCCCCCCGCCCCCTCCGGGGGAGCCTGGGGAGATGCCTCCCCCCAGACCCCCGCCATACGCACATCCCAGGAGTCAGGGAACCTGGAGATGGGAAACTGCCTGCGACCCCTGCGACCCCTGCGACCCCTCCATGCGCCGCGCCCGTCTGTCACACCGACCGTGTCCGCTAACGCTGACTCGCTCACCAGCACCTGCTCCACTATCGGCCGCACGGTCTGTTTGGCGGGGGTCTGGGGGGAGGCATCTCCCCAGGCTCCCCCGGAGGGGGCGGGGGGGGCGAAGGAAGAAGCCCAGGCTCCCCCGGAGGGGGCGGGGAAAAGAGGGCGACTTTTCACACGCCGTGTACGGCTAACACGGGGCATAGCAGCCCCGGCCCTACTTGTGCTCTGCGCGGGGCTGGCCGTCATCCCGTCCGTAGCGGCCGACGCCGCGCTCATCGGCGCGCCGTCCCGCGCGCCCTATATCCCGTTCGACCGCTGGCAGTACGTCACCGGCTGGCCCTCCGGCTACGCGCTCATGGACGTCGTGGCATTCCTGCGCCGCCAGGAACGACATGGTCCTATCACCGTCGTCTCGTCGATCTATAACCCGCCCGGCGACGCGCTAGCCGTCCTGATGGGCCGCGACCCGCGCGTCACGTTGACCAACCGTGACTTCGACACGTTGCGCGCCCAGCCCTTGCACGCCGTACCGGGACGACCGCTATATGTGGTCGCCTGCCGCCCCTACGGGCAACAGTTGCATCCCGACGCCCGCGATCTACGCGCGGTCCTGCGGGCGCCCGATGGCGACGGCGCCGGGGGCATCGACGTCTACGCGGTGATCGGACGATGATGAAGCGTGCGCCGCTCGACGCGGTCATCCTCTCGTTGTGCCTGCTGGGCGCGCTCGTCCGTCCCGCCGACGCCGCGGCCACGCGGCTCGCGGTCGTGGCCACGTTCCTGCTCGGCCTCTACTGGGCGGTCTCGACGCTGTGGCGCGACGAGGCGGGCGAGTACGGCCGCCGTGCCTTCCGCACCCAGTTGGGCATCGCGCTGGCCCTGATCGGGCTCGTCGTCGTGCTGCCCACGGTGACGGCGATCGGCTACCGCCACGCGCACAAACCCTGGAACGCCATCCACGACAGCGCGCTACAGATCGAGCTTGCCACGGGGATGCTGCTGCATGGGCAGGACTACTACCGCGCGACGTATCTTCACACGCCGTTGGCGCAATGGTGGCCGGTCGGACCGCCCAACCCCGCGCTCTACCACACCGACTCGCTGCCGTTCCAGGAGGAACTGACCGTCCCCGCCATGCTGGCCGCCCGGACGCTGTGCGGCTTCTTCGACGAGCGCATGATCTACCTGGTGTGCCTCGGCCTCGTGCTGGGCATGGCCGCGTCGCTGGCGCGCGCGCCCTCGGCGCGTCTGGCCCTGATCGCCGGAATTGGGCTCAACCCGCTGTTCGTAC
>JAABUJ010006927.1_pt1 | contig 10756 bp, 14 predicted proteins | sample 5559131 | NCBI WGS metagenome assembly JAABUJ01 (sample SAMN10711875, study PRJNA513366) | rock metagenome | isolation source: Antarctica rocks | place: Antarctica: Victoria Land, Mt New Zealand nord | collected 2016-01-07 | reverse complement strand
CAGGAGGGAGCGTTGTTCGCGGAGGGCGGGAAGGGGGAGGGGTTTGGGGCGAGGGGTGAGGAAGACGGTGAGGTAGTGCCGGAGAACACCGGTAAGAATCTAATCGGAGGAAAGGGCGATTAGGGAGGTGGGAAGGGAGGATCAGGGGGAGGATGAGGGTACCATGACTATAGTAATGGGAAAGAGAATCCAGTAGCTATGCAAGAGTAAGGTCAGTGTAGCTCCGATTGATTGCAGTAGGGTGTTCGTACAATAGAGCTGGATCACGGTGGATCGTTTGGACCACGCGCTCCGCCATAGCTGGCGTATTATCAGGTTACTATACTAAAAGTAGCTCTGCGATCGCTGGATCATCTCGTCTCGTCGGCTTGGCTTCTCTCTTCAATAGCCGGCTCCAAAAACATCGTTAATACCCTGCGATACCTGATTAGCGCAAGCGCAAGGCGGGATGGGAAGCGCGTTCCGTTTTCCCCGAAAGGCCAGCTCTGCTCCAACATCAGAACCCCAAACATTTCCTTCCCACCCCTTCATCCACTATGACAACCCCAAAGATAGCAGTCTACTCTCTTTCCGGTATCTTCCACTCTCACTCTTACTACTTGCCCCCAAAGACGCCCAATTCCCACTAACATCCTCACCTTTTAGACCTCAAAAACACCACCGACGACGCCCTCCCCAACTACCTGACCTCCCTCCGCTTTACCCAATCGCACTGGTCAACCGACGTCCGCCTTGCCCTCGGTTATGCCGCTGTATCCATCGCCGCGGTAACTTTCTACGCAGACTACAAGCTCGGATGGGACGCTACCAAGACGGCTACGCTGGGGGCTGTGATAGCGTATTTCATTATCAACGGCGCATTGACGGCGTGGATCTGGGGAGTGGAGAAGGGTAAGGTTTTCGTAGGAGAGAAGGGACAGAGTCTGGTATGCCGGAAAAGTGGGAGGGATTGGATGGTGTGGTTGATTCGATTACACAGATCTCGATCGCGTCGCACACCCAGAAATACGATCCAACGTATCGCCTTACGGTCAATGTTTCTTCGTCTCGCACCGCCACCCCTAGAACGCTGGAAATCTCATCACCATTTACGCGCTGGTTTGACACCGATGGCTATTTTGTCGCGAAGCCATTCCAGCAATGGCTTGCTAGCGAGATAGAGATCGTAGGTGAAGCGGATCCGAAGAATGCGGGGGCCGCCAAGAAAGTCAGAGAAGGCTATGAGGAGCTGACGGATGGTGATGTCAGGGTTGCGGATACGAGACTGATAGCGGAGGGAGATGCAACGGGAAAGGAGACGCCAGGGAAGAAGGCAAGAGAGAGGTCGAAGAAGTCGAAACAGTAGGGGAAGGAAGGAGATTTGATTGCGCATGCTGGCGCTTCTATAGATGGCGCCTTGTTGTCGGCGTACGGCTAACAAACTTTCTTCGTCTACAAGGGGCCAGCGTGATTCCGAGGGCAGGCATGTTGAGTAGGCAAACATCTCGTTGCCTCGAATGTTCCCCCTTCTCTACCTCTCAAGATATTGGGGTTTCACATAGCGTACCCTTCCTCCAAAGTCATTTCTGTTGTTGCGATCAGAGTGGTCACCGCTTTCACCAAGAGCTTGTGGATGTGCTCTACGCTCATGTTGGGTGTCACCGTCCTCATAGAGTTGATATGGCGAAAGGTTGCGACGCTGTGGAGAGCTATGTTGCCGAGAGCGACTGCGTTCCCTTGGCGGACTAGCCTGACGTGTTGGGCTTCTTCCTCGGACGTGCCGATATCCAAGTTTTGGCTCCGAGGCTTGAGATGCATCGTTCACTGTTATGAACTTCTCGGGGTTCTCTTGTTCTAGCCGCAGCAGCAAGGGAGAGACTCGAATCGGGATCCCGTTCCCACGTCGATAGGAAGAGTCTCGTTCTGAAAGGTATTATTAGTGAGCGAGCGGCTCGAAGTTTTCTCATGACAGATACGTACGCGGAACGTAGGTAGCGCTACTATCATCGCTTGACGTTCGGTGTCTCCTTAGAGACCCCGTTCCTAACTCGCCTTCCCACCGTTCACGTGACTTTGCTCTTTCGAGGGCACGGCGGTCGGCGCTAATCGACCTACCGCGAGCGCCTGACATGAGGGATGTGGTTGACGAACGGCGTCCGTCCTTGTTCCTTTTGTACCGAGCCGCCGCATCTCGAATTTCACTAGAGCCTCGGATATGACGAACAGTCCGAGAACGTGGCCGTTCTTGCTCCCCTGAATCCAGGTCTCTGGAGTCACGACGTTGGCGCAACGGTGCTTGAGGGGCCGCAAGTCTAGTTCTCTCAAAGTAGACGCTCTGATCGATCTCATCCATAGACCCCAGCGACACTCGAAGCGGTTCTGACGCCATCCGTAAGGATACTGGATCGCTGTCCCCATAGGAGGCCACCCCGTCGTAGCCGCGGCCGCGATATCTCCGGATGGGCGATCTAAAGCGGACAGACTTACCTGAGCTGCCACTTACGGAGCGGTAGTGACTCCGATGAGATCGCTCACTCATACTTCTCGACAGAGGGCGCGGTTTCCTTTCTGGTCGGTCGATAATGCGTCGTACAACACGGATCTCTTCCGCTGAAGACCTGCTTTTGGAGCTCCGTCTAAGTCTTCTTGGCTCGGAACTTTTGTAAGACACGACGACACTGGCGGAGCTTGACTCTGTGTGTGGACGACTCGACGATCCGCTGAGGTAGACAACTCGTGGCTGTCTTTTTGGTTCCCAATCGGAGTGGCTGCTTCGTTCATCGATGGAGTAAGAACGGCGGGGTCCCTTGTATGTCTCCTTCTCTCGACAATACCGATTATAAGAATAGTCGCCGGATTCTGGGGGTTTCTCACCACGGTACCTGCGTTCCCTGCGGTGCCTCTCAAACCTCTCGTCTGAAGAAGAGACCGCCTGGCGACGGCGGCGTCTCTGCTTTTTGCGGTACTTCTCGTTGCTGTCGTCACTCCCACTATCAGTACTGCCCTTGGCACACTTCCTGCAAAGTGACGCTTTCGGCTGTTCCCCATCGGGCAATGGATGTCGTTTGCAATAGCTTGGAGACCTGAATTTACCACACGCACCACAAGTGTGCTTCCCGGTCCCTATCTTATATTCCGGCAGCTGCAAGTAATGCGGTGATGGCTGAGGACTAGGGTCGTTCACGTAGACAGGCTGATCTGTGAAGACCGTGGTGTGATGGGAATCTGACCGATGGCGCGACGGTGATCGGACGACACACCGATATGTACGCTCTTCAGAATAGGAGGGCCGAGGGTCGAATAACCTAGGCAAACGGAAACAGGAGCTTCGTCGTTTGCGAACGAATGCTGGTCGGTCGTGGCCTGGGAGCACTCCAACGAAGACTTTGCCAGGGTTCTCTCTCGTGACTTCGACAATGTCGGGCTGGCTGGTTCAGAGTTGTCAGTCAGTAGTCGCTTATGGCTGGTGCTTTAGTGACAGAACAGTACGGACTTGATATAGACAGGCCCATCTAATTGGTCATTGAAGTAAACCGTTGGTGACGTGAGGGTAGCCATGGGTTTAGGGAGTGAGGTATCCGGGATCTTCGTTGCGAGTTGGTCCAAAGCCTCAAGGGGCTGGGAACTCCTTTATGTAGGCTATACAAAGCTAACAATCGCTCATAGAGATAAATCAAACAGCGCGACTGGGAACGAGTGGACGGGAATTGTGTCCCAAATTGATGCTGATAGGGGTAACAAATCGAAATTTTGATGCAACTCGGATGTGAATGTGTTGAGAAATCAAGGTCACAGCGAGGAAGGAGCGACTACTTCATTCTCTGTGTGAATTCGCAATTCTGGTCGTCCTCCGCCACAGGAAGCATCAGCTGTCGTGAGCTGTTAAATCAGGGATCAGTCAAGAGTGCCATTGTGACATTTGTTCGTACTCACAGCTGATTGAGAAGGTTACAGCAGATATATCTGGACTAGGCATATCGAGCGAAACGCTAGGGTGCAAGGAATAGATCTCTCGGTCGTTCATCATAAATCTACTCAATCTGCCGTCAACACCAACAACGAAAGAGAAATTCTGCATGATTGTCGGATTCTAGACTTCTAAAACCTAAAGCTCAAATACGTTTGGTGGTATTTGCGCCAGAACGTCGACGGTTTCCTACTTACTATTGGCCCTGTCCAGTAAAATACCTCAAGTTGCAGCGGGCTGGACGAGAATGTTTCCTATGCATGTCAGTGGATGATGGAGACACCAATGGAGAGCTGCGTACCGCCATCCGGATAAAGGACTTGAGCATTGAGGAATATGCCCCCGGGTCCAGCCAAGAACAAAATACAAGCTGCCATATCCGAATCGTGACCTACACGACCTACAGCTTTATCAGCGAGGCCGACAAATACTTGTCAGGCAGAACAAAAGTCGCACCTGCAGGGTTTGACATCTGCATATCAAGGGATGACTTCTGGTCGTCGCCAGACGCGCCAGCAGTCATCTCGGACGGGAAGATACCCGGTGCTATGCAATTGCAACGAATCTTTGCTTCTGCGAATGTTGTCGCCATCAATTTCGTCATGTGAATGAAGCCAGCCTTGGAGGTCGCATAGGCAAATTGACCGCTGCTCGTTCCTTTCATAACACCAGAAATAGATGCTATATTGCAGACAGAGGACGAGAATCCAGGCGTAAGGTCGCGACCCTTTGCCAATAATGGCAAGAAAGCCGCAGTGACGAAATATTGTGCTGTAAGATTAGTTTGGAAGGTCTCCTGCCATTGCTCTGGCTCGCTCTGCACTACAGTATAGTCCGAAGTCAGCTTTCCTCCTTTACGCTTGGAGGTGGAAGCATTGAGCACGTCTTGGAGAGAATACTGCTATCACATGTGCTATGGAGGCCTCGAAACGGGGTAGGAGAGGCTCAGAAATGCACTTACTCAGGTGATCGGATATGCTCTGGGCGTTGCTGAAATCGGGCTTGCCCGCCTTCGAGAAACGCGTATTATCATCCTTGGCAATGCCGGCTGCGGTTATTTGAGCATTGACTAAGTGCAGGATTTCAGAGATCATACCGTTGTTGACCAAGAGATGAATCCCTTTCGATTCTTTGCTACCAACTTCGCTCGCAAGTCTGATCACGTCGTCTTTGATACTGATATCGCCACTTGAAAGCGATCAGCAGCGACAGTTCCTGCGGAGCCAAGCCACTCACGGAAGCCTGAGAAAATTAGCTACGCTGCAAGCAGGTCTGTCACATCACGCTCACGCAACAATCTTTCCGGGGCCGGTGTTATATAACTCCACCACCTTGTTCAGTGCTTCCTCCCGCCGTCCGGTAATATAGACCTTGGCACCATTGGCTACCAGTGCTTGCGTGCTAGGATACAGATTTTAGCTTGTCTCTTCACAATCGCCGGCGGCAAGAGGCTCACATCATGAGCCCAATACCAGTGCCTCCTCCAGTCACAACTGCCGAAAATCCGGAGACATCGAAGAGTTTCGAAGCTTTGAGCTCCTCGTTGTCCTTCTTGCCTGTTGCCATCGTTCTGATTGGAAATTTTGATCTGACGATCGATGGTACCGGACGTAGTAAGGTGGGTGATGCGATAGATGTCCGTGTAAGGAGCTTAAACATCCTACAGACAGACTCGAATTGGTCTGGGTACTTGGACATGTTCTGCCGTTAGCTCCGCCGTAATTGATACGAGTAATGCATAAGATGACGTCGGACTCATGACGTCGGCCGCTAGTAGAAGTGTTCTGTCTCCGCGCTCTGACCCCGTAAAGTATTCTCCCCGACACCTTGGCCTTCAAGCGGTACGAGAAGGCCATGATGAACGCTTTGACGTTATAACGATGTCGTAGGAATGGATTTGAGAGCCCCAGGGGAGGAGACTGCGATACCATCAAACCTAGGGTTTAGACAAGGGCTTGCAACGTTTATATTGTCCTCGGACGAAACTTTTCGTCTACATTATCTTTCATGCACCGTATCTGAAGTACACTGCCGTTGTGCGAAACAGCATGCGGGGAATACCATAAAGAAAGTTATCACGTCGCCTTACTGGCTGTCAAAGTATGATCCGCGTCTGTCTGTAGAAGCAAATACGGCTGGACCTATCTCGCTGGAACCTCATCCGGCCCAGATTTCCCGAGGATAGTGGTCGTAAAGTATTCTTCGAACTTTTCTTCCGCATTGCCTCTCTACTCAGGCCACTTTACGACTCGTCTGATAATAACAGCAGTCTGCCATGCACAGAACTTTCCTGTCGATGTTCGGTTCGTCATTGCACAACTATGTCACGATCCGGCACCAGAGTACGGGATGCTCAAGGTATGTCGGCCGTCGAAGGTTGGCCAGCGAACTTGGCTGCCACGTGTAGTTGAGTTTCCGTAATGGCGGCCTATGCAGGATTGAGGTGCCATGACGGCCTCTCATCTCCTTCCGAACCAGTGGACAAGGGCTAGAAATGTCACAGCAATATGCAGGAAGTATGCAGAAATAGCATTACTGTTGACGTAAAGGTCTTGTTTGCATGTCCTAGCTACAGAAACCTCGAAGCTGCATCAGACGAGTACTCTTCAACGGCGCTCTCCTCGACCGATGCTCATCTAACCTGAAAAACAGATCACAACACTGCTAACTCTGCGTCGACAAAAGCAAGCTTGCCTTTGCTCCAGCCATTGAGAGGGCGGGAAGAATTTCTCCTGACAGTGCTAAAACACGGCTAAGAAACCGCCTCTGAATTGGCAAAGTGCCTTAGGATTGTCAGTCTCTGAATGATGCTGCAGTCAGTCCTCTTCGTACCTCTATCCGTCAACATGGATGGTTGCATTTGTTGCAATTCTTTCCTGGCAACACCCACGACTCTATGCCCTGCTTTGCACACGTGGGGCAGCGAACTCCGGGCATCTAGCGAAGGGACATCAGCCAAATCCCCTGACAAGCGCGTGGCAATCGAAGTCCTGGTCTTGCAAATGTACGAATCCATCCGATCCCACTTACTCCTGCTCCAGGTGCACTTACTGGAAGATGAGCATGAGGATCATATTGTGCATTTCGCAATTGGAACACCGGAGTGCCAACACCAGGGAGTGGCAATGGCATGAGGCCAAGGTCCATGTCGTCCTCGCGGCTGGGGTTGAAAGACATTGTAAAATAAAAGGTGAGCTGGGAGTGGAATGAATAGGCGTGTCTAGTGGATCGGCTAAGGTAAGCGTTCCATGGGTTTGAGTCTGTTTGCTCTTCTCTTCGATCGAAATATCTGGATGGTGCTCTCATCTCTGGGCGTTGAGGCTGCTTTTATAGATCTCTCATTTCGAGTATCAATTGGCATCCGATTGAGTTCTGCTTTGTTCACCGGACTCTCTGTCCTTCACAAGACAAGGATTCCCGTGTTTCGCATCAACGTCTCGCTTCTCTGCAGAACGACGCCTCATTGTGCGGTGAGACCTGTCGATGGACCACGTCACGAGGACCCCCGGCAGCACCGTTACTGTAGGACAGAGCAAGTCCGAGCGCGTATACGAAGTCTTATTTGTAAAGTCGGTGTGCTAGAGATTACGATTGCGAGCGATGTCTCGCTCGAGTGTTCGCATGGAGAGGCCGATTTGGTCGCTCCATGCTACATTGCTGGGGAACCCAAAGTTATGGACACTGGGGCTATGCAGGACGCTAGTGAACAAGTTACCAGACCTGTGGGATCTTATCCAGCCCGAGCTGCGTCGCCTAGCCCTATTCCCTTTGGGCGCGGTCTACAACATCCAAGCTGATCTCTACTGGAGCCGCGGAGTATGGCTCCCGTTCTGAACAAACAAGTCGAAGAAAACTGCCTCCTACTGAGAGTTTTTTCAATCGTGTGGCGCCGGATGCCATCCTGCAACAATGGATGATATCTTCGATCATGAGGCTGTGCCGAAATTCTGCTTGATGCATCTTCAAACAAGCTTTCCCGTGGAAGATCATCATAGGCTTGCAGCATCGTCTCAATTTGAGGGGTACTGAACACGCTACTGGCGCTGCGTGCAGAAGCGCAGAGACAGAATGCCGAGTACTATCTGGTCGAGCTCGTCCAATGAAAGGCCTCTGCCCTGACATGCCGAAGCGCATCGAGGAGCGGAGCTTCCTATGTCACTGCGCTCGCGACCTAGCGATGTCGCAAACGAGAAAGACACGCCATTCTTGTTTTATGATATGTCAATCGGCGACGCAAAACCCGCAAAGACCGGACTGGCCGCCAAGGGCTACTTGCATAACGCGGCATCATTGCGCTTTCCTGCAGCATCGGGCATCATCTAAAAAATTGACATCTCAACAGCTGATAAATCTCTCTTTCCCGCTCCGATCCGTTCGGGCTAGACCTCGTACACTATGAGGAACAAATGGGGCCTGCCAAATCCGTATGATACTGCATTGCACAGCACACAACACTTCAGATACTTCAACGGTTGCCATTATTGACCTAGGTCACTTTAAGGTATGTGGCGCGCTAAGCGCCGACGCAGCAAACCTGGTGACCGATCGGAAGGGTATCTCAGTCTCAAATTATCGTGTAGCACAAATCCCATCCTGTTGTTAGCACTAGCGCAACCATGCATTTGTCCTTTCCTTAGTCGTCGATGGACACCACTGTTGCTCACTGTCACTTGTCTCAGCGCCCTGGCTTGCTTGGACTTCGCTGCATTGCTCCTCGTTAGCGCCCCGCAGGCGCATTGCTCAAGACTGGGGTGGAAGTTTTTTGAACGATCCAGTCCAGCGTTCTTACCTTTGACTCGCCGAGAATTTAGGCCTCATTGGATGTAGTTATCGAGGTGCCCCAGTACTCGCACTAGCAAATCGTATATTCCGTTTCGCCGTTTCGCCGTTTCGTTGTTTAGCCATTTCTCCATTTCGCCATTCCGCATATCAATTTTTGGGTCTTGTAATCTTCACCAATGAACACACGACCATTGCCGCTTGTATATACGTTCTTTTGTTATAGTCCGTGATGAGGATATCGCCACACCGTTCCACAGGAACATGATAAGTCTTGGTTTGTGATGAGTCCTGATTTTTCAGGCGTGGCCAGGCCGTCCCTCCATGCAGCCTGACCCCACGCATGTCCCTTATGCGAGTCGAGACGATGAAGGGCATCAACAGCGGCTTGCGGTTCGACGCACGATCGGCACGTACGACCACCCTGTTCACATCTTCCCTTCTACTGTGTGTGCGGTTCCAGGAGCCAAGTAAGCACCCGGAGCGAATCTTGTGCCGCGACGGTGGCCAGACCCACATATCTCGGGAAAAAGCATGATCGCAGCATTGACTGCAGCAGTTTATCAAGCTAGCGAGCACTTTTTGCCAGCAGTCTATTGATCTTGTACAATTCGTGAACACGGCCGAGCATGCCGGCCAAGTGGTATCTTAAACAGATGTCCTCTGACTCGTAACACCTTTCTAGCCCATAGCCCAATGCAGCCTGTACTCTTTCCCGTATCGCATTTGGAACCATAACCGCGCATACACACCTTCTGATATCGAGTGACCATCGACTCCTGCCCACAGCCCGAGTCCTCTCGCTACAGTCACAAAGTAATGTACGATGGTTGGTTTTCTCAAGCCAACGACTTCTCGATCCTGACCAGCAAGACGCCCGGACTGGGTGCGCCGACTGCGTCTAGTAGCCGTACGAAGCGGTAGCCTGCCAGGAGCCGATCGAGTCGAATGCAGGCCCAGGCCGCCAAATCATCCTTGCCGAGCTCGTCGTCTTGGATTTTGAACCTGTGTTCCGAAAAGAATGGTTAGTCACGTGCTAGAGATAGGTCATATACTCTACATCAGTGTACCACACGGATTCTGCGGATTCTGCGATAAGGCTTGCAATGCACAAGGGCCTCGCATGCCTATGCAGCTCGGCAACGCCTGTCTGCTGTGTAACTTAACCAGTGGGTGGCTCGACTTGCAGGGTGCATCAAAGCCCTGCAGTCATGGGATTGTAGGCGCATGGAGACCGAAAGCGTAAAGTTTCAAACGGCGCACTCACCTCAGGAAACTAAGCTCCTCCACCACCCCCGGAATCTGTCGAAACTCCATCCTCTCACCGCCAAAGTCCGGCTCGACACCTCTGCTAGTCTTTGTCACCCTTTTGTACTCGCCCTCTTTGCTCTTCCCTCCCTTCTCAATGGGCGCTCCAGAGCGCTCTTCGGCCTTCTCGACATGAAGCTCGCATTTCACATACGGACGGAAGCCGCTGGCCCGCGTGTCGCCGATCGGCAGTGGGATGTCTTGCCCAGCGATGATGTCCACGGTCAATGAGAGTGTACGGTGCGTGATAGCGTCGGCTTGCGACTCCTGGCTTAATTCCTTTGTCCTCGCTGTCGTCCCACGATAGCCTTTCGGCTTCGGGATCCAGCCCCCACTGCCGGCGAACATGCCTTGGTTGAGCATCGTGCCCTCGTCGTACTTCTGCCAGTTCAGCGCCACCATCTGGACGCCTTTGCGCCAGAAGACGCTGGGGTCGAGGTTCGACGAGGAGACGCGCATGCCCGAGGGGAAGGCGCGCATCAGGAAGTTGCGGTTGTGGGAGAAGAGGGTGGGGCCGTGCGATTCGTGGACCTCCATGAGTTTCTTTTCCGAGAGGGAGAAGACGTGCGTGGGCTCGAGGGCTTCGGGAGTGGTGAGTGATTTGAAGTGGTAGCTGCGCGTGTAGACACCTAGTGCAGACAGAGATTCGATGATGGATGTTTTCTTCTTCTTCTTCTCTTCGCCGACGACGGCATTCTGGTTTTCTGAGTCGGAGGATCCGCT
>JAABUJ010006926.1_pt1 | contig 10759 bp, 13 predicted proteins | sample 5559131 | NCBI WGS metagenome assembly JAABUJ01 (sample SAMN10711875, study PRJNA513366) | rock metagenome | isolation source: Antarctica rocks | place: Antarctica: Victoria Land, Mt New Zealand nord | collected 2016-01-07 | reverse complement strand
CGGCGAACTGCATGATGGTGACCAGGGCGAGGTGGGCGGGCGCTTCGGCTGGTTGACCATCCTTGGGGAAGAGCGGCGCGAACGCCGGATCGCTGTAGATGGGGCCGAGGGCGTCGCGCATGCGCAGATAAGGATTGCCTTTGGGGAAAGCGGCGCGGGCGACACGGGCGGTCTCCTCGGGAATGCACGACTCGAACGATGGGCGCAGCGACATCGGGACCCTCCTCCCTGGACTCGGCGATACTCACAGCACGACAATGAACGATGCCGCCATCATACCGCATCGCGGTCTCCCCCTCCCATATGCCGCGGTCCCCACAGGCGTCGCCCCTACTCTAGCGTCCGGTCTCGCGCCATAGCGACCGGGGGCCGATGATGCCCTATGCTACAGGCCAGCTATCGTATCGGTCTGCGTAAAGACTGGGTGGCGATGGGTCTGATTATGCCCTTTCTAGTATCGAACTTTTACCCCTGTTTTGTTTTCTATTTTGCTCATTTTGTTACCCAACATTTTAGGGTTCGCCAGCAGCATCTTACGGCGCCTACAACCGCGCCGCAGCGCCATAGAGCGTGACCACAAAGGTCGAGCTCGTGTTCGTGAAGAGCGGAACCGGCAACCCCGCCTCGGTCATCACCGCGACCATCCGATCGAGCCCGAAGCCCAGTTCCTCGATGATATTGAGCGCGACCAACCCCTGCACGAGCGTCGCGTTCCGACTCCAGCGTTCGGCGAGCAGGTTATCGAGCCGCATAGGACCTCCCAGACCGCCGAGACTGTGCACCTCCACACGGTCGGAGAAGGCGTAGATGCGTACCCGGTCGCCGCGTTGCCCGTAGTCCCGGTGCGCCAGGGCGTTGAGCACGGCCTCGCGCAGGGCCGACCGGGGGTATTCCGCACGGTCGATCCGGTCCATCCCCCGTAGTTCGACCGCGTGCAGCGTATTGCGCACCAGCCACGCCTCGGCCTCGTCAAGCTGGCGCGACACCGGCCCTTCGATCTCCTACTTGAGGAAGCTCTCGCCCATCTGTGGCCCCGCGTACTGTACGATGGCGACGCGCGCCTGGGGAAAGAACTGCTGCAGGTCGCGGCCCAGGAGGAGGATGCCAGCAACCGAGGGCACGAGCGGCGCGTCGGGCTGCCCCGCCGGGCGCACGAGCAGGTCACGCGCAGCGAGCAGCGTGTCCACGCCCATCTCCTCGGCGGAGGGGAAGCGCGCGGCATAGGCCCGCACGCGGGCATCATCCAGGTGCGCGCGCGTCGCGCCGGGGACGGGCTCCCGGTCGTAGGCGAACAGGCCGCGCCGCGAGAGCAGGGCGCGGATCTCCTCGGGCGCTAAGGCGCGGCGATAGGAGCCTTCGCGCACGACGTAGCGGCCCTCGACACCGTAGACCTGACCCAGGCCCTCGGGCACCGTGACAGCCAGGATCGTCCGCCCGTCCACGTCGATCTGTTCGGGCGCGGACAGGGGGAGCTTGGGCGTGCAGAGTTCCGCTGCCGTGTACAGGTGATCGACGGCGATCTTGACGTCCGGCACGCCGTCGATGACGTGGATCTTGCGGCCGTCCTCCGTCCGCTCGGCCACGCCGTAGAGCAGGGTGCCCCCGTCCGCGTTGGCGAAGGCGGCCAGCGACCCGGGGCGCTCCTCGGCGGGCTTGAACTCTAGATACTGGCCTTCATCGTCCTCAGCGACGAGCCGCCGCACCTCATGCGCGTCAATAGGGAACCTCCGTGACCACAGCTCGCCGACGGATGGCGCGACACAGCCGCGCCTGCGGCGGGAGAAAGACGAGGTGGATGCTCTCTGTACTATACGGCCTCAGCCGTGTGCACGCCTGTCGCCACGCACAGTGGCGCGCGGCGCGTCAGACCATCGACACGCCGCCTGATGGACCGGGGAGGGGAGCTACCCCTACGGCGGACGTCCATGCCCGATGCGTCCCTCTCACATCGTGTCACGGGGAACGAAGGACGCCCGACACACCCGGTCATACCCGGGATGGATGTCGGGACGCTTGACCATGCGGGCAGCGTGTGATAGAACACCCAACACAGGTGGGAAGAGACGACGTCTTCCACACCGTCCCGCGTGGCCGCGGCCGGTGTGTTCCGCGGGTGAAAGCCGCGCGTTGTTGCTCGCGATGGAGGGCGTCATGCGACACATTGTGGTCTCAGAGTTTGTGTCGTTGGACAATGTCATGCAAGCGCCTGGTGGCGCCGACGAAGACACCGAGGGCGGCTTCGCCCACGGTGGGTGGACAGGGTCATTCTAGCACGATGACATGGGCGCGCACTTCTTTGAGGCCATGAGCCAGAGTGACGCGCTGTTGCTGGGGCGCAAAACATGGCAGATCCACGGCGGCGCCTTTGAACCACTGCCAGCCGGCGACCCGTTTGGCGATGTCATGAACGCCATGCCGAAGTACGTGGTGTCCACCACCCTGACCACGGCCGCGGCCTGGCGCAACTCAACCCTGCTGCGCGGCGCGGTGGTCGAGGACGTCCGCGCCTTGAAAGCACAGCCCGGCAAGAACATCCTCATCGATGGCAGCAGCGTGCTGGTTCATACCTTGGCCGCGCACGACCTGATTGACGAATATAGCCTGCTTGTCTACCCGGTTGTGCTCGGCGGTGGCAAGAAGCTTTTTCCTGAGGGGCTGCATGTTCCTCTGCGCCTGATCGAATCCAGGCCATTCCCCTCAGGCGTTGTGCTCCTGCGCTACGCACGCCCCTGAGGGGCCGACAACGCGGACATCTCGCGGACGGATCAGAGACACCAGTATCGTCAGGTGTGTTGTCGTCGCACGTCTCCCGACGTCCGCGACGTGGACGGAGTGCGCGGCCATCCCCTTTTTGCCGCAACGGGCATGGGCACAGCCGATTGGCACGACACGACGCAGTCTGTTGACGACGGCTCCGAGGGATGAGCCTAGCGGACGACCATGCGTCCGCTGACGCACGCGTGCTGCGCGCCACGGGTGCGTACCCTCCCACGCACGCCCAGGCGCGGACGTGGGAGGCGACGACCTGTCGCGCGGGCCGCCGCACAACGCCAGAAGCCGCGCCCACGGCGTGAGCGACGGTAGCCAGGGACGTAGCGCTCCTCGGCCGGCGTGAACGCGAGGTTGGCGCCCTCGTTGACCTCGACGACGACGCGCCGTACCTCCTGCGCGTCACGAGGGGAGCCGCCATGACCCGTCGGCCGCGCGCCACACGCGCGCCTGCGGCGCGACAAAGATTATCACGGGTCTCTCCGCCGTATAGGGTGCCCCGTGGGCCGGGCGCCGCTCCATCCGCACATCGACCGACGCGGATGCGCCCAACCACGCGGCAAAGTCCACCACCACGACCGTGGTCCGACCCATGCAGTAAAGAGCGGCAGATGCGGTTCGCCGCACCTGCCTCCTCTGACAACCCCAGGGTCTCGCGCTGTTGCCGCCGCGCCCTGGGAAGGACAATGAAAGGACCAACAGCTATCATGGAGTATCGGACGCTCGGCCGCACCGGAGTGAAAGTCAGCCCCCTGTGTCTCGGGGCAATGATGTTTGGGCAGTGGGGAACGGCCGACCACGGAGAATCCATCCGCATCATCCACCGCGCCCTGGACGCCGGCATCAACTTTATCGACACGGCCGACGTGTACTCGAACGGCGAGTCGGAGGAGATTGTCGGCAAGGCGCTCGCCGGGGGCAAGCGCGACAATGTGGTCCTGGCGACCAAGGTGCATGGCGCGATGGGTGACGATCCCAACGCTCAGGGCAACTCCCGCCGCTGGATCATCACGGAGTGCGAGAACAGCCTGCGCCGCCTTGGCACCGACTGGATCGACCTTTATCAGATCCACCGGCCGGCCCCGGACACGGATATCGACGAGACCCTCGGCGCGCTGACCGATCTGGTGCGCGCCGGCAAGATCCGCTACTTTGGCAGCTCAACGTTCCCGGCGCATGAGATTGTGCAGGCGCAGTGGGTGGCGGAAAAGCGCGGACGTGAGCGTTTCCTGACCGAGCAGCCACCCTACTCGATCCTGGTGCGGGGCATCGAGGCCGACGTGCTGCCGGTCTGCCAGGAGTACGGCATGGGCGTGATCCCCTGGAGTCCGCTCGCGGGCGGCTGGCTCTCGGGCCGGTTCGGCTCCGGCAAGGACAACTCCAGCCGGCGGGCGGACCGTCTCCCGGCCCGCTACGATATGTCCGACCCGGGCAACCAGCGCAAGCTGGAGGCGGTTGACAAGCTGACGGAGGTAGCCGACGATGCGGGCCTGAGCATGGTTGAGCTGGCCCTGGCATTCGTTCTAAGCCATCCTGCCGTCACCGCTCCGATCATTGGCCCGCGCACCATGGAGCATCTGGAGTCACAGCTCAAAACGGTGGAGATCACGCTTGACGCGGCCACGCTGGACCGCATCGACGCGATCGTGCCGCCGGGGACGAACGTCAATCCGGTCGATGCCGGCTATCAGCCGACGGCGTTGACCGATCCCCGCCTGCGTCGCCGCGCGTGAGAGGGCGACGCGCATGTCAGTAGCGACCGAACGGGACGGGGTGTCGCGGGCCGCGCCATCAACGACATCGACTGAGAAGGGCAGCCTTTCACCGCGCCTGGTCTGGGTCTTTGCCGTGGCCTGCGGCCTCGTCGTCGCCAATCTCTACTATGCCCAGCCGTTGCTGAACACGATCGCCACGGCGTTTCGGAGTAGCAGCGGGACGGTCGGGATTGTGGCGACGCTGACGCAGGCGGGGTACGCGCTCGGCCTCGCCTTTATCGTCCCGCTCGGCGACCTGCTGGACCGCCGCCGGCTGGTCGTGGGCGTGCTGTGCGCGACGGTCCTCGCGCTCCTCCTCGCCGCGACCGCCTCCTCGATTGCCATGCTCGCGGCGGCGTCACTGCTTATTGGACTGACGTCGGTCGTGGCGCAAGTGCTGATCCCGTTCGCGGCCAGCCTGGCGGACGAGGCGGAGCGCGGTCGCGTCGTGGGCCGGATCATGAGCGGCCTCCTGGTCGGAGTTCTGCTTGCACGGACGGTGAGCGGACTCGTCGCCCAGGCGGCGTCGGTCGTACTTGGGCACGCGGGCTGGCGGGCCGTTTATGTGATCGCCGCCGTCCTGATGGTCGCGCTGATCGCGGTCCTGTGGCGGGTCCTGCCGCGCCCACCGCGTCCGGACGCGCAGTCGTACGGACAACTCCTGCGGTCGATGGGGCCGCTGGTGCGCGAGGAGCCGGTGCTGCGCCGTCGCGCGGTCTATGGCGCTCTGGCCTTTGCGTCGTTTAGCGTCTTCTGGACCAGCGCGGCCTTCCTGCTGGCGCGCCCGCCGTATCGCTTTGGGGAGGGCGCGATTGGCCTCTTCGGCTTGGTCGGCGTGGCTGGCGCGCTCTGCGCGTCCCTGGCCGGACGACTCGCCGACCGTGGCCTCCAGCGCATCGCCACGCCGGCGTTCCTGCTCACAACGGTCATCGCGTACGGGCTGATGGCGCTGGGCGGCACGCGTCTGATCGCGCTGATCGTCGGCGTGGTCCTGCTCGATCTGGGCGTGCAGGGCACCCAGATCACCAACCAGAGTGAGATCTACCGCCTGCGTTTGGAAGCAAGCAGTCGGGTCACCACCGTCTATATGACCACCTATTTCATCGGCGGTGCGGTGGGCTCCGCGACATCGGCCGTTGCCTTTGGAGCAGCCGGCTGGACGGGCGTCTGCCTCCTGGGCGCCGGCTACGCGGGCCTGACGGTCCTGGCCTGGCTCACGGGCGGGATTGGGGCGGGCGGTCGACACAAAGCACGGGCACGAGACGCGTCGGTTGGCGTGGGATGAGTGCCGGAGGACGCGGGGAGCCGCGGGTGATCAGGGTAGGCTGCGCGGGATGGTCGATTCCGCGTGTGCATGCGGACTGGTTCGCGCTGGGGGAGAGCCATCTCGCGCGCTATGCGACGCGCTTCGCCGCCGTCGAGATCGACTCGTCGTTCTATCGGCCCCATCGTCCGGCGACCTACGCGCGTTGGGCGGGCACCACGCCGGACGCGTTCCGCTTCGCGGTCAAGGCACCACGCGCCATCACCCACGAGCGTCACCTGGTGAACACGGCGGAGCCGCTGAATCGCTTCGTCGCGGAGATCGGCGCGCTTGGCGTGAAGCTCGGGCCCATGCTGGTCCAGCTGCCGCCGAGCCTCTCCTTCGATCCTCCTGTCGCGGCCGCCTTCTGGCGGGACCTGCGTGACCGTTTCAAAGGCGAGGTTGTCTGTGAGCCACGCCACCCGAGCTGGTTCGGGCCTGATGCGGATCGGCTGCTCCAGGCGTGGGACGTGGCGCGTGTCGCCGCCGACCCACCACCGGTTTCGCAGGCGGACAGGCCGGGCGGCTGGGCGGGGTTGCGGTATTTTCGACTCCACGGCTCCCCGCGCATGTACTATGACGCCTACGACGACCTCTATCTTGACCGGCTGGCCGCGAGGCTCGTGGAGGACGCGCAGGACGCGCCTGTCTGGTGCATCTTCGACAACACCGCGTCCGGCGCGGCCACACTCAATGCGGCCCGTCTGCTCGATCTTCTGCACGACCGGCCGGTCCATCCCTGAGGACGAGGCGCGATCATGCGTCGACGTCCCGCACGGTCTGTGCGGCGTTGCCGATGCTTGTGTTGTGCCCTAGCGCTGTTCACGCGCCCGCAACCACGCGGCGAACTCCGTCGCCACGAGACGCTCGCCCGTCAGCCCGTCGGATGCGTGCGCGCACAGGTAGAGGATCGGCTCCGCCATGACGTCCGGGGACAGCAACCGGTCGCGCATCGCCGACGGCACATCGTCTGGAATCATCCCGGTGGCGGTCGCCCCGCCCGGTAAGAGCATGTTGACGTCGACGTTGTGCGGGCGCAGGGGAAGCGTCAGAATTCGGAACGCAATTGGGCTGTAGCGTGCGTCATCCCGCAGTAACCCCTGCCTGATGGCGCCTATGCCGCCTGCAGCACCGCGCACACCTCGCCCCATCGCTCCCGGAACAGGCGGCGCTGCTCGGCCAAGGACACCGTCTCAGTGAGGTGCTGGCGGGCGCGAAAGTGGTCACGCCGTTCGTCGTGGGCCGTGCAGAAGCGGGCCGCCGCGTCAAAGGAGCCGAAGCCACGCATCGGGTAATACCGTTGTTTGATGCCCCGATGGTCCTGCTCCATGCGATTGTTCATATACCGGCTGGTCCGGTGCTGCACCTCTGGCCCCAGCGTCTCGCGGACAGCGCGCGGGTAGGCGTCGTGCCCGTCCGTCGTCACCTTCTCGGGCGCGTGGCCAACGACGGTGCGCGCCCGCTGGAAGAAACGCTTGGCGGCCGCCATGTCCCGCGTCTCGCTCAGCAGCGCGTCGACGAGGTTCCCGTCGGCGTCCATCGCCCGGTAGAGATAGCACCAGCGTCCATCGACCTTCACATAGGTCTCATCGCAGTGCCACTTCACTCCCGCTTTGCCGCGTCGCTTGGCGCGCAAGCGCTCCGTGAGCAGCGGGGCGAAGCGCGTCTCCCACTCTCGCACCGTCTCATGAGTGAACGTGAAGCCCCGCGTGAGGAACATTTCGGCCAGATCGCGCAGGCTCAGCTTATACCGCAAGCGCCAGAGCACGACGAGCAAGGCGATGTCAGTCGGGACCTGCAGGTGGTTGAAGGGTGTACCCGTCCGCTCGTTGACGGTGCGCCGGCAGGGGCGACAGCGGAACAGCCGGTAGCCCAACGCCGTGGCCCGCTCCAACTCTTGTGTCGCGTCCCCCTGGCAGTATGGGCAGTCCATTGTTCCCTCCTCACGATACGTCTATACAAGGAGTAGGATACCCGACCAGCTGGCTCCTAACCACCCGTAATTCTGAGTCCTGACGCATCCCTCTAGCTCGTGTGCAACATGTCTTTGCCCAATACATTCTACGCAGCTTTAGTTGTCTCACCCCTCCATCACCTCATTAGCATCCACCCCGATAATAGTGACGAGCATGCGGGTATACTCTAAGCAAGACTGATTGCGCACGTCACCGACAGAGCCGACACCGTTAGGTACACCGGGAAAATGCAGGAATGAGAGCGGGAGGCACAGATCGGCCTTGGCCACCGCCGTCGCGGCCAGGGGTCATGGCGATGCAGTGGCATGATCTCCTTTTCATGCACTGGCATCTCCCCGTGGCCGCGCTCCGCCCGTTGATCCCACCCGGTCTGGCGCTTGACACGTTTGACGGGCGCGCATGGATTGGCATCGTCCCGTTCACCATGGCAGGTGTGCATGCCCGGTACCTGCCGCCGCTGCCGGGGACCGCGACGTTCCCTGAACTGAATGTGCGGACGTACGTGACGACTGAGGGGAAGGCCGGCGTCTACTTCTTCAGCCTCGATGCCGCGAACCCGCTGGCGGTCCGTGCGGCGCGCCTGGGTTTTCACTTACCCTATTACGACGCGGACATGTCCGTGTCGCGGAGCGGATGTGCCGTGGCCTATGCGAGCGCACGGACGCACCACGGCGTGCCGCCGGCCGCCTTCGCCGCGCGTTATCGGCCAACCGGACCCGTGAGCCGCAGCGCGGACGGGTCGATCGACGCCTGGTTGACCGAGCGCTACTGCCTCTATAGCGCGGCAGGGACGCGAACGGTCTGGCGCGCCGACATCGACCACGCACGGTGGCCCCTCCAGCCGGCCGAGGCAGAGATCGCCTGTAATACCATGCTCGAACCGTTGCGCATCACGATACCCAACACGCCCCCCCCTGCTACATTTCGCCCGCCGGCTGGACGTCATAGCGTGGCTTCCGACGGTTGTTCATGCCGCAGTATGACGCCATCGTTATCGGAGCCGGGCCAAATGGCCTAGCCGCGGCGATGACGCTCGCGAGGGCTGGCCGTTCGGTCCTGGTTCTCGAAGCCAACGACACCGTCGGGGGCGGCGCACGATCGCTGGAGTTAACACTACCCGGCTATATCCACGACCTCGGGTCGGCCGTCCACCCCTTCGGCGTCGCCTCGCCCTTTCTGCGATCGCTGCCGCTGGCGGATTATGGTTTAGACATGGTTCAAACGGACTTGACAGTGTTGCGCCTGCTGGAGGCTTAAACTGTCAAGCTTGATCGAGCGTCGCGTGAACCATGTCTTAGCGTGGATACACCCGGTCACACCTGTGGTGGCTCCCGTCGTGATCCGCAGTGGCGTCGTGGGGTAAATGCTGGTCACGCCGCTCCTCGATAATCATGGTGCAGGCCACCCAAGACCGGGACAGAGACAATGGGCGTTGCCGCAGGCAGCATCTTCACCGTCCCCATCGTTGCAGGGATCGCCTGTTCTATCCCCTGATGCGGACGCACCGTATTGAAGTAGGCGCAGTACGTCCGGAGCACGCGGTACAACTGACGCTCATGCAGGACGAGCAGGTGGTCGAGGTACTCACGCCGCACGCTGCCAAGGAACCTTTCGCAGACCGCGTTGGCGCGCGGTGCCCGCATGGGCGTCCGCAGCACCTCGATGCGGCTCCCCGCCGCAACGCGGGCGAAGTGAGTCCCGAACTTACGATCGTTGTCGCGGATTAAGAAGCGTGGTCCGGTGCCGAAGGGCGTCGCCTCACGCAATTGTTGAGCGATCCAGGCGTCGGTCGGGTGTCGCGTGACGCCGACGTGGATGACCCGACGCGAGGCGAGGTCGACGATGAAGAAGGCGAAGAGCGAGCGGAAGCCCACGTCGATGATCGGCAAGAAGTCGCACGCCCACACGTCGGCGGCGTGGGTGTGCAGGAAGGTCGCCCACGTTTGGCCGCGTGGCCGTTGTGGCCGCGCCGTGCGCATGTGCCGCTGCACCGTGCGCTTGGCGACCCGGACCCCGAGCTTGAGGAGTTCGCCGCGGATGCGCTCCGCGCCCCATAGGCGGTTCTCCGCCGCCATCCGCTTGATCAGAGCGACCGTTTCCTCGGACACCTGCGGCCTCTTTGTGGCCGCAGCCGACTGGACACGCCAGACGAGGCGGTAGCCTTGGCGATGCCAGCGCAACAGCGTGTTCGGCTGGACGATGAGGAGCGCGGCCTGCCAGCCGCACACGAGGCGCGCCAGCAGCACAAGCACCACACGGTCGCGCGGCGTGAACACGGGGCGCGTGACCTGGCGCTGGAGCACGATCAGTTGCTGTCGGAGGAGTGCGTTCTCGGCCACCAATGCGGCTTTGGTCATGGTGACGTCGGCGATCGCCCCGCGTACGGGCGTCCTTGTCGCGGGCTTGGTCCATCGCAAGAGACGGCTGTAGACGGCGCGCAGGGTAGCGTCCGCGCGCTTCTTCAGCAGGCCAAGGATTGTGGTCATTACGTCATACTCTCCCGCCGCCGCAAGCGCGGCTCACTGGGGTGCGGCACCTTATGTGGTCACCTTCTCCCTGAGCATACCCGGCTTGCAAAAGCATAGCGTGGAGGCGCGGATGGCGACGGGAGATCCGGTATTAATTGTCAAGGGCCAAATCGCGCCCTGTTACTGTCCAGTGAAAATGTCACCCGCGCTGACGCTCCCGCAGCGCTCTCATGCGTTCACACGCCTGTTCACGTTTGCGCTCCTCGCGGCAGACGTCACAGTAGGCCGTGACGGGACCGCGCTCGCCCCGGATGACCGTGTCGCGCTCCCCACACGACGCACATTTGATGCGCCGTTCTTTGATTGCCATGCGTCCCCTTTCCTCCTCTCCCAGATGTGACGCTCGTTTATTGAAAAACTATCGTCACAACCGCATCGCGCCTGCGACGCTGGATGTCGGGCTCCGCCCGACCAAGGGGCGGCCGCCCC
>JAABUJ010006925.1_pt1 | contig 10760 bp, 15 predicted proteins | sample 5559131 | NCBI WGS metagenome assembly JAABUJ01 (sample SAMN10711875, study PRJNA513366) | rock metagenome | isolation source: Antarctica rocks | place: Antarctica: Victoria Land, Mt New Zealand nord | collected 2016-01-07 | reverse complement strand
AAGCGCACCGGCTGCGGCTTTCGGAACATCGACAACTACCAGCGGCGCATCATGACCCACATCGCCGTCACCAGGGCGGCGTGAACACCAGCTGGCGAGGTCACCCCCGCCAAGTGCGAAGAGCCGCTAACCGGTGGTTCTCCGCCAAGTAAGCACCGGATGGAGACGGAAAGCGTCGTGAGTCCGCGCCTGCATGGCCTCCACACCGGAACGCGTTGGCCGCCTCGACGACGCCCAGCTCCATACGCAGTCAGGACGCCGGCCAGTGCCTCGACGGCATCCGGGAGTAGCACGGCCTCCCAAGTCGGGGCCGGCGGGCACAGGCGCAGGGTTGGGGCCTCGACCCATTTTGGAGACCACCGGCGGCACCGTTCCACTGAGGGAGGCGACGTGATTCGAGTGCGCGGTGCCACTCGCCGGGTCTACAGTCCCGACATCGACTCAATTACTGGAGACTGAGATATGGGCCTTTTCCGAAAGACCACGAGCGCCTTCACGGCTGGTGCCGTCGACTTTCGATCCGACAAGGAGCGGATAGCACGCAACACGAAGGCTGGTGCGAAGGCGGTCAAGAAGCAGAACCAACTGCTCAAGCAGCAGATGAAGCAGCAGGAGCGGCTGGCCGCTGCGCAAGCTGCCACTGCCCCGGCAGTTGCTGCCGCCTCACCGGCCACAGTCGCTCCGCGGTCCTCGTCGTCACCGCAGGCAAAGCCGGGTTGGTACGACGACGCCGCGCATCCAGAAGTACTGCGCTGGTGGTCCGGGGCGACTTGGACTGATAACACAAAGCCGCGACCGGTGCCGCCCGCTTAAGGTGCGGCACAAAAGCTGCTTAGGGCATAGCGGCGGTCCCCTGGACGCGCGCTACAGACGGAAGCGGCATGCCTGAGCACGAGGTTGGACTGCTAGCCATCACCTTGTTCAGAGGATATATGGCCCACACCGCTATGAGTTCCTTGCTCGCGCATGACGCGGGCGCGACAGCAATAGGAATCCTGGAATCGGAAAATAGCGGTCCGGCGGCCGTACCCGTCGTACAGATCGAGCGCAAGGACGGCACTGCGCATGTGTTCGACATGTCGTATGCACTCCGCGGCATCAGCCGAGAACCGAGCTACGTAGAGACCTACAAGCGGCTCTGGCTTGCCGGTTCTCTCATCACGCTGGGCGACCGGCTAAAACAGCAGAAGCCCCCGTATTTCGACCGGGGTCCCGACCTGGAGCTGGTGCGGCACCTGCGCAACGGCGTTGGGCACGGCAATCGCTTTGAGCTTCTACATGGCGAGCCGCGCCGGCCAGCTCACTTTACATTCTCGGAGCGACGTTTGTTTGTCGATGAGGGAACGCTGACCGCCTCGGGAAACGTCCACACCTTCGAGGTGACCTCGAGTTTGGATGGGCAGCCAGTGCTATTTGACTTCATGGGACCGGGAGACATCTGCGATCTCTTGCAGACTGTGGGAACGCGGCTGATTAGGATCGGGTACGCGAACGGCGATCCTCCGGCCCCCGTCTCGCCATAGCTTGGCCCGACGATTCGCCGACCACCGAGGCCGTCGCGCACGGTGGCCGCGCCGGACCGCACGGCGATGAGCCGGACCGCACCGACGAACTGTATTTCCGGCGACCGCGGGGCCGTGGTGTTGATCTCGTTGCGGGTTTCCGTTGGATCAGTCGACGGCGAGCTCACCGAGTTCGTCCCACGTCTTTGCCGTCGAGGTTCTAGCTGATGATGCGCGGGGTCTCGATCAGGTGCGGCGGTAGGGCACGCTGGGCGGCCTTGAAGTGGTCGGAGCGGACGTGCGCGACGCCGGCGTCGCCGTCCCTCGTCGAGGTCAACGCACAGCTGTGGGAGGGGGTGCCGCGCCGGTGGGTGCAGTACGCCGCCGTCGGGCAGCTGCGCACCAAAGGCCACCCAGTGTCCGAGCAGGACGCCGCCCGCTTGTCCCCGCTCGGGCACGCCCACGTAAACGAGCTGGGCCGCTACGCCTTCCCAGCGCTGACCCCCGACGCCGACCTGCGCCCGCTCCGTGATCCGCAGACCGCCGACGACGAGCCGCCGGCATGACACGGAGCGCCGTGGGTGAGGTCTATCGCAAACGATCGTCTACGAAACACGACCTGGAAGTAGCTATAGGGAGCAGCAGGAGCGTCTCGCGACTCGTGTCCGCGGTCTATGTAATGCAAGGCACGTTCGCGCTACAGTCCTGGGGTGGCTCTCGTCGGGTACGCCCGGGTCTCGACCCGTGACCAGCATCCCGAGGCGCAGACCGACGCGCTTTCCGCGGCGGGGTGCGAGAAGGTCTTCGTCGATCACGCGTCCGGGACGCTGGCCAAGCGGCCGGCGTTGGACGAGGCGCTGGGCTACCTGCGCGCCGGCGACACCCTGGTGGTGACCAAGCTGGACCGGCTCGGACGCTCGGTGCGCAACCTCAAGCAGATCGTCGACGACCTGCAGGCCCGCCACGTCGGACTGCGGGCGCTGTCCCAAGGCATCGACACCACCACCCCCGGTGGCCGGCTGTTCTTCCACATGCTCGCCGCGATCGCCGAGTTCGAGCACGACCTGATCGTCGAACGCACCCACGACGGGCTCGCCGCGGCCCGGGCCCGTGGCCGCAACGGCGGCCCGAAGTTCAAGATGACACCCAACAAGATCGCGCAGGCCCGAGCGATGTACGACGACGGCAAGCACACCGTGCAACAGATCGCCGACACCTTCGGGGTGTCCCGGCCGACGGTGTACCGGCACCTGACCGACCGCGGCGGGGCCGGCGACCGGGGCCAGGCTGTGCGGAAGGTGGGCTGATGGTCGACGTTGGACGTAACCCGTTGGCGCCGTCGCCTTCCTTGCGGTGAAGATGCCGGCATGCGACAAGACCCGCCCTCGTCGGGCCCTGAGCTGCTGCAGCTGACCGGGTTCCTCGACTTCCTACGCGAAACGGTGCTGCTCAAGACGGAGCGTTTGACCCGCGAGCAATTGGCGCAGCGGCTGCCGTCGTCGTCCATGACACTTGCCGGGCTGCTCTACCACCTCACGAACGTCGAGGACTGGTGGTTTCGGGTGCGGTTCCTGGGGCTGCCGGAGACCGAGCCGTGGGGGAGCGTGGACTGGGAGGCGGACCCCGGCTGGGACTTTCGCGTCGCCTTGGAGCTGGAGCCTTTGCAGCTGCGCCGTGAGTACCGGGCAGCCGTCGCTCGTAGTGCTGCTGTGGTCGAGCAGGTTGGCGACTTGAACCAGCTTTCGGTACCGGCGAAGCCGAATGGCCAACGCTGGGATCTGCGCTGGGTGCTGCTGCACATGATCGAGGAGACCGCCCGGCACGCCGGGCACGCCGACTTGCTGCGAGAGGCCGCCGACGGCGCCGTCGGGGAGTAGGTCAAACCTTCTCGAACGGCGGCCTGACAAGGACTGCTGCTGCCGACCCCATGCGGACGTCGCATTCGGCGGACGAACGCATGTCAGCGACATGCCGTCGGAGCATTGAAGAGGACCGGACCGATAGCTGCAGCAGGAGCGCCGGCCCAAGCGGCCGCCCGCCCCAGCCCCATGCCGGGCATGAGACGCCCCCGGTTCACCACCGCGAACATCACCAGACGCAAACGCGGCCTGGGCAGCACCGCGTCCCGTTTGCCGATCGACATACGGACGGCTGGGTCAGGGCGTCGCGGGGCGGCCGCTGTCGGTAGCGACCTTGAGCGCGAACACTCCGAGCACGGTGCCCATCAGGTAGCGCTGCACGCGCATCCAGACTGGCCGACGTGTGAGGAACATTGCGATGGCGCCGGCCGACATCACGATCGCAAGGTCGACGGTCAATGACACGGCGACCTGGACGGCGCCCAGGGCGAAGCCTTGCAGCAACAGGTGGCCGGCCCGTGGGTCGACGAACTGCGGGATCAACGACAGGTACATCACGGCGATCTTTGGGTTGAGCAGGCTGGTCAACAGCCCCATGCCGAACAGCCGCGACGAGGAGTCCGCGATCAGCTCGGCCGGCTTGAAGGGCGAGCTACCACCCGGGCGCAGCGCGCTGAAGGCCAACCAGCCCAGGTAGACCGCGCCGGCGAGCTTGACCGCGACGTACAACTCGGGCACGGCCACGAAGACCGCGGACAAGCCCAGGTTCGTCGCGGTCAAGTAGGCCAGGAAGCCGACGCCGACGCCCCCGAGGGAGATCACGCCCGCCCGACGGCCCTGGGTGAGGCTGCGCGAAACGAGGTACATCATGTTCGGCCCGGGTGTCAGCACGAGCACCAACGAGACCGCGAGCACGCCGACGAAGGCCGAGGCACTGATCACCGGTTCATACTCTCACGCCGCTGCCGACGAGCACTCCACGCTGAGGCCTCTGCCGCCACTCGTCCCGCTGCACGATGGGCCAACGGAACGGCGGCGAGCTCGAAGGGGCGCATTCGCTGCCAGTCGGGCTGCCTCCGCTACGAAGTGCTGATACATATCGGTCGTGAGCAACTCCCTGCGTCAGCCTGGCGCAGCCGTGCTTTTGGTCGCCGGCGCGGTTGTCGGGCTCATCGGCGTCGGCTCATCATCAGCCAGCAACGGGTCCTCGGACTACTGGCAGCCGTGCTCGGGCTGACCCTGGAGGTCAGCGGTGCCGCACTTCATGACCGGCGACATCGCCGCCGCGGAGAGCGGCCGCACGCGATGTGGGGGCTCGACGATCGAAACCGTCCGTCGTAGCGTCCGCGGAAGAGGTGACAGAGTCACTTCGCTGCAGGCGCCCCAAGCTGAGTGCCAGCAGCTGCCGGCGGCTCGTTCCGCTCCGTGGCTGTTCCTGGTACTGCCGAACGTGTCCCGTTAGCCGACCGATAACTGGGATAAGTGCCCGTTACAGGGATAGTCCTGCGGAAAGGGTCCGATTCCGGTTCGTCGTCACGCTGCGGCGTGCTCGTGGCTGTGCGCTTGGTATCCCAGCGCGAGGATGGCGACGGCAGCGACGAATCCGCCGTAGGCCAATGCGGTGGGGCGGAGGCCGATGTCGGTGATGAGCAGTCCGGCGATGACGGCGGGGATGCTGAAGGCCAGGTAGCTGACGACGTACACCGCGGATAGCAGCGCGGCCCGCTGGTGGGGTTGGGCGAGTTGGGTGATCGAGCGCAGTGCGCCGAGGAACGCCGAGCCGAACCCGCCGCCGGCCACGGCCGAGGCGACGACGAACAGGGTCAACGACGACGTCGCCAATGCGGCGAGGAACAGCCCGGTGCCGGCGATGAGGGCGATGGTCCCGCGGCGGGTCATCGGGGCGGCAGCGAGGTCACGGGCGAGCACCGCTGCGACGGCGCCGGAGGCGGCGAACAACCCGAGTACGACACCGACGACGGCGTGGTTGGTCTGGCCGAAGGTGGTGGCCAGCAGAGAACCGCCGACCGACAGGATCAGTCCGCCCAGGGCCCAGGTCGCGATCATGGTGGGGACCGCGGCGGTGAACGCACGCCGCGCTGCGGGCGGCACCGCGACCTGCGGTCGCAACGCGCGAAACGCGCCCCCAACAGGTCGCACGGTCTCGGGCACCACGGTCTCGGGCAGCACGACGGTGGCCATAGCCAGCAGCACGAATGTCGCGGCGAGGATGACGAACACCAGCCGGGTGGGGTGCGGTGCGTACTGGACCAGCAGGCCGGTGAGGATCGCGCCGAGCCCCAGCCCCGTGGTCGGGGCAGCGCTGTTGACCAGCGAGCCGAGCCGGGATCCGCCGGCGGGTTGCAGGTCGAGCAAGTAGGCGCCGAGCACGCCGACGGCGGCTCCGGTGGCCAGGCCCTGCACGGCGCGGGCGGCGAGCAACCACTCTGTCCCGTCGCTGGCCAGGAACAGCACCATCGCCGCGACCTCGACGATCAGCGCGGCGCCCAGCACCGGTCGGCGGCCGAGGGAGTCCGACAACCGGCCGACGGTGAGCAGGCTGAGCAGCAGTACCAGCACGTAGACCGCGAAGATCGCGGTCAGCACAATCGTCGAAAACCCGTATTCGGCTTGCAGTACCGGGTAAAGCGGGCTCGGAGCGCTGGACGCGGCCAGCATCGTTGCCGTCGTGCCGGCGACCAGCCAGAACGAGAAGCGGCGCGGCAGGACCCGGCCGGCGATGGCCGGTTGAGGCTGTGATGTTGCCGGCAGGCTGGACATGATGGGCTCCAATCGGGTTACCGTTCGACTTGTATCGAACGGTAGAAACCTGCCGACCCTCTCGTTAGTTCCAAGGAAGTCGAACTGTGATGACCGCCACCAAGATGCTGGATCACCCCGATGTCGCTGACGTCGCCCTGACCTCGGTGTTGTTCGCCCTCAGCGACCCGGCACGGCTCGAGTTGATCCGGCTGATCGCCATCGAAGGACCGCAGACCGTGGCCCAGTGTCAGGTCGTCGACCCCGACGCTCCCAAATCGACGTTCTCCCACCAGCTGAAGGCACTGCGCGCAGCCGGCCTGATCCGCAACGAACCATCCGGGCGCCAGCGCACCATCTCCTTGCGCCGCACCGAGATCGACAACCGTTTCCCCGGCCTGCTCGACTCTGTGCTCTGAACCGGCACGTTCGTTCCGGGCCGCTGTCCGATCGGCCGCCGTCTGGGGCGGCGAGTCCCGGGTCGGGTGGGTTGCTGTGCGGCTCCACTGAACGAACCTTCGCCGGGCACATGAGCTTGTCGTCTACGTGGGCGGCCAGACGTTGAAGTGGTCCTCCGGCTCAAGGTCGGTCAAGAAGCGGGCTCGGCGAGTCCAACACCTCGGGCAATCGTCGAAGGTCGGCCAGCACCCGCGTATCGAACCGCTTGTTTACCTTTCCGTCATTGATCATGGCTGACCATCCCCGCTCTGTGATGACTACATCGCAATAGGGAACGGAGATCGCTAACGCCGTGACGTCGTTCAGGTCGTTGCCCTCCCAGCGCTTCTGCGGATTCGACTGGCGCAGGCGGCGCAGCTCGCGCTCCACCCACCTACTCGGCATGGCGTCGATCAGGGGCTCCAACGCTTCCCTGCCCCTGTCGTAGAGCCGGTTCAGGTCCACCCCCAATCCGTGAGCCGCCTCCTCCAATGGGTCCAAGATGTCGACGATCGCCGTCCCGGTCATCAGGTGGCCTAGCCGGTGCCGCCCAATCTCGGCGAGGCTGTCCCGTACGGAGTTCTGGCCGCTGACAAACTCGTCGCCCGTCAGACGCATGTGCCCGTTGAGCTTCATCCGCATGTCCCTACCGACGGGCAGATGGTCCGCCAACGTGAACAGCTCCAAGTGAGCCTGGCCAATCGCTGTTGCCAGCTTCCGAGAATCGGGTCGCAGCGTCAGCCACGCCATCTCCTCGGGCGGTAGGTAGCTGAACATCGTGGTAGCGAGGGCATGGTTGGCGCCGTGACCAAAGACCTTCAGCGGACCGGGCAACTCGTTGGGAAGGCCGAGAACTTTGATCAGCGCGACTTCGATCTCGTGGGGGACGATCACGTGGGGCGGGGCGATGGCGTCGAGTTCAGACAGCTCCAGCATGGTTCGCGCCAGGTCGAGTCGTGAATCGGCATCGGCACGCTTGTGAGTCTCGATGTAGTGAGCAGCGCTGAGCGGAAACGAGGCCGTGCCTGCTTGGACCGCCGTCTTTGCCGCCTCGTAGGCCTCGAGGAACCCGGCGCCCTGCGGGCGACCCGTGCGGGCTTGTGCAAGGTAGACCCACTGGTTCTGATCGAGGTACACGCGAAGCACCCGATGAGTATGTCGCCCTGAAGCCGCGGATTCCGGTAGTGGCAAATCGTCCCGCAAGCCAAACCCCCCACCGGCACCCCCGTCCCACTCTCGACGACGACATGTGACTCGCAGCGGTAAGTGGCACGGTTCTGACGGCGCTATTTGGCCGGGCGGACGGCCCTTGGTCCCCACGTGGTCGTCGCCGTAAGGGGATCGCAAATCGGTGACTGGGCAGTGATCGGCCGGTGCAATGAGTCAGTCTGCGACGAGCTCAACCTCGTACCCGTCGTCGTCTTCCAGGTAGGCGGCGTAGTTGTCCGGACCGCCGGCGAACGGATGTCGGTCCTGGAACATCAAGTTCCAGTCCTGTCGTCGTGCGTCTTGAACCAGTTGGTCAAGGTCAGGGCGGGATCCGGCGTGGAAGGCGAGGTGGTTTAGCCCGGCTCGGCGACGCTGGTGCGAGCCCTCGATCAGCGCCGGGGACTGCTCAAGCACGATGTAGGTCGGGCCGAGCCGGTAGCTCACGCCGTTGTCCCATGACTGGAACTGCTCGTACCCGAGAGAGCCGAGCAGCCAATGCCAGCGCGGGCGAGCGGTGCTGAGATCGGGCACCCAGAGCTCGAGGTGATGCAGCAGCCCGATACGGGCCGCTTCGTGATTCACGGGGCCGAAGGTACGGGGCGGCGTTGTGAAGATCGCCCGTCGCCGTCTCGGTGGAGGATCCCCATTCGGTAACGCTGGAGGAGTGGGTGGAGCGCCGTCAGGCCGCCCCGTGAGTTTGGTAAGCAAGACGATCAGCCCGTCGCGTTCGCTCGATGGGCTTGTGGGCGGTGCTGACGGCTGCGACGTCGGCTATCAGTCGAACACTGACCAGCAGATATCGGTGCGCAGCCGCTGGTCGTCGAGCACGAGCTCGCGGATCGGCTCCGGAAGCTGGTCACGCTGCCACCGGCACTCACGTCGCCCCGCGGCCTCGCCCGCACCCATCGACGCGCCCGCGCGTGCGGCCTTGATCGCGTAGGCCGCAGCACCAAGTTCGTGCGCGGCGACGTGCGCGACGGCCCCGGCCTGCCCGGCTGCGTAGGCGGCATGCCGTGCTGCCCCATCCAGGTCCCTGGCGGCGCCCATGGCATGGCCGCCCGTCGCGCGAGCCTGCATCATCGTGACCTCCCCGCGCACCCAGGCGCGGGCATGCTCGATCGCCTGACGCGCTCGAGTGTCCTCGGGCTGAGCCGACTCGAACAGGCCGAGGACGTGCTCCGCGCACGATGCCGCCCACAGGGCCAACAGCCAGTGATCCGCGTCGGTGAGGCTCCCGCCGCGACGGATCGTCACGAAGCGTGGGTCTCGGACCTTCGGGAGGATCACGGTGGGACTTCTACCACTTGCAGCCGCCCAACACCCCAGTGCGAGGTGCGTGCGGGCAGGCGCGGCCCCGACGAAGCCCGCGAAACCGGCGCGCGATCGTTCCCGTAGCCCGATGGCTCACCGGGGCGCCGGTTGATACCATGCGTGGTATGTTCACCGGGTGTGGCTGGTTGTCTACGTGCCCGATGCTGAACGTGAGCGCGAGACGCTGCCAGCGAACGAACGCCAGGCTCTCTACAACGCCGTCGCGAAGCTGCAGGCGATCGGGCCGACCCTCGGCTACCCGCACTCCAGCGCTGTGCAGGGCACAGCCGGGCTACGAGAACTGCGCCCCCGCGGAGGGCGCAGCCCGTGGCGCGGCCTGTACCGCCAGGTCGGTGGGCGGTTCGTCATCGCTGCCATCGCCCCCGAGGCCCAGCACGACCCCCGCCGGTTCAAGCGGGCATGCGCGGCCGCCAGCAGGCGGCTGGAAGAGCTAGAGGAATGAGGAACCGATGCGAGCATCCGAGCTGACCACCGCCGACGACCTCCACGAACGGGACCTAACCGACCCCGACTACCGCGCCGAGCACGAGCGGACCCGCTTCGCCAACGACGTCGCGATCCGCGTCATCCGTTACCGCGGTGAGCACGCGCTGACCCAAACCGCGTTCGGCAAGCTCGTCGGCATGCGCCAGCCGCACGTGGCACGGCTAGAGTCCGGCGGTCACGAACCCTCGCTGTCGACCCTGGCACGCCTGTCCGCGGCGCTGGACGTGGACTTCACCGTCGCCATCACTCCCAGCGGCGTACAACTGCGCGCCAGCGCCTGACCCTCCTCGCAACCGAGGCCGGCACCTGCGTCGCATGACGATCCCTTTGAGGGACAGAATCCGAGGCCGGAGCCCAACCCCGCTGAGCAGCCTTGAGAATCGAGCTCGGCTCAGGCGGGATGCGCGTCCAGCCAGCGCAGCACCTCATCCGCGTGCCCTTCGGGTGGGAAGACCGGGTAGAAGACGTACTCGATCCGGCCGAAAGCGGCGATCATCGTCAGGCGCCGGTAGAGCCGCTTCCCGTCGGCCTCGAATGTCGGCAGCCGCAGCGCGTCGGCGAGCGTCAGGTCGATGTCGGAGAGTATCGCGAACGGCAGCCGCAGCCGCTCGACGGCTTCCTGCTGGTAGGCAGTGTCCTGGCTGGAGACACCGAAGACGGCGGCTCCCCGTTGCGCCAGTTCGGCGTGGTGGTCCCGGAACGAGCACGCCTCCGGGGTGCAGCCGCGGGCTCCCGGGATCTCGTCCCAGTTCTCCGGCAGCTCGACGCCGGGACGGGCCGTCATCGGGTAGGCGTAGAGGACCGTGCGACCGGCGGGGAGCGTCGAGAGCTCGACCCTGCCGCCGTCCGTGCTCGGCAGCACCAGGCGCGGCAACTCGCGGCCGGGCAGGTGGTCGGTAGCGCCGTCGTCGGTCGGGACGGCCGGTGATGTGCTCACCACCGCAGTGTCGCAGGACGGGGTCTGCCGCCAGTCGGGTGCCGAGTCTTAGATCTGGGGAATCACGTGTACGACAACGTCACCAAGACTCGCAGGTCAGTGCCGCAGGCCGGTCGTCTACCGGGACACGCTCTGCGCTGTCCCGGGCCTTCCGCCGGCCCAGTCCCGCCCGTACAAGTGCCAGCCGAAGGGGTCGGTAGCCGCGCGCAGGGCGCGGGAGGCGGAGGACGTGGTAGT